>Ga0310690_10001026_pt1 | contig 52546 bp, 48 predicted proteins | sample AusTroGonzalo_MG_2_FD_207661 | JGI IMG/M metagenome (GOLD analysis project Ga0310690, IMG submission 207661) | Bovine rumen microbial communities from tropical cattle in Woodstock, Queensland, Australia - Gonzalo_04 (v2) (version 2) | ecosystem: Host-associated > Mammals > Digestive system >... | reverse complement strand
CTTCAAATGGTTTTGCAAAAAAATCCTCTAATACATCCCCTAAGGGTCTATATAAGTATTTACAATCACCCATTATCCGTTCGATATAGTAGGATTGTTCTTTGGGTGTCTTTTCAAAGAAATCTTCCGGATAATCAATTGGCGGATATAATCCCAGTAAAATCTGCAATCTTGCCTCATATCTACACACAACAGGATCTTTTGTACATTCTTCTCTAAAGGTTTCTCTGATCTTTTTATCCCATTCGTCTTTCCTCTTTTTCCATATTCCGAACATTGTTATCTCCTATTGGTGTATAATCATATGCTGATGCGCTATATTTTCCGCCAATCTAACACATTTTTGATATTTTGTCAATTGTTTCGTTTAGCGCCTGCGCGCGCAAGAGGTATATTTTCGAATTGACACCCGTAGCAAAAGAAATGTAAGATACCTATATCAGAAAGGAGATAATATGTTCAAAGCAATAGGAGTAATTATGGCCGGAATTATGGCAACATCAGCAATGGCGGCAGATATTAAACTGCCTGCACCGGACAAGATAAACGAAACAACTTTAATCCAAGCATTGGAAAAACGCCACTCAGATCGCGAATTTTCTGACAAGCCGGTGGATAATCAGACATTAAGTACGCTGTTGTGGGCAGCCTATGGCGTCAATCGGACAGACGGCAAACGCACCATTCCGACCGCTTTGGACAAAAAAGATTTAAACATTTACGTGTTTAACAAAAACGGGGTTTGGCTGTACGACGCCCCCACCCATACTTTAAGGCAACAATCCGCCGAAAACCGCTTGGACTTGTTCCAAATGCAAGACTATATGAACGCGGTGTCCACGGTCTTGGTCTATACCGGAAGTACAGAAGATTATGCTACCATGCACGCCGGTTCGGCCTATCAGAACGTAGAGCTTTATACGGCGGCAAATGATATGGCAAGCATTGTCCGCGGCTACTTTGATCATGAAAAAGTACAAGAGGTATTAGGCCTGCCCGCTGGTCAGCGCGTCATCATTTCCCAAGCCGTCGGCTGGAAAAAATAAATCCAAGGAAATCCTCTTTCCCTTATAAATCCAGCTGATCCAAGAAGGCCCGACAACCGTCCAGAATGTCCCAATAGCATTTATCGAAGTCATCCGTGTACCAAGGGTCTTCGATATTGCGCGGCTGATCGGTAAAGTCCAACAAACGGTGGATTTTGTGTTCTCTGTCCGCCCCAAAAAGACACATACAATGATAAACATTTTCGGTGTCCATCGCCAAAATATAGTCGAAACGGTCATAATCTTCCGCACGCAGCCGACGCGAAAGCCGATCGGAAAATGGCACATTTTTGCGTTCAAGCTCTTTCATCGCGCGGCAATCCATCCCAAGTTGAAGGCTTTCGTTCAAACCATCCGTACCGGCGGAATCTATCTCAAATTCATCAGATAAATCCTCTATGTCGACAAGCTTTTTCAATATATACTCTGCCATCGGCGAACGGCATATATTTCCGGCACAAACAAATAAGACCTTTATCATACTTTTTCCGTCAAGAAGGTTGCGTCACACACGGCTTCATCTTAACAAATCAAACGCCCTTTTTCAAATAAAAAAACAAACTTTGTCGTTTTACAAAATAATCTTTCTTTCCGTATTGACAATCATAATACGTTATGAAAAACTAGCAAAAAGAAATGCTTTATGAAAGGATATGTATGAAAAAAATTTTATTATTGACTGTCGCTTTGACAACATTGACGGTTGCAAGTGCTAACGCGAAATTGTTCGATTTGGATTTAACGCAGGGTTCATTGAATGAAAGCCGTTCCTATGATTCTGTCTTAAAACTGTTTGACGATTACGAAGACGGAAAATTGAATAAAGTCATATCAACCTATGATGATACCGCGGCATCCAGCGGTATTGTGAATTTTCGCGGCATTTCGATGAATTTGGACTTTGATAATTCCGCCGTTTTAACTTTTAAGGTTGATTCACTCGGCATCAAAGAAACCTTTGACGGCGGGACACAGAAAGAATCCTTTAAACTGTTCAAAAAGTATCTGGAAAAGAACAAAAACGATATACTTAAAAAGATTTTAAAGGCCGGTGTTGAAAAGACACCTTTTGACGCCGTTGCGGGTAATCCGAATTCTTTAATGAGTCAAATGGCCGACGCATCCTTTTACCGCGCTGGCGGAAATTCCGTAACCGGCTTTGTGGGCTACTTATCACCGGCCGCTACACGCCATAACATTTCTTTCCATGGGGAAAAAGTAAAGGCCACAACCACTTCCCTACCTATCGGAGCCACATTTAATCTAGGCGATTCCGGATGGGCTTTGTTGTGGGATATGCCCATCACCTATACAAACATGGAAGGATCACAATCCTATATGGCGCAAATGGGCTTTGGATTAAAAATCCCGGTGGCAACATATTGGAACGTTACACCGGCCATTCGTGGTGGTGTGGTCAGCTCTTCGGATATGTTGTCCGGAAGTGCTTTGTACAGCGGAACTTTGACCAGCGATGTATCTGTTCCGGTCGGCAACTGGACATTGGGAATGACAAATATGGCCGGCCTTATCCGCAGCCTTGACATTTCTGTTGACGGTTATGACGCCGAGTATGATATGCAAAACCAAGTCTATAAAAACGGCGTACATGTCCGCTACGATTTTAACGATAAATACGCTGTCGGAGCCGCATATGATTACACTTTCTATACAGGTGACGATTTATATATCGACAAATACCATTATGTCGAAGTATCCGCCACACGCAAGACAGAAGGTTTTATCTCCGGCGTATCCTTGGTTGGCAGTTACACCTTTGACAGCAATTACAAAGCCTATCATTTGGGTCTTCGCCTTTCGTTCTGATAAAAAAAATCCGCCAGACAAACTGACGGATTTTTTTAAATCATCAAAGATATTACTTTTCCATATGCACAACGCGTTGCGGGAATGGAATTTCAATGTCGTTTTCTTTCAACGCATCCCAAATAGACGTCATCAAAAGGCTGCGCGCCATTATCCCGTCCGTCGCTTTTTCAATAATAACACGCACTTCAAAGTTCACGCTTGAATCCGCAAACTCCGTCATCAAGACCATCGGTTCTTCTGTCTTTTTGGCCTGCGGCAAATTTTGGGCGCACTTTTTTAATATCTGTTCGACCAAGTGCATATCCGAATTGTAGGAAACACCCACAGAAACAACCACACGGCCTTCTTTCAAGCGCGTGACATTAACCACATTTCCGGATAAAATCGTCGCATTTGGAATTAAAACAGAACATCTATCGAAAGTTTGCAATTCCGTCGAACGAATACGAATGTTTTTGACAATCCCTTCTTGTCCGTCAACACGAATCCAATCGCCGATAGAAATCGGACGTTCGAACAAAATCAACAAACCGGATACAAAGTTATTAACAATTGTCTGCAAACCGAAACCAATACCAACCGATAAAGCACCAAAGATAATGGCCAAGTTCTGCAAGTTCACACCCATCAACGACAAACTGCCCCAGAGACCGATAATCCAACCGATATAGCCCAAAAGCTTTATCATTGAATAATAAACGCCTTTATTCTCTTTCGGGTGCTTTTCCAACCATTTCAAAATCAAGTTTTTCAAAAAACGGAAGGCATAAAGAACCGCAATCAAGAAAACAATCGCTTGGCAGACATCAACCAAATTAATCTGCGGAATGGTTATACCCGAAAACAACCGCTTTGTGACCTGCGGATACTTCCACGCGTAAAATCCCACCGTGAAAATTAACAACCACAATACGCCTTGTACAATCAGACTCGTCCAACGACTTTTAGCTATTTCCTGTATTTTTTCTTTACTCTTCATCGTATTTCCTTTCATCATTATCAATTTATGCCCTTTTATAACAAAAAAACTTTTCTAACACAATATGTTTTATAAAAAAAACTCCTCACGTTGGGAAAAATCGTGCATCGGGAAGCGCGTCGGGGAAAACCGCACGCTAAAAAAAGCGGGGCGGGTTTTAATCATCCCGTCCCGTTCTTTTCACAGAATAAATTTTAGAACTATTCTCTTACAGCTCTGCTCTTTTTAGCCAAACCCACCACAGAAACATGAGAATTATCACTTTTATCCGTCAAAGAATAGTGGCTTTTTTTAGTTCCTTTGACCGCCACAGCAACTGCCGGATCATTTTTGCCTTTGCTTGTCACCGCCAATTTTTCTTTTAAAGCGGCTTTCTTTTCCGCAGGCTTTTGTTCATTTGAAACCGTTTTTGTTTGTTCCTTTGTATTTACCGGCTCTATCTCTTTGGCAAAATAGTTACCCAAATAACGTTTCATGAACGTTTTAGAAAAGATACCGTCATATGTGAGTCCTGTACCAAATTGAATACCGGCGAATAAGCATTTTTTGGCGACCATTGTGCCGCTTTTATCCATCAGCCATTCTATCGGTTGGACCTCAACCCAGTAGGGTTTTCCTTCTTCTGCCTGTTCCCCTGTAGATAGCTTGCTACCGTCGTCGTATGGCCGTCCAGGAACGCGGATATATCTTTTGCCATCCATTTCATATTCCGGATAGGATGTAGCCTTAAAAGGCGTATAACCGTCCTTATTAACTGCATCAAAGGTGTATTTTTTCCCAGTCAGATGAAGAGATTTCGTTTTAAACAATTCTTCTAACTTCGCACTCATTTTTTTGTCCGCGACCGTTTGCGGGTATTCCCCATATTCCCCGATTCGAACACCATTTGGACCTTCATGGATATTTTTCAAACTAATTTTAGATGCATCCCTTCGCGACAAAGCGGGGCGCGCCGAGATCCTACGTTCAGCCATCCAATCCCAGAAATAATCGCCATTACAGCTGACGCAACACACGAGTCCACGTCCATCCGAAGACGTGGACCAAGAGAGACAAGTTAGATCATCTTCAGAAGTACGATCACCACCACTGGTCATATAACCACCCAATATGACTGTCAGATCCGTTGGCGCAACCTTCGTACCATAACGTTTCATTACATCCAGGGCATCATCGTCCCATATCAGATCTCCATACAAAAACGTAAAGTCAAGCATTTTTTCTCCTTTCTAAAATTCTTTTCTGCCGAACATGGGGTTATTGTATCACAAAAAAAGGCTTTTGTCAAACATAAAAGCCCTTTGGAAATACGCAGTGTAAAGGCCAAAACTAACTTCATCGGCCTAGCCTGTCGTTTTCTGATTACAAAAGCCCGTACGCTTTAAAAAAAAGCCCCTCTTTTTCAAAGAGGGACTCTTTTGGGAAATTTGCTCTGTTTGCCTTATTTATCGGATTCAGTCAAACCCAATTCGGCATCCACCGCATTCAATTCTTCCAAAGCTTCGTCTTTCTTCTTTTGAGCTTCAAGAATTTCTCTGTCACGTTGCGCCGCCAATTCGCGTTTCGCCGTCAACATAGAACCTGTTCCTGCCGGAATTAAACGACCGACAATCACGTTTTCTTTCAAGCCCATCAAAGTATCGACCTTCCCTTCGACCGCCGCTTCTGTCAAGACGCGGGTTGTTTCCTGGAAGGAAGCCGCAGAAATGAACGATTTTGTCTGCAAGCTGGCCTTTGTAATACCTAACAAGACCGGCATACCGACAGCTTCACGTCCGTCATTGGCCAAAGCTTTACGATTTTCGTTCTGTAACGTGTCAAAATCAACCTGTTCACCGGCCAACAATGTCGTGTCCCCCGGATCCGTGATTTCAATCTTTTGCATCATCTGACGAACAATCACTTCGATGTGTTTATCATTGATACGCACACCTTGCAAACGATAAACCGCTTGAACTTCCTTAATCAGATAGTGGGCCAAAGCTTCCACACCTAACACACGCAAAATATCATGCGGGTCAACATTACCGTCAACAATGATGTCGCCTTTCTGGACGAATTCACCTTCGTGAACAGCGATGTGCTTACCTTTCGGAATGATGTATTCAACACGTTTGTCATCTTCACCAACGATAAAGATGCGACGTTTGGACTTATAGTCTTTTCCGAATTCAACACGACCATCCAATTCCGCAATCATAGCAGCATCCTTCGGACGACGTGCTTCGAACAATTCGGCCACACGGGGCAAACCGCCCGTAATATCACGCGTTTTCGATGTTTCACGCGGTGTTCTGGCCAAAACGTCACCTTTGACAACCTTTGTACCAGCTTCAACGGAAATGACCGCATCAATCGGCAGATAATAACGCGCTTCCACTTCGTTGGAGAACTTCAAGGGTTCACCCTTTTTGTCCACCAAGACCAAGTTCGGCTTGCGTTCACCACCACGGGCATTTTGACGCCAGTCCATAACCACTTTGGATGTCAAACCGGTTGCTTCGTCAACAACTTCACGAACCGTTTCACCAGCAACAAGATCATCGTATTGAACAATACCGTCTTTATCCGCGATAATCGGCATTGTGTACGGATCCCATTCTGCCATGCGGTCGCCTTTTTTAACCTGTTGAGCATTTTCAACCAACAAGACAGAACCGTAAGGAATCTTATGACGTGCTTTTTCACGATGTCCGGCGTCAATCAAGGAAACTTGGCAGTTTCTGGACAAGACAATCTTTTGTCCCGCACTGTTCTTAATCGTTGTGGCATTCACCAAACGAACCGTTGCATCGAAAACAGCTTCAATTGAAGATTGTTCAGCACCACGTTGCGCCGCACCACCAATGTGGAAAGTACGCATCGTCAACTGTGTACCCGGTTCACCAATGGATTGCGCCGCAATAACACCAACGGCCTCACCCACACTGACTGGTGTTCCGTGCGCCAAGTCACGACCATAACATTTGGCACAAATACCATTCTTTGATTCACAAGTCAAAACAGAACGAATAAGCACAGATTCAACACCGGCTTCATCAATCTTTTCAACATCGTTTTCGTCAATCAATTTACCACGTGGAACAATGATGTCACCTGTTTGCGGATTTTTAATATCTTCCTGAGCTGTCCGCCCCAAAATCCGTTCACCGGTTGTAGCAATCACGTCACCGCCTTCAATAATCGGCTGAATGGTAATACCCTTTGTTGTACCGCAATCTTCTTCAACAATAATAGCGTCCTGCGCCACATCGACCAAACGACGTGTCAAGTAACCGGAGTTCGCGGTCTTCAAAGCTGTATCCGCCAAACCTTTACGCGCACCGTGGGTGGAGTTAAAGTATTCCATAACCGTCAAACCTTCTTTAAAGTTTGAAATAATCGGCGCTTCAATAATTTCGCCGTTCGGTTTGGCCATCAAACCACGCATACCGGCCAACTGACGCATCTGAGCGGGTGAACCACGCGCACCGGAGTGAGCCATCATGTAAACAGAGTTGACGGACTTGCCCGGTTCGATTTTGGAAATTTCCTTCATCATTTCGGACGCCACAACGTCTGTACAGGCCGACCAAGCGTCAACAACTTTGTTGTATTTTTCACCTTTTGTAATCAAACCGTCTTGATATTGACGTTCGAATTCTTTCACTTTGGCTTCTGTTTCGGCAATCAATTTCTTCTTCGTTTCCGGAACGATCATATCGTCCTTACCGAAAGAAATACCGGCCTTTGCCGCTTCACGATAGCCCAAGCTCTTAATCTTATCAACGAAAATACAAGTCGCTTTCTGGCCACAATGACGATAAACCGTATCAATCAATTCGGAAACTTCTTTCTTACGAATCAAACGGTTAATCAAGCTGTACGGCGTTTTGTTATCATCCGGCAAAACTTGCGACAAGATGATACGTCCCGGCGTTGTGTCAACAATCTTTGTGACTTTATCCTTTGACTCACCATCAAAGATAGTCAAACGAGCCTTAATCTTCGAATGCAAAGTGACAACTTTTTCTTGCAAAGCGTGCATCACTTCGGCGATATCGGCAAAGACCATTCCTTCACCCGGCTCTTTGTCCAAAGCTAATGTCAAATAGTAAAGTCCCAAAATCATGTCCTGTGTCGGCACAATAATCGGCTTTCCGTTTGCCGGCGACAAAATGTTGTTTGTGGACATCATCAACACACGCGCTTCCAATTGCGCTTCCAAGAACAACGGAACGTGAACCGCCATCTGGTCACCATCGAAGTCCGCGTTAAACGCTGTACAGGCCAACGGGTGCAATTGAATGGCCTTACCTTCAATCAAAACAGGTTCGAAAGCCTGAATACCCAAACGGTGCAACGTCGGCGCACGGTTCAACAACACAGGATGTTCACGAATAACTTCGGACAAAATGTCCCACACCTCTGTGCGTTCGGCTTCCACCATACGTTTGGCCGCCTTAATCGTTGAAGCCAATCCATATTGTTCCAACTTGGCATAAATAAACGGTTTAAAGAGTTCCAAAGCCATCCGTTTCGGCAACCCGCATTGATGCAACATCAATTCCGGACCCACCGTAATCACAGAACGACCGGAGTAGTCCACACGCTTACCGAGCAAGTTTTGACGGAAACGACCCTGTTTACCTTTAAGCATATCCGCCAAAGACTTCAACGGACGCTTGTTCGTTCCGACAATCGCACGTCCGTGACGACCGTTATCAAACAAAGCATCAACGGATTCTTGCAACATTCTTTTTTCGTTGCGGATAATGATTTCCGGCGCACGCAGTTCAATCAACCGTTTCAAACGATTGTTCCGGTTAATCACACGACGATACAAATCGTTTAAATCCGAAGTCGCAAAACGCCCGCCATCCAACGGAACCAACGGACGCAATTCCGGCGGAATAACAGGGATAACATCCAAAATCATCCATTCCGGACGAGAACCGGATTCCAAGAAGGCTTCCACCAACTGCAAGCGTTTAACCAATTTCTTGCGACGCATTTCAGAATTGCAGCTCTTTAATTCAGCGCGCATATCGGCCGCTTCTTTTTCCAAATCAATTTGCGACAAAAGCTCTTTCAGGGCTTCGGCACCGATACCGACATGGAAAGCATCTTCACCGTATTCTTCAACGGCCTTTTCATATTGTTCATCGGTCAAAAGTTCGTGAAGCTTTAACGGCGTCAAACCCGGTTCGACAACCATATACTTTTCAAAGTACAAAACAGCTTCCAAATCCTTTAAAGTCATATCGGCCAACAAACCGATACGGCTGGGCAAGGATTTCAAGAACCAAATGTGCGCCACCGGACAGGCCAAATCAATGTGTCCCATCCGTTCACGACGAACCTTTGACAAAGTGACTTCAACACCGCACTTTTCGCAGACAATACCGCGATATTTCATGCGTTTGTATTTTCCGCACAGACATTCATAGTCCTTCACCGGTCCGAAAATTTTAGCACAGAACAAGCCGTCTTTTTCCGGCTTAAACGTCCGGTAGTTGATTGTTTCCGGCTTTTTAACTTCGCCATAAGACCAAGAGTGAATCTTTTCAGGTGATGCAATCGAAATTCTAATGTCATCAAAAGATTGCGGATTACTAACTTGTCCGAAAATTTTTACGAGTTCGTTCATTTTTTCCTCTTCTTTCTATTAAGCTTCTTTCTGATTGAGTTCAACATCCAAGCACAAGGATCTCATTTCCTTCACCAAAACATTGAAGGATTCCGGGATACCCGACTCAAAGTTGTCATCACCTCTGACCAATGTTTCATAGACTTTTGTTCGTCCGGAAACGTCATCGGACTTAACCGTCAACATTTCTTGCAATGTGTAAGCAGCTCCGTACGCTTCCAAAGCCCAAACTTCCATTTCACCGAAACGCTGACCACCGAACTGAGCTTTACCACCCAACGGTTGTTGCGTCACAAGCGAGTAAGCACCAATGGACCGCGCGTGAATCTTTTCGTCAACCAAGTGGTGCAACTTCAACATGTAAATGTATCCGATTGTCACTTTCCGATCGAACGGTTCACCCGTCAAACCATCATACAACGTCACCTGTCCGGATGTATCCAAACCGGCTTTCTTGAACATATGGTTGATATCGTCTTCATGCGCACCGTCAAACACCGGCGTCGCAATAGGAATACCCTCTTTCAAATTAGAGGCCAATTCAAGGACTTCGTTGTCTGACAAGGCCTTGATGTCTTTCTTGTATTCATCTTTTTCATAGATGTCGTCCAATTGAGCCCGCAAATCGGCAACTGTCTTTTGTTTGGCTTTGACAGCCTCTAACATATGACCGACCTGAACACCCAATTCATGGCAAGCATACCCTAAGTGCGTTTCCAGAATCTGTCCAACGTTCATACGGGACGGCACACCCAATGGATTCAAAACGATATCCATCGGCGTTCCATCTTCGGTATAAGGCATATCTTCAATCGGCAAAACCCGAGAAACAACACCCTTATTTCCGTGACGTCCGGCCATCTTATCACCCGGTTGCAACTTACGTTTCACGGCGATAAAGACCTTGACCGTCTTTAAAACGCCCGGCAACATTTCATCGCCCCGTTGGGCCTTTTCCACACGATTTTCAAACTTGGCTTGCAAAGCCTTTTCGGCTGTATCCAAAGTTTCAATCATCTGTTCCATTTGCTTCATGACGGCTTCGTCGTCCACAACAATCTTTTTCAACGGACCAACCGACAAATTGGCCATATTTTCGACTGTCAACACCGTACCGGCATCAATGTGTTCGCTTGAAACAACCTTGTGTCCCTTTAACAAAGAACGAGCACGGTCGGCGAACGCTCCTTGCAAAATCTTGCGTTCATCATCACGGTCTTTTGCCAAACGGTCGATTTCGGCCTGTTCAATCGACAAAGCCCGTTCGTCTTTTTCCAATCCGCGACGCGTAAAGACACGAACATCAACAACCGTCCCTTGAATTCCGGGCGGCACACGCAAAGACGTATCACGAACGTCCGCGGCTTTCTCACCAAAGATTGTACGAAGCAATTTTTCTTCCGGTGTCATAACCGTTTCACCCTTCGGTGTTACTTTACCCACCAAAATATCGCCCGCCTTCACTTCGGCACCGATATAGACAATACCCGTTTCATCCAACTGCTTTAAGGCTTCTTCACCGACGTTCGGAATATCGCGGGAAATTTCTTCCGGTCCCAACTTTGTATCACGCGCCATTGTTTCAAATTCATCAATATGAATAGATGTAAAGACGTCATCACGCGAAATACGTTCGGAAACCAAGATAGAGTCTTCGAAGTTGTACCCGTTCCACGGCATAAAGGCCACCAAAACGTTACGTCCCAAGGCCAATTCACCCATTTCCGTACACGGACCATCGGCCAAAACGTCGCCTTGTTTCAAGACTTCGCCGACTTTCACCAACGGTTTTTGGGTCATACAAGTACTTTGGTTCGAGCGTTGGAATTTTTCCAATGTATAAATGTCAACGCCGGAATCGGTCGCTGCCACTTTACCCGACGCACGCACAACAATACGCGTTGCATCAACAGATTGAACCACACCGGCACGTTTTGCCGTAATACAAGCACAAGAATCTTGCGCCACAGCCGCTTCCATACCTGTACCAACCAACGGCGCATAGTTATGAAGCAAAGGCACACCCTGACGTTGCATGTTTGATCCCATCAAAGCACGGTTCGCGTCGTCGTTTTCCAAGAACGGAATCAAGGCCGCCGCCGCAGAAACCAACTGTTTCGGAGAAACGTCAATGTAATCAACCTCTTCCGGACGGGCGAAAATCACTTCACCGTCACGACGACATTGAATCAAATCATCCGTCAATTTACCGTCCTTCGAAACCGTCGAGTTTGCCTGAGCAATCGTATGTCCGGCTTCTTCCATCGCCGACATATAAACAACTTCCTTCGTCAACTTGCAGTTTTCAACCTTACGATACGGGCTTTCAATAAAGCCGTATTGGTTAATACGCGCATAAGTCGCCAAAGAGTTAATCAAACCGATGTTTTGACCTTCCGGTGTTTCAATCGGGCAAATACGACCATAGTGTGTCGGATGCACGTCACGGACTTCAAAGCCGGCTCGTTCACGTGTCAAACCACCAGGGCCTAACGCTGACAAACGACGTTTATGCGTAATTTCAGCCAACGGATTGTTTTGGTCCATAAACTGGGACAATTGAGAACCCGCAAAGAATTCACGAACCGCACCGGACAAAGGTTTCGCATTAATCAAATCGTGCGGCATAATCGTATCAATCTCAACAGAGCTCATCCGTTCACGAATGGAACGTTCCATACGAAGCAATCCCAAACGATATTGGTTTTCCATCAATTCACCGACGGAACGAACACGACGGTTTCCAAGGTTATCAATATCATCGCGCGTTCCGCGACCATCTTTCAAGTCCAACAAAATCTTGATAATGGCAATAATGTCTTCCTTGCGAAGAACACGTTCCGTGTCCGGAACATCTTTAAAGCCCAAACGGGCATTCATCTTCACACGACCGACCGCCGACAAATCATAACGGTCAAGATTGAAGAACATCGAACGGAACAAGTTATCCGCTGTTTCAACAGTTGGAGGTTCACCCGGACGCATAACCTTGTAGATATCAATCAAGGCTTCCTCACGCGTCGTGTTTTTGTCCGCCACCAAAGTGTTGCGCAAGTAAGCGCCCACGTTGACGTTGTCGATATGAAGAATATCGAATGATTTGATTTTCATTTCATCAAACTTCTTCAACATATCTTCCGTGATTTCATCACCGGCTTCGGCCAAAATCTCACCCGTCGTTTCATCAATCATATCCATGGCGACATAACGGCCCAAAACAGCATCGGCCGGAATAAGGATTTCCTTCACGCCATCACGTTCGAACTTCTTTAATTTAGCCAATAAAATCTTTTCGCCTTCGGCAACAAGAACTTTCTTGGAGGCCGCATCCACCAAATCAAACGGCAACTTACGACCCTTTAATTTTTCGACATCAAAGGCAACACGCCATCCTTTTTTGTCTTTTACAAGGGAACTTCTGGAATAGAAAGAATCCAAAATTTCTTCCTTGCTCATACCGGACACTTCGGCAAAATCCAAAGTTTTTCCTTTTTTAGCAGCTTTGGCACGCTTTTGAGCTGTTTCAGCACTGTCCAACGCATAAAGCAACGTGCTGATCGGTAACTTACGCCGACGGTCGATACGAACATAAACCAAGTCCTTGGCATCAAATTCAAAATCAATCCAAGACCCGCGATACGGAATAATACGCGCAGAAAATAAGAATTTACCGGATGTGTTTTTCCCTTCATCATGATCAAAGAAAACACCGGGGCTTCTGTGCATCTGAGAAACAACAACACGTTCCGTACCGTTCACAATGAACGTTCCGGTCTTTGTCATCATCGGCAAATCGCCCATATAGACATCCTGTTCCTTGATGTCACGAATGGTTCTGGCGCCGGTTTCTTCATCGACATCCCAGACGACCAAACGAAGCGTCGTCCGAACGGGGGCCGCATAGGTCAAACCACGTTTGATACATTCATCCACATCATACTTCGGTTCGTCTAATTCATACTTAACGAACTCTAAATCTCCATGTCCCGAAAAATCATGGATTGGAAAAACCGACTTAAAGACAGCCTGCAAGCCGACATCCTGTCTGTCTTCGACACGAACGCCCGTTTGCAAGAAGCTGGCATATGAATTTTTTTGTACCTCGATCAAATTGGGCATTGGCGCAATGCTTTCGATTCGACCAAAACTTTTTCTGATACGTTTGCGATCCATTAAGGATTGTGACATGTTATTTTCCTCGTTTTTTTGTGCCACCGTCTAAGGGACGGAACCTATAAAATCTATAAAGACCGCTTTAGGCCGAGCAGTTTAAAAGGAAAAAATCCCTTAACTGTCGACCCAAAACTTACCTTTTTGTCAAAAGTTATTTCAATTCAACCTTTGCACCAGCGGCTTCAAGCTTCTTCTTCATTTCTTCAGCATCAGCCTTAGCAACGCCTTCTTTTACTGTCTGAGGAGCACCTTCAACCAAGTCTTTGGCTTCTTTCAAACCAAGGCCGGTGATTGTGCGGACTTCTTTAATCACGTTAATTTTGTTTGCACCGGATTCAACCAAGACAACATTGAATTCTGTCTTTTCTTCGGCCGCTGCACCCGTTGCCGCACCCGCTGCTGCAACCGCAACAGGAGCCGCCGCAGAAACGCCCCATTTTTCTTCCAACATTTTTGCCAATTCGGCCGCTTCCATAATTGTTAAAGCAGACAAATCTTCGATAATTTTATTTAAATCAGCCATTTTATTTTCCTTTTTAAAAAATATGTGCCCAAAAGCACGTTAAAATTAAACTTTAAGCAGCTTGTTCCTTTTCGGAATAAGCTTTTGCCAAACGAGCCAACTGTCCAGCAGGCGCTTGCAACAAACCGACAATCTTCGCACGAAGTTCGTCCAAAGACGGTAACGAGGCCAATTGAGCCACCATCGCGGCATCAATTTTCTTGCCATCCATCACGCCACCGACAACTTCAAGCTTTTCGCAGGTTTTTGCCATTTTCACCACTGCGCGAGAGGCCGAAATCGTGTCTTCGGAATAGGCAATCGCCGTCGGTCCGACCAAAAGATCCGCCATCGCTTCGCAAGGTGTACCCGCCAGAGCAAATTTAGCCAAACGATTTTTAGCAACACGATACTTCGCACCGTCTTTACGGATATTGTTCCGAAGTTCAGAAACTTCAGCTACTGTCATTCCTTTATTCAAAACGACAACAACCAAGCCTGACTTCTTGAACTCGCCGTTCAATTCGGTAATCAGCTCTTGTTTTTCTTCACGTTTCACTTTTTTACTCCGTTTCTTTTAAGAATTTAAGTTTCCCCAAATCCTTGGTTTCTACACAGATTTTAAAGAATTTCTTTAAAACCCAACTTCACCTGTCCAGAAACCTAACCTTTTATCCCGTTTGGAATAACTGATTTTGTTCTGTCTATGATGGCGGGGTGCTCCCCTTTAATCTTTTCCCGTGAAAAGAACCAACAGTCTTGGACAGGAATTTCTTTTTTAAGATTAACTCAAACTGGACAAAGTCACCTTTACACCAGCCCCCTGCGTGGAAGAAAGAGAAACCTTTTTCATATAAGTTCCCTTCACCGCAGCGGGTTTAATCTTAACAATTGCTTCGACAAACGCTTTGATATTTTCAACAAGCTTTTGCGCATCAAAACTGGCCTTTCCGACAACAGCATGAACAATACCTTTTTCATCTGCACGGAATTGAACCTGACCGGCCTTCACCGCCTTCACAGCACCGGCGATATCCATCGTCACGGTACCCAACTTGGGGTTCGGCATCAAGCCACGCGGACCCAACACTTTACCCAAACGGCCGACAACACCCATCATATCCGGCGTTGCAACAACACGGTCAAAGTCACTCTTGCCATTTAAAATTTCGTTCATCAAATCTTCATCACCGACAAAGTCAGCACCGGCTTTCTTGGCGTCTTCGGCTTTCGGCCCTTTGGCGAAAGCGGCCACGCGGAAAGTCTTTCCCGTACCGTTCGGCAACGAAACAGCGCCACGCACCATTTGATCGGATTGACGGACATCAACATTCAAATTGATGGCGATATCAACACTTTCGTCAAACTTTGCTTTGGCATTGGCTTTGACGATTTCAACGGCCTTTTCCAAATCATAGACTTGCGTCATATCAAAGGATTCTTGAATAGCCTTCATTCTTTTAGATAATTTTGCCATTTTACATTCCTTCCACATCAATACCCATGGAACGAGCCTGTCCGGCAACCATCTGAGCCGCTGCTTCTACCGTAGCGCAGTTCATATCCGGCAATTTCTTTTCGGCAATTTCCATCACCTGAGCTTTTGTCAGCTTGGCCACTTTGGTCTTTCCGGGTTCTTTTGAACCGCTTTTGACCTTGGCCGCTTGCTTAATGAAGTAGCTGACGGGCGGCAATTTTGTGATAAACGTGAAAGAACGATCCGCATAGGCCGTAATCACGACAGGAATCGGCATACCCGGTTCCATTTTCTGTGTCGCCGCATTGAAAGCTTTACAGAATTCCATAATGTTTAATCCCCGTTGACCCAAAGCCGGTCCGACAGGGGGAGAAGGATTCGCTTTACCCGCTTCGATTTGAAGTTTGATAAAGCCTACTACTTTTTTTGCCATTTATAACCTCTTTTTTTTATAGATTCCTTTTTGAAGTCTTGTGGTCCGAGATGGCGTCCCTTCCACAAACAAACAAAAGAACCGGAATCTGTTAAGTCCTTTTGTTAAACCTTTTCGATTTGGCTATATTCCAGCTCGACCGCTGTCGGCCGACCGAAAATAGTCACAGAAACTTTTACACGCGCCTTTTCGGCATCCACTTCCTCGACAAGCCCGACGAACGAAGCAAAAGGCCCTTCCACCACGCGAACCTGTTCGCCCACTTCATAGACGACAGCACTTTTCGGACGTTCGGCGCCCTCTTGCACTTGTTCCATAATCCGCTTAGCTTCAGCTTCCGTCATCGGGACAGGCTTTTTACCGCCCAAGAAACCCGTGACTTTGGGTGTGTTTTTGACCAAATGCCATGTGTCGTCATTCATATCCATGCGAATCAACACATAACCGGGGAAAAATTTGCGTTCTGACTTAATCTTTTGTCCTTTTTGAATATCAACAACCGTTTCTACCGGTACAAGGACCTGAGAAATCTTATCGGTAATACCTTTTTTTTCTGCCTGTTCCATCAAAGATTCCGACACTTTCTTTTCAAAGCCGGAATAAACATGTAAAACGTACCAACGCAAAGCCATTTGTCTAAGCTCCAATTCCTAAAATCAAACGAATAGCGACACCCGAAAGAAAATCGACCACATAGAAGAAAGCGGCCAAAATCACGCACATAATAATAACGACAAAGGTCATTTGCGTCGCTTCTTGCCGAGTCGGCCACGTGATTTTTTTAAATTCTTGTTCTACTTGCCTGACAAATACAGCCGGATTTACCATTCTTTTTTTCCTTTTAAAACCTTCATTTTCTGGCAGGGGCGGTAGGATTTGAACCCGCGACCCTCGGTTTTGGAGACCGATGCTCTACCAGCTGAGCTACACCCCTAAAGCCACACCTATTTCCGAATCACACCTAAGGATTCAGTGCCGGATTATACAGACATTAAAATAAAAAATCAAGCGTTTTTTTATATTTTTTTAACAATTCCGTTTTGGCGGCTTCTCTTGCACCCTGTATTCCCGCGCAGCTACCCCATTTAAAAAAGCAAGGAACCCTACTGACAAAGGACGTAGAGGTAGTAGCGCCGAGCGTCGTGCTCAACACCATTAATACTAAAGAGTACATAGTACGCATGACAAGAATTTCCGTAATCTTCCAGCCAATGAAATCCGTAGCTACCCCACTTTTCTTTTATCGCTGTAAAAGTATCCGATTGAGTGCAATGGGTACCGTCCAAGCTATCCTCGCAATCGATATCGGTACGATTGGCAGGATTTCTACCTTGCGCTTGGCACCAGTTTTGAGCAGACCACCAGTTCATCGTTCTACCGCTGTGCGTCCATGTCTTGCCATTCACCGTCTGCGATACCGGATTATAAGCCGATACCTTCTTGCATTGACCCATTCCCGCAGCGGCGCAATCCGAATCATTCGGATACCAACAAAATTCCCCATGGCAACAGTCGGCATTGGAAGTACAGTCTTTTCCAACATTGTCGGTGCATTGTTTTGATACATCCCCAAAATAAAGAACAACATCGTTTATATCGTTACAAATATCGGTGTTTCCGATGTAAAGAGTGCTGTTCGGGGACACTTGGGCAATATCTTGGATTGTGTCGGCTTTTAGCGTACGGACCTTATATTCAATAGATGCTTTGGGAAGTAAAGCTTCACACACACCCTTTGGGACGTTTGTGACCATAATCGCAAACTGCTGGGAAGTGGCTTCGGTAAAGGCGTTCATAAAATAAGGACTTGTTTGTGTGAAATCTAAGCCTGTTATGTTATCATAAGTTTCAAATGCCTGTCCGCTTTCCATAACGACAAAAGCCAATCTGTTCGCATCGTCCAAAATCGTATTGGCTTGATGATTATTCACCGCGCGGCGGTAGCCTAATAAACCACCAATGGATAACACCCCGATAATGGCTAAAACCCCCAGCATTTCTATCATTGAACGGCCGAATTGTAATATCTTCATTTTTCACACTCCCATGCGTTGGTTTTTATTACCTTTGACTATTACACAAACCTTCTTTTGTGTAACAATGCATTTGGGAGATTCACCGTTGGTGTGTGTCAATGCCCGCTGTCCCTTGTTTTCTAAGGGACAGAGGAAGATTTACAAAAAATTGCATTTTTCCTAAAATAGGTATTTACAAAAACCAACGTTTGTGTAATAGCTGACGGTCTTGTTTTTCAAGGGATTGCGGAAAAAAAAGAGAACGTCATTCTGAGGGAGAGGAACTCGACCGAAGAATCCATACTTTCCGCTTTTTTTGATTCGGCTATTATGGACTCTTCGCGTACGCTCAGAGTGACAAAAAAGAGGAGCTCAGAATGACGGAAAAAAGAGGAGCACCCCCCTCAGAATGACGAGAGAAAAGAGTCCGGAGCGACGAAAGGGCTGGCGCTCTCTGCCGCTGATGTTATCCGTAGAACCGAACGCCCGCTTCCAAATAGCGGCGCTTTCGGGCGGTAGGGTAGTTTTCTAATATATATTTATATCGCGGACAGTCTTTGTCGTGGTCGTTAATTATCCCGCACGCTTGCAAATGCGAATAAATCACAACGCACCCCAAGTATTTAAACCCCCTTTTGTGTAAATCTCTGCTGATTTTATCCGACAAACCGTTGCTGACAGGGATATATCCGTCGTTGTGCTTATCATACAAAAGCGTCTTTCCGTCCGACCAGCCCCATAAATAATTGTCAAAAGTTCCGTATTCTTCCCTTATTTTACGGAAACACTGGGCGTTATGGATAACCGCCCGAATCTTACGAGGGCTTTTAATCATACCGGATGTGCTCATAATCCGCGCAACGTCTTTGTCCGTATAAGCCGCAATCTTATCGTAGTCAAAGCCGTCAAAACACTTCTTGAAAATATCGCGCTTGTTGATAATCATGTTCCAATTCAAGCCGCATTGCATAACTTCCAACATCAGAAATTCGAACTGTCGCCGGTCGTCGTGAACCGGAACGCCCCATTCTTCGTCATGATATTTGATGTTCGTCGGTGATGTATTATCCCAATGGCAATATGACATCTTCGGGACTTATTTTTTCAAATACTTTGAACCCGAACGCCAATAATCATAGCCGGTAATCACCGTCATAGCCGCCGCAAACCAAAGGGCAAACGCCCCAATTTCCAACAAATGGAAGCAATCCGGCGAATACTTTGGTTTTGCCACCATCAAAACCGGCAAAGCCACCATCTGGAAAGTCGTTTTCCATTTAGCCAACTTCGTCACGGGCAAACCGACTTTGATTTCGGCCAAAAACTCCCGCAGGCCGGAAACCAAGATTTCCCGACACAGAATAATCACCGCCGGAATAACACAGTAATAATCAACCAAACGCCCCGAATAGGCCAACATAATGATAATAGCCCCCACCAGCAACTTATCCGCTATCGGATCCAAAACACGTCCGAAAGAAGAAAGCTGGTTCAAATGGCGCGCCAAATAGCCGTCGAAATAATCCGTAACGCCGGCCAAAATAAACAAGCCTACTGCCCCCCACGACGCCCAAAAGCTGTCTTTAAAATAAAGGCACAGAACAATCGCGGGAATAACCCAAATGCGTCCGACCGTCAACATGTTTGGTATATTTATCTTTTTTGAAATGTTCTTTTTTTTCATTTTTAACTCCTGTTGACAAATATCATAATCATTTATGTAAAAAAGTATAGATATTTTTTGCAATTTTTTCGGGTAAATTTTTCACCTGCAACAAATCCGATAAAGAAGCATCGAAAACCGCCCGCGGCGAGCCAAAATGTTCTATCAGCATTTTGCGACGCTTGGACCCGATGCCTTCAATTTCATCAAGAGCCGACTTAAACGAATCGTGACTTCTTTTCATCCGATGTGTCCCAACGGCGAATCGGTGCGCTTCGTCCCGCAGACGTTGGATAAAGTAACGAACGGGATTGTTCAAGGGTAATGTTTTTTCCCGCCCGCCAGTCAAAAAGAAACGTTCTTTTCCGGCGTTACGGTCAACCCCTTTGGCCACCGCCAAAAGCGGAACAGAAACACCCTCTTGCGCCATAACTTTCTCCACAGAAGAAAGCTGTCCCAATCCCCCGTCAATAATCATCAACGACGGCAAATCACCTTCCGCCTTTCCCCGACGCAAACGACGCGTTAAAACCTCTTTCATCATATCGAAATCGTCATTTGTCTGAGCTTTTTGGATATTGAAGCGGCGATATTTGTTCTTTTCAAAGCCGTTTTCGGTTGCCACAACCATCGCCCCCACCGCGGACGTCCCTTGAATATGACTGTTGTCGTAAATTTCAACCTTTTCCAAAAGGGGCTGTTCCACAAAATCAGCCAGACCGCGCATGAGGTCAGATTGCTTTTGATTTTCTTCCAAATAACGTTTCAGGCTTTCCGCCGCATTGTTTTGGGCGCGTTCCAAAATGTTGGCTTTTGCCCCGCGAACAGAGGACGTAACACAGACCGGATGTCCTGCTTTGGACGAAAGAGCCTGTTCCAGCACTTTATCGTCGGAAACTTTCTCGGTCAAAATAACTTCGTGCGGAACGGGAACAGTCGCATAAAATTGGCCGATAAAACTCTCCAAAATCTCGGACATCGGCGTATCTTCCACATCAGGCAAAAAAACCGTATGCGTGCCACCATTTTGCCCATGTCGAAAAAAGAATATCTGAAAAGCCAAAGTACCGGCTTGACGGGCAACCCCGATGAAATCCGCATCAATGTTCTTTGACAAAGTCACGTCGTACGTTTGCAAATGATACAATGCCGCAATCCTGTCGCGCAGAACCAAAGCTTTTTCATAGGCCAGATTATCGGACAAATTCTTCATCTGTTTTTTCAAGCGTTCCTGAATGTCCGTTTTCTTACCGCTTAAAAAAGCCTTTACATCCGCCACTTGCCGCGCGTAATCCGCTTTCGAAATCATCCCGACACAAGGAGCGGAACACCGCTTAATCTGATAAAGCAGACACGGACGGCTTCTGTTCTTAAAAGCATTATCGGAGCACGAACGCAGGCCGAAAACTTTCTGCATCACTTCCAACGCTTCATTGACCGCCCCCGCCGATGCATAAGGCCCGAAATAGTCGCCTTTTTCTTTACGATGCCCGCGATATTTGGAGAGCCGCGGAAAATCTTCACCGCTCGTCAGGTAGATGTACGGATAGCTTTTATCATCCTTTAACAGAATGTTGTAATAAGGGCGATATTGTTTAATCAGCTCGTTTTCCAGCAAGAACGCTTCCGCTTCCGAAGCCGTTTCCACAACAATCAGATCACAAACCTGCGACACCATTCGTTGCAGGCGAACCGGCAATCGGTCATATTGGGTATAGGAAGTCACGCGCCGCTTTAAATTCTTGGCTTTCCCGACATAAAGAACCCGCCCCGATGCGTCCAACATACGGTACACACCGGAACGGTTTGGCAAACGCGCCACTTTTTCCTTTAAAACACAAACGCCCGACGGAGGTTTCATCTTCCCTTACTTTGGAACTTTTTGGGTTTTGGGGACACTTTCTTCTTGCGGACAGACGCCTTCTTTTCAGGGCGGACAACCTTTTTTACACTTTTCTTGATTATCTTTTTCCCTTTCGGACGTCCAACCTTTCGTTCGGGCATCGGCATCTTCCAGACATCATCCGAACGAAGCAACCGCAAAGCAAGCAATTCTATTTCCGAATTAAATTCCGGCGGCACAGTCTTTTTAAACTGCTTAAAGTACTCGACTTGGTTTATGACCTCTGTCATTCCCTGCTCTTTATCAACCGCCATCAGATCGTTAAACTGTTCTTCGGTAAATTTCAAGCCGGACCAATCCATATCCTGATAAGTCGGCATCAAGCCCAAGGGACTCTCCACGGCTTTGGCCTTACCTTGCGTCCGTTCGACAATCCATTTCAAAACACGGGCATTTTCACCGAATCCCGGCCAAATGAATTGGCCTTTGGCATCTTTGCGGAACCAGTTCACACGGAAAATCAACGGCATTTTGCTTAAACGCCGACCGATTTGTAACCAATGCGTAAAGTAGTTACCCATATTGTACCCGCAGAAAGGCAACATCGCAAACGGATCGCGACGGATTTCACCCATGGTTCCTTCCGCTGCGGCTGTCTTTTCGGAACCCAAAGAAGCCGCCAAGTACACACCGTGTGCCCAGTTAAAGGCCTGATAAACCAACGGGGCATTTGTGGCCAAACGTCCGCCGAAAATAAAGGCCGAAATAGGCACGCCTTCCGGATTTTCCCATTGGGCATCAATCGTCGGGCATTGTTTGGCGGGGGCGGTAAAACGGCTGTTCGGATGAGCCGCCACACGTCCGCAATCCGGCGTCCAATCATTTCCTTGCCAATCAATCAGGTGTTTCGGCGGCGTATCGGTCATACCTTCCCACCACACGTCACCGTCATCGGTTAAAGCCACATTGGTAAAGATTGTGTTCTGACGGCAAGATTCCAAAGCATTTTTGTTTGTCTTAGCACTTGTACCGGGGGCAACACCGAAAAAGCCTGCTTCGGGGTTAATGGCATACAGCCGGCCGTTTTTGGGTTTCAACCAAGCGATATCATCGCCCACCGTCCAAACTTTCCAACCTTTGAAAGCCTTTGGCGGAATAAGCATCGCCAGATTCGTCTTACCGCAAGCACTTGGGAAAGCCGCCGCGATGTACGTCTTTTGCCCGTCCGGACCTTCCAAACCGGAAATCAGCATATGTTCGGCCAACCAACCTTCGTCCTTTGCCATCTTAGAGGCGATTCGCAACGCAAAACATTTTTTGCCCAACAAAGCGTTTCCGCCATAACCCGAACCGAAAGAAATAATCTCCCGCGTTTCCGGAAAGTGCGTAATATAAGTGTTTTCGGGATTGCAAGGCCAAGCAACATCTTTCTGTCCGGCTTTAAGCGGCATACCGACCGAATGAATACAGGGAACAAAGAATCCGTTATCGCCCAAAACATCCCAAACTTTTTTACCCATGCGCGTCATGATGCGCATATTGCAGACGACGTAAGGGCTGTCCGTCAGCTCAACACCGATTTGGGAAATATCCGACCCCAACGGTCCCATGGAAAAAGGAACAACGTACATGGTCCGACCGCGCATACATCCCTTTAAAAGCTTTTCCAAAGTTTTTTTCATCTTTTTCGGATCGGCCCAATTGTTCGTCGGACCGGCATCAATTTGCTTTTCGGAACAAATAAAAGTCCGCGATTCCACACGCGCCACATCCTTTGGATTGGAACGGGCCAAATAACTGTTCGGACGCTTTTTTTCGTTCAGCTTTATAAAAGTGCCCTTTTGAACCAAAAGCGCGCACAGCTTGTCATATTCTTTTTGACTGCCATCACACCAATGGATGGCATCCGGTTGACACAAGTCGGCCACTTTTTTGACCCAAGAAATAACTTTTTTGTTTTTTGTCGGTAAATTTTCCATTTTAATCTCCCCTATAAATTTGATGTATAGGGCTATAATATGAAGTTTTTTTTACCAATGCAACCCCGTCTTGGAAAAAAATTATCTTTTTAAAGCGCCAAGAATTATTTCATCGACAAAGGGCTCGACCGGGACTACTTCTCCACCGTTGTGATGTATCTACCCAATTGCCGCACACAGGGCAAAATCTCCACCCGGAACAATTATCCTTTGTATCCAACCAAAGGTGAGAAATGTCCGGCCATTTGCTTTTTATCGCATCGGCCATCAATGAATGACATATAGAACCATTATTTTTAGAGCATCCTATATCTGACATAGTAGCCGCTTTTTTCCCCAGTGCTTGACACCAGCTCTGCGCCGACCACCAATTCATATTTAAACTATATACCCATGTGTTTCCATCCGGCATTACTTCTGCCACATTATCATAAGCATACTCTGATACCAACTTGCATTCACCTAAACCAGACTCGTAACAATCCGAATCGTTTGGATACCAACAGAAATACCCGCTGCAACATTCAGCGTTAGAAAGGCATTTGGTATATGTTTCCCCTTCGTCGGGTTTGTTGCATTGTGCGGAAGTGTCGCCGAAGTAAAGAACAACATCGTTTGTGTCGTTGCAAATGTCTTTATGGAATGAATCGTAGATTATACCGATGTTGGACATTTGCGAAACCGAGTAGCGTTCTTCGCTTCCCGGCATAACACGCACTTTGTATTCGACGGCTGCTTTGGGAACAAGAGATTCACACACACCTTTGGGAACATTTGTCACCACAATACCGAACTGTCCACTGGCAGCCATAAAAGCATCAAGATTATACGTTCCTGTGTATGGAACGCTATCGATAAGTTCTTCATCCATAAAATCATTGGTTTGAAAAGATTGATTGCTTTCTAATATCACAAAGGCCAAACGATTCGCATCATCCAGAATTTGATTCGCTTGATGATTATTCACGGCACGACGGTAGCCTAATAAACCGCCAATTGACAGCACGCCGATAATCGCCAGAACGCCCAGCATTTCTATCATTGACCGGCCTTTTTGAAACATTTGCATTTTTCACACTCCTACGCATTGGTTTTTATTACCTTTGACTATTACACAAACGTTCTTTTGTGTAACAATGCGTTTCGGAGATTTACCGTTGGTGTGTGTCAATGCCCGCTGTCCCTTATTTTCTAAGGGATTAAAGAGGATTTATAAAAAAATACATTTTTTTTGCAAAATAGGTATTTACAAAAACCAACGTTTGTGTAATACCTAACGGTCTTGTTTTTCAAGGGGTTGAGGGGAAAAATAAAAAATGTCATTCTGAACCCCTTTATGGGGTGAAGGATCCAAGAATAGCCGTATTTTGTTTTGGGACGTCCGTCCCAAAAAGCGGATGCTGTGGATTCTTCGCTGCGCTCAGAATGACGAGAGAAAAAAGCTCAGAATGATGATATAAGAGTCGTCACCCCGGACACTCCCAAGCAAATTTACATATTTTTAGTAACATAGAACAGAATGAGTATTATTCCGACCGTGATAATTGAAAGAACCATCAACATCTGTCACAAGATACGCTCCACAGGAATTCTCGGCATCTTCTAACCAGTAATATCCATACTTATTCCAACTGTTATCATTTTGTATTGTTTCCATTGCAGATGATGTTGTATCCGGACGACTGGCAGGTTTCAGCCCCAATGCCGTGCACCAATTTTGGGCACTCCACCAATTCATTACATCTTTACATCGAACCCAGGTATGTCCATCGGACATCGTTTTCGTATTGGACGCAAAATTTGTTTCAGTTATTTCTTCACATCGGCCGATTCCGGCCTCTTTACAGTCCGAATCATTAGGATACCAACAAAACCACCCCCCGCAACAGTCAGCATTGGACAGGCATTTGGCATAGGTTTCCCCTTCGTCGGGCTTGTTGCATTGACCGGAAGTATCGCCGAAGTAAAGGACAACATCGTTTGTGCCGTTGCAAATATCTTTGTGGAAAGAATCGTAGACTATACCGATATTGGACATCTGCGGAACTGAGTAGCGTTCTTCGCTTCCCGGCATAACGCGGACTTTGTATTCTATTGATGCCTTGCTTATTAAAGATTCACACACACCGCGCGGAACATTTGTCACGACAATCCCGAATTGTCCGCCGGCTGCCATAAAAGCATCAAGGTTATATGTTCCTGTGTATGGAACGCTATCGATAAAATCTTCCTCCATAAAGCTATTGGCTTGAAAAGTTTGATTGCTTTCTATAACAGCAAAGGCCAATCTGTTCGCATCGTCAAGAATCTGATTCGCTTGATGATTATTCACCGCGCGGCGGTAACCCAAAAGACCACCGATACTTAATACACCAATAATGGCGAGAACGCCCAGCATTTCTATCATTGACCGACCGAATTGTCTTTGCATTTCTTACTCCCTGTTTACATCCCCCTGATGAAGAGTGACTGGAAGTTAGAACCTATTTCACAAGAGATAGCGCGGTATATTGACCGCAAGGGCGTATTTTACCGCCTTCCAGCCAATACAGACTTTCAGGCGCGTTTAACGTCCGCTTTACAGACGCTTGTGAAAGAGGGTTCTAATCCTCAGAACAGACATCACCTGTTCCGATGGTCAGAATAGGAAATTATTTTCCCTTAGTCAAGCAGATTTTTTAACTATGCCACAGCCGTTGCGCGGATATTCATTTTCTTATAGTATTCGTTCAAATCAACAATTTCGTAATTGGACGAATCTTTGAACAGTTCCCGAAGTAACATATTGTTGTGATAATGGCCGGAACGATTTCCTTTAAAATGTCCGATAATCGGCATGCCCGCTTGGTACAAATCCCCAATCGCATCCAATATCTTGTGACGAACAAATTCTTTCTGGTCGCGCAGGCCTTCCGGATTGACAATGCGGTCACCGTCAACCACCACAGCATTTTCCAAAGACGCACCCTGCCCCAATCCCATTTTGCGCAAAGCCTCTGCCTCTTGCAAATTACCAAAGGTTCGGGCGTAAGCAATTTCTTCCTTAAACGCCTTTTGCGAAAGCTTAAACGAACATTCCTGATGTCCGATGGCACGCGCCGGAAAATCAATCGAAAAGTCCATAATAAAGTCCTCTTTTTCAGGCGAAAGAGAAGCCGTTACACCTTTATCGTCCGTAAAAGAAACTTCCTTTTTAACAACAATAACCTTTAAAACCTCTTCCTGTTCAATCACACCCACGCAATCAAACAAAAAAGCAAAAGCCTTCGCCGATCCATCCATAATCGGAATTTCCGGACCCGTCACATCAATATAAGCGTTGGTCACCCCATAGGCATTCAACGCCGCCATCAAATGTTCCGTCGTTCCGATAACAACACCGTCTTTGTTACCAAAGCATGAACACATACGCGTGTCCACAACATTTTTATAACTAGCCAAAATCTCGTTATTTTTATCCGTCACATCTGTACGGCGGAAAACAATCCCCGTCCCCACCGGCGCCGGATGAAAAGTAATCTTTGCATTCTTTCCCGAATGAAGCCCCACACCTATCGCGTGAATGGTCCCGCGGAAAGTCTTTTGTCTGAACGGATTTTCAATATCCAAATGTAATATATCAGCAATCATTTCGTTCCTCTTTGGCCCCAATATACCTGTATTCGAAAACTTCATCAAATCAAAGATTGTTACAAATTATTACATTCCTGTTTTAAAAAACGCTTGCTTTCCTTTTTCTTTTTTATTAAAATGAGCTCATCGGTTCAAGGAGACCCGTTTTGACAAAAGGTCAAACAAAGATAATAAAGTTGGATATCAAATGAAATCTTCAAACAAAAAGCGTTCAAACAGCCGTCGCAACCATTTTGGCAGCAGTCACCGTCCGGCCAACGTCATCAGCCGAAACACCGTTCTGGAAAGCAACGGCCCTATCGGACATATCCGCGGAACAGCCGCGCAGTTGGCTGAAAAATACTTGGCCGTTTCAAAAGATGCCCGCCATCAAAGGGACCATATACTGGCGGAACTTTGCTCTCAACAGGCAGAACATTATATCCGCCTTACCAATCTGGCAATGCAATATGAAATTTCCGTAAAAGAAGAAAATGCTGAAAATGAATCGGCCACACCCGATAAAGAAGAAGGAACGGACCCCCTTGCCATTAAAGAAATGTCCGCAAAGGCCGAAGAAGAAAAAAACGAACCGGCAACAGATGAAAGAAAAAAGCCGACACAAAAACGGCGACACCTCTTTATAAAGAAAAAAGACACAACCAAGCCGGCAACAGAGGCCGTTGAAACAGAAGCCGTTAAAGAAGAATAAAAAACTTTCTTTTCTTAAACCACTTGTTAACCAACTTTCCTTTAAACTGCCCAAAAGGGATTTAAAAACAAGGGAATAAAAAGGCAAATGTCTGCACAAAGTTCTTTAACATCTGTGTTGTCAAAAGAGGAAATCGAAGCCCTTTTGGCACCTGAAAAGCCTGTCCTTGATTTATTAAAACATTCGAATCGTCTGCAAAAAAATTCGACCTTTGAAAAAATAACAACAACCTTCATCCAAATGTTGGGGGCCTCGTTAAAGCATATCGTCAAAGATGAGGAAATCATTGTCCAAAACAAGCTTTTTTCCTCCGCCGAATTGGGAGAATACCTGAATCATCTGCCGCATTCGGGCGTGTTGGGATTTTTCCAAATTCCGGATTGGAAACAAAAAATGCTCCTTTGCTTTGATAACGCTTTGGCATATTCCCTGATTGACATGACATTGGGCGGAACGCGGGGAACAGCGGCTTACTCTTTGACAAAAGCCAACTACACTAAAATCGAACAAGACCTTTTATCCCGTATCTTTTCCCAACTAGCACCTTCCCTTTCCCAAGTCTTCGGACAAAAATTTTCCTTCGAAACGCTGGACACAAATCCCAAAACGGCCTTAATCGCCCATCCGGCGTGTGAAATCTTAGTTGCGCACTTCGACATTTCCTTTGGCGATAAAGGCGGACAGGTGGAAATCGTTTTGCCTGCTTTTTTAATGCAAACAGAGGAAATGAAAAACCAGCCGATGGAAATCCCAAACATCCCCACCGAAGAAGGAATCTTATCGTCACTGATGAATGTTTCTTTGGACCTGAAAGCCGTTCTGGATTGCAAAGAACTCTCATTTAACGAAGTTACCCGATGGAAAAAGGGCGACATTATCCCCCTTTCTTACGTCGAAGATAAAAAATTATCCCTTGTTTGTCACGAAACACCCCTTTTCAAAGGCGAATTGTTGGTCCACAAGAAAAACATCTCAATCCAAATTCAAAAGGTCGAAGGAGAAAATTGTTAATGCAGAACACCTTGGATTTCGTCATTATTGCTTTATTGACCGTCACAATTATCTACGGCATTCTTTTGGGCTATCGTCTAAGCCGTTTTCGCGAAGGCAGAAAAGACATCCTTAAAGCCGTCGAAACGTTCAACCAAACCGTTCGAAACGCAGAAACAACTTTGACACAAATCCAAAAAAGCACCGAAAGAATATCCGAACAACTGAAATCCGAAATCAGCAAAGCCAACCTTATCCGCGACGACCTTGTTTTGTTGATTGACAAAGCCGGCAAAAGCAAGGTCCAAGAAGAAAAGTCCGTCTTGTATTCCCTGCCCGTTAAAAAAGAATCCCCAAAATCTTTTGCAAGCGCGCCGATGCCTTCTTTTTTGAAAAGAAAAGACCCCATAAAGTCCTACGAATCAGAGGCCGAAAAAGAATTGTTCCTGGCCCTGCAACGCCTTAAAGAAGGCTCATCAACCTGAAATTATTTTTCCTTTCGGACGGAAGTCACAATCGATAACGATTTTAGGGCCGAAATGACCTCTTCCAAATGGTTGGCATTTTTAACATCAACGTCCATAACAACGTCAATAAACGAACCGCTTTTCGAGGCGGTCGAAATATGCGATATATTGCTTTGAACCTTCGAAACGGCCGTTGACAAAGTCGCCAAACCGCTGGGCTTATCCATCACCGTCACCACCAAGCGAACCGGAAAAGTCGCATCCGGCATAATGTTTTCTTTCCATTCAATATCCAACCACCGTTCGGGTTCCGATTCGTATTTTTTCAACATAACGCAGTCGGCACGATGAATGGCTACACCTTTTCCGGTCGTCACAATCCCCACAATTTTATCACCGGGAACAGGATGACAACAACGCGAATAATGCAACGCAATTCCGGAAACCAATCCCTTTATCATATTGCTTTCGTCAGATTTGCGCGAAATAGATTTTGATTTTTTCCGGAAAATATCAACCACTTTTCTAAACGCGGAACGTTGTTCCGGATGCACCCGATAAAAGATGTCGGAAGCCAACACAATCCCTTCCCCAATCACCGCATACAAATCTTCCACCGATGATTGTTTGAAAAAGCCCAACACGCCTTCCAGTTCTTTTTCGTTAAAGGGAACTTTTTCCTCCTTATAAAGCCCTTGCAAAAGGTTTTTACCGAACTCAACAAACTGAATATGCTTTTGATGGCGAATAAAGCGACGAATCGCAGCCTTTGCCTTTGCTGTAACCACAAAGCGTTCCCATTCCGGCGACGGCGTCTGCGTCTTTGAAAGCAGGATTTCAATCTGGTCCCCGTTCTGCAAGAAAGTGCGCAACGGCTTAATTTCCCCGTTAATTTTCGCCCCGATACAATGGTCACCGATGTTGGAATGAATCGCATAAGCGAAATCAACCGGCGTGGCATCCTTTGGCAAACCATACAAATCGCCTTTGGGCGTAAAGCAGAAAATCTGGTCGTTGTACATAGAAATTTTTGTGTTTTCCAAAAATTCGTCAGAGTTGCTCGAATCATTCAACAAATCCAACAATTCCCGCATCCAACGGAACTGTTTTCCATCCATCGTCACCGGCTTGTTTTCGCGATAAGACCAATGCGCCGCCACCCCCATTTCGGCAACATCGTGCATTTCTTTGGTACGAATCTGAACCTCTATTCTTTCCTTAAAAGGCCCGATAACCCCTGTGTGCAAGGATTGGTATCCGTTGCCTTTCGGCGTGGAAATATAGTCTTTGTAACGACCGGGTATCATATGATATTTCGTATGGACAATCCCCAAAACGTGATAGCAATCCTCTATCGTATTGACAATCACGCGGAAAGCCATAATATCGCAAATCTGTTCAAACGAAATGTTTTTGCGATTCATCTTTTGCCAAATAGAATACGGCCGTTTTTCCCGCCCGTAAATTTCGGCCTCAATGCCCGCTTCGGCCACATCTTTGCGCAATTGTTCCACAATCTTTTCGGTAATGTTTCCACCTTTTTCACGCAAAAAGTTCAAACGAGATGTAATGGATTGATACGCTTCCGGATGAAGCTGAGAAAAGGCCAAATCTTCTAATTCATCTTTTATACGGTTCATCCCTAACCGCTCGGCCAACGGAGCGTAAATATCCAAAGTTTCCTGCGAAATACGCTTCCTTTTTTCTTCCTTCTGGCAAAAATGAAGCGTACGCATATTGTGGAGTCGGTCAGCCAACTTTATGAGCAAGACACGAATGTCCTCACTCATCGCCAAAACGAGCTTTCGAAAGTTTTCGGCCTGACGCGTATGTTCGGCTTGGTTCTGAATTTTTGAAAGCTTGGTCACCCCTTCCACCAAAGTGGCGACTTCCTTCCCGAACAAACCTTCTATATCCGCATAGGATGCGGGCGTATCTTCCACCGTATCATGCAGCAAAGCCGTCACAATCGTGGCGTAATCCAATTTGTATTCTGTTAAAATTCCGGCCACTTCGACCGGATGAGAAAAGTACGGGTCCCCCGATTCTCTTTTCTGGGAACCATGCATTTTAACAGCAAAAACATAGGCGCGGTTTAAACCTTCTTCATCCGCGTTGGGATCATAAGATTTAACCCGCTCCACAAGTTCAAACTGTCTGAGCATACCCCCCCTAAAACCTTGCCATTATTCTTCGTCAGGGTTTTCCGAAACCTGAAAAGCTTCCGTATCAGCAAATTCGGCTTCCGAAGCAAAAACATCGGATGTTGCTTCCTGCGCTTCTTGGGCGTAATCATCCATACCCAATTCGGCATCAACTTCCCGCAAATCTTCATCTTTTTGAATGGCTCTTTCAACAGGCGCCGCTTTTTGGAAGCTGGCAACCAACAAATCATTCAAATCTTCGGGAAAAACTGTCTGTTCGGCAATTTCGCGCAAAGCAATAACCGAATTTTTGTCATTGTCCCTCGGAACCGTAATCGGGTCACCGGCCGCAATGTTTTTTGCGCGCTGTCCGGCCAATAAAACCAACTCAAAACGGTTGGGAATCTTTTCAACACAATCTTCAACAGTAACACGTGCCATTTTAATACCTCTAAAAAAATAAAATTTTAACGTTTTTCCTTTATACCTTATTTCAAAAAAAAAATCAAGCCTCTTGCTTTTATTTTTTAAAGACTTTATGATAGGATGTTCAAAAGAAGAAAGGACAAAAAAGATGAGTCAGACAAAATACCTTATTACCAGCGCACTTCCGTACATTAACGGGCTTCCCCACTTGGGACATATGGTGGGATGTTTATTGCCTTCCGACGTTTATGCTCGTTTCTTGCGCGCGATGGGTGAAGATGTTTTGTATATCTGCGGAACGGACGAACATGGCACCGCTTCCGAGGTAGCTGCCTTAAAGGCCAACGTTCCTATCCAAGATTACTGCGACGATTTCCACAAAAAACACGCCGAAATGTACAAAGCTTTCAATTTGTCCTTTGATTATTTCGGACGGACAAGCACAGAACAAAATAAAGAAATCACTTACCGAATCTTCAATGCCCTTGATAAAAACGGCTTTATCGGCGAAAAGACAATCAAACAAATCTTTTCCATCGATGACAATCAATTCTTGGCCGACCGCTATATCACCGGCACTTGTCCGTATTGCGGATACGAAAAAGCCCGCGGCGACCAATGCGAAAATTGCACAAAGGTCTTAAACCCGACGGATCTGATTAATCCCAAAAGCACCATTTCCGGCAGTACTCGGTTGGAAATACGGGAAACAAGACATTTATTCATCCAACTCCAAAAATTGCAACCGCAGCTGGAAAAGTGGTTGGTTACAAAGGAATTCACATGGCCGGACGTCGCCTACTCCATCGCGCAGAAATGGATGAAGGAAGGCTTGCAAGAACGTTGTATCACCCGCGATTTGAAATGGGGTTTCCCCGTTCCGAAGGAAGGATACGAAAACAAAGTCTTTTACGTCTGGTTTGATGCCCCGATCGGTTATATCGGCATCACAAAACAATGGGCCGACGAAGACCCCGAACACAGGGATTGGAAGTCGTGGTGGCTGGACGCGCCTGATGTCAAACACGTTGAATTTATGGGCAAAGACAATGTCCCCTATCACACCGTGACTTTCCCAGGCCAATTGTTGGGAACGGGCGAAAATTGGACGCAGGTCGATTTTTTGAAAGGCATGAGCTATCTGACCTTTAACGGCGGAAAGTTTTCAAAATCCGAACATATTGGGGTTTTTGTGGATGATGCTATCCAAGAATTCCCGGCAGATTATTGGCGTTATTGGCTTATGGCTAACGCACCGGAATCTTCCGATTCGTCCTTTACTTTTGAAGCCTTTGCCAACACCATCAACAAAGATTTAAACGATGTTTTGGGCAACTTCATCAATCGCGTGATGAAAATGACGGTGGCGAACTTCGGTTCTGTTGTTCCGGAAGGCGGCGAAGAAACCCCCGAAGAAACATCGCTTTATGCCAAGATGGATACAATGGTTTCGGATTACACAAACTATTTGAAAAAACTGGAATTCAGAAAGGCTTTTGCCGTTCTGCGCGAGATTTGGGTAGAAGGCAATAACTACATCGCACGAACAGAACCGTGGAAAATGGCAAAAACAGATAAGCAACGGGCCGCTTGCATCCTAAGGACCGGATTAAACCTTATTCGCGCCTTTGCTATTTTAAGTGCGCCGATTATGCCCACAAAGTCCAAAGAAATTTTGGAATTAGTAAAACAGCCGGAATCGACCGGTTGGTTGACCCAACCCATGGCCAAAGAGTTGACTTTCTTGAAAGCCGGCGATGCTTTGGGTGAGGCCAAGCTTCTCTTTTCGAAAATTTTACCGGAACAGGTCGCCGAACTGACCGTCAAATATAAGGAACAAAAGGATTAAAAAATGACAACAACTCGGAAATCTTCGATTATTGAATTTTTCAGTAAAACTCTTTTCTTCTGGATTTGGTGCTTTGTAAAAAACATTTCACCCAAGACAGGGCGCAAGATTCTTTATTGGGCCTTAACGGATAATTCTTTTTTGACGCACCCGACGCATTCACCGGTCTTGGGCGTAAATGCTCTTGGCAAGCATTTTTCGAACCCGATCGGGGTCGCCGCCGGATTCGACGCAACAGCTACCTTGAAATACAATGATACCTTAATTGACTATGGTTTCGGATTTGCAGAATTCGGTACATTTACTTTGGAACGCGAATCAACCCCGACAAACGTTTCGTTTATCGCTTCAAAAAAAGCCGTTATCGTTGATGACCGCTATCACACAAATCCAGGGGTGCGCGTCATTCAGCGGCATTTGGTTGAACGGCGGCGGCTTCCGCATATCGCGGGTATCAGCATTTCTTCCAACTATGAACCGCCGGAAGGCAAGCAAAACACTGACGTTTTTGAAAAAATAGAACAAGAATTGCTTCAAACCGTTACGATGGTAGCGCCTTATTGCGACTACATCACATTGAATTTATCGCATGCCAGCTTGCCGATTTCCAATTTGTTGGTCAGCTCTTTGACCCTAGAAAGAATTTTGGTCAATTTGAAAGAAAGAATCAAAAAGCAAGCCCCTATTACCATGCCGCGTTTGTTGGTTAAAATCCCTTGCGATTTACCGGAAACAAGCATCAAAGATTTAGCCGAAGCCTTTGTATCGGCCGGCATCGACGGGCTTATCATCGGCGGATATTTATCGTCCAAACGTGAACGGCAAAAGATTATCAGCCGGATACGCGGAAATGTTTGCGGTCAACCGATTAAGGATTTGTCAACGGCTCTTATCGAAAAATTCTATCAGGAAACGCAAGGTAAAATTATGATTATCGCCTGTGGCGGTGTTTTTACCGGAGAAGATGCTTTTGAAAAAATTAAGTCGGGCGCAACCTTGATTCAATTACATTCGGCCCTGCTTTACGAAGGTCCGGAAATTGTGAATAAAATCAACCGGAAATTGGCGAACCTGCTCCAATTAAACGGCTTTAAATCCGTTCAAGATGCCGTGGGTTATTTTTTCCACAGAGAATAGTCGCGTTTGACTTGTCCGACGGGAATGACTATTCTTTAAGAAGGGGGATAAATGTCAAAAGCTTTGGAAAACATCGGTCATATTACAGCCATTCAAGGAAGCGTTCTTGAAATTGCTTTTGCCAAACAGTTGCCGGCTATTTATAACGAGCTTCGCATCGGGGACGACCAAGTCGCGGAAGTCCAAGGCTATGTGGATAAAACCACTGTTCGCGCCCTTATGATGGGACCAACCAGAGGTTTGGCCCGCGGAGATAAAGTCATTGACACCGGCCATCAAATCGAGGTTCCTGTCGGCCCCGAAACATTGGGCCGGATGTTTAACGTGTTCGGTCAACCGATTGACCAAAAGGGCGAGATTAAGGCCAAACATCAAAACCCCATTCACGCGGCACCTATCCCGTTGGATAAACGTGAAGTATCATCCCAGATCTTTGTCACGGGAATCAAAGCGATTGACCTTTTAGCCCCGTTGGAAAGGGGTGGAAAGTCGGGACTTTTCGGCGGCGCCGGCGTCGGTAAAACCGTTTTAATAACAGAGCTCATCAACAATATGGTCGAACATTACGAAGGCGTCAGCATCTTTTGCGGCGTCGGCGAACGTTCACGGGAAGGCGAACAACTTTATCGCGAAATGCAACAGGCAGGCGTTTTACCCAAAACCGTTATGGTTTTCGGCCAAATGAACGAAGCCCCCGGCGTGCGTTTCCGCGTGGCTCTTTCAGCCCTGACCATGGCCGAATACTTTCGGGACAAAAAAAAGACCGACGTCCTTTTGCTGATTGACAACATTTTCCGTTTTGTTCAGGCCGGATCGGAAGTTTCCGTCTTGTTGGGCCAAATCCCTTCACGCGTGGGGTATCAACCCTCTTTGGGAACGGATATTGCCGAATTGGAAGAACGCATTTCCAGCACGACGCAAGCAGCCATCACCTCTATCCAAGCGGTTTATGTGCCGGCCGATGACTTTACCGACCCGTCGGCGGTTCACACGTTTGCGCATTTATCGTCCAGCATTGTCCTGTCCAGAACCCGCGCCGCACAAGGATTTTACCCGGCGGTGGATCCGCTTCAATCTTCATCCAATATGTTAACACCGTTGATTGTCGGGGAACGTCACTACAAAATCGCGACACAAGTCCGGCGCTGTTTGGCCGAATACGAAGATTTAAAAGACATCATCGCCATGTTGGGCTTTGACGAATTGCCCGAACATGATCAACAGACCGTTTTGACCGCCCGAAAATTGGAACGTTTCCTGACACAACCTTTCTTTACAACAAAGCAATTTACAGGTATGGAAGGTCGTTCCGTCCCCTTGGAAGAAACGCTTTCGGGGTGCGAACGCATCTTAAAAGGTGAATTCAACGACCTGTCCGAAAGCGACTTTTTCATGGTCGGCAACATCGACGAAGTTTTGGCCAAAAGGAAAAAGAACAAATGAACTTAAAGGTCTATTGTCCCACCGGCATTGTTTTGGAAGAATCAATTGAAAAGATTGATTTCCAAGCGCTGGACGGGTACTTTACGCTTTTACCGCATCATGTCGATTTTATCACGGCGCTGACCCCGAACATTGTTCGTTTCACAAGCGGGGACGGATTGACCTTTATGGCCTGCAACCGCGGCATTCTAACCAAAATCGGGCAACAAGTCGTCTTATCCGCACACAAAGTGGTTTTAGGACACTCTCTATCCGATTTGGAACAAACAATCGCGATTGAATTTAAACAGGATGACGAACAACGAAAAGAAATCAACACCGTCATGGCTCGATTAGAAGTCGGCCTATCGCGCGGCTTTATGAAATTAAAAGAGGAAAATCCCCATGCCCCTTCCCTTTGATAAAACAAATGATAAACAAGTGCAAGAAGTGCTGATCCGAAAAGCACGCCAATTGTCCGTTCGAAACGATCGGGACCTTTATGTCAGCGTGGGTATGATCGGCATTTTGGGCTTTATCTTTCTCTTTCCCATTATCATCGGTATTTTTGCGGGCGAATGGCTTGACAGAAAGATGTCTATTTCCCATGTTTCGTGGCAATTAATTTTGATGTTGCTGGGATTTGTTCTGGGATGTTTCAATGCCGGCCTTTGGGTCAAGAAAGAAGGGATTGACAAAGTTGATGCTTCTTATCGAAAAGAACAAGAATTAATAAAGAAAGGAAAGCCAAAAGATGAATAACATATCGGCTTTTGATTTGATGCTTTCGTCCGTCACGCCCGCCATGGCCGTTCTTTGCTTTGTGGCCGGACTTTTGGGCGGGATTTTGTATTTTTGGGGACTGTGGTGGTCCATTGAAAGATTGCCGAAAATCCGGCAGAAAAAATCCTTTTTATTCTATTCTTTCTTCGTTCGGATTTTTCTTTTCCTAATGCTGATGTTGTGGGTTGCCGGCAAAAATCCGGCGCGACTGATCCTGTTCTTTTTGGGCTTTATCCTTTCCAGAATTTTTATGCTTCGGCGACAAAGGAAACGCTTTTTGGACAAAGAGGAGAAAAAATGATTTTCCAGAACGTCGGTTTTGAAAAGATTTTTGATATTCCAACCCGTGGCAAAACCATCGGTTTGGATAATTTCGACCAGATTGTTCTGTTTAAAATTTGGGACATCCCTATAAATTCCACCCTTTTCAACTCGTGGATTGCGATGGCCCTTATCGTCTTTTTGTCATGGATGTCAACACGGCATTTATCATGCACGGTCAAAGTTTCCCGCTTTCAAATGTTTCTCGAAATGATTGTTCGTTGGATACATCGCGAAGTCAAGGACATCAGCAACGACAATCCCGCAAAATATCTGGGCTTGGCGTTGGGCCTGTTTTTATTTATCTTGGTGTGCAACCTGCTTACGATTATCCCTTGGTATCGCCCGCCCACAGCGTCTTTAAGCACAACCATGGCCTTGGCGTCGGTGGTCTTTTTGGCGGTTCCGTACTTTTCCATTAAAAATGCCGGCGTAAGGGCTTATTTAAAAAAATTCATCGAGCCGTCGCCGATATTGCTTCCGATGAACATATTCAGCGAAATTTTTTCCATCTTCGCGCTTGGATTGCGTTTGTTCGGCAATATGTTAAGCGGTGTCATGTTTGCCAGCATCCTGACCGCGTTTTTACCCTATCTTATCCCGATAACAATGCAGAGTTTGGGCCTTGTGACCGGTTCAATACAGGCCTATATCTTCGCATTGCTTGCGATTGTATATACTTCAAATGTGGCCCCGACAGAGCCTTATTTGGAAAAAGAAGAAATAACCATTTAACAGAAAGGAGATTAAAATGGAAGCAATTACACTTATTGGAGCATTATCCGCCTTGGGCGCCGGCCTTTGCATGGGCATCGGCAGTATGGGATCGGCTATCGGTGAGGGCAACGTCGCCGCTTCGGCCTTACAGGCCATGGCGCAACAACCCGATGAAGCCAACCGCGTGCGCAGCACCATGTTCGTGGCCATCGCAATGGTTGAAACGACAGCCCTTTACGCCTTGCTGATTGCGTTCTTGCTGCTGTACGCCAATCCGTTCTGGAACTTCGCCGTCGAAGCTGCTTCAAAATAAAGGCAATTCGAATGGGTATTGATTTATACACCTTGGTCGCTCAGATTATCAACCTCATCTTGCTGATTTGGTTGTTGAAAAAATTTCTGTATCAGCCGATTTTGAAGATGGTTGACGCGCGCCAAGAGCTGATTTTAAAAAGCATCAAAGACGCCAAAGATGCCGAGAAAGAAGCCCAACGGCAACAGGATATCTATACCCAGAAAGTCGCCGACTTCGACAAAGAACGCTTCACCCTGCTCAAAGACGTGACCGAAGATGCAGAAAAATTACGCCAAAACTTGTTAAAAGAAATTCAACTGGCCGGTCAGGAAACGAAGAAAAACTTTCAAAAAGAAATGCTGCTTCAAAAACAAGGGTTTGAACTTTCGGCCCAAAACATCATCGTAAAAAACTTCAAGGACTTTGCCGGCAAAGCCTTTAAGGAAATGGCCGATGAACCCTTATCCCGCCGCATCATCGAACAGTTTAAGAAAAAAATTTCCGCCCTTTCCCAAAAGGAAAAGAATCAAATCAGTCAGAGGATTAACCACGAGAAAAAGGTTCGTATCCAATCCGATATTAAGTTGACAGCAGATGACACCCAAACGTTAAAAGCTTTTTTCCAAAAAACGTTCGATACAAACGAAGATGTTTCTTTTAAGTTTGAACAAAACCCCGACCTGATTTGCGGCATCGAGATGCAATCAGGCGAGGACGTTATCAGCTGGAATTTAGCGAACTATTTGGAATCTTTTGACATCAACATGGACAACGAAGTCAATAACTTGATACAGGAAGAATAAAGAGGCTGTAAAATGTTAAAAAACGCAACCAAAAACGCCAACAATATCATTGAAAAAAGTGTTCAGGAAACGCGGGCTTTATTGAAAACGGAAGAAGTCAGCCAAATCCAATCCATTTCGGCAGGAACCGCCATCGTCAGCGGCATGAAAAACGCCCAAATGGACGAAATGATCATGTTCCCCAAAAACACTTCCGGTATGGTCCAATCATTAAAGGAAGACAGCGTCGGTATCGTCTTTTTGGACAACCCCGACCATTTAAAGGCGGGCGATAAAGCCGTTCGTACAGGCCACGTTTTGGACGTTCCCGTTTCCGATAATCTTTTAGGACGTGTCATTGATCCGGTCGGCAAACCTTTGGACGGGATGGGAAGCATCCCCTACAAAAAGCGTTATCCGATTGAACGCGAAGCCTTTGCCATTATGGAACGCGCCCCCGTAAATGTCCCGCTTCAAACAGGTATCAAGGCCATTGACTCTTTCACGCCTATCGGTCGCGGACAACGTGAGTTAATCTTAGGCGACCGGCAAACCGGAAAGACAGCCATCGCCGTCGATACCATTATCAACCAAAAAGACACTGGCGTTATCAGTATCTATTGCGCTATCGGCCAAAGAGCTTCCGCCGTTGCGAATGTCATTGACGAATTAAAGAAACACAATGTCCTGCAAAATTGCGTCGTAGTTGTATCCACCGCCGACGATGAAGCCGGCATGCAATACATTGCCCCCTACACCGCCACCACTATCGGCGAATACTTTATGGAGCAAGGAAAAGACGTTTTGGTGGTCTATGATGATTTAACAAACCATGCACGGGCCTATCGGGAAATGTCCCTGCTTTTGCGGCGACCGCCGGGGCGTGAAGCCTTTCCGGGCGATATCTTTTACATTCACTCGCGCCTGTTGGAAAGGTCCACGCACTTGACTGAAGAATTGGGTGGAGGCTCGTTGACGGCTTTGCCCATTGTTTCCACGGAAGCCGGTAACATTTCGGCCTATGTTCCGACAAACATCATTTCCATCACGGACGGACAAATCTACCTTTCCGCCGGTCTTTTCCAAAAAGGCATTATGCCCGCGATTGACACGGGGCGGTCGGTATCCCGCGTGGGCGGTGATGCTCAACTGCCGGCCTACAAGGGCCTTGTCGGCTCTTTGAAGTTGTTCTATTCGCAATTTGAGGAATTGGAATCTTTCTCAAAGTTCAGTACACAAATGGATGCCGAAACCCAAGAAAAAATTGACCGCGGCCGCGCGATTCGGCTTGTTTTGGAACAAAGGCAGTTCCATTTGCTTTCGGCGCCCGAACAAATCGCCATCTTTTTGGCCACCAACGCAGGATTGTTTGACAGATTAGACGCCGAACAGAATAAAAAAGCGCAAGAGGTTATTGTCCGAACCTTATCGGTGGAAATGACGGACCTGATAAAGAAAATACTGAATCGGGAAAAGCTGTCGGATGCGGACCAGACACGTATGATAGATGCGTTCCGAAAAGCCCTTTCAAGGGAAAGGATTACCCCCTAAATGTCGTTGGAAGTGTTGCAAAAGCGAATCAAAACCACCCAAGAAATGCGCGAGATTGTCAGCACGATGAAGTCGCTTTCTTCGGCCAGCATCTTGCAATATGACCAAGCAAACATCGCCCTTTCGGCCTATCAAAAGAACATTCGGGACGCCTTTCACGGGATGATTAAAAGCGGCAAGCCGTTCACTTTACCCAAATCGCCACCTGTCGAAAGCCAAAAAACGCTGGCCGTTTTAGTCGGATCCGATACGGGTCTGGTCGGTCGCTTTAACAAAGAGTTGATCGAAAACGCCCTCTCCTTTTTAAAGTCAGAAGGCAAAAACCCAAAGGATTGCCTTTACATCACCATCGGCAAACGCCCCGCTCTTTTGGCACAACAAAGACACTTAGACCTGTTTGCCAAATACGCTGTTTCAAACTCTATAAAGGCCATTAACAGCATTTCCGGAACGGTCATCGTCAAGATTGAACAGGCCATACGGGAACAGCACATATCCCGTGTCATTGTCTTTTACCACCACCGAGTACAGGGAAAACCTTCCTTCATTGAACAGCGGGTTTTATTGCCCTTTTCACCGGAAGATTTCGACGAATTAAAGAAAAAACCGTGGCCGACAAACAATATCCCGCAGGTCACTTTACCGAAAGAAAGACTTTTGGCCGCCTTAATCGACGAATTTCTTATGATTGTGCTATCGGGAACAATCTGTTCCTCGTTGGCCGCCGAACATTACGTGCGAATGATTAATATGCAAAACGCCGAAAAAAACATTGATGAAAGCTTGGAACGCATGAAACAAGAGCTTCAACAAAAACGGCAAGACGAAATCACCGAAGAGCTGATAGACGTTGTTTCCGGCTCCGAAGCCATCAACAATTCGAAAAAATAATTACCGACAACGATTGCACGTCTGGTGTACCAACGGCGCCTTTTTGGCTTCCATCTCATACTTTGACGCTTCGGCATATTCCGGATTTTGGAACGAAACCGTTGCACCGATTTTTCTTAAATCAAAGAAGCGTAACAAAGGAACCGCAATGTAAAGGGAAGAATACGTCCCCACAATCACACCGAACAACAAGCAAACGGAAAAGCCGAACAACGTTTCCCCACCCATAAGAATCAACACCACCAACATAATAAGGGTCGTGACTGACGTCAAAATCGTTCGGGATAACATCTCGTTTAGGCTTTTATTCAACAGTTCGGGTATCGGCATTTTCCGGAAAAGCTTTAAATTCTCACGGATACGGTCAAAGTTCACCACTTTGTCGTTTGTCACATAACCGGCCATGGACAACAAACCGGCCACAACCGTCATATTGAAGTCCAAACCAAGCAAAGAAAACAGGCCTACCGTTAAAATCAAATCGTGTGTCAAAGCCACCAAGCAGGCCAACGAAAATTGCCATTCAAATCGGAACCAAATATAAATAGCAATAGCAGCCAAGGCCAAAACGGATGCCCAAAGACTTTTTCTTAACAGTTCGGAACCCACCTTCGGCCCGACAATCTCGATTCGGCGATAAGTAATCTTTTCACCCAAAGCTTCCTTGACTTTGTCCACCACCTGCTTTTGCGCCTCTTCGTCAACCGTATCAGCTAAAACGTGTATCAACATTTCGTTTCCGGTCGTCCCGATAGATTGAAGATTTGTATCCCCCAACTTCAACCCTTCGATTTTCGAACGCATACCGGCCATATCAATGGTTTCGGAAGATTGGACTTCAAACAAAACACCGCCCGAAAAGTCAATCCCATAGTTTAACCCATTCATAAACAAAGAAACGCAGGAAACAATAATCAATATCAAAGAAAGGACAAAAGTGTAACGGCTTTGCTTGATAAAGTTGATATTTGTGTGAAATTGAAATCTTTCTTTTTTCATTTTAAGCATCCTTTATAAATTGATTGTTTTCGGTTTTGTTAAGGTGTACCAAATCATAATCAGGAATTTTGTGATTAAGATGGCCGTGAACAAAGACGTAAAGACACCCACACCCAACGTGACACTGAAACCTTTGACAGGACCGGCCCCCATAAAGAAAAGGACAACCGCCGCAAAGAAGGTCGTAATCTGACTGTCAACAATAGCGGTAAAGGCATTATCAAAGCCCGTATTAATCACCTGCAACGGTGAACGACCAAGAGCCGCCTCTTCACGCATTCTGGCATAAATAAGCACATTCGCATCAACCGCCATCCCGATGGTCAGGGCAATACCCGCCAATCCCGGCAATGTCAGGGTCGCACCGAACGCGCTTAAAATCGAGAAAATCAAGAACACGTTGATGGCCAAAGCCACATTGGCAAACATACCGAACCACCCGTAAACCCAAAGCATAAAGGCAAACACCAAAACAGCCCCGATAAGACAAGCGTACATACCGGCCTTTATGGAATCTTCACCTAAACCGGCCCCAACCGTACGTTCTTCAACCACTTCCAACGGTGCAGGCAAAGCCCCCGAACGCAACAACAAAGCCAGCTCTTCGGCCGATTCAATGGTAAAGTTACCCGAAATTGTCCCCGGCCCTTTGATTTCCGATTTGATAACCGGCGCGGAAATAACTTCCCCGTCCAAAACAATGGCCAAACGACGACCGATATTGTCCCGCGTTGTTTCGGCAAAACGCCGTGCCCCTTGATTTTTAAAGGCAAAGGAAACAACCGGCTGTCTGTTTTCATCATAAGCCAACTTAGCACTTTCCAATTGATCACCGCCTACGGAAACGGCACGCTTTATGATAATATATCCGCCTTCCTTATTAGGCATTCTGACAGAACTTTGCGGAATTTTACCCCGTTGAGCATCCGCCAAAGATGTTTCTTCATCCACCAAATGGAAAGTCATCTTTGCGGTTTTCCCCAACAAGCTTTTAACTTCTTCCGGATTTTGGACACCCGGCAATTGAAGGACGATGCGGTCCTCACCTTGTTGTTGAATGCTGGGTTCTTTTGTTCCCATATCGTCAATACGACGGCGCACAATTTCAATCGATTGAGCCACCGCTTTTGCCCTCATCTCGGTCAGGGCCTCATCCGAATAACTGATAAAGAAATATCCGTCTTTTTCTTCGATATTCAAACCTTTATCCAAGTCGGATATGCGTTTTTTGGCATCCGCCTTTTTCGACGCATCCAAAATTTTCACCTGCAAAACGCCGTCTTTGACAAGCAAATCCTTGTATTTGATTTTGTCCGTAATCTTTTCCGTCGAGAAGGCCGAACGAACACCGTCCGCCAAAGTACCTAAGCTGTCCTTAACCAAATCATCCATTTTAACTTCCAAAAGCAAGTGCGATCCGCCCTGCAAGTCCAATCCCAAGGTCATAGGCCGCCACCAACGTTGCATACCGGCCGGAACATGTTCCTTATAATAACTGGCCGACATAAAATTCGGCACAGCAAAAAACAAACCTAAAACAGAAACAATAATTACGGTCCACGCCCGCCATTTTGGATATCCAAACATTTTTTCCTCTACTTTTTATTATTTTCTAAACGACTGTCCGAAAGAACCTGAACCACCAAAGAACGAAAAACTTTGACTTCAACTCCCTCGGCAATTTCCACCATTAAGACTTCCTCATCAACGACTTTCTTGACCGTTCCCACCATACCGCCAAAGACAATCCTGTCCCCTTTTTGGATAGCGGAAAGCATCTGCGCATGCGCCTTGGCACGTTTTTGTCCGGGCAAAATCAGAAAGATGAAGAAAATCAAAAAGATTAACCCGAATTGAAGCAACGTAGCCACAGGATTCGCCGCCGCCACAGGGGCAGACGATGCTGTATTTGCCAAAGCCGAAGTCGTGAACATAAGAAACCTCTTAACAAATTATTAACAAATCGGATTCACTATAAAAGATTTTTTTCAAAAAGCAAATCTTTTTTCAAAAAAGAATTCATTAAATGCCCAAAGCAATCTTCAAATCCTCACTGACCTTGTCCAAAGTCCATGGCGGATCCCAAACCAGTTGCACTTTTATGCGACCGACACCTTCCAATTTAGCAACGGAAGCGGCAACCATCCCCGGCATTTCCCCCGCAATCGGACACGTTGGCGACGTCAAAGTCATATCCACACAAACATCCCCTTTCTCGGAAATATCGATTCGATAGACCAATCCCAAATCGTAAATGGATAACATCAATTCCGGATCTTGCACTTCTTTGACGGCGGCAATAACACTGTCACGCGAAGCCACAGCCGCCCCGTCCGGCAAAGGTTTTCCCATTTCCACATGGAAATCAGTCAAATCCGTTTCTGACAGACGAATGTCTTGGGCGTTTATCTCTTCGTTCATACAAGCAACCTCTTTGCTTTTTGCAAGGCTTTCAAAAAGCCCTCAACGTCTTCTTTATCGTTATACAGACCGAAAGAAACACGCAGACTGGCCGTCACACCAAATTTCTCGGTAATCGGTTGCGCACAATGATGTCCGACACGTATAGCCACATTTTGTTCGCCCAAAATCATCGAGATGTCCTGCGGATGCATACCTTTGATATTAAACGCAACCAAACCGGATTTATAGGCCACATCGCCCAAGTATTGAACATTCCCCATTTCATTTAGTCCCGAAATCAACTGTTCCAGCAAAAGTTTATCGTTTTCAATAAGGGTCGGATAACCGATTTTTTCAACGTATTTTATGGCGGTTGCCAAAGCGATTGCCTCTACAATCGCGGGAGTACCGGCTTCGAATCGGGCGGGCGTGTCGGCAAACTGTGTCTTTTCATAAGAAACCGTCTTTATCATATCGCCACCGCATTGCCACGGATCAAGTCCGTTCATTATCTCGGCCTTGGCATAAAGCACCCCAATCCCCGTCGGTCCGTAAATCTTATGTCCCGAAAAAGCGTAAAAATCACAGCCAATGTCCGCCACCTCAACCGACAAATGCGCAATCGCCTGACATCCGTCTATCAAAACTTTTGCCCCCTGTTCATGCGCCAAGCGGGAAATTTCTTTAACCGGAAAAGTGGAACCCAAAACATTCGACATATGCGTCACAGACACCAACTTCGTCTTTTCGGAAAGCTTTGATTTAAAATCATCCATATCCAAAAGACCCGCCTCATCAACATGGATGTATTTCAAGACAATCCCCTTTTGACGTACCAACAATTGCCACGGTACAAGATTGGCGTGATGTTCGGCCTCGGATATCAAAACTTCATCCCCCTTGTTTAAGGTTCGTCCGAGCGTTTGAGCAACCAGATTTATCCCTTCGGTCGCCCCACGCACAAAGATAATATCCTTAGCACGCGCGCGGATGAAATCCGCCACCGTTTGGCGCGCCTGTTCAAAGGACGTCGTTATCTTTTCGGAAATCGGATAAGTCCCCCGATGCACATTGGCATAATAAGTTGTCATTATTTCCATCATCTTATCCAAGACAACTTGCGGTTTTTGTGCCGACGCCGCTGTATCCAAATAAATCAAGTCCGGATTGTTGGAAAAAATCGGAAAATCATTTTTACGCATTTTGAGCCATCCATTCATTTAATTCTTTTTCAAAGTTCCCGTCTAATATGTCCGAAAGAAACCCTTTTATCAGCATTTTCTTTGCCTCTGAGGCGTCAATGCCGCGACTTTGGATATAAAACATCTCATTTTCATCCAAAGCGCCAATCGCTGATCCGTGAGTACATTGGACATCGTCCGCAAAAATTTCAAGTTCCGGCGTGCAAGAAGCCGACCCTTCCTTTGAAAGAAGAACCGCCCGATGATTTTGATGTCCCTCACACTTTTGAGAATCTTTCTCGATTCGGATAAGCCCGTTATAGACGGTCCTTCCGTTCATCGCAAGGACTCCGCGTACATCTTGATTTGAGTAAGTTTCAGGACTTTCATGATAAACATGACAATTTATCGTATTTTCCGCCGCGCCTGAGGACAAATAAACCACATTAATCCGGCACTTTGCCCCCTTCCCCGTCAAATGAACATTGATATCCAGACGCGCATTTTTTTGCAGAAAAACAGCTTCATAGCTCCCCGCTTCGGCAACAGTAATATCCATCCGGCCGGAACGATCTGCATCGACCTCTTTAAAATCTGTGCCGAAAGGGATGTATTTATTTGTATTCTGCATACCCTTTTTCTTTCAAATCCTGCACCAATTCCATACCACCGGTTTTAACAATATGTCCGCCGGCCATAATCATAACGACGTCCGGTTTTATCAATTCCAAAAAGTTGTCATAATGGCTGATAACCAAAAACGAACGGTGTTCTTCACGCATAATGGAAACGCCATTTGCCACAACACGCATCGCATCCACGTCTAGCCCTGAATCCATTTCATCCAAGATACAAAAATCCGGCTCCAAAAAGGCCATTTGCAACGTTTCCAACTTCTTTTTTTCGCCACCGGAAAAGCCGACATTGACAAACCGTTTTAACATTTCGTCCGAAATACCCAAAGCCAAAGCGCGTGTCTTTAATCGCTTCATAAACTGCACCGCATCAATGGGCTTTTCACCCTTTGCTTTTAATCGGGAGTTAATCGCTTGCTTTAAGAAAGCCGCATAGGAAACGCCGTTGATTTCGACCGGATATTGAAAACCCAAAAAGATACCGGCACACGCCCGTTCAGAGGGCGTCATATCAAACAGATTTTTCCCTTTAAAAAGAATGCTTCCGGAAGTGACCGTATAAACCGGATTGCCGGCAATCACACCGGAAAGTGTGCTTTTCCCGCACCCGTTCGGTCCCAAAAGAGCATAGACTTTCCCCGATTCAAGAGAGCAGGAAAAATCCTTTAAAATTTCCTTTTCGCCCACAGAAACATTCAAATTTTTAATTTCCAACAAAGCCATATTCAATCCTTTTCATTTCATATAGGTCTTTTTTCACTTATCCGACAGAACCTTCCAAATTTATACCGATAAGCCGACCGGCCTCAATGGCAAACTCCAAAGGCAGGTGTTTCATGACATCTTTACAGAAACCATTGACAATCAAGGCCACCGCTTCTTCATCCGACAAGCCCCGTTGTTCACAATAAAACATCTGATCTTCGCTGATTTTACTTGTTGTCGCCTCGTGTTCGATTTGCGCCGTCGGATTGGCTGATTTCATCACCGGCACAGTATGCGCACCACAATTCGACCCAATCAACAAGCTGTCACATTTCGAAAAATTACGGGCGTTTTGCGCATCCGGTCCCATTTTAACCAATCCCCGATAAGTTTGATTGGAATGGCCGGCGGAAATCCCTTTTGAGATAATAACGGAACGCGTGTTTTTACCCAAATGAATCATCTTCGTTCCCGTATCTGCCTGCTGATAATGATTCGTCAAGGCCACCGAGTAAAATTCACCCACCGATTCGTCACCCTTTAAAACACAACTCGGATATTTCCAAGTAATGGCCGAACCGGTTTCAACCTGCGTCCATGACAACTTTGCTTTGTTATGGCAAAGTCCGCGTTTGGTCACAAAATTGTAAATACCCCCCTTCCCGTTTTCATCACCGGGATACCAGTTTTGGACCGTCGAATACTTCACTTCGGCCCCGTCCAACACAACAATTTCCACCACCGCCGCGTGCAGTTGGTTTTCATCCCGCTGAGGCGCCGTACATCCTTCCAAATAGCTGACGTACGCCCCCTCTTCACAAACAATCAGTGTTCTTTCAAACTGACCGAAGTTTTTGGCGTTAATCCGGAAATAGCTGGAAAGTTCCATCGGGCATTTGACACCTTTCGGAATAAAGACAAACGAACCGTCGGAAAAAACCGCACTGTTTAAACAAGCAAAAAAATTGTCCGTATAAGGCACAACCGAGCCCAGATACTTTTTTATCAGTTCCGGATGATTCTTAACAGCCTCGGAAATTGAACAGAAAATAATCCCTTTTTCCGCCAACTTCGCCCGATAAGTCGTCGCCACAGACACACTGTCAAACACCGCATCCACCGCCACAACACCCGAAAGAACTTCCTGTTCTTTCAACGGGATACCCAACTTTTCATACGTTTCCAAAATCTTGGGGTCGACGTCCTTTAACGATTCGGGCTTTTGAGCTTTCGGTTCGGCATAATAAATAATGTCCTGATAATCAATCGGGTCGTAATGAAGCTTTCCCCAATGCGGCTCTGCCATTGTCTGCCAATGCCGAAAAGCCTTTAAACGAAACGCCAACAACCATTCGGGTTCACCTTTGCGCGCGGATATATAACGGATAACTTCTTCATTCAACCCTTTTGGGGCCGTTTGAATGTCTACATCCGTTTCGAAACCATACCGGTAGTCGGCATCGGTAATTTGTTTGATTTGCGCCTTTGTATCTTGCTTCACGTCAACCTCTTGTGGCAATAAAATGCATCAAAAACAAAAAAATGTCAACATTTTGTAGAGATTTTGGTTGCGTAAATTTTTTTTATCCGTTAACGTAGTAATGATAACAGAAATGTAAAGAGGAAAAAATGAATATATCTTGTTCTGAACCATGGATTCTTTCGGCGGCATTGGCAACAATGGCCTGTTTGTTGATTTTCTTGTACGCGCAATTGTCCATTCGACACAAACGAATCTGCCAAAATTTAAAAAGCGCCACCGAATCCTTTATGAAACAAACAAAGGAATTGGAAGAATTAAAGAAAAAACAGAACGAGTTAAGTGACGATTTTTCTTCAGAAACCAAGCAAAGCATTATCGTAGCCTTTGACAACAACGGGATTATTTCATACGTAAACGATTACGCTTTGGAATTTTTCGGCTTTACAAAAGATGAATTAATCGGAAAGGCCGTGTTGGGAACGATTGCCCCGCAACCGCGCCCGTCAAGCCATTCGCCGACCTTGATTGAAAAAATCATTTTAAACCCGCAACTTTACGTGGACGTGGAAACAAAGAACACCAAAAAGAACGGGGATACCGTCTGGATTTCATGGACGAATCGCGTTGTCTATAACGAAAAAAACAAGCCGGTCGAGATTCGTTCGGTCGGGTTCGACATCACGCGACGCAAGCAATTGGAAGAAAAACTGCGCTATTTGACCTCAACAGACCCGTTGACGGGCGTTTTGAATCGTTCGGCCTTTTTGGAAGAAGGCGAAAAAGAAATCAAGCGCGCCGTTCGTTACGGTCGTTCGTTGTCCTTGCTTATCTTAAAATTGGACCATTTCCGTGTTCTGGGGCAAGAATTCGGTTACAGTTTCGGTGACGAAGCTTTGAAGAAAACGGTTAAAATCTGCAAAGATTCCATTCGCGACTCGGATTACATCGGACGAATCGGGGATGTCGAATTCGCTTTGCTTTTGCCGGAAACGCCTTTTGAAAACGTTAAATTCTTGGAAGAACGCCTTCGGGTAAAGATACAAGAACAAAACTTAAAAACGGAAATCGGGAACGCCTTTATTACAACGGCCTTTGGCAGTGCGACCAAATTGGACGATAAAGATTCAATCGACGCGATGTTGGTACGGGCGACCCAAAACCTAAAAGAATCGGCTCCAAACAGTCTATAAGGGGGAAAAATGTCTGATAAAATTGTTCAACTGTCCAATTCTTTTTTAGAGGTGGGCATTGTTCCGGATTGCGGGGCGTCTTTGGCCTATTTCAGGACAAAGGGCAAAAAGTTGTTTGACATTATGCGGCCGGCCTCTATGACCGCCATTAACAAACGCGATGCCTTGGGGATGTCCATGTTCCCGATGTTGCCCTACACGCACCGGATAAAAGACGGCCATTTCACCTATTGGGGAATTACACGGACAGTCGCCCCCACACACCCGCTGTTCAAAGACCCGATACACGGCGACGGCTGGCAAGCCAAATGGACAGTCGATTCGGTTGACGACAAAAGCGTAACCCTTTCATACGTTCATGATAAAAAGAAAGGCTTTCCTTTTTCCTATCGTGCACAGATTGTTTATTGTTTGAATGAGAAATCCTTGGACGTAACACTTCGGTTGATAAACGATTCGGTGTTGCCGATGCCTTGCGGCTTTGGATTGCACCCGTTCTTTACAAAGACGCCCCATGTAACGGCTCAGTTCACGACAAAGAACATTTGGTATCACGAAAATGATCCGATAGATCGCCCTTACCCGACTCCGGAAGAATACTGTTTTGATACGGAACGTCCCTTGGGAACAGACGGTTTTGACATTTGCTACGGCGGATTTGACGAACAAGCTCAAATCAAATGGCCGAAGTTCGGTATGGGGCTGACCATAAAGGCCGATATTAATTTCGGACATATCGTCTTGTTTGCGCCGGATCGGAAGAACTATTTTGCGTTGGAGCCGTCAACAATGTCCAACGATGCCTTTAATATGGCCTCACGCGGTATCGTCGGTACAGGCATCAAAAGTATCGGCAAAGACGAAACGTTGGAAGGAAATATATCCTTTGTGGTTCACGGGCTTGAATAACAAAAAAGTGATTTTTTAAAAAAAAGACTGGACAAGCCGGTAAGAATCGGATATAAAGTGCAAGAGTTTTTAAGCTCAGATAGCTCAGTCGGTAGAGCAGGAGACTGAAAATCTCCGTGTCGGTGGTTCGATTCCGCCTCTGAGCACCATTTTAAAAAGCGCCCTTCTCAGGACGCTTTTTTTGTGGGAAAGTTTTACCTATCGTCGAAGGCACAAAGGACGGAGATAACTGCCCATCTTAGTAGGAGCCGTAAGCAAGCCTCCCACTTGGGAACCTGGTTGCGTAGAAATATACCACGAACCACTACCATAGGATGTAAGCCAATAAGCGAACCCCGTATTTGTCGGTAAAATTGCCAATGTTGACGATGTACAGGTCTGGTTATATCCAACACCGACACATCCTATATTTGTATGTGTTGCAGGTTCTAACCCCTGTGCCAAACACCAATCTTGGGCAGACCACCAGTTCATGGTCTGTGCGGGACGTATCCATACCTCGCCATTTGCCCCTGTTGCGCCACTGTCAATCGTAAACCTTTTCGCAGAATAGCATTTACCTATCCCTTTTTCTTCGTCCGTAGCATGTAAAAACCAACAAAACTCACCGTAGCAACAATCCGCGTACGAAGTACACTCTTTTTCATCAATGCTGGTACATTGTTTGGATACATCCCCAAAGTACAAAATAACATCGTTTATGTCGTTGCAAATGTCCGTCGAGTCGGTATAAAGAGTGCTGTTCGGCGATACTTGGGCAATTTCTTGGATTGTATCGGCGACCAAAGTGCGGACCTTGTATTCAACAGAGGCTTTGGGTAAAAGAGCTTCACACACGCCCTTTGGGACGTTTGTGACCATAATCGCAAACTGTTGTGAAGTGGCTTCGGTAAAAGCATTCATAAAATAGGGGCTTGTTTGTGTAAATTCCAGACCCGTTATGTTGTTATAAGGTTCAAAGGCCTGTCCGCTTTCCATAACAACAAAAGCTAAACGATTCGCATCATCCAGAATCTGATTTGCTTGATGATTATTCACAGCGCGTCTATATCCTAACAAACCGCCGATAGACAGCACGCCGATAATCGCTAAAACCCCTAGCATTTCTATCATTGACCGACCGAATTGTTTCTTTTGCATTTTTCACACTCCTACACGTTGGTTTTTATTATCTTTGACTATTACACAAACGTTCTTTTGTGTAACAATGCGTTTCGGAGATTTACCCTCGGCGCGTGTCAACGTCCTCTCTTCCTTATTTTCTAAGTGACAGAGGAAGATTTACAAAAAATTGCATTTTTCCTAAAATAGGTATTTACAAAAACCAACGTTTGTGTAATAGTCAACAGTCTTGTTTTCTGTGGGGTTGAGGG
>Ga0310690_10001025_pt1 | contig 52559 bp, 53 predicted proteins | sample AusTroGonzalo_MG_2_FD_207661 | JGI IMG/M metagenome (GOLD analysis project Ga0310690, IMG submission 207661) | Bovine rumen microbial communities from tropical cattle in Woodstock, Queensland, Australia - Gonzalo_04 (v2) (version 2) | ecosystem: Host-associated > Mammals > Digestive system >... | reverse complement strand
GTCCATTACGGGAGTGTCTGGCACGGGAGCATAGGGGAGCTTCGTCCCGAGAGCGCTCGCGCGCGCGAACCCGTCGAGCGACGGACCGGGGCAGTATGCGCGCTGCGCCTTGAGGTACGCGTACTGCTGGTACATGAGCTCCAGCTTCTCCAGCTGGTACCACACGATCGACGGAATGCCGACCAGCTCGTTCTTCTTGACGATGTGGCCTGCCTCGAACGTGCACTTGTTCTTCTTGATGAGCTTCTTCGCCATGTTTGTTCCTTTCGTCTATGGCTTGTTTTTTCCAGGGGGCCGGAGAGGCCCGGCCCCCATTGTTACCTGACTAGAACAGGATGTCCTCGTCGTACACGGCGTACGCATCGGCCGGCACCTGAGGCTGGGGCTGCGGCTGTGGCGTCAGCGGAACCGGAGCCTGGCCAGCAACCGCCTGCTGTGCTGCCGCCTGCGCTACCTGGAACGCCGTCGGCGCGGGCTGCGGTGCAGGCGCGGGAGCAGGTGCAGGTGCAGGTACGGGAGCGGGCGCTGGAGCGGGAGCCGCCTGGCCCGCCTGCAGCGCATCGGCGGACCTGTCGATCATACCGCGCACGAGGTTCGCCTGGCCGTCGCCGAGGACGGTGACCCACCACGGCCTCGGCTTCCCGATTCCGTACTCCCCCGCCTGCGTCTGCAGCCGCACGTACTTGCCGAGCATCTCCTCCAGGGAGACGTGGTCCTTGGTGCCGTCCGGGTCGAGCGCCTTGAGTACGGCCTGGTACGCAGGGTTCTTCTTAGCGTCGACGAACCCCCACAGGAACTCGTTGCCGGCGGCATCCACGATCGCCATGCGGAACTGCATCTTCGGGTCGCCCTGCGGCCAGCATTCGAGCTGCTTGGTGAAGCTGTTGAACTTCTGCTGGTACACCCATTCGACGACGGTGCCCTCGATGATCTCGGAGTAGTTGTCCTTGGAACTGTCGCTGTAGTTCCAGTAGTTGCCGGTATTGCCCTTGATGTCGAACACGCTCATGTTGTTCCTCCTTCTAGTAGTTGATCGAGTAGTACATGATTTCAGAGCTGCCCTTCTCGTAGCCGCCGTATTCCTCCTTGTCTTCCAGCCATGCGGCGACGCGGTCGGCATGCTCCCTGATCCGACGGATATCGGAGTCCTTCCTCCGATACCAATGCGGGATGTCTTTCCCGTTGTCGGCGAACCGCTCCAGGTGGTAGCGGTTCCACGTACCGGTCAGGAACTCCTCGCCATCGTGAGTGACGGTATGAGTGTCCACGAACTTCTTGAACATCTCCTCCCAATCCTCGTCGAGCGCGAAGCAGATGCACATGGAATCGACCATGTCGTCGTTCGTCCTGCCGGGACCGAAGGCGTGCGGGTTCTGCATGAAATAATTCTCCAGGATATCCCGGAGATCCTGCGGATTGTACTGCGCCATTAGCATTCCTCCTTATCGTTCAACCATTGTACCATCTTGTCGTGCAATGGTTCGTACGTTGTGACGAATCCCTGATAAGCTGCCTCAGACTTGTCGGTCTGGAACAACTGTCCTTTACGGATCACCTCCTCGATCAGGCGGATATAGAAACGGGCCATCGGCCGCGTGTCGAATCCGCGGTTCCAATACTTGATGCACCTGTCGAACTGGCGCACCCACATCTCCGCCCCGTACATGTCCACGTCCTGATCCCGGAGCGGATTGGGGTAGGCGACCTGCGGACTGGGCGACCAGCGCCCGTCGTCGTCTTCCACGACCATGCCTTCCCATCCGCACCTGAGGTCCAGGAGCACATGCTTCCGGATGTCGTAGCCGACCATGATGATGCTCATGTCGAACGAGCTCAGCACCGAGAAGACGTTGTTCTTGTACGTCTTGTATGTCACGTTGACCACGACGTCGCCACGCTTCAGCTTGACCGTGCTGAGGTATGCGTTGCGGTTGGACCCCTTGTTCTGCACGCGGTCCAACTTCCATTCCTCGCCGGGAGACAGCGGGACGAAGTCGTGCTTGAACATGAGTAGGTTCGCCGCATACTGCAGCTGCGGCTCCGTGTAGACGAAGACGTCGATATCCGGTGCCGAGTCCCATGTGTCGAAGTCGGCGTCCAGCATCGAGCTACCTGTGATGCAGCCGTTGATGTCCGTCTGCTTGAGCAGCTCGATGGTTTCCTTGATCTCTTGAGTTAGAGACATTATGGTCTACCTCCATACTCTCTGATGTAACAGGACAGGTAGTTGACTACCCGTTCCGGGCTGCCGCAAGCGGAGTCCGGCAGCACTACTCTATGAAACACGCCGGGAAAGTAGATCAACTTGACCGCGCACGAACCGTGGTATCCCGGATCGATCTCGACGATCCTTCAATCGGCGAGGTTCTCGTAGCCGTCCGCCTCCTGCAGCATCTTCAGGGCCTCCGCCCTATCCGCCTCGGTGGCGTCCGGATCGTGCATGACACGGCCGAACTCGGCCTTGGTCATCGTGCTCTTCGCCGCTGCGGCGGTGAGCATGTCGAGCAATGACATACCTTTAAGCATGTATCCTCCTCCTTCTGTACTTGACGTACTCCTGCAGCTCGGCCCATCGGCCGGGCGTCATGTCGATCGGCTCCTTGCCGTTCCATACCTTGTTCTTCCAGTACCTCAGGCTATTGCGCCTATTGCCCACGATGTCGATGTGGGCATACGGGAAGTGCATGGTAGGCACGACGCGGTCAACTGCGAACGTCAGGTGGAACGACAGCGGAACGCCGTCGGCTTCGCAGTCCGGCTTGACCAGGCAGTGCGTGTCGTTGCGCCACCTGTTCAGGAAGTACACGGTCTCCATGTCGAACTCGTCGCCATGGTTGCCATCGCAGTCGATGACGATGAACCGTGTGCCCTTCAAATTTTCCGCCAGGTACACCTGGTCCTTGTAGGCAACGGCATCCGCCAGGGACATGCAACCCTCGCTCCATTTGATCATCGGCTTGTTGGCCGCAGAGCACGGCACCCATCTGTTCTGGACCTCAGGTATGGTGGAACCATAGGGGTGCTCGGGATACTGGAGCCAGTCGACGTCTGTGAACTGGCCGCTGGATCCGACATCCCTCGGCTTGCTGCGGCTCAGCTTGAACACGTCTTCGCTGGCCGGACCACGGTACAGGTCGGAGCGGTGATACCCGTTCCAATAGTTCTCGTAGTCCTTCGGCCTGATGGCCTTGCCGACCTTCGCGCATTCCTCCTCGATATCCTCGATCGGGATGTGCTTCAATCCCCACACGTACATGATGTGGTAGATCGACTCGTTCTGCGATACGAGGATCATAGATACCTCCTTCACTTAGCAACGTCCGTTCATGCATCTCACCCAGTCGGTGTTGTACACCACCTGGGCCTTGGGATCGGCGTCCGTTGCCCACAGCCCGTAACCCGGTACCTTGTGGGCATACATGTGGAACGCCATGATGCGGTCGATCCTCGTGCTCTGCAGCTCGGAGAGCGCGACGTTCTCCGTGCGTCCCATCGTGACCACGCGCTGGATGTCCCTGCGCATCGGCGAGTCCTGGTCGCCGAAGACGATGACGTTGCCCCAGTGCTTGCCGAGCACGTGCTTGCGGAGGATCGCATAGAACTGCACGCATTCATTGCAACCTCCGATCAGGTACGAGAGCTTGTCCGGATCGGGAAGCTCTGTGTTGGCCGCCCAGTATTCGCTGCGGCCGCTCGTGATGATCAGGTCCGCATTGGCCTGATGGCGCAACGTGTCGATCAGGCTGATCATGGTGCCTGCGATACCCGAGGGGATCGACCCGCTGGTATCCAGGATGATCAGGTTCGGAGCCTGGTCGCTGCCCTGCCAGTGCCCGACGTTGCATCCTAGCTTCTTGTTGTACCCGTCCATCCACATGGAGTTGGACAGGTTCAACTTGATCGCATTGGCGATGTCGTCGAGGAACGTCGGGAGCAGCTTCAACTGCTGCAGCTCCTCTACGTTCACGTAGTACCCGAGGTCGCCGATGTAGCGGTCGACGGTCTGCTCTTCCCAATCGACCTCGGCTTCCATGAAGCCGTCGCTTGGATCCAGGCCACCGCCCGTCTCCCTGTACTCGGCGCTCCCGGTCCGCTCCATGGCGGCATCGGACCAGCCGCAGGTATCGAACCCCGGATTGTCACGGTACTCGGCCTCGACCATGCGCACCTCCGGCACGTTGATGCGGAGCCCTGCGACCGAGTGTTCGCTGATGCCGAGCAGCTCCCTCCACTTAATGTGCGGGAACTTGTTCGCGAGCGTGCGCCAGAGTACGGCCTTGACGAGCTTCTCGTCAGACCATCCCCTCGGCTTCATGATGTACGGGATACCGAGCTCCCTTGCCTGGCTGGCATCCTTTCGCCCATCGCACACGTAGAGTTTCGGCAGCGGGATCGTGCCGATCTTCAGTTGATACATAGCCTTACCTCCTCCTTAGAATTCGACAGTGTCCTCGTCGTCCCTGCCGTCGTCGAACTGCACGGTGGACAATACATACTGCATGTCCTCCCAGCAATCCTGCTCCTGCAGGTACTCGAAGATCTCTTTCAGAGACCAGTCCTTGAAGTCGTTGAGCGGCATGCCCGTGGTATCCACGTTGCAACCCTTCAGGGCATCGGCGATCTGCTGCTGCACGCTGCTCTTCTGCTTGCAGATCTGCACGAGCTTGTCGCAGACGACGGCATCGAACATGGCCGTGACGACCTTCCGCTTCGTGTCCCAATCGTCTCCCGTTTGGTCGCCCTGCTTCATCCAGGTGTACAGCTTGACAACCTCCCTCGGCGTGAGGATGTTGTACTGATCGCTGTCCTCCTTGATGAAGGGAGTAATCTCCTTGGGATCGGCACCGAAGCGGTCGCGGAACCAGCGGCACCAATGAACGGCATCGAAGCTGAGCTCGATGAACTGGAACCTGTTGCGCACGGATGCCGGGATGATCCCCGGGCTTGCGACTTGGTTGCTCGCAGCCACGATGAACACGTCGGGCAGCTTGCGACCGGACGCCATGATCCTGTCCTGGATCAGCGTGAGGCACGCCGACCAGAGCATCGGCGGTGCTTCGAGTATCTCGTCGAAGAACAGGATGTCGCCGTCCTTGAGGGAAGCCATACGAGAATCATCGAAGACCTCCAGCTTCTTGCTCTCCTGATCCGGCATGCGAATACCGCTGACTTCGCTCGGCACAGTATTGCTGAGGATAAACGTGACAACGTTCACTCCCATCTCCTCGGCGAACTCGTACAATCCCTGGGTCTTCCCGATACCGGGAGCCCCGATGAAGCACGGCACCATTTCCGTGCGGTGCGGGTACATGGTCTGCAACACAGGTTTGACCATGCTCGTTTTCAAATGAGTCAATGGTTACACCTCCTCGAACGTGTCGATGAACTTGATGAACTCCTGCGCACACTCGTTGCACAGGTAGAGATGCCGCACCGTGTACCTCGTCGGCGGCAGATATTTGTTGCAACTGGAACGAGGACTGCGCCTGTCCGCCCTCGGTTCCCGCTTCCTGACGATCACATCATACATGTCGTCCGATGGTGGCGGTGTACCGCAAACGGAACAGGGAGACTGCTTGCTCATTCGTACCTCCAATCGTCGTCGGACTCCATCTCCTCTATCTCGCGTTGCCTGTCGGCCAGCTCGTCATAGTATCCGTCCAGTTCGATGGCGGTGTCTATGCAAAGCAGGGCGAGCGGACATCTCTCGCACTCGCCCTGCCTGTTCAGGTACTGGCCGATGCAGTCGGCGCTCATGGTGCCCAGACTTTCTTCGGCGGCTTGCGCATGTACTCAAGCTCGCGGAGCAAGTCGTTGTTGAATTCCATGATCGCCTCCACCGCAAGGAGCTGGAGCTTCACGGCTTCTTTCTGGTTGCCGTTGCGCATGGCCTGCAAGCAGGCATCGTAGCTGAGCTTGGCCTGCCGCAGGCTGCCGTTGAGGCTGGTGAAATCGGGCTTGTACTTCTGTGCCATAAGATCACATCTCCTCAAGGGTCATTGAGATATGGCCGCCTTCGAGCAGCTCGTATTCGAGAGTGCCGAAGTGGATCTCGAAATCCGGAGAGCCGGTGAGCTTCCTGATCTTGTTCAGCAGCCCCGTCCTCTCGGGCATGTTCTCGAACAGGTTCTTCAGGACGCGCCTGTCATCGTGCGCATTGTTGACCGAGGCGAGGATGAGGATCCCGTATTCGACATGGTACAGGACCATGAATCCTTTCTCGTAGTACATGGGCATGACGCCCTCTTCGGTGAGCTTCGCCGTAACGCTCCGCCTCACCTGGCTGTCTTCGTCCTCGATGAACTTCTCGCATGCGTTGAACGCGATACGGGATAGGTCATTGACGTTGTCGTAGGAACCTACGATATCGTTCCCGAGAACCTTGCGGACCAGGTCGCCTGCTTTCACCAGCGCCTCGGCATCCTCGTTCTCCACCGCCTCGATTATCATTTCAAGCAGGTAGAGCTCGGCGGTTCCGTCGCCGAAATGCATGGCGAGGATGCGAAGCTCCTCAAGGGCGGCCTGCTTCAGGTCGGCTGGAACCTCCTCGCCGCCGATCGTCAGGGTCAACACGAGCCTGACCTCGTTGCTAATGGAGAGCATAGTTCCTCCCTTCTGCTAGTGGACCACGAGGGTCCAGATGGAAACGGACAACATCAGCGCGGCGATAACCGCAGCGTCGAAAGAGTTGCGGTAGTATCCGTACACCGCAACGAACAGCCCGCCGACCAGGGTCAGCAGGGCTGCAATACCGATGACGAGTTCCATGCTCGCCACCTCCTTCCAACAATACGAAAGCAGGGAGGCAGGAGGCACGATGCCCCCTGCTCCCCAATGGTTCTACCTACTTGCCGATGGCGGCCTTCTTCTCTGCCGCCTCCAGCGCCTTGCGATCGTCGTACGCCTTCTGGCGAAGGTAGTACGCCACGGCATCGAACGAACGCGGAGACGCCACGGCCTCGATGTTGCCGTGGATATCCAGTGTATACGTCATGCTGCTCACCCCCTTGACAGATCGCATGACAATACGGGAAGAGCCACCGGCTTGCAGGACATCCAGGTCGTTTCCCCTACAGCGGGATACCGGAGCGAGAGAAAGGAGTAAAAGAACTCCGGCATCCCGCAACCCAGATGTCCTACGAGCCGATGGCTCGTGGTGGTTGCGGCGGCACTGTAACTGCAGCTTACCGTACCGCCTTGCGTAATCCCGGATGCACGCATGCTCCGGGCTGCCCGGTTCTATGCCGAGCCCATTACCTTCTTTCTACTTGATGATTGCGGAGCTGGCGGGAACGACGTAGTACCGCCAGGACTTGCTGCCCATGTTGAGCATCTGCGCCGTCATGTTGGCGCTGACCTCGTCGGGCGACTTGGACACCAGGTAATACCTGTCGTCGCCACGCCTGCCCTTGATCACGTAGAACATTGCGTCCTCCTTCTCTCGTGACCAACCAGTTGCCTGCCCCGGCTTGCTGCTAGCTCAAAAGAAAACTAAAGCAAAAGAAAAGCAAGCAGAGCCTGGAGCCCGGGTGCTTCGGCCGCATAGCGGCCAGGCGCACCCGGCAAGCCCTATTGGTTCCATCGCCACTGGCCGTAGATGTCGGGCTCGACGCCCAGTTCCTCGGCGAGCTGGTCGACGAACGGATCCCAGGTTATCCTGGGCGCGCTCCACATAGGGAGCACGGTGAACCTGCGCTCACCGGACCACAGGCGGAGTTCCTTCCACCTGACATGCCCGCCGAGGTCGCATTTACGCGAGCACTCGACGTGCTCAATGCGGCTCGGGTACATGTGGCCGGTGAAACCGCTGTCGCGCCAGTGGACCTCGGCGCAGACCTGGCCGTCCCAGCACCTGTAGACCGACAGGTCGACAGGTACGTGGTCCTCGGTACCGACGTAGTAACGCTCGCTAGTGCTTGCCATGTTGATCCCTTTCTCCCGTCGTAACACAGCGATCGAGATGCACGCATGCATCCCGGTCGATAGGTTATTCCGAGTAAGTTGGATAGCGTTGCCCGGCTTACGCAGCGACAAGCGGAGACTCGCAAGACGCTCGCTCGACGTATCCGGCAACATGGCAAAAAAGGAACAACAGACCGATGCGGCCCGAGTTCCCTTCGGTGGAGCGGACATCAGACCTACGAGGTCTTCTGTCCCTGGCCTTGGCCGTTCTGCGCCCTCTCCAACCGGTACACCCGGTTTTCGAGCTTGTTCAACACCTCGGTCTGACGCTTCTGCGTCTCCGACAGGTTGTTGACGGCGACGGCGAGGTTGTTGAAGGCTTCCGCCTGTGCCTGTGCGACACGACGGGCCTTCTTAGCCTGCTTCTTGGCCTTCTTGGAACCGGTATCGAAGTTCCCCATCATCATGGGCAGCATCTTCATCGTGATGCCAGCTTCGAGCAGGGTATCCATAGGCAGGTTGATAGCCATTGCAGCCTCCTTCTCAGGGAAAAGGGTCCCTAAACCCGATACCCACTGTTGTAGTGGATTCAAAATCACCAAGCTACTGTAAAACCGAAGGTATCATTCTCCATTAGGAATAATAGGCTACTAGGTACCATGGGGGGGTATGGGTATATGGAGAATATGAGTTTGATTATTTCTTTTGTATCCATCCAGCCACATTTTTTCCTGCCCCATGAGGCCCGCTGGGAAAAAAGTGCTGCCAAGTGAGCTGGGCGAACCGGAACCTGGACCACCGAGTTCGCTAGGTTAGTTAAAGGACACCCACCCACCATCATTCTTCTCCATGATGTGATGGGTGGTGTTGTTTGTTTATTTGCTTGCTTTGTCTATCTGTGGACACAGTTCTCCCGAGGTGCGAAATGCTCTCCTTTTAACGAGGATCCCTCACCCTATCCCTTGGGACTTGCGGAGCATTGCGACTTGGGTATCCGCCCTTCCGTTCCGCAGCTGGGGCCGAACCACCCCATGCCTCACTGCTAAGTCAGCGGCACATGGCTGCCTGGTATCGAGGGGGCGGTGTCAATGGCATCTTACGGCGTTGGAGTCCTGCCCGCTCGCCAGATGACCCCGTTATTCGACTCGCACCTTTCGGGTGGGTACGTTTGAAGCGGCCGACGGGGAACGGCCCTATGGCTTAGGGTATCCTGTGCTTCGCGTTGCTTCCGGACGGGCGCTATGCCGGCCGGACGGTTACATGATACCACGGATGGAACACGACACGGTGTTGATTTTCGAAACTGATCGCCCGTCCTTCCATTTTCCATGCCCTTCTGCTATCATGGCCGCGACGGAACTAGGAAACGGGGCCGACATGAACACAGACTTCAAGATGCCCGTCAGGGTCGTCAACGGCGGCCAACCGGGCGGCGTGGCCACATTGGACCAGGACGGCAAGCTCCCGTCGGAGCAGCTGCCGGAGGACATAGACGCGATCGTGTCCGGTTACATCGACGGCTACCTGGAGGACCACCCGATCGAGGACATGGTCGACGATTGGCTCGAAGACCACCCGGAGGCCACGACCACCGTGGAGGACGGCGCCATCACGGTCGACAAGCTCGCCGCGGACGCCCTGGCGCTGATCGGCTCCAAGGTGTCCCCGGGCGATTACGCGCCGATGCTTCGCGCCGGCGTTGCTGACGCGCTTTCCAGCTCTTACGGCGAGACCGAAACGTTCGCTCAACGCGTGAGCAATTACGGCGGCTCTGTCGAGATTCAGAGCATCCTCGGAAATACCGTCGTGGAGAGCGGCGAGCTGGTTAGCGTGAACATTAGCGGCATCGAGACGACGGGAAGGAACATCGCACCGACTGACGACCCCGCGAACCCAGATGCCAACTACGAGAGCAGCGGCGGCGGCACAACACCTGTTACATATGATTCAACGGTCAACATGTATACAACGGCGAATCACAGGGTATTGTGTTTCCGAAACTTACCAGCAGGAAAATGGACGCTCTCGGCAACAATAAAACGAAACCCCGCAGGAACATCGCAATATTGCGCAATAGGAACCGTGAGCGGCGTAGTATTCGGTTTGTACGTAAGCCAAGTAACAGACCAACCGTTACGTTATAGTTTTACATTCAACGTGCCGGAAAACGGAACTTTCAAAGTCGTGTTTTACAACGCTGCATTCTGGGACGATATCCAGATGGAAAGCGGCGCGGATGCAACGCCATACAAGGAACGCGAGACGCATACATATGAAATCCCCGCGAGCACGTACTTCCCGCAAGGTATGCGCGGCGCTGGCAGCGTGCACGACGAGCTGCAAAACGACAAAGCTGTGCAGCGGATTGGCGCGGTTGATTTGGGAACGCTGACGTGGGAGAAGTACGATGTACCGCAAGGTACGCTTTTTAGAGCGGTGCATTCAGATTTCAAGGGCGGTATGGAAAACGATAATTTCATCTGCACGCGTTATCCATCAAAAACAATGGCAACTCGTGCAGATAAAACCATATCAAGCGCTTGGCCGACATACATAGACGTAATCGATGATGATTACTCAGATGCGGATACGTTCAAATCCGCCATGTCTGGCGTATATCTCTACTACGAGCTAAACATGCCAACAACGCAGACTATAGACCCACCTTTGAACCTGACGTATCCAGTCGAAGCAGGCGGCACGGAATCAATCATCGTACCGACTGGCAGCACGAGCGCGGCACCGACGTTCGTGACGCTCTACGCATACGACGCGGACGGGATTATCGACAAATCGCAGAGCATCGTGGCGCAGGTTGAGAGCGGCGTTGCGTCCACCAACTACGCGGTGAACAGCTATCTCGTGATGCGCGGCGTGTTGTATCGCGTCACCAGCGCGATTGCCACGGGAGAAACCATCACGCCTGGCACGAACTGCACGGCAACCACTGTTATGGATGAAATCGTCAGACTGACCGCTTAGAAAGGACATGAACCATGGCGGAGAACACGACAATCTACCTAGTGACCGACGTTAAGACCGTGCCGGACGGCGATAGCTACGCGGCCATCTACAACACCACGCAGCACCGAAGCCGCTTGAAGGCAGAAGCACGCTACCATGACGCGCTTGCAAAGGCCGCGCTGATGGACAACGTGATTTCGGCGGGCGCGTACCTCATGACCAACGAGGGCTTCTACATCGATTCGAAGGTGTTCGCGATCAACGCGCAGCCCGTGCCCGAAGTCGAGGCGGAATAGGATAGGGGTGATCCATCATGCTCCTGTTCGAATCGTTCCTAGCGCCGGTGCGCGACTGCTTCCCGGCACAGGTGGCCATCGTCGCCCTGTTGATCCTGATCCTGCTCGATTGGATCTTCGGCATAGGCAACGCGATGATGAAGCACGAGTTCTCCAGCGAGAAGATGCGCCAGGGCATCGGGCACAAGTGCTCTGAACTCGGCTTCGTGCTCGTGGGCATCGTGGCTGACGCCATGATCACAAGCGGCCTTGACATCGGCTTCGACGGCCCGGTGCTCACCACTGTCTCCGTGTACCTGTGCATCATGGAGATCGGCTCGCTCATGGAGATCTTCGCCAAGATCAACCCACAGCTGGCCGAGTCCCCGGTGTTCAGGCTGCTCTCTTCCGTGCACATCATCAACGATGACGAGGAATAGCAGATGCTCAACGTGATAGACATCGCGTCGCATCAGGCCGGTATCGCACCGTCTGCTACGCCGGCCGATGTGGTGATAATCAAGGTGTCCGGCGGCACGAGCTACGTCAACCCGTATTGGCGCAGCATGGCCGAGGACGTCCTGAAGTCCGGCAAGCTGCTCGGCTTCTACCAGTACGCATGCGAGTACGGTAGCGAACCGGGCGGCAGGGCCGAGGCGGAGTTCTTCTGGAACCTCGTCAAGGAGTACAAGGGCAAGTTCGTCCCGATCCTCGACTGGGAGAATCACGCCTGGGACATGCCCGTGTCCTATGCCAAGGCGTTCCTCGACCGGATCGCCGAGCTGAGCGGTGCAACGCCCATGTTCTACGGCGGCGCGAGCGACGTGAACAACAAGGACTACAGCTCGATCTCCAAGTATCCCCTGTGGATGGCGAGCTACCTGTACCGCTACGAGGGATCAGGGTTCGTCGTCAGCCCCGTCAACACGTGGGCCACGGGATCCTGGGGCAATATGACAATGTACCAGTACACGAGCACCGGGCGCATCCCCGGATACGACGGGCCGCTCGACCTCTCGTGCTTCTACGGCACGAAGGAGGACTGGAAGAGGCTTTGCGGAGGAGAGACAATGGCCAACAAGATCGAGACGATGTGCAAGGAAGCCATCGCCATTGCCAACGACGACAGCCACGGTTACAGCCAGGCGGTCAGGTGGCTGCCCGATTTCGACTGCAGCAGCCTCATGTACTACGTGGCGGATAAGGCCGGCTTCGGCGTCGGTCGCGGCCCGGAGAAGACCAGGTACACCGGCACCATGCCGTCCGACTTCAAGGCCGCCGGGTTCACCATGTACGACCGTGGGGCCGTCGAGCCGTACCGTGGGTGCATCCTGCTATGGGATCCGTGGGACAGCGGCGGCCATACGGAGCTGTGCATAGGCGGCAACAAGGCCGTCGGCGCCCACTGCTCCGAGACCGGCGGTATCTACGGGCAGGCGGGCGACCAGACCGGCAACGAGATCAGCGTCGCATGGATGAGGAACGATTACGATTTCGTCCTCTGCCCGCCCGCCGAGAAGGACGAGCCGGTCCAGAAGCCCGGCAAGACCGTCAACGACGAGGGCCTGAAGTACCGGGCGCACGTGCAGAACCTGGGCTGGTGCCCATGGGTGCGCGACGGCCAGTGCGCCGGGACCACCGGTTTCTCCCTGCGCGGGGAGGCTATTGAGATCGAGCCGCCGGAGGGCGTGGAAATCGAGTGCTCGGCCCATATCCAGGACATCGGCTGGAAGTGCTACGGCATCGCCAAGCACGATGCGCCGCTCGTCGTCGGCACTACCGGCAAGGCGCTGCGCATGGAGGCCCTGATGCTCCGCGCAACGAAGATGCCGAAGGGCAAGAAGCTCCAGTTCCAGGTCCATCAGGTCGATACGGGCTGGAAGGCCTGGACCGATTCCGGGTTCGCATCCGGCAGCGACGGCCTGTACAAGCGCCTCGAAGCGTTCAGGTTGAAGATCGTCAAGGCATAGTGCATAATGCAATCGCCATTTTCACCTCCTTAGAATGGCATCTGCATCAGGGGGAGCCGTTGGACCGTCCGGCTCCCCCGACCTTTTCTCACATCAGCTTCTCATGCGCTTCGAGCACCAGGTCCCATGGTGTGCGGTACCATCTGACGGCCTCCTTCTCGCGGTACCAGTTCTTGATCCCCGCATAGTGCTTGATCCAGCACTCGGCATCCGTGCATCCGCACCATTTCGTGCCGTTGTACCTCTTGTCCAGCACCTTTATGCGCCCCTGGCACAGGCACGTCATGGCGTCCTGGTCGACGAACTGCAGCCAGTGGTTGTCCAGGCAGTCCGCGATAATGTCCGCCCTGCCGTCCCTTAGCATCTCCAGGTTCATGAGCGTCACGCCCGCATTGATCGATACGATGCCATCGCGGTTGTGGTGAGGCTCCGAGCATCCGGCCCAGTAGTAGCCGTCCATGTCGGTTTCCCAGATTGCGCTGATGTCCTTCCGCACCATGGTATCGACGTCGAGTGATAGCACCCTGTCGAGATGCGGCAGCAGGTAGCAGAACATCGGGCGGATCATCGCCATGTAGGTGAACTGCGTCAGCATGTTCGGCCCCTTCGGATCGTACCATTCCTTCCATCTCTCGCTCACGTCCATCACGTGCACGATGTCCGGTAGCTCGACCGGGAACTCCGGATCCTCGATCATGAGCCACACCTCCTCGACGTTGCTGTTCGCTATGAGCGACTTGCTCGCAGCGATCATCCCGCCGTACAGGTTCTTGGTTCCCGTGTAGACAGCGGCCCTAGTCATCGAACCCACCTCCATGCACTTCCCTGAATATATGCCCGCAGTAGCATCTCGTGTCCGCGTAGATCGGTATGCCCGCCCGCTCGCACTGCTCCGCGAAGTACAGGTCCTCCGACAGGCAATGCCCGTTGTTGTAGTTCACCCAAAGGAAATACGGGTACACGAACTTTTCGAACACCTTCATCTTGATGAGCGTGAAGCCGAGTCCCCCGCCCTTCACCTGGATGAGATCGTAGCCTTCGTCGCGTGCTTCCCTGATCTCCTCGGGTGTCACCTGCTCCATGTAGTTCAACTGGCCGAGCTTGCACAGGTTTGTCCTGAGAACCTTGTCCTCCGGGTCCTGCGACCTGTGGTCGTAGTATCCCATGACGACCGGGAGATCGTGTTCGAGCATCATCTCCAGATACTCCGGCTTGAACGTCATGTCGTTGTCCACGAACAGCATGTGCGTTGCTTCTGCGAGCTTCGCCTCGTGCACGCACAGGTTCCTCGCCTTGTCTACCGTGTATCCACGGACATAGTTGAAATCAAGATCGTATTCCCAGTAATCGGAATCCATGTCCAGCAACCTGCCGGCCAGGTCCCAAATGCATTTCATCGTATCCGGGTAGATGTTCTCGTAACACGGTACCGTTATCATCACCTTGCACATGAGCTGTCCTCCTTACTTGAATGCTGACCGTTTTATGATATCATGGCGGCATGGCGGATATGAGCAACATAGTCGATTTCAATAACTCGGACGGCCTGCCGCCAGACGTCGTCAGGAAGCTCAACAACAATTTCTGGCATGTCGTCATGAAGATGTTCGATCCCGATGTCGTCATGGTGTCCGGCGCCACGCTCCCCGAGCCTAGGACGAACGAGACGCTGTTCTACAACACCGTCACCGGCGACCTGTACATCTGGTTCTATCACGAGAACTTCGATCCGAACGTGTACACCGAGCCGTATTGGGGATGGAAGTTGGTAGATATCGGCTTCATCCATGTCGAAAACGACAATCCCGGTCACAGCTCGTACATCAGGCAGCGCGAGTTCATCTGGTACGATACGAGTACCGCTACGATATACCTGTGGTTCAAGCCGTCAGGCCAGATGTCGGCCGGATGGCACAGTTTGAAGCAGGCGGTGAACGGGTACATAGTGGATTGGCTCGGCGTTCAGTCGAACGTGAACTTGCTGAAGTCGATACTCGGTATCAGCTAAGGAGGAGACATGGCGTACGATCCGGTGATGTACAATCCGTATGGCAGCTACATGCCGAGGCAGCAAGCCGTCAACGGGCTCAACTTCATCGATGGCGAGGGCGACCTCGATTCCCTGAGGATGCCGCCCGGATCCGTCAGCCAGCCGTATTTCCTCAAGGATTCCAACAGGTTCATAGTGGTCACGTTCGACAACATCGGCGGCAGATGTCTGGGCTCATGACATGCGAGGTAAGCTGTTCGCACCGGGTTAACCGAGCATGTTTTGGGAACGGGCCAGTTCGCAAGGGCTGGCCCTTTTTGCTATACTTTGCCCAACATGCTTCGATCATAAGGAGATGCCATGGCACTCGATCTCGGTAACGTCACACCGCAACCGTCGGGCAGCATGCCGGGTGGAAGCGGCGGTGGATACAGTTGGCAGGAGTTCAACAACCTCAGGCAACAGATAGCCGCAAGGAACCAGGCACTCAACGTCCAGGGCCCCGATTACTTCTCCGGCTACAACGGCACCCCGAACACGTGGCGCGATTTCATGGATGCGCGGAACCAGGAAACCGGTGGGTACACCGGCTATCAGGGGCAGGACCGTTCTCCGTTCAGCCTTTCGGGCGGGACCGAGGGCCTCTACAACGGCAAGTACCGCAAGGCGAACACGTACGATCAGCTCGCAATCGCCGCAGGCGAGGCCGGTAAATGGTGGATGAACCTTCCCGGAGAGATCGCCGGGTGGGCCGGTGGCGAGCAGGCCAAGAAGGATTGGACGTTCGACGCGAACAAGTTCGACCTCGGCAACGGGCTCGATGCAGAGGACCTCACGCAGATACGCAATTTCGCCGTGAGCATTCCCGGCATGATTCCCGGCGGCCTGTTCGAGGGCGTGGAGAAGGGCTACGAGGCGGCTACCGGCGCACCGGTGCAGGAGCGTCGCAAGACCGCTGGCGGCGATTGGGAGATCGCCGACTACCAGCTCGATTGGAACCAGAGGGCCGCCGCCGGCCTCGATGCCGCGATCGACATCGGCGGGACGTTCATCGGCGGTAGCGGGAAGGCCATCTCCGTTGGCGGCAAGGCGATCGCCAGGGGCTTGGCGAACAGGGCATTGAACAAGGCCGAGAAGGGCATCGCGTCTGCCGCTACCGAAGCGGGGAAGAAGGAGGCGTTCGAAAAGGGCGTCGACAGCATCGCGAGAGCGAACCGCCTCAGCGACCGTGCTGAGAGGTTCGGCGACCTTGCGGCGTCGTCCGGCGAGGGCCTGTTGGCGAAAGCCGGTTTCGGCAAGGGCGCGCAGTTCGGGTGGAACGTCGCGGAGGAAGCCGGCGAGGAGTTCGCCCAGAGCTACCTCGAAGACTTCAGGAACAAGGAATACGACCCCAAGGGATCGTTCGACAAGGCCGTCCAGTCCGCTGCCTGGGGAGCCCTCGGCGGCGGCATCATGCACGGCTTGGGCGCTGCAGGCAATGCCGTGTTCCACAGCAAGTACGACGAGCAGCATCGGAACCAGGAGAGGGACGGCGCGGTCGATCCCACGCAACAGGTCGCGTCCGCGTTCTCGCGATCCAGGGAATACGAACGATTCAAGGATCGCAATACCGGATATTCCGGCGGTTACGTCACCAGCGCCATCGAGAGCGCGATCGACGAGAGGCTCAAGGATCCTGCAAGGGTTCCCGCGTCTGCGTCCGCATTCGGCACGCAGTTCTCCAACGATCTCAACTCGAAGCAGATAAGGATTTCCACCGACGTCCTCGACGGCATCACACAAATGGACGACGATGGGAAATCGATACACGGGATAGCCCAGCTGTTCGGCGTCAACGACAAGGCGATCCTAGACATCAAGGCAATCGGCGACAACATCGCCAGGCAGGATGCGTGGGTCAACCTCTTCGATACGGCCAAGGCAAACGGCACGAAGATGAGGGTCCTCGCCGGCAGGAATCCAGATACCAACAAGATCGGCGTTGCTGCGTTCGATCTCGTCGATGTCACCAGGGGCGGCGGCGTCCAGCTCGGTTCCTCGTTCGTGTGGAAAATGCTCGGCGGCGACGTCGACGGCGACAGGTACCAGACGTATCTATCTCCGATCCAACCTACTAGAGACGTCGGGTATATCACCAGGAACCTCTGGAACGATTCGATCCACCGGTCCAACCTCGACAAGGATTACGTTACGTTCTTCAAGGACAAGAAGGCAACCTTCGCCTTCCGCAGGTCGTTCAACAGAACCATCCATGATTTATTTGAAGATGAGAACATCTTCGACAAGAAGACCGTCGAGGGTTTCGTCCGCGATTTCCATTCGAAGAACCTCAACAGCATAGACGACGTCACCATGTTCCTCGTCAACCTGCGCACGCAGATAATGAGCAAGACGGACGAAAAGCTACCGGCATCGGAACGCTGGGACATAGCCGACGAGGCGATAGCCCGGATCATGCACGATATGCACCTCTACGTCACGAAGACCGCCAGGACGTTCGACAGCTTCGTAACGCAGCTCACTGAGGAGCAGCAGAGGGAGGTAGAGGAGGCGACGAAGTCCGTAACGGAGGATCTCACGTGGCTCAGGTCCGGCGATAATCTGGGCAAGACGCATGCAGCCGAGTTCCTCGGCTTGTTCGGCAGGCGCATTGCCTTGAATACAGGCGCCGATCTCGGCGCGAATTCCGTCATGCGCCAGTCCGCCATGTACAAGTTCGAGGCGTTCGAGGAACAGGACGTCTGGTTCGATCAGTCCCTGTCGCATTCGGAGGTTCAGGACAGGTTCAAGCACCTCATCGCGTATTCGTTCTCGCTTGAGACGATAGGCGCAGATGTCGAGAACGCCATCGAAGGCGTGTTCTGGACTTCCGTCATCGATTCGACCCTCACGAGATTCTATGCCAACAACGGCCGGATTGACGTTTCCGGTAACTGGGAATCGTTCGTCGATATACTCATCGATGAATACAACTCTAAGGCGAAGGACTACAACAGCGTAATTTCGAGGGAGTCCACGGCGCCCGGTATGGACGTCCTCCTCGGATCGAAGAAGAAAGAAGATATCCGCACCAGCGATATGGCCGATGTCGCCCAGGTCTTCCGTAGGACTTTCGGCGATTACACCATCGATTCCATAGTATCCGTCGACAAGAACAGCTCGTTGCGCGGAGTGACGTTCAACCAGTTGCTACACGAATACGCGAAATGCCATGGATTCGACTACGGCCCGCTTTCCGGGATCCCCGGCCTCGGCAAGCTGTTCCCGTATCTGGTCAAGGATTACAACTCGACGCATAGGGCATTGCAGAACCGGTACGAGTCCGCCATCGAGGAAATGGGCAACAAGCTCGTATCGTACGAGCTCAACAATATCGAGGACCTGATCGACATCAAACGCGATTCCGATGGGAAGATCGTACATATCGACATAATCGCCCAGGACAGGCTGTCGTTGATCAACGCCGTTACGGCGGCCCAGTACATGATCGGCGAGGACGAATGCATCACGTTGGGCATTGCCACAGTCGAGAGCTTCCTCTCCACCAAATGGGGCGAGGATTGGATGTCCGGCGACGCATCTAGGATGACGAACGTCGTCCTCGCCGCAAAGGTTTCGCATCTGTACAAGGATGTCGTGAACCTCGTCGTATCCCAGCCGGCTAATTGGGAGAACGACGTCGAGCTCGAACTCGCCCGCCTTGCGAGCAACGGAGGCGTGCTCGAAACGGCGATCTACGCCGACTGGATGGATCACCACGATCTCGGCCTGCTCAAGCTCCTGCAGGACCTCGATACCAGCTATGGGGAGAAATGCCAGATATGGGAGCAGGCCACGAGGAACATCGTCGGTGCAAACCCCCTGTTGGCCGAACTGTTCGCAACCGGCAACGAGAGCATCGGCACATCCATCTACACCAACAAGCTCAAGCACGCCAAGAGGTCGATGGTGCAGGCATCCAAGACGAGCAACGTGTTCAACAGGCAGATCCTGAAGAACATAAGGGACGATCTCGGAAACGCCAGCGACGCGGCCAAAGCCGAGGCCATCAAGCATTTCATCACCGACGCGTATACAACCACCTCGGTCAACGCCGTCGCCGCGTTCGTCCATAGCCAGCGCGACATGGTGAAGGACATGGTGGACAAGGGCCTCGCCCCCACCACCACCGATATCGTGTACCAGATGCGCGAGACCGTCCTCAACGGAGGGTTGTTCTCGTCGCTTGAGGATATCGACCTCGCCATGGGCTCGATAACCTTCAACAAGCTGAGCACCAACCGAGTCCAGATACTCAAGTGCCTTTCCGACCCCACGCTCGAAATCCGCGCATGGGACGAGTCGCGCAACGATTACGTCTGGATATCCCGTGATGCGATTTTCCGCGAGGTCCTCGGTGACAGCTGGAAGGCAAAGGGCGATCCGGACACCAGCTTCGAGCCGTGGGACGCCCTGTTCGAGGCGTGTCCCGCGCTTATCTCGCTCGTCGCCCCGACCCATGTCGGCGTGCAGACGAACGAGGGGAACGCCTCGGCCAACGAGGGTACGAAGAAGACGCTCGACAAGGCGATGATCGATTACATCAACGGCGGCAAGGACGTCAAGGGCGATTACATGCATGCGCAGAAGAGGAACGAAGTGTTCCATATCGCCATGGGCGATCCGAATTGGTGGGCCGTGCTGGTAGCAGATCCGAGGTTCTCGAAGACTGAGTCGCTTTCGGAAACCCGCGATATCGTCCAGTCCGCCATCAACGACAATCTCGAATGGATAATGACCGCTGCCGCCATGGATCCGAAGAGCGTCGAGTATTACGAGAAGACGGCGACCCTCGGCAGGGAAGCCGTCGATCAGATGTTCATGCCCGTTCAGCGCATGGCACGTGACATAGACATCAACCGCGCCCTCGCAGCGTACACCGGCAGCGTCGATTCCGAGATAACGAGCCGTATTTACCATGGCGCAACCGAGACCCTCATGAGCAGCGCCATTGACGAGATGCTCGCCGATGCCGGTTTGAAAATCGAACATGGCCAGCTTAAAGTTGGAAAACTGAGCAAGAAGAAGCGCGAGAAAAGGGCAAAGAAGAGAGCTAGAAAAGCGTTAGAAGCTGTTACCGGTGCTGCAGAATCTGTAGCAGAGGCTGCTGAAAAAACCGCTGATCTAGCATTCTCGAACCTAGACGACAACATTCATTTGATCTATGCGCTAATGAACATGGTCGATCCCAATTTGTTCAACGTTCCCGACTACCTCAGAACGCAGGGAATTCGCGATCTCGAACAGCAGTTGGATGTTTTCGAGGAAACCAATAGGAACGATCAAGACGCCATGGCCGCAGCGCAGGAGGTTCGTGAGGCAATCAGGCAGTTCGATGATGGCGGTATCGGCGGATTCACGGCCTTCGTGTTCGATGTAGATGTCGTCGAGCAGATGCGCCAGGAATCCTGGGACGACGTCATAACGCAGAACCAGGCCGCCACCATGTCCGAGAAGGAGTTCACGGATGCGGTGCTCTGGATCTGCGACAAGTACAATTACAGCGACGGCACTCCGACGCATACGGAAAAGGTCGTCAAGGATATCCATCGTGCCTTCGGGATAGAGAACGAAACCGAGCGCGTCCGCCGCCTCAACAACATCAGGAACTACTACAACCAGCTGACCGTCGAATACATCTTGAAACAGTCCGCGCCGTCCGGTAGCGTCTACAACCTCCTTGCGCCCAAGCAGACGATGGATGCCTATCAGACCATGTTCGCCATTGCGGACAAGGTCCGCGAGAAAATGGGAGGTCGCCTCGAACCGCGTGGCAAGGAACTGCCTTCGCTCAATGTGGACTTCGGCAACCCGTATACATCGTGCATGTCCCAGCACATGGCAATGAACGCCGCATCCGGGTCGATCACGACGGGCATCGGGCTCAACGGTTCCATGCTCAACCTCATCGGCGGCCTCGGCCTCATCGATACCATGGAGCCAATCGAGGTGAACGGATCGGATCTCGACGAGTCGTTCTTCGGATGGACCGCCACGGTTCGCGCCGAGGAGAACGGCCAGGTGACGGAGACGACGCAAACGATAACCTACAAGAACATCGACGAGCTGAGACAGCTCGACAATGTCCTCGTTTCGAAGAAGGGCTTCCTAGGCGATAGCACCGAGACCCTCATCAACTATTTGCAAGAGGACCTCAACCTCCGGTTGAAGAAGTCCCTCGGCGCCATCAAGGCGTTCTCCGATCAGATAGAGACCGATCGCTCCATGTGCAGCGATATGTCCATTTCGGAAGTCCGCCAGGCTGTGTATCCCACCATGCAAGACGGTGACCTCACGGCACGCGATTACATTGCCGGCGCCCTCAAGATGCGCCGTGGGAAGATCGAGACGAAACTCCTCAACTGGTTCAATAGCGAGGAAATGGACGGATCCGGTCTTGGCGTGAAACATGCGAAGATGTATGCGAACGTCATGTGCAACCTCATCGAGGTGCGCGTTGGCAAGGATGCAGTCAACGGCGTCGAAGCCGGCGTGTACCACGTGTCTTCTGCAGCCCTCGCTTCCGAGGAGGAATTTGCGAAGCACAATTACGATTTCGGCTACGGCGTCGGCGTCCTGCCCCCTGCAGACAACATCCGGGTGAGGCCAGTTGTGATGGGGCTCCAGGAGGTGTCGACGAAGATAATCAGGAACGTTGCCCGCAACTATTATGCGCAGGAGGACGCGGGATCGCATCCTTCGGAAGAAGAAGTGTTGAAGTGGGCCAACGATGGCATGATGGATTTCGACAACTACAATTCCAACCCTATCGGCATCAGCGATTTCCTGAGCAGCATCCAGGCGAATCCGGCCATGGTCGACAATCCCATGCTCGGCGACATGAACTACACGGCGAGGATGCTCTGGAACGACGAGCGCACCGGTTCGCTCCAGGCGGCATTGTCGCCGAGGGATGCCGAGCGCAGGGCGATGAGCGATGGCGACTGGAAGAAGGTCCGCGGATTCAACGAATACTTCTCCGGAAAATACGTCGGCAAGGGCGATAGGGGTTTCTTCGACAGCCATCAAATCGTCAAGTATTTCAACGATGGTGAAGCAAGCGGGTTGGATGCAAACGCCAGGAGCCTGCCGAAGGACGTCGGCAACGAGGACACGCGGTTCGACGAGTACACCCAGAAGCAATACGATCTTATCGAGTTGTACGACGGGAACAGCATCGAAACCGCGAAAAAGCTGTACCATGGAGCGGCAAGCCGCAACCATCCGATTCTCATAAGCAGGAAGCTTCTCGACACGATGCGCGGCACCGTCGACGGGATCGCCATGGATTCGTTCTTCAACGAATCCGTCAAGCTCGGCACCGAGGAGTTCGTCATCGTGGATTCCCGCGGAAGGAGCTATTACAACAAGTTCCGCAAGGAGAACATGAGGATAGCCACCACGGAAATGGACTCATCGGAGATCAGCATCGCCATGGGGACGAGGAAGAAGCTCGGCCTTCCCGATGCCGGTCACCTGAAGCATCCCGATTTCAACGTTGGGAAACGATATACCGATGCAGTCGACGTCACGCCGACGAGGATCCTGAACCAGGGATTCGGGCCGGTACAGATCGTCACCGATCTACGGGAGGTCGCCACGATTCCCACGGATCAAATCGATTTCTCGTATTATGAGCATAATATAAAGAACAAGGATATAGATACATACAAGAACAATGCCGTCAGGTTCATCGACAGCATGGCAGAGCGCATCAGGTCCGGTAACACCGTTTATCCCAAGAGCCTGTCGAACGTCAACCAGGATGGTTGCGTCGGCTTCATAAAGCAAGCCCATAGCGACGGCTCGTACACTTACGCGCCCCTGTTCTACGAGGGGAGCGTCGCCTCGGTTGCCGATTCCGTTGTCGTCAGGCAATCGAGGAACGGGTACGTCAGGATCTCGTACGCTTCCAGCAACGTCGATTACGGTGGCCGGGAATCAACCAAGATGGACCTGTACGGCGTAGCGTACAAGACGGTCGGCACGACCGCTACCGAACAGGACCTCAGATCATGGGCTGCGATCTCCGCCCCCGGATACGATTCCATTACCAGGGCAGATATCATGTTCGACGAGAACTCCGTCGCTTCCAGGTTGTTCGAGCTGGGTGATTCGATCCTGCACAACAACGTCGTGTATTTCACGAGGAAGACCGGTATCAACGCATTCTTCGAGAAACGGGACGGTGAATGGACGTTGAGGCAGGACCTCCATTCCGACATGGACGAAGCCACGTTGCGCTCGCTCATATCGGGTAGCCCGAAGGTCTGGGAACTCGTGGCGAACGAGGAATTGCACGTATACGCCGACGAGGACGTGAACCGCAAGTTCGCACGAGCCGTATCCGATATCCAGGGTGTCGGCGGCTTTGCGCACCTGCTGTTCAACACGGCCAGGGTCGAGCTCGACGCCAACGGGAAACCGGTGTTCCGCGGCCTCGAACGCCGTAACTTCGATCCGCATGCGGTGTTCAAGTATTGGAACACCGATGATTTCCTTTCGCTTTGGAACCATCTCGACAGCAGGCTCTGCCCGGCTACCTTGACCGAGAACGACGCCGACAAGGTGTTCGATCGGTACGGGCGCATGCTCGACATGAACACCACCGACGGCGTGGCGCAGCGTTGCGTGACCGTTGTCGGCCCGAACTTCTTCTCGGGCGAGGGAACCGCCATCACCGACTATTCGCGCAGCGCGACCTTCAGCAACCAGCACATCGTCAAGCGCATGCTCGCCGACGGCTTGTATCGCGGCAGCATACGCGAAACCGTCGATGCGCTGTCGGTTGCCGTCAACCTTCCGGAGAAAGCGTTGCCGCACAGGACGATGGACGAGCAGATCGAGCATTGGAGATCGAATATCAGGACCGAATCCGCCCACGTAGATGCGAGCATCCTCGCCAAGGTGTCCGAGGCTATCAAAGATCCGCTGTACCTCAGCGTGATCGACCGCAGGAAACAGGCGCTCAACGAGAAGGCGGAGGACATGTACAGCCAGCTGCTCATCGTCGAGTCCGTCAAGAAACAGACCCCGGCGAGCCAGAACAAGGAACTTGCCAAGCAACTCGACCGGGCCGTGGAGCGCCTCAACCAGGCGATCGGCACATCCCGTATCGACGAGCTAACCATGGGCGATGTCATCATGCTGGTGCGCAACATAACCGGCATCACCACCAATGCGAACGGCGGCATCAAGACCATTACGGCGAGCCAGTTCCTCGACGCCGTCGATCAGATGGTTGCCAACAAGAACGAACACGGAGTCCTCATCGTCGGCGGAAGGTACAAGACGAGGGGCGATCTCCGCGCGTCGAACCCGCTTCTTCCCAGGGGACTCAACACCAAGCTCGCCACGTCGAAGGCGTACATGGACAGATACCATGGCGACGTCGATGCCATCGTCGAAGATCAGTACAAGAGCCTCGATGCCACCGTCGATTTCGTGAAGACGATCGAGGATCCCGCCAAGAGGAACGAGCTCATGCAGCTCATCGACGCCATGTGCATGGTCAACGGCAAGCCCCAGAAGAGCGGTCATCTGCTCCAAGGTATCTACATGCATGACATCATCGATGCGACACGCAAGTTCGGGATGGCACTCCAGGACGTCGATCCGGAGCTGTTCGCCCAATACGATGCCGCGGTCAAGGCGAACGACGAATGGGCAAACAAGATTGCCGAAGGGCAGAGGAAATACAAGAAATCCCGCATCGATCTCGACACGAGCGGCAACTATGAGGTCGTCATGCATGGCGACGATCGGACGATCGTGACCTATATCCTCAGGCAGATGGCGGCGGGCCGTCGCGTGATGGGGTTGACGTATCTCGAAATGCCGTTGAGCAACATGCTCGACAGGCAGGTGGGCCAGACCATGCAGGGTTGGGCGTATTCGCTCGGCCGTCTCGGCATAGGCCCGTACAGGGTAACGCAGAAGATGAACAACCAGGTTCGCGAGGAGGCCGTGAAGAGCGGCGAGCTCAAGAAGTTCTGGTCGGCTTTGCGCGAAGCCCAGCTGCTCGGCGTCGATAGGGAGCTCATGGCGCACATCTACAGCGGCCAGAGCCTCGACGACGCCATTACGGCGACGCTGAAGGACCAGGGCGCGATCGAGCGCTTCAGCAACAAGGTGATGAACATCGCCTCAGGCAAGGACTTCGGCATCGAGAAGCAGATGCAGAACTTCATCGACCGCATGTGGCAGAGGAGCCAGACCGAAGCACCATGGTGGCACCAGAAGCTACCGGGTCATGAGCTGACGGTCTTCGAGGAAAAGCTCGCCTACGACCCGATCGGCCTCATGGTCGACCTGTTCAGCGGCAAGAGCGAGGGAAAATCCGCCGATGCGCTCCTCACGAGGCAGTGCCTTAACCAGGCGCTTGCCGGCGACATGGCGCAGAAGAACCTGGTATCCGCGTTCGTCGGCGAGGTCGCCAAGCGCTCGGCCGCATCCGACTTCGTGATAACCACAGCCATCACGCCGTACTTCCAATACGCCACGAACCGCATGGGCAAGATCCTGAACACCGTTGCTCCGATCAGCTCCTTGCATTACCTCGCCACCAAGTTCATGACAGAGGGCGTCGGCGGGACGATGCGCATAGCGCCCTGGTCGGAGACCACGTTCGGGGAACTCGGCCTCGATGAGGCCAACGTCAAGGCAAACCTCAGGGAGTCGATCTGGTGCGACATGTGCCACATGGGCGGAACCGTTGTCGCCATGATGCTCGCAGGTCTCGCGCTCACGGCCTCCGGTATCCTGGAACCGCCCGAGGATGACGACAAGAAGGGCAATTTCGAGGAATGGACCTTCTTCGGCATGAGGATCAATGCGAACTGGTGGATCGAGGATTCCCTCGGCATAGCCCTTCCGCTCGCCTGTTTCTGGGCCTCTGCCATGCGGGGCGAACCGAGGATCGACTTGATGTTCAACGGCATCTCGCATTACCTCTCGAACAACCCGGTGACCAAGGTGGCCGATGCGGCTGCCGTCCTGTTCGACCCGATGGCCGAACTGTACAGGGAATACGACCAGGACGTCGAGGGATACGCGAAGGCGATGGGCGGTCCGCCCGATGTGTGGCAGATACTCAAGGGCAAGATGACCAGCTTCGGCCTTTCGTATGCCGCGCAGTTCATCACCCCCGGCATCCTCCGCGAATTCTACCAGGCGACGCAGGGCAACGAGGTCGCATACAAGCGCGTCTTCGAAACCGATGCCACCGGCAAGCTGACCCTCGATGCCAAGGACAACAACCGCACCATGTACACATCGTACGAGGATGCCACCATCAGGAAGTTCACCAAGGACAATCCCGTCATGGGGTTCCTCGCGGATATCCTCATGCGACCCGAAACCGGCTACATGAACCACGAGATGCCCGATAGGATCATCTACGATCCCGAGCAGATGAACTCGATCCAGGCGTTCAGCATGTACGAGGATCCGTACACCAAGACGATCAAGAAATCGCCGGACGAGCAGTATGCCACGGCCCTCATGCTCATCGCCACGTTGCAGAGCAACTCGGTCGAGGACCTGGTGAAACAGGGTTTCATGATCGACTACGACACCAAGAACGTGGTCGGACAGGTCATCTGGGACATGATCGCGACCGAGAACGCGCAATGGGCGGACCTCGAACAGCAGGGCGCGTTCAGCTACTACAATGCCGGTTACGGTTCCTACGATGACAATGTCCGCGTGATCTCCGAGATGCGCGAGGCGCACAAGGCGTACATCCAGAACCTCAAGGACCTGTACCACAACAAGCTCTGGTCGGACGAGCTGTACTCCGTCGCCATGTACAACCAGAAGAACACCGAATGGGCGCAAGACGTCCACGGCGATTGGTATGCCACCGGCTTCGCCCCGACCGTCGGGTGGCCGTTCATCCTTGCCGACGGTGAGTCGCCTGGCGAATGGCAGGCCGTCATGAGCCGGGAGAACGACTGGCAGACCGAGAGCGTCGTGACGGGGAATCCGACCGGTCAGCGCTCCCTCGTCCCCGTCGATATGGGGCGCGTCGATATGCCCGACAAGCCGAAGCTCGAATCGTATTCCAGCGATGGCACCACAGGCGGCCATTCCGATTTGTACGGTCAGATTTCCGAGGGCCTCACATCCTCCCAGCCGAACAGCACGACCACCAACGGAACGAAGTCGCCGAACGGCGGAGGCACCGGTTACGGTCGCCGTTCCGGCGGTGGAGGTGGCGGTGGCGGCCGCTCCGGTGGTTCCGGGTACACCCCGAATACGAGCGCACCGAGCGTCAGGGCGCCGGTCACGTCGATCAGCTTGCCGCGCACCGGATTGTCGAAAGTCAATCCGTCGAGGATAATGGGCACGGACAGGCTCGTCGAACCCAACGAGCAGTACCTGAGGCCCGATTTCGAAACCAAGGGTAGCCGAGAAGCGTACAAGAGGAGCGATATCTAATGGGCAAAGACGACAAGAAGAAGCTCCCTCCGGTCAAGCTGGAGGACATCGAGAAGGTCGGCAAGGAGAAGGCGGCCAAGCTCGAAAAGAAATGGAAGGACGGCCTGTCCGTCCACCAGAACAGGACGACGGGATTCAAGTTCTTCGCCAAGGTAGCCAAGAACATGACCCTGTTCGAGAAGGCGCGGAAGGACGAATGGTCGGAAGGTTCCACCCAGATGATCATGCGCAAGATCCGCAGCCAGACGCTCCAGCGCGTCCCGGACGGCGAGATCGTCACCCCGTTCGACAAGAACTCCATCGAGCAGGCCGTCATAGATTTCCTGTTCAAACACAAGATCCTCACGTCGGAATACGACGGCAAGGACATGATGAAGAACCTCTGGAAGACGTTCGACAACAGCTACATCTACGGCATGGGCTGCGTGCGCACCGGGTTCGAGCGCGACCTCGACGGCGATCCCCGCGTCTCGTACACGCTCATCCCGTACGGCGACGTCATCCCGTCGCCGGATTGCAAGGCGATCGAGGAGGCCGACTGGTACATCGTCCGCGAGTACCTCCCGCTCTCCAGCCTCAAGCTCCTGCTGGACTGTGAGACTGGTACGGTATCCGACCCAACCTACGATGCCGACGTCGTCAGGTACATCGTCGAGAACGAGATCAAGGACGGCGGCGGCCCGGAATCCATGCAGCTCGCCGACCAGAAGAAAGGCGTGTCGTTCACCAAGAGCGTCGAGGTGAGGACTTACTACTGCCGCGGTGCAGACGAGTTCGTCACCTACGTCCCGTCGATCAACGCGATCCTGCGGAAGGTGCCGAACTACGATCCCCGCAAGGACGTCCCGATACACTTCCTCATCCTAGAACCCGATCCCGAGTTCCCCTACGGATGCTCCTCCGTCATGTGGACCATGGCCCAGCAGCAATTCGCCGATGCGTTCCAGAGCACCGCGTACCAGACGCTCCTGCTCTCGCTGCATCCACCGCTGCAGGTGTTCGGCAACCTCGCGAATCCCAAGATGAAGATGCGCCCGAACGCCATCTGGCCGATGGGCACCAACCCGAACAACAGGATCGAGAAGTTCCCGGTCGAGACGACCACGCTCACCGGGTACAACAGCATACTCGAAGGCATCGACGCCAGGATGATGGCGAGCCTCAACATCACCGATGCGACCGTCGCGTCCGATGCGAACGTCCCGCACTACTCGGCTACGCCGCAGGGCGTCGAGCAGCAGCGCCTCGACAAGACCATCACGATCAACCAGTACCAGAAGCGCATCGAGGTGTTCTTCTCGGAATGGGCGAACCATGCGATCCGCAACTACATCAATTCCATGAAGGGATACGACAAGCCGATAACCGTCGACTCCAAGACGCGCAAGAGGATCGAGAGCATCGAGGAGGCGAAGCGCCGCGAGAGCGAGCTCGCCCTCCAGCAGATGTTCGGCATGGACGCCGCCGACGAGGCGATCGCCGACACGGAGGAATGGGGCGACAGCATCATCGACGGCAACAAGATCAACGTCGACTTCTCCATGTTCGACGATGCCATCTTCAACTTCGAGGTTCGCACCGGGTCGCTCATCGAGAGCGAGCAGGAAACCGAGCGCGAGAACATCCAGGAGATGCTCGTGTCCGTGTCGCAGATGATGGGGAACGTCTCGGATGCCAACAAGCAGGCGTTCGAGTCAATCGTCATGCAGCTCGTCCTGCGCCAGTGCGAGCTCGCCAACATCGACATCTCCGCCGGTATAGCCTCCACCATGAACGAGCAGCTCGTCATGCAGGCGCTCGAAAGCACCATGGGCGCCGTCGCCGAGCAGCAGAACCAGATCGGACAGATGCAGCAGGCGATGGGCATGCAGCAACCCATGCCGCCGGAGGCGATGGGACAGATGCCCCCCGAGACGGGACAGGTCCCACCCGAGGCTATGGGGCAGATGCCTCCCGAGATGGGGCCGCCGCCCGTCGAGGAGATGCCTCCCGAGATGCCGGTCGAGGCAGGCGGGCTCCCGCCCGACATGATGGCCGGGTTGGGCGAGGAGCCGGTTCCCGAGGGTGAGATGCTGTAGATTTGACAAAGGTTTGTACCATGATTATACTTTGCACCAATAACTCGGTGCAAAGGTTATAAGAGCTAAATAGAAGGAGAATACCATGGCTCAAGTAATTCAGCCCGAGGAATGGGTGCAGGGTCTCGACGATAACCGTCTCCTGCCCGGCCGATACACCACCGGCCTTTTCGTTGGAAACATCATGGGTTCCAACAAGTCCATCGCGAACAACCCCGCAGCCTGCCGCGTCTGGGACATCCAGATCCCCGACTACATCACCGACTACGATGACCGCCGCCTGAACGGCCACGGCAACGTCGTCGGAGCCTCCGGCTTCAATGCCGACGGCAAGGACGGCTGGGGCGCTTCCGCCTACGGCGTGTTCCAGGATGTCAAGTTCGACTCCAAGGTGTACACCATGGGACGCCACCGCTCCGTCGCGTTCCGCATCTTCGACGAGATGCAGTATTCCGGCGCTATCGGCGAGTGGGGCACCAGCACCGCGAGCAACGTGGTCACTCCCGGCCAGGCTCTCATGCAGACCGCTGCCACGATCGCCAAGGCCCGCGACCTCTGGGAGCAGGAGATCCTGGGTCCCGACATCGACAAGTACAACCTGTTCGCCGTCCTCAACGGCCACATCTCCGGCCGCTGGGTCCAGACGAACCCCGATCAGGTGTTCTCGGATGACGGCCAGTGGGTCGCGCAGCCCGGTCCCGTCCAGGGCCAGGCTATCCCGCCGCGCTTCGCCCCGATCCATTGCATCGAGTGGGACGACGAGAACATCCCGCTGATGCTGCAGAACATCAAGGTCACTTGGAACAACCTGTTCATCCCGCAGGACAACCGCGTGATCCTGATCGACCCGTTCTACGAGTACCCGCTGCTCATGGCCCTCACGGGCAAGGGCGTCCCGGCCACCGAGGCGGCGTACTCCGATATCCAGAACGGCAGCTTCACGCGCCTCATGGGCTGGGAGTTCAACTTCGAGATCCCGACCTCATACTGGCCGCGCCTGTACGTCGACGCGAACCTGAACGTCGTCCACAGCGCCGACGGCTCTGCGACCTACGACCAGTACATGCGCTCGATCTCCCATGCCGGCGAGGGCGACAAGCAGCTCATGCTGGAGCTCGTCGACTCCGACCGCATGAACCGCCCGAACTACGTGAAGACCGTCTGGGACGCCACCAACAAGGTGTACAAGAAGGTCGTCACGAACTACCCGCTCGGCATGCCCGCGGCGTCCGATTACATGGGCACCCCGATCACGGTTGCCGAGGGCACGGCGGACGTGAACACCGCGTACGGCCTGCCCGCCGATTACCCGTGGTCCGCTCCGGGTTCGGGTTACGGCCTGCCCACCGGCGTCTCCGGCGCATCCGGTTCAACTGGTCCCGTCGGCGAGATCACCCGCGTCCAGGTCATCGGCCTCGCGCTGTACAAGAAGGCTGCGCAGCTTTCGCAGGAGTACAGCGAGATGGTCACCGGCGAGGGCGGCACCCGCGGCAAGTTCACGGAATGCTGCATGGACGTCAAGTACGACGCATGGGTCATCGAGTCCCTGTCGCACGGTATCCTCCCGATCATCGACGTTCAGGAGAACACCGGTGAATTCGCCATTCCCGTCCAGGTGATCGGCCAGTCGTAAGACCGGCACCTATAGGTAGACCATGAGGGCTGTCGGCTCTAGTAGCCCGGCAGCCCTTTCTTGTAGAAAGGACAGGGAAAATGGCATTCCTCGATGCAATAGCGCAAATCCTCCAAGGGGCAAATGCCGGCGGAGGAAACTATACAAAACAGATGGCCACGAAGGGCAATGGTTCGAGTACGGACGAGAACGGGTTCGGTGGATCCGAGGGGAGCTCGGTTCCCGAAAACAAAGCACCGTGGCATCAAGCCCTCGACAACGCGTTCGGCACCGAAGGCCCCGGTGGTTTCGTCAACACGATGCTCGGGTACACAGCTCCCGTCGCAATCGCCGACACGTTTGCTCCTGAGTGGGCGTTCAACCCGACTCCCCCAAAGGGCGAGGAACAGCAGGTCGAGTTCAACGGCGACTATTCCATGCCGTCTGCAGAACAGCTCGACCAGCTCAGCGAGGGCGAGAGAAAGAAGTGGCAGGAAAACGCTCAGAAGGGGCTCGATTCGACCATAGCCGCCTCCCTCGCGTTCCTGCCCGGCGCGTCAGCAGCAGCCCCGGTCAGCGAGGAGCTCGGCCTGATGCACCCGCTCGTCGGAGCCGAGGAGGCCGCAGCCGCCTACAGGGCCGCCGCGGATGAAGCCGCCGGGACCATCGGCAACAGGTTCAGGAACGCCATCAGCAACCTCACCGGCGGGCGCGTCGCCCAGGCCGACAAGCTGGGCGGGGCCCGTAACCCATGGGACGAGGTCTACATGAGGAACATCGTCGACCCCATGGCGGTCAACGGCAGGACCACGGGAAGCTACGCTGACAACGGCATGAAGCTGCTCGACGGAATCAGGGATGCCGGCGGCATCGACGCCTACAATTACCAGAGGCTCATGGCCGACCTCATGGGGGCGAGAGGCAACCGGGCGGTCGCCCAAGACCTCAATCGCGGACTCGATAACCTAGCTGCAGTTGACGGCAAGGCCGCTGCGGAAACGGCCGGCAAGGCCAAGGGCTATGCATCCAAGCGATACAAATAGGAGGCAACCATGGGTTTTCTCGATACGTTTATCCAAAATGTAGGCAATTCCGCGTCCTATGACCAGCTGCCGCAATCACCGCAGCTGTCTGATTTCTGGAGCGCGTTCGGTACAGCCGATCAATCTCAGGCAAATCCAGCCCAATCCTCGGGGCAGCAAGGGTCCGGTGGAAGGGGAGCAGGCAGCACATCCTCCTATAATTTAGTGGAAGACCCGTTCTTCACCATCCTTAGGGATGTCGGCTCCTATGTCCCGATATTCGGGCCGGCCATTTCCACCGTCGGAGCATTCGGCAACTACGTCCTCACTGGAGAGCAGTCGTCCCCCGAGGGAGCGACTTCGAGGGCGAAAGACGTTGTCGAGAACCGGTCGTTTGAAGCAGATCCTTGGCTTATCCAGCCTACTGCCGACGATGTCAGGTCCTCCATGGACGACGAGCAGTTCGACTGGTACCAAAGGCAGTTCATGCCGGCTGCCAGCAGCATTGCCGCTGAAGCGTTCGGCGGTCTCGCCGGGGGCGCATTGGCAAATGCCGGCGCGAAGGTTGCCTCCAAATCCGCCACCGAAGCGACGGAAAAGGCCGTTGGCACCGCTGCAAAGGAAGCCAGCGAACTGGGGGACGATGCAGCTTCAGCGTTCCTCAAGGGCATGGAGCCGTCTGCGAACTTCCCCAAAGCCGCACGCGATGCAATCAAGAACGCGCAGTTGGCAGGTCTCATGTTCGGCGAGGGCATCCCGAGGATCCTTCGACCTTTGGTCGACTCCACGAACGGAACGCTCGACATCGGTGGCCTAGCCTACACTGGGGCGAACATGGCCGAAGCCGACAAGACCGCCACCGTCTACGGCGTTCCGGTTGATGAGCTCAACCGGATGTACGAGTACCAAATCTACAACAAGGCCATGGAGGACAAGGCGTACCGCGATGCCTTCGTCAACAGGTACGGCGATACGTTCAAAGATTTCGCGGCATACGGCAACCTCGGCAACGACCTCGACTACAACAGCAACCGCCGCGATGTCACGAGGGACATCTTCGGTCTCAACGACGATGGGGCGAACGATCTGGAGATCCAAGGGCTCAAGGACATCTACTTCGAGAACGGCACGATCAACGAGGACATGACGAACGAGGAGATGCTCGACGCCATCCTCAACTACCATTGGGGCGCAGACAACATCATCAACCCGTATCAATGGATGAACGACTCCGACTACGAGGCAGCCCATGCGCTCATGGGGCCAGATATCGCCCAGCAATACTGGGATTACTGGATCGACAACGGATACCTCGGCCTCGACGATACCGGCAACGCGTTCTCCGGACTCGGGAACGATTGGGACAAGCTCGACATGAAGGACCTGTCCGCCTACATCAATGCAGGTAACCTCATCAACCTCGCAAACGAATACGGCTACGTTCCGACGGATGCAGACATGGAGAAGATCAGCGACGTGTTCGGCAGAGCAGGCGACAAGTCCAGGTTCACCTGGATGCCGGAGAACGCCGACACGAAGGAGATGAACGGTCGCACGTACTCACCGCAGGAATGGAATCCCGGCAGCCTCAATTATTCGAGCGAGGAAATAGTCAACGCGCTCATGAACGCCCAGGTATACGGCGATTACTCGGGGCTCAACCCGTATTTCGGATTCGGCGATCCGCTCATCCATGCGAACATGACCGACGCCGTCGCATCCGCCTTGGAGAAATCGTCCAACGGCAAGAAGATCGGCCGCGGTTAATTAGGAGAGACCATGGGTACTGGACAGAACCGCGCAACCCAGGGAGCTGGGAACACCGTGAACCGCGCCAACCAGGGCGCGGGCGCCGCAGCATACACCAAATCCGTGGACACGACGGGCGGGTACCAGTACGGCTACGGCGGTGGCGGTGGCGGTGGCGGAGGCCAGAGCGCCAAGGATGCGCAGAAGCAGACGCAGGCGCAGCTCGACAACACCGGTGCCAACTACCAGCAGCGCAAAGATGCAATCGACAAGATCACCGGTGGTCGCAAAGGCGATTTCGAGAAGACCGCCAAGGGCCGTCTCGGCGATATGAACAAGATCGCCAAGCAGCAGCTGAACAACATCAAGCAGCAGCAGAAGGCGAACGATTCCGCGCTCGCCACCAACCAGCGCAACATAATGCAGCAGATCGACTGGCAACCAAACCAGCAAAAGCAGCAGAGCACGCTCATGGCGTTGCGTAACCGCATGGGCAATGCCGCCTACGGTTCCGGTATCCAGGATCTCGCAGAGGGCATGACGCGCGTCGACGACATGAACGATGTGGAGCTGATCAACGCCTGGAAGCAGAACGAGAACGCCGCATACAGCAACTGGTACCAGGCGAACCAGAGCCTCATCGGGGACTACAACGACCAGGTCGCAAGCATCAACGACCAGTTCTCGCAGTTCAAGAGCGATTATGCCGACCAGATGAGCAAGCTCAACAGGGATTACCAGGACGAGATCTCGCAACTGTACTCGCAATACTGGTCGACGATGAGCAACGTCAACCCAGAGCTCGCCACTGCCTCCAACATGAAGAAGGCCACCCAGAACAAGAAGGCCGTCACACAGGCCAAGCAAGTGCAGAAGGCCGTGAGTTCCCTGCTCAAGAAGAGCGGTGGCAAGAAGGTTTCCACCAAGGGCCTCAACAAGACGCAGAAGGCGGCGGCCAAGATCATCAACGCCGCAGTCAAGGACAAGGCGAACAAGAACGCCAAGGCGGTTTCCAAGGCCGCGAAGGCCGCAGCGAAGAGCAAGGTGACGAAGGCAACGTCCAAGGCTTCGTCGAACAAGGCGACCGTCGGCAGCGGCACCGATGCGTACACGTTGCCCAACGTCGACCTCACGACGCAGAAGAACCTGTCGTCGAACCTCAACATCGCTCCTAGCAAGTCTCTCGGCAAGCTGCTCGTCAACCAGAAGAACGCCAGCTCGCAGGACGCCATGACCAAGGATTACATCAGACCCGACGCCGCCAGGGGCGATGTCCTCATGGGCGGCGAGAACGGAACGTACAGCACCGGCCGCGCAGCCAACTCCGGATTCTCGGACAACCTGTCGGCCTTCCGCCGTGTATAATAGGAGGCATCATGGGATACAGGACATTGGACATACCGCCAAAACCGGAGGACATGCTCCCCAGGTTCGAGGTGCGCAACGGCGCTACGTTGAAGGTTTCGTTCGGATGCTACTACCTCGGCGTCGGGCATGATCCGCATTTCCACGATTACATGCATTGGCCCGCACCGAACTACCACCCCGGTCCGATTTGCCAGATGCACCCGCCGAGGGACATCCCGAGATGGCGCGAATGCTTCCCGTATCCGAAGCTCCCGGGAAAGCTGGAACATATCGACCTCGAAGACGAGGGATACACATCCGTCGAGATCGTCTGGGACGATGACGATGTCCTGGATAGCTGCACATGTTCCGCTGATTTCAGCGACGACAGCGACAACGTCATCGAGATCAGCGTCGATACAGCGTTCGATGCATTCCAGGACAAACCGCTTGAGCATAGGTTCACGGTGTTCGTCGGCGGTGATTCGGTTGGTAAAGACGCCGTATGCCGTGGCATCATGGTAGTGCTGCCGGGCAATGCGTCCAATTAAAGGAGACTGCCATGACTTACCACTTCGACGATGACCAGCATCGCCCCATCCCGTTTCCATTCGGTCCGCCCATTTGGCCCGCCGGCCCCGATTACCACATCCCCATCGTGTCCCCCGTCGGCCGTGGACCGAAGGGCGACACGTTCACCTATGACGACCTCAGCCAGGAGCAGATCGCCAAGATAGGCAGGATGGCCATTCTCGAAGGCGCCAAAGGCGATAAAGGAGAACCCGGTTACAACTTCGCATGGGTGCCATGCGACAGCACCTTCGCCCAAGCGGGGCGCACGCCAATCCCGTCCGAGGGAATAACCATCGGCGCCGGAAATCTGGAATACGTTGGCGGTACCGTTCTCTATCGCCAAGTATATACAAATGGCGCCGATGGATGGTCGGCGTCTAACGTATCGACAACCTATACCGGTGCGAAGAAGATAATCCCATTGGCTGCCGAGGTTGATTTCGGACTGCGATCAAAGGTCAGGGTACTGCTCGACAGCACATTCCAAGTATCGCAATACGGTGTGCTGTGCAGGATATCCAATCAATCCGGCGGCAGCATAACGGTCAAATCTGGAGACATCCGTCTCATCGTCGCATATACCACCGAGTAAGGAGCCGTCATGTCATTCAAGGAAGCCGTGAAGAACGTCATGAAGGGCGGAAAGTACGACAAGAAGGCCGCTGCCGCCATCGTTGCCAATGCGAGCCGAAAGGCCAGCCCTTCCGCAAAGGCCAAGAACCCGAAGCTCAAGAAGGTGAAATAGCAAATGTCGAAGGGAATGAAGCCATATGATTTCGTCCAGCAGGTGTACTACGCCCAGGAAAAGGTCATCCTGGATTTCGTTCCCTACGATGACAAGTACCGGGAAGTCCTGTTCGAAGCGAACCTCATCCTCCAGGAAATGCAGAACATCGAGGATTGGACCTGGCTCAGGGAGAAGCTCGTTCTGGGACCATGTCACCATCTTCCCGGTGCCATACCTGAATGGACTCTTCCCGACTGGGTATACAAGGTGAGCGAATGCAACCACGACTGTCTGCGCCTCATGCGCCCGATCCACCTGCACCACCATGCGGTTCACGATATCGGCCGGTTCCTACCGTACAACGGGATGTACCTGGACCAGATGCACTACATCGACGTGCCGCTCTCCTCGGTTGGCGACAACCAGTACCGCAAGGAACGCCAGGTCACCGAGTTCGGTGCGGTCCATTGGCCCGATCCGCAGCTCCGCGCCGTCAGGATCGGGAACACCATAACGTTCAACAGGCCGCTCACGCCGGTCGAGCAGCAGTTCATCGCCACGATCGACGTGCAGCGCAGGATCCCGTTGCTCCATGTGTGCGATGAGAACTGTGTCACCGCTGACGGCCAGGCATTCGATTACGATATCACCGAGGACCACGGATACGAGAACCCGTGCAAGAAGATCGAGGACCGGATACTCGTGGATATCCCGGACCCCAACTACGTCGTGATGGCCACGGCCGCCAGGCATGCCGAGGGATCACCGCCGGCATTGGCCAGGGTAGCCGGGTTGCAGGACGCCGCCCAGAGGATCATGTCGCAGATGAGGCAGAATGACTCCCAGGCGACCGATTCCGATTGGCAGGACTGGGAGATTCCCGGTTACGTCTCCGTGTTCTAAGGAGGCACCATGGCCAAGAAGAATTCCAGCAAGACGGCCACGGAGAAGGCCATCCAGTCCTCGGAGCCCAGGGTCATCACATTCAAGGGCTGGCAGGGCGTCAACTTCGTCGATGCTCCTCTCACGTGGCAGCCTCTCGAAGATTTCCACCAGAAACACGATGCCTTCAACCAGTCCGACCTTCCAGGCAATTTCCTCATGGTCCAGAACAACGTGAACACCACGGACATGCTCGGCCTCGAAACCAGGATGGACAGCATCAGGGTCGGCGTGCTAGACGCCAAGGGCGGTCCGAACGGCACGACGCCATTGTTGAAAATATACAAATGGGTGCCTGACGATATCCTCGGATGGAAGCGCATCTACGATACGTTCGTCACCCAGCCGGATATCAAGTTCACCGGAGTCTCCGGCATCTACAAGCATTGGATATTCCATGTCGTCAGATTCGTCGACGATGCCGAAACCGAGCAATGGCACGAGAGCATCCTGTACAGGAGCCTGCTCGACGACAACGAATACGAGTGGAACCAGATCACGTTGAACATATACGATCATGACGGATACAAGGTCGAGATTCAGGAGATCGGGTTCTTCGAGAACAATTTGGTTGCCACGGCGTTCGACGTGCTCGACCAGGCAGGCATGCTGTTGCTCGCCGAAATTTCCGAGCAGGGACCAGACTTCATCGTCACCGGTAGGAATTGGGCACCGGGGCAATTGGGAATGCCGGATCATATCAGCGACACTCCGAAGATCTCCCCGCCCCTAGACGAGTACGATGACGACAGGCCCGGTGTCTCGCCGAGCCTCGAAGCGATCGGGATGTCGTCGGGCAGCACTGCGACAGACGCCCATCCTATCAGGGTCGAAGTGAAGTTCTGCTACACGAACCGCCTCGGCTCCACGTTGACTCAAAGGGATTCCGATCCGGATGGCCAGGGCAGGGCGCATTGCGCCACGATATACACCGAGCTGTCGCCGGCGCTGTGGACCACGAAGAAGTACGTCCGCGTCACCCCATCTGCAGCCGATACGGTAGACGTCACCAGCGTATCCGGTATCGACTTCTATGCCAGGGACACCGAGAACCTGGACTGGGTTTTCGTCGGCCACATCGAGGTCAGCCCTTCCGACATCGCCAACCATTCGTGGGCATACAACTGGTACGGCAACATGACCGATATCACGCAATGGCTCACCGCGCAGCTCATGGTACCGACGGACAATACGACGCACGGCCCGGATGCCACGCATTTCGATTGCCATGATTCCCGCATGTACTTCTGGGGCATGCCGAGCAAACCGTACCGCCTATGGATCGGCGGCAACCCGGGATCCGAGTTCTCGGTTGCCCGTGGCCTCGGCGGCGCATGGGTCGATATCGAACCCGGTTCCGGCTATGACGTCAAGGGCACGGCGAAATGGAAGACCACGAGCGGCGCGAACATCGTGACCATCATGTGCGGGAACATGAACACCACGAAGATCAAGCGCTTCAACTTGGTCGAGACGAACCTCACGCTCACCAACGAGGTGGCTTACAAGAGCTACATGTACGAGGAAGTGTCCAACGTCGTCGGCTGCAACAGCCGTTGGGGATACGGGGTGTACGACGACGGCCTGTACGCCCTCAACCGCTACGGCCTCATGCTCACCACCATGGCCGCAGAGTACAACAACCAGATGAAGAACCAGAAGGTGTCGGGAGTCATCGAGCCGATCTTCACCAACGCGCTCGGATCGCAGTTGAGCGACGGTCGCATGGTGTGCATCAACGGCGTGATCTACATAGCGTTCTCCGAAGACGACAACGCCATGGGGCTCGGCAACGTGTTCCTATGCTACGACACCGCGCTCAAGGCATGGTACACCTGGACGCACGACCAGACGCTCGGCCCGGGTGACAACGACAAGGTGCTTCACATCTTCGCCATCGACAGCGAGGAGTTCCGCGAGGGCCTCGGCGCCGTCACGGAAACCGAGGTGCGCCTGTACCCGGTCACCGGCGAACAGGGCGTGAACATCCCGTTGTTCCAGGTTCTCATAGAGTCCGGCGAGATTGCCCCGAGGCTGCCCATGCAGGTTTACTGGTACCTGCAGCAGATGGAATTCAGGTTCGATTACTTCGTCGGCCTGCCCTCGCTCCCGGCAACCATCCTCGTCGAGGGAGTCGATTACTACGGGCGCTACTTCCAGATCGAGAAGAAGCTGAACTATACGAATCGCGGCTGGCAGCAGTACAACGATAACGGACTCGTCAAGCATGTCCAACCCAATCCGAACGGGCCCGTCATCGATTCCGTCGTCGAGCGGCGCAACTACACGGAATGGATCCGGATCGACAAGCTCGTGCAGTCGGTGCGGATCAGGATCAAGGGGCATGCCAGGTTCCGCCTCACGCATATCAATGCCAAGATCTACCAGCAGGCCGATAACATCGGGACGCCATACGGCTACGATGCCGGCGACATGGGCTACGATGCGAGGGGGACGGAGTTCAAGATCCATCATTACATCGACGATTACAACAACCTCCGAAGGGCGGTGGTTTCCTAATGTGCGGATTCAAGGACGCGATGAGCAACCTCATCCCGGTAGACTGGCTGGACCCATACGGCGAATCCAGGTTCGCGAAGGGCATGCCGTACTCGGTCGACATAACGATTGTGGAGACCGACGACGGCATCCGTGCCACATCGGTCAAGAACCCGCCGACATCGGGTCCAAGTCGCATGATGGATGCCATAAAACAGGTACTGGGAGTCGATTCTTGCGAGATCGGGCCTCAGAACGGCTCACAGCGATCCGTTGACCTGGGGAAACAGAACGAGCAAAAATACCAGGGAAAACCGGGCGAATCTGGTAAAATGGAGTCCACCAGCCCGCCGTCTTCTAGAGGACAGGGATCACAACCCTGGAGCGGCGGGAAGTCGCCCGAAGAACCTGTCGAAGCCAAGGCTCAGGAGAAGGACGCAAAGGAGAAGGCCCCCAAGTTCTAGACAACTGGGGGCCTTCCCTTATCCGGATCCACCTTGCCGAAGCTCGGTGCGCAACAGCTTTCGCGGGAGGAGGGATTCGCACCCTCTATTCTGCTGTTCCTACAGCGGTTTACTCGCATGAGCCTACCCCCGCATCTGGAGCCCGCGTGCTTTCGGGTGGCGGGCACTCACCGCCTCCTGCCGCTATCCAACAGGCTCGGCACCATCCTAGATCATCGCATCCGTAATTGCAAGCCTGCGACAAAGCCCGGCATGCTTCGTTGAGGCGCGAGATGAGGGCAGGGCTCATGGTCTTCGGCAGGCTCATCTTCCAACCCATTCGCCATTTGCCTCCGGCCAGTGGCAACAACCTTCATATGAGGCCATTTGGGCATATCGTATATATTCAAGGAAGTCTTCGAAGGAAAGCGTAACATACCAAGGTTCTCTGGATCTACGGTGCACGACGACAGGTACTTCGTTATCTCCTGCATCGTCTCGGGATTGCTTGATAGCCGCTCCGAGATTAAGTCTTTCAACTCGCTTAACTTCAAAGTGTATCCCGGGTATCCCGACAACATCTGGTGAATCCGGACCGCCCGAATACTGCTGGCCACGTCGAGCATCGCTCCACCCGTGATCTCTGAGGATGTTCTTGATCTCCCTCTCACCGCGCTTGCCCTTCTCTCGATCGCTCTTAGTCATCTTCTCCGCCTAACATAGTTGCATCTGGTTCTCGATTGCCGGCTCCTGTTGTGATATGCACACGATGTCGCTGCGATCCGTGCATTGCTCGATGTACTCCACGATGACGACCAGGCCGCTCTCGTCCTCGATGGCGTTCAGCCGCATCATGTCGACGGTATGGCCGTTCTCGATATAGCTCCCGAGATACGTCGCCCGGGCGCCACGAAACAGGCACTGTTCGCCGCGCTTCAGCTTGCCGTGCTTGAACTTGATGCTATTCACGAAGATCATACCGCCCCCTCATCTCCTGTATCTTCTCGCATTCCCTTATGTACGGCGATATATCGGATATACCCAGCGATGCCAGGAAATTGCTGACCGCCATGATGAGGTCGGCGCATTCCCCGTAGATGCCCCGTTTCATCTTGGCATCGTTCCAGTTCTCCCATGCGCTGTAGACCTCGGCCGCCTCTTCGAGTATCTTGACGACCTGCTCCTTGTTCGGCTTCGGGCTTGGGAACGTGCGGACGTCTCCGATGTGCATGGCGCCTCATTTCTCCTGGAACATCTTGCATTTGCGGCCGTTCAGGAACAGGTGCCTGTGCTTCCAGGCCACTTCGGAATCGTCGACGACCAGCTTGATCCGCACCGCGCAATCCTTGGTCGGGGTGTCCGGGCGCTTGAGCTTGCACCTGCCGCATTGCGCGTTGAGCGCGTCGATCTCCCTAGCGTGCCTCACCTTCGGATCGTCCTCGATGTTCGGCGTCTTCGTCGCCCTCATTTCCACTGGCATCCTGTTCCTCCTCTGCTACCGGCAACTGCATCCATTCGGGATCGACGTACTCGATCTGCGCCTCGATGCGCGTAGGTTGAACCTTCCTTCCACCGCATCGTTCGAGGATCATCTGGGCTGCCAGGTTCCTCTCCTTGCGCTTCGCGTAATTCCCCCCGCATGGTTGGGTACCAATATACACCAATGCCTTTGCCATTGCAATAATAGGGGGGTCATTGGGAACTATGTTTATCTGGTCGTTGACATCGCGGTTGAGAACGTCTTCTATCGCGTCGCCGAATATGTTCGCGTAACCGTCGCGCTTGTCCTCTTCCGGAACCGTGCCGTCTATCCTCAGGGCAATGGTCTTGATCAGGTCGACATCCAGCTCGAACACGGCGTTGAAGATCATGGAGTTCACCGTGACCTGCTTCACGTTGGTCGCTATGTCGCGGGACCTGACCACGTCGCCCATCGTGCGGAACAGGCACACGTCGGCCATGTACCCGTCGAGCGTCGTGTCGTAGTCCCTGGTTCTAACTATCGCGGTATCGGCCGCGGTACCGTTCTCTTGCCTTTTCACGCCTGCGCCTCATGTTCTCGTTGGTCTTCGGGTTCCTGGCCTGCCCGGCCTTCAGGTCGTCCCTCGGCAATTTCATGTTCTGCCACACCGGCAGCCTATCATGTTCCCTCAGCCATTCCAACCTGAGCTTCAGGCTGTACGGCGGCACCTTCCTGAAGCGCCTGAGGGACAGGTGGTAGATGTGCTTTGTCATCTTCTTGCCGTTGATTATGCCCTCCTTCTGCACCTTGGTGCTGTAGTATGCGAGCAACCTCGGCAACCTGCGGAGCCTCACCTGGCAATCCCTGTCCCTCACGTCCCACGGCTTCCCGTACAGGCACTGGTATACCATGCCGCACGTGTGCTTCCTCGCCCTCGTGCCCTTGGCGCCCTTGGCGGTCCATTCGGGATCCGACTCCTTCGACGCCAGCCATCTCCTCAGCAACGTCTCCAGCTCGTACAGGACGTCGTCGGAATAGTTCTCCCATTTCCCCGGGCCGTCTAGGTAGCCGGGTCTCTCCGGGCCCTGCGGCGACAGCGGATCGTGGACCGGCAGATCCGGAATGTCGGGCTTGCCTTCGAGGCTGAACACCCATCCGCCATCGTCAGTAGTAGTAAAGCCCTGCATCCGTCCTCTTCTCCTTCTTCTTGTACGTGGCCGGTATCCAATCCATTTTCGCCGTGTCATCGTAGATGCCGTCGTACGAGGCTTCCCAGTCTATCGGCATGCTGCCATCCGAGTTGAGGTTGAAATACTGGATTTCCTTGATCCCCATGACAGCGTACCTCAGGGCGTCCATCATATGAGAATACTTGTTGTGCATGGGTTTCGGTGCCCAATCATCTGACTTGCTGAGTCGCTTATATTCGTAGTTGTTGAAGCATTCGAGCAGCCAATCGCAGTTGTTGCTGTTGATTATCATGTTGGGCAACTGTTCTCTGACGAGCCTGATGCCACGATCTACACGTTCCTTGTCGAGGCTATGCCAATTGATATTTGGATAGATGGCCTCAACTTCTTCCTTCGGAGTTTGCGACGAGGCGGAACGCTCTGAATCCCATGGCAATATGCCCATGCGGATCAAGTGGAAATAATCCTTCTTGGCTATCTCCGCCATGCCCTCGACTAGGCTGATGCCACGTGACTCGAAGATGTCGTAGATGATCATGCGGTTGTTGATGAATTGGTAGATTATAGCAGCGGTGCTATCAGACTCTTTTCCCTTAGAGGCGATGTCAAATGCAATGTACACCGGTTTATTGGAATCGATGTTATAAGGACAAAAGCGCTTCTCCCGTACCAATTGCTCGATCGCCAAATATACCAATCCTGCGTTGACCACTGTGAAATCACAGAAGTTCTCTTGTCGAAAGAGGTTGTCGTTACCATATGCGCGAATGTATCTGTCTCTGAGCAGTTCGATTTCGTCATCTGTATACATCCTCGATCCGTCGCGGTTCACCGCATCTGCTATCGTTACCTTGTCGACGTAGCAATCCCCGTGCCATCCGGGGAAAGCTTCCGGCTCGTCCTCCATGGTGTACGTCCTGAGCAGGTCGTAGTAGACGTTCTTGATACCACGGGGCGTGCCGTTGAAGTTCACGCTGAGATCGCCGGTCATCTTGAGCTTGCGCTCCCAGATCGGCGTGATGTACTCGAACGCGTTCCTCCTGTACAGGCTCGCCTCCGAGATGTAGAACTTGTCATACGACGAACCGATGATGCCCTCGTTGTTGAGGAAGCCGATGAACTTGATCCTCGTGTTCGCCTTGCCCTTCTCGTTGGACACCATGAACACCTCTTTGGCCGTGTCCTTCGGGTCTATCAGTTCAGGTGGGTAATCGTCCCAGAACAAACGGCCATCGAGGTACTTCTTGAAAATGTTGTTGGTGATCCAGATGTTGTCCAGGCCGACGTACGCGATCTGCAAACCGGGATTGAGGTACCCGGTCTTCATCGCATGCTGCATATCATCGGTATCCTTGCCGAGCTGGCGCGCCCACAGCTTGAAGTAGTAATGGCACCGAGGATCTGCACGGCGCTGCCAGGCCCCTATCTGGTAGGGGTACGGCTCGTAGAACAAGGGTAGGCGCACCTGCTCGACTTGCATGCTAATACTCCAAATCGATATCTTCCAAAATTGCTCGACCTTTCAAGCAATCGGAATATTCACGCATTGCCTTGTACTGCTTTTGAAGCACATATTCAGGGCAGGTTGGATTGAAATCTAACTTACCTGCTCGCAATTTTCTAAGCATCTTCTCAAGCTTTTTCATTCGCTTATTTAGATCATTGAATTCTTTGATCATGCGTTTCTTGTATGCTTCCATGTTATTCCTCCGGAACTACCCGATCGTCGATCGGCTTGCGTGCTGCCTGCTCGTCGAGCATCTGATGATGCATCTGCGTCATCTTCTCCCCCCAAGGCTTGACGACGCCGGATACAAGGAACGCATTGAACAGATCTTCCTCGGTTTCCACGTCATCACATTTCGGCATGAGATCAAAGAAGTAATCCTTCATGTCCTCCTTCAGGAATTCCTCAAGCTCGAAGCTCTTGATGACATCAACGATGTTTTCATAGCATGCCGTGATCATGCCCTGCTTTGCCTTGAGGTACTGGATGCATTCACGGGTGATGAACTTGTCCTTGAAGTCGTTTCCCCAGAACTCGTAGGCTGCCTTGCGGATGTTGATCAGGTTGTCGATGCGATCCGAGATCACCACGGCAGTCTCGGCAGTCATTAGGAAACCCTGCTTCATCTTGTCGAACGTCTCATCGATCGGCGGAAGCTCTGGTTGCTTCAGGAACTTGTCGGAATTCTTGGCCATGATCGGCTTGGCCTTAGCTGCAGATTTACGTGTCATCTTACTTTCCTCCCTTGTTCTTCTTGTCGAACATCTTCAACGCCTCGCCGATGTTCTTCGGCTCGGCTTCGTCCTCCGACTTGCCATTGCCTGCTTTGATATCCATAGCAGGCCCACTAGCAGCGGGTACCGGATTGCCTCCGCTATCCTGCTGGGCAGGTTGCTGTTGCACATTCTGCATGCCTCCTCCGAAGCTCTTGGCTATCCTGGCAGCCTGTGCTGCAACTACATCGAGGTTCACCTTGAATCCCACGGTCTTGCCATTCACGTCGGTTACCTCGTGGCCTTCGAGCAATGCATCGAAGATAGCCTGAGTCGCAGGATCCATCGCCTGGAACTTCGGGATGAAATCGATCAGGGCAGCACGCGGAGCCTCCTGCTGCAGGAGCATGCGCTGCTTCTCGTTGACTGCCTTGCGGTATTCGAAGTCGACTCCCTTGTTCCACGCATCGCAATACTGCTGAAGCTCGTAGCGGGACTTGAAGTAGTAGTTGGGATCCCGCTCATCCTGAACATCTGGATTGCGGAAGCGAACCTGACCTGTCTGCTCGTCACGAACTGTCAGCTCTGCTGGCGAGTAGTAACCTATGTTCTGCTCCTCGAATTCCCTCCGGATTTGGCTGGCTGCATTTCGCTGGATGTTCCTGAGAAGGTCTTGCTTGTAAGCATTGAAGTCAATTGCCTCGATGCCATCTGGAGATCCATCATCACCTGCTCCGTCTCCTGATCCAACGGATCCAACGGAACCGGCATCGATGCCATTATCATCCTGTACCTGAGGTTCCCCAGCTCCGTCACCGGGTTCTCCCTCTGCACCTTCAGATCCTTGCTGTTGCTCCATACCAGCATTAGCTGCCTCTCGGTTAGCTTGGTTAAGGATCTTGAACGCCGAAGCCATATCGATCGGCGTAGTCGCTGCATCAGGCATAGGAGGAAGAGCTTGATTCTCAACAGGCTTGTTCTCATTAGGCATCGTCTTCCTCCTCTTCGTCGTCCATCTGCGCAGCCCTCATCATCACGTTGTACATGTTGATGAGCCAATGATCGCGCAGGAAGTTGTACACGATCTCCTTGCGGCTGTCGCCGTATTCGGGGGCCTTGCCTATGAGCTTCTCGACCTCCGCGGCCATCTCCCCCAGCGTGTCGTGGGAGACGATCTGGTCCTGCTTGCTGAACTTGTACTTGCGCAGTTGCTGGGCGATGTACTTGAACTCGGATATCATCTCCTCGTCGGAGATCCTGTCATGGAACCCGAGGGCATCGTATTCCTGCAGCATTTCCATCCAGGTATGCTCGAACGCCTCGTCCTGGAAGAACGCGTTTATGACTATGTTCTTGTCGATCGCTACCATGGCATGTCTCCTATCCCGAGATGTCTCTTCATGGCCTGCTGCTTGATGGCCCTGTCCTTCGCGTCCTCCTCGATCTCCTTGAGCACGCGGTGCACGAGATACGGATCGCAGACCAGATGGCCGCATGCGTACCAGACGTTCGGCTGGTCCTTGAACACCTTGCGGTACTTCTGGTAATACTCGTCGCCCGCGGCCTTCAGGAGCGCTGATACGTTCGGATAACGCCAATGCTTCCACAGGTATCCGGACTTGCCCTTGAACGTCACGACCGTCGCCCAGTCCATACCGGGCCTGAACGACAGCATCGGGTTCTCCTTGGGCACCGACGCCATGCCCTTGACCCTGCGCTCAGACCGCTCCTTGATCCGGTAGGTGCCGGTGGTGTAATCGTGGTACGTGTCGATCTGGTTCTCGTGCGGCACCTCGCCGCCGGACACGTCGTACACCTGGTCCGTCTCGCGATTGATGTCGAAGGAGCGCTCGACCACCTCCATCTCGGGGCCGAGGTCCTCGTCGTACTTCACGAGCCTGTACCGCTCGGGTGCAAGCTCGGGCGACATGAGGATCATCTTGTCGAGATACGGGATCAGCGGATCGTCTTCCGGCCACACGCGGGTCCCACTCGTTTCGGATTCTTCTTCGTTCTCTTCGCCGTACAGTTCATGGGCCTCCCATTCTCTTACGAACTTTTCGACCTTCGGCACATTCACTCCGAGCTCCTCGGCCTTCAGGGCATTGCTCACGACGCGCTGCAGGGTCGGCCAGTCCATCCCGGCAACGTCGATGCCGAGCCGTTCGGCCTCCCTCTTGCAGTCCTCTTTGTTTCGGTATGCCATCATCCATCCTTTCTGTAGCATGACTACAACATGGTGACAAGCCTACCACAAACCGGAATAAAAAAAAAGACCACACCCCCGAAGGGATGTGGTCAATCTGTTGCCTTATGAAATGTTCATCTACTTCCGCTCGGCGCGTGCGTTCAGCTCGTCGGCGATTGCCTGCCAACGTGCGCCATGCTCATAAACCGCATTTAACACGTCATTGGTTGTCAGCATGCCGTGGGCGCGTGCGTTCCATGCGGCGATTGCTTCGGCTTCGGTGTCGCATACATCACCAGAATGGGCATCGCAGGCATTGCAATGAACCCTGTATTTGCCCTTGTAAAACAGGCGCTTGCTCGCTTCGCCCCCGCAGAACGGGCAGGGCAGCAGCTCGTCGAGCGGTTCTAGCTCGCACGTCCGCTCAGGCGCGTACCGCCTCACCTCTCCCGTCTTGCCGCGAATCACGTGCCCGGTGTCGGGCCACGGGCGCATCTCGCCGATCTTGAACATCTCGCCGTGATGCAGCTTCTTCCCGTACGCATCGCATTCGTAGCTAGTCATCGCGCACCTCCGTTAGCTTTTGCCAGCCATCGCACATGATGTACGGGCAGCGCACATATGTTTTCCCTGTTTCCTTGTCATGCCAAAACTCGGCGCAGTCATCGCCGCATATCGGGCAATCGCCGTACCCGATGTATTCGAGATTTGCAGGTTGCCCACCGAACAGCGCGTTGTAAATGTCAGCCATTGTCACATCGCCGCCTTGATGGCGGATACCTTGACGTCGTTGCCGGACACCAGGCCGCTGAGCCTGCGATCCTCCCAGCTGCCGGGCATGCACTTGGCCGGGTCCCTATGGCTCAGGTAATCGTAGTAGGCGTTGATGAACCCGAGGCCGGTGCCATGGTACCTGCGGTTGTCGGGAGCGTCGTAGTAGCGCTCCATGAACTCCTCGCGCAGGGCGTCGACCTTCGCCTTGTACGTCTCGTACCTGTCACCCGGCTTAGGGTACGGGAAGATCATCGGCAGTATGTCGTACTGTATGTCCCGTGCCGCAAGGCTCTTGTCCTTGGCCAGGCCCAGCGTCATGCCGAATGCCGAGACGTAGTTCATCACGTTGCCAGTTACCTTGGATGCAGCAGTCAGCCTTTGCTGCGCCATGCTGCCATGCCTGATGTGCAGCAAGCTATCCGAGCTTCCGCCCATGAGCTTACGGTACATGTTCTGGCAGATGATCCTGGTAGGCACCATCATCAATGCGCACGGGAACGAGCCGTTGAAGCTGTTCGTGCACATGACATCGAAGTTCCATTCCTCGCGGTTGATCATCTCCGTGCGCATGCGGAGCACCATGAACACGAGCCCCTGCTCCGTCATGCCGGCATTCGTGATGACGCCGCCCAACTGCGTGAACGGTTCGAGCAGGCTAAAAGCCTGTTCGTTCTGCACGATCCCGTACTGCGACGATACGCAGCCGAGGATCCTGTTGCTATCCTTCTGCACGTTCACCTGCACACCGGGCACGGTTTCATAGTATGTGTAATTCCAAGGCTGCGAACATCCTGCAGCAGATTCAAGTTCCACCTTGGCGTCCCGAGCCTCGACCTCGAAGTCCAGCTTGGCATCGCGGAGCGCCTCTCGGTAATCGTCCCAGTGCCCGCTGACGCCTATGCCGACCCACGGTGCCTCGCGTTGCCTGTTCGTCAATGTCAATTGGTTTGCCATCACATGCCTCCTTCGCATGTTATAATTTTCCAGTCGGACAATGCATCCGATAAGTCGGGGACACCCTGTTTCTTCACCCCCCCCCTCCTGCTACGGTGTCCCCGACGCCTCCTTCCTACCTTATCCGAATATGCACTTGAACATGTCGGCGTACATGTCGATCAGCGTATGCTGCATGTACATCTCGCAGGCCACGTTGAAGGCCCGCGGGTCAGCCGTCGCGGCCCTTATGTACCAGTCGATGAGACCGTTGCCCGAAGGCTGGACGGGGAAGGCCGGTTGCATTTGGTCGATGATCTCCCCGGTTTCCATGTTCATCACGACGTTCGCCATTATAGATTTCCACCTCGCTTCAACACGAACTCGCCGGACGACTGCGTGTCGGCTATGAAGTCCGCGTATATCTCGTCCTCCGTGTAGACGGCGTCCATCCACGTCCCGCCGGCCACGGCCTTCTCCATGGCCGGGCACACCTTGCCGTAGTAGACCTCGGCGATCTCCATGATCCAGCGGATCTGGTCGTGCAGGTCGTCGCCCGTGTACCGTTGCGAAAACATCGGTATCGGCGCTCCGGGGCAGTACCACGTTAGCCTGGCCGCTTCGAGATCGGGCAGCACCACGAACGCCATGGCGAGCTGCATCAGCTCGTCGTGATCCATCTTCTCCTTCATGATGGCCTTCATATGCGCAGGCGGTTCGTAGCACTTGATCTCCATGACCTCCTTGGCATCGGCTCCCCTGAGGACGACGCCGCCGTGCTGCTCGATGTCCATGGCATCCGGGCTGAACCCGAGCTTGCCGGTGGAATCTAGCACGATGCAATCGTCCCAATGGTGGAACTTGTCGGGCATCTGCATGTTCCATGCGTCCACGACGTACGGCTCCATGATGTGGCCCCGTGCCGCAGCACCGACGCTATCCGTGTCGAGGTACGTGTCCGAATTCTTCTTGCACCATATGGCAGAGAACCCGGGCGTGGGCTTGTCCGGGCTCCCTGCCTTCAGGTACCTCTTGTACTCCGGCATCAGGCCGGCCACGTCGGTGGCCGTGAGGACCTGCTGCCGGGCCTTGAGCCATTCGGCGCTGACCTCGTGGTGCCAGCGCCTCATGCTAACCCTCGATCTCTACGGGATCGTTGACGATCCGGGACAGCACGTAGGCCACCTTGTCCGCCGTGAGCTTCAACGGATCCCCGAGCTCGAAGGTGTCGATGGGATCGTAGTTGTTTCCCTCGACGAACTTCTCCGACGCGCACCAGTCGATGAGCTTGCGGAAATCCTCTATGGCGTCGTTCAGCTTCTTGGCGTTGTCGACAGCGTCGACCTCGTCCATGAACGCCATGGCCTCCTCGACCCGACGGTCCATTACGGGAGTGTCTGGCACGGGAGCATAGGGGAGCTTCGTCCCGAGAGCGCTCGCGCGCGCGAACCCGTCGAGCGACGGACCGGGGCAGTATGCGCGCTGCGCCTTGAGGTATGCGTACTGCTGGTACATGAGCTCCAGCTTCTCCAGCTGGTACCACACGATCGACGGAATGCCGACCAGCTCGTTCTTCTTGACGATGTGGCCTGCCTCGAACGTGCACTTGTTCTTCTTGATGAGCTTCTTCGCCATGTTTGTTCCTTTCGTCTATGGCTTGTTTTTTCCAGGGGGCCGGAGAGGCCCGGCCCCCATTGTTACCTGACTAGAACAGGATGTCCTCGTCGTACACGGCGTACGCATCGGCCGGCACCTGAGGCTGGGGCTGCGGCTGTGGCGTCAGCGGAACCGGAGCCTGGCCAGCAACCGCCTGCTGTGCTGCCGCCTGCGCTACCTGGAACGCCGTCGGCGCGGGCTGCGGTGCAGGCGCGGGAGCAGGTGCAGGTGCAGGTACGGGAGCGGGCGCTGGAGCGGGAGCCGCCTGGCCCGCCTGCAGCGCATCGGCGGACCTGTCGATCATACCGCGCACGAGGTTCGCCTGGCCGTCGCCGAGGACGGTGACCCACCACGGCCTCGGCTTCCCGATTCCGTACTCCCCCGCCTGCGTCTGCAGCCGCACGTACTTGCCGAGCATCTCCTCCAGGGAGACGTGGTCCTTGGTGCCGTCCGGGTCGAGCGCCTTGAGTACGGCCTGGTACGCAGGGTTCTTCTTAGCGTCGACGAACCCCCACAGGAACTCGTTGCCGGCGGCATCCACGATCGCCATGCGGAACTGCATCTTCGGGTCGCCCTGCGGCCAGCATTCGAGCTGCTTGGTGAAGCTGTTGAACTTCTGCTGGTACACCCATTCGACGACGGTGCCCTCGATGATCTCGGAGTAGTTGTCCTTGGAACTGTCGCTGTAGTTCCAGTAGTTGCCGGTATTGCCCTTGATGTCGAACACGCTCATGTTGTTCCTCCTTCTAGTAGTTGATCGAGTAGTACATGATTTCAGAGCTGCCCTTCTCGTAGCCGCCGTATTCCTCCTTGTCTTCCAGCCATGCGGCGACGCGGTCGGCATGCTCCCTGATCCGACGGATATCGGAGTCCTTCCTCCGATACCAATGCGGGATGTCTTTCCCGTTGTCGGCGAACCGCTCCAGGTGGTAGCGGTTCCACGTACCGGTCAGGAACTCCTCGCCATCGTGAGTGACGGTATGAGTGTCCACGAACTTCTTGAACATCTCCTCCCAATCCTCGTCGAGCGCGAAGCAGATGCACATGGAATCGACCATGTCGTCGTTCGTCCTGCCGGGACCGAAGGCGTGCGGGTTCTGCATGAAATAATTCTCCAGGATATCCCGGAGATCCTGCGGATTGTACTGCGCCATTAGCATTCCTCCTTATCGTTCAACCATTGTACCATCTTGTCGTGCAATGGTTCGTACGTTGTGACGAATCCCTGATAAGCTGCCTCAGACTTGTCGGTCTGGAACAACTGTCCTTTACGGATCACCTCCTCGATCAGGCGGATATAGAAACGGGCCATCGGCCGCGTGTCGAATCCGCGGTTCCAATACTTGATGCACCTGTCGAACTGGCGCACCCACATCTCCGCCCCGTACATGTCCACGTCCTGATCCCGGAGCGGATTGGGGTAGGCGACCTGCGGACTGGGCGACCAGCGCCCGTCGTCGTCTTCCACGACCATGCCTTCCCATCCGCACCTGAGGTCCAGGAGCACATGCTTCCGGATGTCGTAGCCGACCATGATGATGCTCATGTCGAACGAGCTCAGCA
>Ga0310690_10001024_pt1 | contig 52602 bp, 32 predicted proteins | sample AusTroGonzalo_MG_2_FD_207661 | JGI IMG/M metagenome (GOLD analysis project Ga0310690, IMG submission 207661) | Bovine rumen microbial communities from tropical cattle in Woodstock, Queensland, Australia - Gonzalo_04 (v2) (version 2) | ecosystem: Host-associated > Mammals > Digestive system >... | reverse complement strand
GTAACGCTGTACATGGTTTGCGTAACGCTGATACTGTTGGCGGCAGGCATTATAGATGGTACTCAGATCATCATACTGACCATCGGGTTGTGCCGTCCATTTTTCAATGTTCTGCATCACACGCTTCAGGTTTTTCAGGCCGTATTCGTTGGCTTTCATCTGATTATCTCCTAAGTCCTCTGTTTGTGAACGGGGATCTTGTGCGCGTCCTTCATCACCGCTCCACCACAGACGACGGTTGCCTTCCAACACCTTGGTCACCTCTGCCCGCAGCGCCTTTTTCTCCGCTGCAGGATTCTTGAACTCTGGACGATATTGATAACCCCATTTGATGGCCCACTTATCGTAGTCGTTGATACGGGGGAAGAGTCCTTTCTCACTGATCTTGTCTTCTGGTTGAGCCACATAGTTGAAGCGGGCATAGTCCATGATACTCGAGGTGTGGCCGTATTTTTCCACCCAGGCCTTGTCGCGTAACTTCTCCACTGGGGTGGCCTGCGAGGCAATCATATTGTGACGCAGACCAAGGGAATGGCCGATCTCATGACTACTGACAAAGCGAATCAACTGACCCATCAGTTCTTCTGGGAAGTCCATTGTCTGCGCTTTCTTGTCGAGGGGGCCACACTGGGTCATATACCACTTCTTCACCAGGTTCATCACATTATGATACCAGCAGACATGGGCTTCGATGATTTCGCCGCTACGGGGGTCAACGATACGTGGACCGTAGGCATTCTCCGTCTCAGAGGGGAGGTAGCGGATCATGGAGAAACGGGCATCGTCGACCGACATCGTCGTGTCGTTCTCAGGGAATTCCTTGGCAACGATGGCATTTTTGAAACCTGCAGCCTCGAAAGCCACGTTCCAGTCGTCGATACCTGCTTTCAGATATTTTACCCATTTCTTTGGCGTAGCGGGGTCGATATAATAGACGATCTGTTTCTTCGGCTCTACGAGTTTGCCGGCTTTGTAGGCTATTGGGTCTTTCGGCTCCAAACGATAACGTGAGATGATGGCTTCATGGTCGGTGGTCTGCTGGTTGTCACTGAACTCGGTAATCCGGTTGTTGAAATAGCCTACGCGGTTATCAAAATAGCGAGGCTGCATAGGTTTCTCTGGCAATAGGACAATTGAAGTGTTGAGTGTCAGTGTGACGGCACCTGTTGCTGAGGCTGGCGTTTTGGCGTTATTGTTCATGCCATAGGTACGCAGCGTCTGAATCTCCACGTTAATGGGATACGTCTTGATGCTGTCGATAAAGGTTCGATCCGCTTGAACGTTGGTGACGCCAACGGCAGTGCGGTCGGAGGCCGTGAAACTACTGATCTTATTATCCGACATGAGCCATTTGGTCACGCTGACCAGTTGTGCATTGGTCTGGGGATTGCGACCGATGACATCAAACTTATACACGATGGGGTCTACCGACGACTGTTTCAAGGAGATGGCAATACGGTCTTCCGGACTGGCATACTGTGACTGTACATATTCGCGGAGGAAAATGGATTTGGGGCCATATTGTTCAAAATAGACGGCAGAATGGTTCACTTCCTCACCACTGAACATCTTAAAGCCCTGTGGGGTATTGGTGAATCGAGTGACAGCCAGAAACAACCGCCCCAATAGAGAGTCGGGTATTTCAAAGTACCAATCGTCTTTGATGTGGCGCACAGTGAACAATCCTTCCCGCATAGAACCGCCCTCTTTCACAATCTTATGATAGGGTGAATTATGGTCGGTGACGGTGGAGTCCTCACAACACGCATGTTTTTTTACTGTAGTGGTTGTTGAGTCACACTTTACTGGCTTGACTTCAGTAGAGTCATTACTAACTGCAAAAGTCGCCTGCTGTCCCATCAGGAACAGCGCAGCGACTATGGTTCTTTTAATGGTTTTGTTGGTAGTCTTTGCTTTCATAGCGTGCAAAGTTACAACAAAAACCGATAATTATACGGTTTCTATCTTTTATTTATATTTATTTCACAAGACGCTTTGTCCTGCCAACCACGTAGACACCTTTGCGGAGGGTGCTGGTCTTGTTGACAGAACGGCCATCAAGGGTGAAAATCTGACTATTGCTGTCGTTAGTATTCAACTCTGTAATGCCAGCAGAGCCATCAGGCACCAGGCGGATGTCAATCTTTACAAAGATAGAACTGAATCCTGGATAGTTAAATAAGATGTTTTTTTCATCGCCCTCCCAGATGCTGGTACCATATTGGTTGACTTTTGGCGAGGTGGGCTTCCACACCTTCAGTTTCTGTGCAAAGGAACTGTTGTTGTATTCATACGGATACTCTTCTTCATAGTCGTCACCCACCAAGAAGTTAGCATTGCGGTAATTGTAAAATAACAACTTACCGAACTTGTAGCCTTGGGGCGCCTCAAAGCGCATGGTGGTGCCAGGCTGGGTATACAACATCTTTGTCATGCCAGGGTTAATACCCAATGCTGCCGCTTCTGCGTCGTTAAGTTCATATTGAGCATAGACTGACACGTTGTCGTATTCATCTAAGTCGACAGCGTAAAGCGTTACCTTGATTTTTTCTTCTGAGCCATTGCCAACGGGCCACGAAAAGTCGGTATTGTTTACAAGTGCACCATCGGAATCCCAATCTGTGTAGTCAGGTGTCCAACCCTTGGTAATATCTCTGATGAGGTAATTCCATGGGTTTTGTGTGAAGTCCATCATGACATACGTTGTGTCGTTCTGCTCCTGGGCGAACGATGTCATTGCCATCATAACGAGGCATAATGTTGCGTAGATTTTTTTCATGTTATTCGTCTGTATTTAATGTTAGATTCGGATTCTTGTCGCGTGCAGAATGCGGGAAGGGGATAATATAGAGACGCGAGTCAGGACGCAGGGTATAAGTCTGCTTCGGACGGGTCTCGCTGACATTGACGATAGGATACTCATGCGTGACGGTCTTCACATATTCAGCCTCAGTGTTAAAACGTTTCAGATCGAAGAAACGGTTGAAACCAAAGAGCAACTCCTTGCGGCGTTCAGCGATGATTGTTTTCATCATCTCTACCTGGGAGGCCGGAGTGGCGATGGCCGTCTCGTTGCCGCTGAGTCGTTTGGCACGTAGCAGATTGACATAGTTGGTGGCTTCCGACAATTGGTTCATACGGGCATTGGCCTCTGCCAGAATCAGATAGACTTCAGCCGTGCGCAGTCCCACCGACATATAGGTGAATCGGTTGGTGGTTGTGGCAGGTGTCCAGATGGCGCCGCCAGAATTGGCATCAAACCAACTGATAATGCTTGTTCCGGTGTCGCGTAAGAACAGACTGTAACGTAGGTCGTTCGGCTCAAACAGGGCTTTCAGTTCTGGACTGATAAGGCCATAATAATAGAGGGCTGCCTGTTCTGTGGTCCAGCCACTTCCCATCCAGTGATAACTCAACACCTCAGGATTGTTCTCATGCGAATAGTTGGTATAGCGGGCTACACCACCGGCATCCTTGATGACATTATAGTCAATCAGGGTCGGATTCAGTTTCAGGGCTGTTTCGGCAGCAGTCTTGGCCTTCTCCCAATCGCGGTGGAACAAGTAGACCTTTGCCAACAGGGCATAGCCGAAGGCACGGTTTGGATGATAAATGTTCACGGGCTTCTCCTGTAACAGAGCCACCGACTCTTCCAGATCCTTGATGATAAAATCGTATACCTCTGCAACGGTTGATTTAACAGGTTCTTCCTCCAAGGTGTAGTGGTCCATGATAGCCACGCCGCCATCCTGTGCTGCTGTGGCTGGGTCGTAGGCTTTGGCGTAGGTGTTTACGGCTAGGAAATGGTCGAAAGCACGGAAAGTACGGGCTTCCGCCTTGGCCAGCGTCTTCATGTCGGCAGACCCCTGTGTGTCGTCAATATTGTCAATCACCAGGTTCGAGCGCATGATGTAGGCATACATGTTCTCATAGAGGTTATTATCCGACAGGATGGTGCGGTCAGCCTTCTCGTTGAAAGTATAGTTGATACCGTGGAACGACAGGTTCTCATAGCCGAGGATGTACGACTCTTTGACAAACGCATCGTCGGTGAGGTGCCAGAAGGCAGACGGGTTATAGCATCGCATGGGATACGCAATCAATTCATAATACTGACTGGTGGAATCGACGGTAATGGCCCCTTTGGGTGTGATGTCGATATAATTGTCACAGGAAGCGAAGATAAATAAACCTGCCAACCACCATGCCCTGCTCTTTTTATATATCTTTGTCATCATAATTATCAATTATCAATTAGAACGAAGTGCTGAATCCGATGCTGATGGTTTTGGGCTGCAGGAGGGTACGCGTACCTGAGTTGAGCGAATACGACTCAGGATCGATGTCGTTTCCTGCGGCCGACCAACAGAAGAGGTTATTCACCTGTAGTGTCAGGCGCGTCTGTCCGATGCCCAGTTTCTTGATGATGGCGTCAGGCAGATGATAGGCTACGTTGAAGGAGCGCATCTTGATGTAGTCGGCACTCTTCACCTGCTGGTCGCAGTAGCGCCACCACTCTGAGAAGGTAGAGGCATATTGTTGTGTCTCAGTGCTCATCTCGTAGTAATGCTTCACGGTATGGTCGTTCACGTGGTCATCTGTCATCTGGTAGTTGTTCATGTCTGTCACATCGAGGCGCAACTTGTTACCGCCAGAGAAGACGAACAAGGTGTTAAACTCCAGTTCCTTCCAGCGGAGGTTCAAGGAGAGTGAACCATTATAAATAGGTATCAGACTACCCATGTTCACCAGCGCATCCGTACCTTTCAGCGTTGAGGAAACGGTCACCTCCGTCGGCTCGCCGTTCTCGTCGAACTTCGCCATCTCGTTGCCGTTGGCATCGAGGATGACCGGATAGCCGTTCACCACCCGACTTAGACGATAGGCCCAAAGGGTGTTGTAGCCTGTACCTTCAATGAAGTAATTGGCGGGAGCCATGATGAAACTTGAGGCGATATCCGTAGTAGCATGGTCCACACGCAACATCTTGTTGTTGTTCCAGGCGACGTTCAGACCAGCGGTGAAGTTCCAGTCCTTCGAACGGATGATATTGGCATTCAGCACAAACTCCACACCTTGGTTACGCATCTTACCGTTGTTGATCACGCGGTTGCTGGTGCCGAGGGTCGAATCAAGGTACTTACGCACCAGCAGGTCGTCGCCCACACGGTTATAGAACTCCAGAGATCCACTCAGCAGATTATTGAAAAGACGGTAGTCAAGACCGATGTTAAAGGTCGATGTTTTCTCCCAGCGCAGTTTGGGGTTGGGCAGGTTGTCGTCAGTATAGCGCAGATACTGGGTGTTCGTGGGGTCGTTGCTCTCAATACGATAACGAGCCACGAAGTAGGTGGTGGAACTCTGGTCCACATTACCATTCACACCATAGGTCAGACGCAACTTCAAGAAGTCGAGCCAGGAGATGCCCTTCATGAATTTTTCCTCGGTGATGTTCCAGCCGGCACCGATTGACCACAGAGGATGATGCTGGTTCTTGGTGTCGAGGCCGAAGAGGTCAGCCTCATCCCAGCGGATACTACCCGTGAGGTTATAACGGTACAAGTAGTTATACCCCACGTTGGCATAGAACGAAGCATAGCGGTGGAAAGTCTCCGCCTTGCTCGTGGCCAGTCCAGAGAGGCGCAGCGTATTGTTATAGACCAGACTCTCCCAGCCTGTGGAGTAGAGCGAGTTCCAATCCATACGGACGGAGGTCAACGCTTGGTCGTTGTAGCCGTACATCAGTTGTTCGATGCTCTGCGGTGTGCGGTTCTCACGCAACTCGAAACCCATGATGGCATTGACATTATGTTTGGAGTCGAGGAAACTACGCTCGAAGTTCAACTGGTTACGGAACGTATAGCGTCGCGAATTGTTAGTCTGCTGTTTGTAGCGTCCGCCATCGGCCAACAGGCATTCGCCACTCTGGTCGATGAAGGCATTATGCGTCATACGCATCTGGTAGGTCGAGGCATCGTCGTAGATCTCACTGCGTGTCTGTGCCCATTCGTATTGGAACATCATCGTGTACTTAAAGGACTTCAGGAACTTGGCCTCGAGGTTCACAAACGGACGCAGACGTACGTTGCGACTCTTGGTAAGACTTTCGTCAAGCGACTCCAGTACATTGAAGGTGAAGGGCATCAACTCTTCACAACCTGTGGTTTCCACCGAGCGGATCTGCGACAGGTTGGTAGCACTGCCGGCATAGCCACTGACGTTGACATAGGGACTATAGACGAGGTTACCCTGCTCGTCAACAATGCGGTTATAACGCTCCTGCATGGTATAGTTTACATACGAGTTGTCGGGCTTCGTGGCATTCGTAAACCTTCCGTCGATACCCAATTTCGCGGTGAGCCACTTAGAGAGGTTGAAACTGCTCTTCACATAGAGCGAGAAGGCATCGCTGTTGTCGTTCTTCGCACGGTTCTTGTCGTGTTCATAGTTGAACGAGGCGAAATGGCTCGACTGCTTGGTGCTCTGCGAGAGTGAGATGTTATAGCGCTGGGTGACGGCTGTGCGCCAGGCCAGGTCGCGGTATTGCTCATAATAGTCGTTCTTACGCCACTGATTCAGCGTCTGGTCTACCTCCGATTGTGTGATTCTGCCTTCTGCCTGGTCGCGGTAGAGTTGGTAGAGCGGCGAATAGTAGTTGGCATTATAGGTGTCGAAAAGCGTCCTTACACTACCGCTATTTATTACGCGCGCGTTATAGACTGCCGTTTCGTAATCGATGATATCTGAGGTCGAGGCATAATGCATCCCGTCGAAGTTGGGCTTCGTCGAGATATACCAGTCGGCATTCACATTCACCTTAACCTTCTCACCCTTGCCCTGTTTCGTAGTTACAACAATGACACCGTTGGCAGCCAAGGCACCGTAGATGGAGGCGGCAGCGGCATCCTTCAGCACCGTCACTGACTCTACATCGTAAGGGTTGATCTCGTTGAGCGTCATGTTGGTGGCCATGTCATCGACCACGATTAACGGCTGTGTGCCGACGCTGGTGGAGAAGGTGCCCACACCACGCAGGATGGGACTGTTCTCACCGGTATTGGGATTGACCTCCATGCGCAGACCGGCCACCTGACCTTCGAGGGCCGACATGATATCCTTGTGCATCACACGGTTCAGTTTTGTGGAGTCCACATGTCCGAAGGCTGCCGTCGATCGTTCGCGGCTTAGTTTCTGGTAACCTGTGGAGATGACAACGGTCTCTGCCAATTGTGTGGTCTGTTCGTTCATCTTCACGTTGATGTTCGTCTGTCCTTTCTTCACAGCGACCTGATAAGGCTCCATACCAATGAAACGGAACTGGAGGACGGCACCTTCCTCTGCTACGATCGAGAAATTGCCATTCAGGTCGGTCACAGCATGGTGATTACCGTTCTTGACAGAAATGGTTACGCCGTACATGGGTTCTCCTTTGGAGTCGGTTACGTTGCCTTTCACGGTTGTCTGAGCCATGGCTCCCACAACAAACAAGAGGAAAACCATACAAGATAAGAGCCTTTTATATATCATATAATTACATAGTTTGGGCACAAAGGTACGAAAAAAAATTGTTTTTTAGTTATTATGTCTAAAAAAATGCGTATCTTTGCCCCCAATCTGTATTATTATTAATTAAAAATTAAAAAAATGAAAAAGTTATCCTATTTTGCAGGCTTATTGCTGACGGCAGCAATGACCTATTCTTGTTCCACTAACGACCTACCTATTGTGATCCCTGAGTACACCGTCGAATTGGATGGTACTAAATATAAGGTCGACCAGATTGCCACCTTGCAGGGTGAGGTTGGCACAGAGGTAACCCTGGGATTGGGTGTCTACGACAACTTTGACATCTATGGCGTCGACTTCGGCGATGGTGTGATTGTACCCGATTCTGTCGGAAACCAGAATGGCGGCATTAAGGGTGAAGACGGCTTAACCAAGCCTGGTACGACTCATACCGCCACGACAACATTCACTGGTACTGTTGCAGGTGATGGCATTGTTAAGGTGTATGGCAAGAGCGACATCTGGTATCTCACCATCAGTGGCAAACTGTTGCCAACATCCTTCGACCAGCCCAAACTGGCTAATGTCGTCCAGATCAGCATCTCGGGTTCCAATGCAGAGGAAATCGTGCTGCCCGCTCTGCCCTGCCTGACACATTTCAGTTTCGGTAACAGTCCTGTGAAGAAGGTGGACGTATCGAAGGTGTCCACGCTGACCTCACTGAGCATCATCAATACTTCCGTATCTGAATATGAGCCCGCTTTGGCAAGTATTGATCTGAGCAAGAACCCCAATCTGGAAACACTGACCATTGGAGGCGAATACTACAAGAAGGGTATCCTTGCATCACTGGATATCTCTAAGAATACCGCCCTTACCAATGTGGCTGTTGGCAATAATGAGATTGCCACTATTAAATTGGCTAATTCGTATGCCAAGTTGACCTCTTTCAATGCAGCAAAGAATAAGTTGACCACATTTAGTGTCACTAATATGCCTGCCCTCAAGAATCTCTACCTGGCCTCTAATCAACTGACAGCGATTGGTAATCCCACCAACTTAGAGGCTTTGACTTGGTTTGATGTTCAGGACAACAAACTCACGGGCAACATTGAATTGAAGAGTGAGAAACTCGCCAATGTTTATGTTAACAAGAATGAGTTGACCTCTATCAAGGTGCCCAATGTCACCAAGCAGTTCTATTTCGATAATAACAAGATGACCCTTGCCACTTTGCCCGAACTGCCTGCAGGCATGAATACAACTAAAAAGAAGCTGCAGTTCCACTATGCACCTCAGGCCGCTATGGAAGTGGCTCCTGTGGGTGCCGTACTCGACCTCTCTGCCCAGGCGTCTGCCAAGGGAATGGAGGCTGAGGCTCAGGCTACGGTCTTTGCGATCACAGCAGGCGACGCCATCTTGGAGGCTGACAAGGACTATACAATCGAAAACGGTAAGATCACATTCCTCGCTGATCAGAAAGATGTGGTTGTCAAGATGACCAACGCCGGTTATCCTGACCTGACCCTTAGCACCAAGCCTTTTGAGGTAAAGAAGTAATAAATCTCAAAATAGTTAAGATTATGAGTGCTATTTTTATTCTTATCGCCCTTGTGGTGATTGTCGGACTTTATTTCGTCTCCACCCAGCGTTCGCTGGTCAATCTCGACGAATTGTGTAAGAATGCCCTGAGCCAGATTGAGGTTCAACTCAACTCTCGTTTCGATGCGGTGGTAGCCCTTGCCAAGACGGCTGCCCAGTATGCCAAGCATGAGTCGGAGACCATCATTCAGGCTGTTCAGGCCCGTGGTGCCAATATGGGTAATGGCAATCTGCCTGCTACGCCAGAGAGCATCAATCAGCAGACCGACCTGCTCGGACAGATGATGGGTCGTCTGAACGTGGTGTTCGAGCGTTACCCTGAACTGAAGGCCAGCGACCTCTACCGCGAGGCTCAGGAGGGCATGAAGCAGTATGAGGAGAATGTCCGCATGTCGCGTATGATCTACAACGACACGGCTACGAAGATGAATCGTATGGTGCGCCAGTGGCCCTCGTCCATCGTTGCCTCCATCCTCCACTTCGACCAGAAAGACTACCTGAAGGTCGACAGCGAGGAGAAGAAACAATACCCTGACCTCGATGAAGCATTTAAGAAATAAAGTGATTTTGTTGCTGGTGCTTGCATCAGCAACAAATCTTTTTGCCCGTCCTGCTCTTAGTCGCCTCGATATCAAGGTGGTCCTGAATAAAAACGGTGACGCCACGATATCTGAGACGCGCTATATGACCATCGATTCCGAAGGCACCGAGTGCTATATCGGCCTTGGCAACATGGGGCAGAGCGAAGTGCGCGACCTGAGGGTGATTGATGAGACGGGGCGCGAGTTTGAGAATGTCGGGGCTTGGGACATCGACCGCTCCCGCAGTTGGAAGGAAGGCAAGTGCGGCATTGTCACCAAGCACGGTGGCTATGAACTCTGCTGGGGTCTTGGCGAGAGTGGTGAGCGTACCTATCTCACTATTTATACCATTACGGGTCTTGTGCGTTCCTATCCTGATGCCGATGCCCTCCGTCACGTCTTCCTCGATGCTGGTGTCTCTCCCAAACCGGATGAGGCTCACCTTACCATTGAGGCTGCAGAGGATTCCGTCCTCCTGACCGAGGAGAACAGCGGTATCTGGGGTTTCCGTTTTGGTGGTGAAGTAGGCTTCGATGATGGTAAGATGGTAGCCTACAACACCGAATCATTCGGTAGCGGTGGTGCCCTCTATATCATGTGCCGCTTTGACAAAGGCCTTTTCGAACCTTGGTATCAGGAGGAAGAGACTTTTGAGGCCAAAAAGGAGCAGGCTTTCGAAGGTAGCGACTATGTGGGTGGAGATGACGATGAACTGACAGGTGAAGATATCTTCTATGGCATCGTCTTCCTCCTGGGATTCATCGTCTTGCCCATTGTGGTGGGCATCTGGCATCTGGTCTATGTCTGGCGCGCTCGCAAGAAGGCCAACAAGGATCTGCTCTGGTATCGCGATATTCCTATGAAGGGCAACCTGCAGAAAGCCAACGATATGCTCAATGCCTACCGTTATTTCGGCACCGACTATAATAACCTGCTGTCTGCTTGTGTGCTCAAACTCATCAATATGGGGGCCATCTCCATCGAGTCGAGTCTTAATGCCAAGGGCAAAAGTGTGCAGAACTTCGTCATCCACGAACTTCCCAATGCTGGCGACCAGCCCTTGTTGCTGCGTCGAATCCACTCCATCTTCAAGAATGCCGCAGGCTCTGACACCGTGCTCGAGCCCCGTGAGTTGAAGACATACATGCGGAGCAGTCGCAACGAGAGCCTCACCGACTCCTTCATCACCACTCTCCACACCAAGACGGGCATCACCCATTATAAGGACCGTCTGGAAGAGGTGCGTCAGGTGTTCGGCCTCAAGAAGTTCCTACAGGAGTTCACTTTGCTCGACGAGCGTCATGTCAACGAGGTTGCGCTGTGGAAAGACTATATGATCTACGCCACCCTCTTCGGCATTGCCGATCAGGTGATCAAGGACATGAAGAAAATCAACCCCGAATACTTCAATATGGATCAGGTGGCCAATCAGATGGCCGACAATATGACGTTGCCGATGATCTATTCCACCCTCCATTCCAGCACCTCCCGTGCTGTAGCCAACAAGGCTGCCCGCGAGGCCCGTGCTTCAGGCCATGGTGGTCATTCCTCATGGGGAGGCGGCGGTGGCGGCTTCTCTGGTGGCGGCTTCGGTGGTGGCGTCAGATGAATAATTCCCTGCTCAGAAACGAGCAGGGAATTTTTATGCCAAAAAATTTGGCGATTTCAGGGAATTTGCCTATCTTTGCAGCGTCAAACCAATAAATAGAATGCTATGGAACAATTACTTCATTATGTGTGGAAACACAGACTGTTCCCTTTAAAGGGATTGGAAACGACTGATGGTAAACAAGTCGAGGTGATAGATCCGGGCCTGCACAACAGGAATGCGGGACCTGACTTCTTTAATGCCAAAGTCACCATTGGGAAAACGCTGTGGGTAGGCAATGTCGAGATTCACGACAAGGCCAGCGACTGGTATCAGCACCATCATGATCGCGATCCACGTTATAATAATGTGGTGCTTCATGTGGTGGGTGAGGTGGATACCGATGTGCAGAATGCCCAAGGGGAATATCTTCCGCAGATGCAACTCGATGTGCCGCAACAGGTCAGCGAACACTACGAGGAACTGCTGAAGGCCGACAGTTATCCCCCTTGTTATAAGGTGATTCCCGATCTGACGCGACTCAAGGTGCATGCCTGGATGGCTGCCCTGCAAACAGAACGGTTGGAGCAGAAAACAGAGGCCATCCGGCATCGTGTGGAACTGTGTGGCGGCTCGTGGGAGGATGCCTATTTCGTGACCCTCGCCCGTAATTATGGTTTCGGCATCAACAGCGACGTGTTTGAACAATGGGCCAGGGGAGTGTCTCTCAGTGCGGTGGGGCACCATCGTGACGATCTCTTTCAGATAGAGGCCATCTTCATGGGACAGGCCGGACTGCTCGAACTGGAAGCGGTGCCCGACTATTATCAGCAGGCCGCGCTCAACGAGGGCTATTTTACCAAACTCCGTAATGAGTATCTCTATCTGGCCCATAAATTCTCGATGAAACCGATGGATTTTAAACTTTGGCGCTTTCTCAGACTGCGCCCTCAGAACTTCCCGCATATCCGTATCTCCCAACTGGCCAGCCTTTATTATCAGAGGAAAGCGGGACTAAGTCAGTTGTTGGAATGTGAGACCATTGATCAGTTGAAAGCCCTTCTTAGTTCGCGTGTCACGCCCTATTGGGAGACACACTACACCTTTGGCTCCACCAGTTCGAAGAATGAGAAACACCTCTCTTACGGTTCACTCAACCTATTGATGATCAATACCGCTGTGCCGATGCTGTTTGCCGTTGGGCGACATCAAGGCAAGGAGGTGTTGTGTGATCGTGCCTTTGACTTCCTGGAGCAGTTGAGGGCTGAGAACAATTACATCACCCGTATGTGGTTGCAAGTGGGTCTGCCCATTGAGACGGCTGGTGACTCTCAGGCGCTGATCCAACTGAAAAAGGAATATTGTGATAAGAAGGAATGCTTACGTTGCCGCTTCGGCTACGAGTTCCTTCAGAGAAAGTAGATTTAACTTTAAACTCTATACAAAAGATGAACGAAGAACTATTTTATGCGATGGCGTTGACGCGCCTGACGAACTTTAATTTCCAGCAGGCGTTGGAACTGTATAAGACTGTGGGTTGTGCCCAGCAGATTTATGAACATCGGAATGATATAGGCGATATCATCGAAGACTGTTCGCCACGTTTGATCGAGGCCCTGAAAGACTGGAATGAAGCGATGAAACGGGCAGAATTTGAACTGAAATTCATGCAGGAACACCAGATTCGGGCCTTGACACCATTAGACGATGACTATCCCCAGCGGCTCTGTGAATGTGCCGATGCACCCATTGTGCTCTATTATCGTGGTAATGCCGACTTGAATCGATCCAAGGTTGTGAATATTGTGGGCACCCGTCAGTGTACGCAGTACGGCAAGGATCTGATCCATCGCTTTATGAGCGACCTCCGACGGATGTGTCCGCAGGTGCTGGTGGTCAGCGGACTGGCCTATGGAGTGGACATCTGTGCCCACAGGGAGGCATTGGACTGTGGCTACGAGACGGTGGGGGTATTGGCGCACGGACTCGATCATATTTATCCCTATCGGCATCGTGATACAGCAGTCAGGATGGTGGGGCATGGTGGTCTGCTGACGGAGTTTATGAGTCAGACCAATGCCGACAAACCCAATTTCGTGCGCCGTAACCGTATTGTAGCTGGTATGTCAGATGCCTGTATTGTTGTGGAGAGTGCGGCTCGGGGTGGGGGACTCATCACGGCAGAGATAGCGCAGAGTTATGGACGCGACGTGTTTGCCTTCCCAGGTGCCGTCGGTATGGAATTTAGTGAGGGCTGCAACTACCTGATTCGCGACAGTAAGGCAGGGCTGATCACCAGTGCCGACGACTTTGTCAAAGCGATGGGTTGGCAGGATGAGGCGCTGCGACAACAGGCCCATGCCGAGGGCATCGAACGGCAACTGTTCGTGGATTTCTCGCCTGAGGAGGCCCGTATTGTAGATCTGCTGAAACAGACCAACGACCTGCAACTCAACATCCTCAGCGTGAAGACCGGCCTCCCCATCGGACAACTCACGGCTTTGCTCTTCCAGTTGGAGATGAAGGGAGTTATAAAGCCCCTCGCTGGCGGAATGTATCATTTAATTGTGTAGTTTATTTGGCGTTTCGCCAAATAAGCATTACCTTTGCACCCGATATGAAGGAAAAGTATATTTTTGAGACTCGGATGCAGGTGCGCGACTATGAGTGCGACATTGAGGGCATCGTCAACAATGCCAACTACCTGCACTACTGCGAACATACCCGTCATTTGTTTCTGAAACAGTGTGGACTGAGTTTCGCTGAGATGCACGACAAGGGTGTTGATGCTGTGGTGGCGCGTATGTCAATGCAGTTTAAGACGCCCCTCAGGCCCGACGATGAGTTTATGTCGCGTCTCGCCTTGACCAAGGAGGGCATCAAATATGTGTTCCATCACGATCTCTATCGTGTGGCTGATGACAAACTCTGTTTCCGAGCCAATGTGGAGTTGGTGTGTATCGTTGGCGGCAGGCTTTCAGGCAGCGAGGACTACGATCGCGCCTTCGCTCCCTATTTGGAATAACTATATTTGTCTTTGATTCTAAACCTGGAAGTATGCCATCATCTCTTTATATTGGTCTTGGGCTGTGAGGCAAGTGTCAGAGAGGTAGCCGTTGATGTGCCCCCATTCACGAAGGCCACGATAATAGAACAACTTCAGTTCGTCAGTAATGATGAAGGGGACGATGCTATTAGCAAGGCATTCTTTGAACATGATGAGGCGCCCCACACGTCCGTTGCCATCCTGGAAAGGATGAATCGACTCAAAGCGCACATGAAAATCAAGGATGTCCTCGAACGTTTTGTTCTTGATGGCGTTGTATTCTGAGAGCAGTGCCTTCATCTTCTGTTGCACCTCCTTAGGAGGACACGTATCCATACCTCCAACCTCATTAGGCAATCGTTTATAATCGCCCACCACGAACCAATCCTTCTTGCTGTCTGATGTTCCAGATTTCAGAATCAGGTGCAGTTGTTTGATAAAACTCTCAGACAGTCTGTCTTCTGCATGATCTATGATGTAGTCAATACATCTGAAGTGGTTCACCGTTTCCACAATATCATCCACATTGATTGATTCATTCGTGATGCCTATGGTATTGGTTTCGTAAATATACCGAGTCTGATCATGCGTAAGTTTGCTGCCCTCAATATGGTTAGAGTTATAGGTCAGATCTATCTGCGTTCTGTGATAGATGCTGCCTTTGAGCCTCATTTCCTTCTGTTCTCTGAGGGTTACGAGAAGGGGAAACACACTTTTTTTTGCAGTTTTGCGTTTAGGCAACTCCGCATTTGCCGGAATATTCCAAGTCTTACCTGTCAGGAATGCTCCTTCTATCTTTCCGTTTGCACAATAATTTCGTGCGGTTCGCTCTGAAATGCCAAACTTATTGGCGAATTCTATCACAGAAATATACTCCATCTTCACGCTATCGGCAAGTTTGTTTGCCGAAATCTGCTGCAAATATACGAAAATTTGCCGATATCGGCAAGAAAATCATCAAGAAAGTGCTTATGCAACAGAGGCAACAGGCAACGGAGGCAACACGTTGTTTGGATAGGGTAGTGTCAGTAAACTTTACAAACCGATGCGTGAGATTCGTGCGGAAATCACCAAGTTTTCACAGCCACTCATATACGCGAAATATGCCCCGTTTTGTAAGTCTCTGACAGTCTGATGCTTACAAATTCGCGTCCATCTCGACCCTCGAAAAAAGCCCGTTTTTTCTATTAATAGTAGCCACTTTTACTATTAATTCCCGCAATATTTACTATTAATAGTAGCAAATTGCTCCCTAGGCATGCAGCAATTTTTTCATAGGCAAGGAGCAATATCTCCATAGGCGAGCAGTAATCTCGCCCCCAGTTTGCTTACTTCTCGCTCTTCCCTTGCCTTTTGCTCTTCCAGAAGCCCCACTTTTGAAGTGTTAAATTTAGGCAAGTTTTCTTTACAAACGCTTGTAGACTTTGCTTTCGCTCATTCACAGATTCACAATTCACAGTTTATTTTTCGAGCCCCTACGCCCCCAGACTTGCACAGGGAGTGTTAATATATATTAATATATGTATAAATATATAGATATAAATCTATACACGAAGGGTACTACCCCTTAGAAATAAAACTGTGAATTGTGAATCTGTGAATGCGATTAAATGCTCAAGGGGTCAGATTGCAAACGCTGTCTTACACGTTGTTCCTGACCCCATGTGTTTGTCATCGGTGACAGCCAAACGGGCCTTTCGCTCTTTATGGGTGAATATCGTGGCGATGAAAAAGCGAAAAAGATTAGTTGGTAAGCGACACAAAGGTGCCTGACCCTTCTGTGTCAAAAATCGTAAAAAGTGATGAGGTTTTATAATTTTTTCGTATCTTTGCAGCGTTTTAATTCGAATTGAAATATGAAGATTGCTTTGATCGGCTACGGAAAGATGGGCAAGATGATTGAGCAGATAGCCATCGACCGTGGTCATGAGATTGTGAGTATCATTGATATCGACAATCAGCAGGACTTCGATAGTCCTGAGTTCGCATCGGCCGATGTGGCCATTGAGTTCACCGCCCCGCAGGCGGCTTACGGCAACTATCTGAAGGCCTGGGCAAAGGGCGTGAAGGTGGTGAGTGGCTCAACGGGATGGATGAAGGAGCATGGCGACGAGGTGCGCAAGGCCTGCAACGAGGGTAAGACGCTCTTCTGGGCTTCGAACTTCTCTATCGGCGTGGCCATCTTCTCGGCTGTAAACCGCTATCTGGCTAAGATCATGAACCAGTTCCCACAGTACGATGTGGAGATGGAGGAGACGCATCATGTGCATAAACTCGACCACCCCAGCGGAACAGCCATCACCTTGGCTGAGGAGATTGTGGAGAACATCGAGCGTAAGGAGGCCTGGAAGGAAGATACCACCGACAAGAAGTATCTGCGTGTGGACCATATCCGTCGCGGTGAGGTGCCTGGCATCCACACCATCCGTTATGACTCGGATGCTGATCTGATCACCATCACCCACGATGCCCACTCGCGTAAGGGCTTTGCCCTCGGCGCCGTGCTGGCTGCGGAGTATACGAAGGAGCATCAGGGATTGCTCACTATCTCAGATATGTTTTCTTTTTAAGAAGAAGTAAGAGGAAGTTAAAAGAAGTTAGATGGAGTTAGAAGAATGTGTCAGGTGCAACCAGTAGAAAGGCTGTTGCGTCAAAATGGCATGTGAAACCAAATAAAATAAGAATGGAGAAAAAAAAGAAATTGAATCCAATGAAGCAGTGGGCCAAGTTTATCGCGGTGCTCGTGCTTTATCTGTTGTTCTTGTATTGGGTGAAGTCATGGTGGGGCCTGCTGGTCATCCCATTCATCTATGATATTTACATCACCAAGAAGATCAAGTGGCAGTGGTGGAAGGAGTCGGAAGGGCCCACCAAGTGGATCATGTCGTGGGTCGACGCCCTGGTGTTCGCCCTCGTGGCCGTCTACTTCATCAACCAGTTCTTTTTCCAGAATTACGTGATTCCATCGAGTTCGTTGGAGAAGTCGCTGTTGACGGGCGACTACCTCTTCGTATCGAAGGTGAGTTACGGTCCCCGTATTCCGCAGACGCCGTTGACGATGCCGCTCACGCAGCACACCCTGCCTGTGATAGAGGCCAAGAGTTACATCGAGTGGCCACAATGGGACTACCGTCGTGTGAAGGGTCTCGGACAGGTGCAGGTGAACGATATCGTGGTGTTCAACTATCCCGCAGGCGATACCCTCTGTGCCGCACCGCAGTATCAGGCTCAGGACTTCTACCGCTTGAGTTATGACATCGGCTATCGGCTCTATCCCCAGCGGCCTAACCCCGATTCGCTCGATAGCGAGATGCGCCGTAAGTATTTTGAGGCCATCTATCAGGGTGGACGACAGTATATCAGCGAGAACAATGCCGAGTTTGGCGAGATCATCACCCGTCCTGCCGATCGCAGAGAGAACTATGTGAAGCGTTGTGTGGGTCTGCCTGGACAGACGCTCCAGATCAAGGACCGCATCGTTTATCTCGACGGCAAGGCCAACAAGGAGCCCGATAATGTGCAGTATACCTATCATGTGAAGTTGAAGCAGCGTCTGCCTGATGACCTGATGAAGGAACTGGGCATCACGATGGAAGACCTGATGAGTCTGAACACCCTCGGCTATATGCCGCTCACGAAGCAGGCTGTGGCTGAGTTGAAGAAGCAGGGCTATGCCGAGCGCATCGAACTGAACACAGAGGCTGAGGAGTGGGACATCTATCCCCTGAACGGCAATTTGCATTGGACACGCGATAACTACGGACCTGTGTGGATTCCGAAAAAAGGCGAATCCATCGACCTGAATCTCGATAATATCGCTATCTATGAGCGTCCCATCCGTACCTATGAGGGCAACGACCTGATGGTAAAGGATGGTAAGATATTCATCAACGGTGAGGTGGCTACGAAGTACACCTTCAAGATGGATTATTATTGGATGATGGGTGATAACCGTCACAACTCTCTCGATTCCCGCTATTGGGGCTTTGTGCCTGAGGATCATATCGTGGGCAAACCCATCTTCATCTGGTGGAGCAGCGATCCCGATAGGCATGGATTCAGCGGCATCCGCTGGAGCAGACTGTTTAGGTTTGTGGATAATATCAAGTAGTGAAAGGGACGGTGAAGTTCATAGGGGCCATTGTGGTGGCGCTGGTGGTGATGCTGGCGTTCAGGAGCCTCGTGATGACCGTCTGTACCGTTGATGGCAAAGGACTGGAGCCGGTATTCCTGGCAGGCGACCGTGTGGTGGTCAATCGCTGGAGTTACGGACTGCGAACAGGCAAGAAGGGAGGGCTCTTTGATTATGGCCGCATCTGTCGCCAGGAGGTGAAAAAAGGCGATTTCATCGCATTTGAAGACTCTCTGGGTAAGGTGCTCATCTGTCGCTGTGCCGCTCTGCCTGGCGATACCATCATGAATAAGATTGTGCCTGGCGTGCTCAACTGCGCCGATCAGGATTACTACTGGGTGGAGTCGTTGGGTAAGAACAATGCCATCGATAGTCGTCAGTTGGGCTTTATCCCTGAGGAGCGCATCATTGGTCGCGCCTGTCTGATACTCTACAATCACGACCCTTCTGCTGCTTTCTGGAAGGGCTATTCCAAAGACCGCATCCTGCTGTTTCCGTGATGAAGGCCCTACTTAGCACTACCTATTTCGGACCCGTTCAGTGGTACCAGAAACTGCATCGCAGCGAAGAGGTGCAGATAGAGCAGTGGGAGAGTTTCCAGAAACAGACCTATCGCAACCGTTGTCTGATAGCAACCACACAGGGCATTCAGGCCTTGACCGTCCCTGTGGAGCGAGGCACCTCGCAACTGATCAGGGATATCCGCATCAGCGATCACGGCAACTGGCGGCATCTGCATTGGAACGCCTTGATGAGTGCCTATGGTGAGTCGCCTTTCTTCGAGTATTATCAAGACGATATCCGCCCTTTCTTTGAACAAAGGTGGGACTATCTGCTCGACTTCAACGAGGCCATCCGCTCAAAAATGTGCGAGTTGTTGGATATCCAGCCGCGCGTTTCTTTGACCACAGAGTATTCTCCTTCTTGCGTCCCTCCGGTAGCAAGCGACCAAAGGTCGAGCGTCTCCTTCCTCCTTCCTCCTTCCTCGATTATCGACTTCCGTGAGGCCATCAATCCCAAGCACCCGCAGCCTGACCCTGATTTCGAACCCAAGCCCTACTATCAGGTCTATGCCGCCAAGCATGGCTTCCTGGCGAACCTTTCTGTGCTCGACCTGCTCTTTAACATGGGGCCAGAGGGAATTTTCTACCTCTGAAACAAACGATGAAACAAATTGAAAACATATTAGAACAAGACAGATAATCTGTTTTGATAATTCTTCCTATCTTTGCACCCGACTAAATCGCTGACAACAATGAAGAAATCATTTCTGCTGACCCTCTGTTTCATGTCGTGTCTCATGAGCATGAGTCAGACCCAACAGTTTTTCACCTCGGATAAGATATCGAGTAATCAGGTGACGAGTATCTGTCAGGACAAGACCGGCTATATCTGGGCGGGTACTGAATACGGCCTAAACAAATATGATGGCTATCGCTTTACCACCTATCTGCATGAGACGGCCAAGCCTTATTCCATCATCAGTAACGTCATATCCTTCCTTTTCTGCGATGCCGACGACAACCTCTGGGTTGGCACGCAGTTGGGACTGGACCGCTATAACCGTGATAACGATCAGTTTGAACACATCAAACTCGAAGGTGCCAAAGCATTGCCTCGTATCAATCATATCATTCAGGAAGACGATGACCATCTGTTGATAGGAACGGCTGGTTACGGCCTCTTCCGACTGAACACGAAGACCCTGAAATCGGAACTGTTGGAGGGTTATGCCAAGGAGGACAACAACTATTTCAGTCATATCATGATTGACAGCGAGGGCGCTTTCTGGAAATCAGGTCACGGCAGTACGGTGAATCGTCGCGTGGCTAATGGCAGGATTGATACCTTTGAATCGCCTTACGGTACGGTCACAGGCTTCTCAGAATATGAGGGTGGTGTGCTGATGGCTTGTATTCACGGTTTGCTCTATTACCGCGACGGACAGATGTACGACCACTATTTCGATCTCTCGGAGATTGGTGGCGACGACCTCTTTTTCCGTATCGCCATTACCGACCGTCACGACAACCTGTTTGTAGGCACGATCGGTAGCGGACTCTGTTGGATGCCGCGTGGTGAGCACCGACTGAGGAAATATGAATACCAGAGTGCCTGGCTGGATCTGAGTTCATCGAATATCTGGGCACTCTTTGAGGATAACCAGAATAACCTCTGGGTGGGTTGCCAGAAACGCGGTCTGCTCATGTTGCCACAACAGGAACCGCTGTTCCGCAGTTGGAAGTTCGCCGACCTGCACATGCGTACTGGTGGTGCGCTGACGTCTGTCTGTGAGGGCGAGAACGGCATCCTCTGGTGTGCTGTACAGAACAACGGTATCTTCGGTATGGACGAGAAGGGGCGCGTGGTGGCGCATCCCGCCTCTCCTGAAGGCACTTATCTGATACACCGCGACAAGGCTGGCCGTTACTGGATAGGTACCAATGGCGCCCTCTATGCCTATAATCCCCTGACGGGTGCCTCACAGAAGAAGGCTTCCTTCAATAACGGCTTTATCAACGCGATGACTGATGACGGCAAGGGACATCTCTTCTTCTCGCTCTTTGGCGAGGGCTTCTGCTCCTACGATACGGCTACCGGCGAGGTGAAGAAATTCTCGATGCGTGATGAGGATTCGCCACGCGGAAGACTGCACAACGACTGGGTATCGAGCCTTTATACCGACAGTCGTGGGAAGATATGGATCTGTACCGCCTCGGGCATCAACTGCTATGACCCAGAGGGTGACCATTTCCATCCGTATGGTTGGGAGGTGCTGCTCGACTACAATGCGGTGGAATCAGTATGTGAGACGCGCGATCATCATTTCCTGATTGGTACGACCAACGGTCTCTATACCTATGAGACCAAGGCGAAGGAGGCTGTCCCATTCCCAGGGGCAGAAGGCATCGATAACAAGGTGGTGTGTGGCATTGTGGAAGACCGTTCGGGCGATATCTGGTGCAGCACCACCATGGGCATCTGGCAGTATAAGCGCGACGCAGAGCAGTTTGTGGGCTATCTGCACGGCAACGGACTGGCCAGTCGCGAATATATCAATGGTGTGGCTATGCATACCTCAGGCGACCGTATCTGGTTCGGATTCAGCGATGGTCTCACCTCGTTCGTGCCCGATGACCTGCGGCATTACCGTCCCAGTCAGGAGAAAGTGCAGTTGACGGGTTTCTATGTGGGTGGAACGCCTGTTATGGGTAATGACCGTTTCGAACTCTCCTACATCGACAATACCTTCACCATGGAGTTCTCGCTGCTGAACTACTCGAATGCAGAGAACGTCATCTATGAATACCGTCTGAACGGTGCCAAAGACTGGACCCGCACGGCGACTGGCGACAATGTGGTGTCATTCCACCATCTCCAGCCTGGTTCCTATGCCATGGAGGTGCGCGCCTTTGACAACGGCGTCTATACCGAGCCGCAGGTGTATCACATCATCGTCCGAGCCCCTTGGTATCAGTCGTCGTGGGCCTACCTCCTGTATTGTGCTTTGGCGGCGGCTATCATCGGTTTCATCGTGTGGTTCTATCTCCGCAAGCGCAACCAGCAACTCGATGAGGATAAGATGAAGTTCCTCATCAACGCCACCCACGATATCCGTTCACCGTTGACGCTTATCATGAGTCCGCTGCATAAGTTGTTGAGGAAGGATCTGGGCGAGGATGTCAAGGAGGAACTCAAAACCATTGAGCATAATGCCAGTAGAATCCAGAACCTCGTGAACCAGATTCTCGACATCCGCAAGATCGACAAGCAGCAGATGAAGATCCATTGTCAGGAGACCGATATCGTACAGTATGTGGGTAATATCCTCAAGTCGTATGAATACACGGCCAACGAGCGGGGACTCTCGCTGACCTATGCCCCAGCCCTTGATCGTCTGGACGTGTGGGTAGACCGCAACCAGTTTGACAAGGTTGTCGACAACCTGATGTCGAATGCCTTCAAATATACCTATGACGGTGGAGCCATTGAGGTGCGCATCGACCAGACAGACCAATATACGGCTGAACTGAAGGTCATCGACAACGGTATGGGCATCAAGGGTGATGTGAGCAAGATCTTCGACCGTTTCTATCAGGGCAGTACGTCGCGCTCGTTGCACATTGAGGGCACAGGCATCGGTCTGAATCTCTGTAAGATGATCGTCTCCATGCATCATGGCACCATTTCAGCCGAGAACCGTACTGACTCCCCAGGCAGCATCTTCACCGTCAGTCTGCCTTTGGGTAATAGTCACTTTACCAAAGAAGAACTGGAGACCGTAGATCCCGTTGTTGGAACTGCCCCACGTTCGAAACCGCAAACGAACCATCGGATCCTTGTGGTCGACGATGATATAGAGATTGGAAAGTACATTACTCAGGAGTTGGGCGCCTATTATCATATCACCGCTGTGACGGGTGCCCGCGAGGCATTGCGCCGCTTGTTGGGTGCCAGTCCGGATAAACAGTTCGACCTGGTGGTGAGTGATGTGATGATGCCCGAGATGGACGGCTTCACCTTCCTCCGTATGGTGAAGACCAATATGAACATCAGTCACGTGCCTGTGGTGATGCTTACTTCGAAGGCTGATGTAGCCAACCGTCTCGAAGGTCTTGAGAAGGGTGCCGACGCCTATCTGGCCAAGCCTTTCGATATGGATGAGTTGCATGTGGTGATCAACAATCTTATCAGCAAGTCGCTCCACCTGAAAGGAAAGTTCTCTGGTGCTCAGCAGCAGAAGGAGAAAGTGGTGGAGAAGGAAGTGAAGGGTAATGATGAATTGTTGATGGAGCGCGTGATGAAGGCGGTCAACACCCACATGTCGGATAGTGATTTCAATGTCGATATGCTGACTCGTGAGGTCGGAATCAGTCGTGCCCAACTCCATCGTAAGATGAAGGAGTTGACAGGTCTGCCTGTGAGTGAATTCATCAGGAATATCCGTCTCGAACAGGCCGTGAGACTGTTGAGGGAACAGAAGATCAATGTCACGCAGGTGGCTTATACGGTAGGCTTCAGCAATGTGGCCCATTTCTCTACTGTGTTCCGTAAACAGTTCGGCGTTTCACCTTCAGAGTATATTGAGCAACAGAACCTTACAGAAACAAACTGACAACGAAATGAGATAATTACAAAAGCCCGAGACGCACATTCTGTCTATCTTTGCCGCAGTTTTCTTACATTATTATTAACTAACATCAAAACTTATGAGTTTCAAAGCAAAGAAGACAGCCATGTGTGTAGGATTGTGCTTTCTCGGCATGATCGGTGCGCAACAGGCTTCGGCAGTCAACGAATCGGTTGCTGCCGTACAGCAATCCAGACAGGCAACAGGACGCGTCGCCGACTCTCAAGGTCCGCTGATTGGCGCCACAGTCATGGAGAAAGGTACAAACAACGGAACGGTTACCGACTTCAATGGTAACTTTTCTCTCAACGTGAAATCGGGTGCTACACTCGTCATCTCTTACGTGGGTTATGAGACCCAGGAAGTGAAGGCTGGTGAAAACCTGAACGTGACACTTTCCGAAGACGGACACCTCGTCAACGAAGTGGTGGTGATTGGTTACGGTACCCAGCGTCGTGAGGCAGTGACGGGTTCGGTGGCCAACATCGGTGGTGAGAAACTGAACCAGATTGCAGCCACCAACGCTGCACAGGCTCTGCAGGGTCGTGTGGCTGGTGTGCAGATGACGCAGACCTCTACCAAGCCCGGTGAGGAGATGCAGATCCGTATCCGTGGTCAGCGCTCGCTGAGTGCCAGCAACGACCCGTTGATCGTGCTTGACGGTATTCCCTTCATGGGACAGTTGTCGGATATCAACCCTGCCGACATCAAGTCGATGGATATCCTGAAGGATGCCTCTGCAACTGCCATCTACGGTTCTCGTGGTGCCAACGGTGTGATCATCATCACCACAGTCAAGGGTAATCAGGGTGCTCCTGCCAAGGTGTCCTATAACGGCTATCTGAATGTGAAGACGGTGTTCCACAAGTATCCTATGATGGATGGTCCTACCTATTCTAAGTTCCGTAAGTATGCTGGTAAGTATGTGAATTCGGCTGATGAGAGCGACGATATCAATACCGACTGGCAGGATCTTTACTATAAGACAGGTATTGGCCACAGCCATGACGTCAGCGTGACAGGTGGTACCAATGGTGGCAGTTACAGTTTCGGTGGTGGTTACTATCACGACGAGTCAGTGGTTCCTACCGAGCAGTATAACCGTATTTCATTGCGTGGTAACTTCGACCAGAAGGTGGGTAAGTTCTTCCGTCTGGGTCTGAGCACAAACACCAGTTACCGCAAGAACGAAGGCAGAAGCGATCTCGGTGGTGTGCTCAGTCAGACTCCAATCTCAAGCCCCTATGATGAGAATGGCAACATCAAGCGTTTCATTGCCCTGCAGACGGATGATAAATCGGTACTTATCAGGGAGAATGCTGAGAGCCTGGGTGACCTGTGGGTCAATGAGACAAAGGGTATCGGTACTTACAACACCCTGTTTGCTGAAGTACAGTGCCCTTGGATTGAGGGACTGAGTTATCGCATCAATGTTGGTCTGAACTTCCGCAACTCAAAGAATGGTAACTTCACAGGTACAGGTGTCCTGAACAAGGATGAGAACGCCGTCAATGGTGGTGGTATCAGTGAGAACCAGACCTACAACTGGACTGTTGAGAACCTGGTTTCCTTCGATCGCACCTTCGCTGAGAAGCACAACATCAACGTTGTTGGTATGTACTCTGCAGAGCAGACTACTTTCGAGCAGACTGGTGCTTCCGCACAGGAAATCCCCTCTGACCTGTTCATGTACTATGCACTCGACAAGGCCCTTGGTCAGGCAAACCTCACCGGTTATAACTACTGGCAGAGCGGTCTGATCTCTTGGATGGGTCGTGTGATGTATTCTTATGATAATAAGTATATGCTGTCTGCTGCCCTTCGTACCGATGGCTCTTCACGTCTGGCCGAAGGTCACAAGTGGCACACCTATCCCGCTGTCAGCGCTGGTTGGAACATCGCCCGTGAGGAATTCATGGAGGGAACCAAGTCATGGCTCGACAACCTGAAACTGCGTGTGGGTTATGGTGAGACCTCTAACCAGGCTATCAGCCCTTACTCTACACTGGGTGGACTGGCCATCCGTAACTATAACTTCGGTGATACAAACAGTGCTGGTTACTATGTCAATGCACTGCCTAACCCCGAACTCGGTTGGGAGTATTCTAAGACCTGGAACTTCGGTCTCGACTTCTCTTTGTTCAATGGTCGTCTTTCTGGATCATTCGAGTATTACACTCAAAAGACCAAGGACATCCTGCTCGATGTCACCATGCCTTCAACTTCTGGTGTAAGCGGATTCACCGGTAACATTGGTACCACGCAGAACAAGGGTTGGGAATTGTCTTTGAACGGTGTCATTATCGACAATAAGAACGGCTGGAACTGGGAAGCAGGTATCAACCTCTACCAGAACCGTAACAAACTGACGAAACTGGCTACAGACGATCCTGATGGTAGAGATGAGGGTAACCGCTGGTTCGTGGGCTATCCTATCGATGTCATCTACGACTACGAGTATGATGGTCTGTGGAATGCAGAGGATGTCTATGAGGTGACGCTGGCCGACGGTACCAAGACCACCAACTTCGAGATTCTGGAGCCCGGTGGAAACCTGGGTATGATCAAGGTGAAGTACAACGATGACGTGCTCGATGCCAATGGCGTGCCCACACGTAAGATTGGTCCTGACGATCGCCGTATCCAGAGCATGGAGCCCGACCTGCTTGGTGGTTTCAACTCAACAGTTACCTATAAGAACTTCGACTTCACCGTAATCGGTGCCTTCCAGGTTGGTGGTAAGGTGATTTCTGCCATCCATGGTTCTAACGGTTACCTGAACATGTTGACAGGTCGTCGTGGTCAGTTGGATGTTGACTACTGGACTGAGGAGAACACGGGTGCCAAGTATCCGAAACCTGCCGGTGCCGGTGATACCGACAATGCCAAGTATGCTTCTACGCTGGCTTACTTCAACGGTGGCTACCTGAAGGTTCGTGCCATCACATTGGGTTACGACTTCGGTCAGTTGAAGGCTGTCAAGGACCTCGGCATCAGCCGTCTGCGCCTCTATGCTACCGTTCAGAACCCGTTCGTTCTGTTCTCACCCTACACGAATGAGTGTGGTCTTGATCCTGAAACCAACTCTTGGGCCAACCAGAACACAGCCGTTGCTTATGGCGAGTACTCTGGCAAGCACAAGATGCCAATCATTGGTTACAACACACCAGCAACCCGCAACTTTATGTTCGGCGTTAACGTCACATTCTAATGATTATTAAAGAATAAAGAGTTATGAAAACTAAGAATATTAAATTTATCCTTGCTGCGGGTCTTGTGAGTTGTGGTCTTTCTACAACCATCACCTCCTGCTCTGATATCCTCGATGAACAGCCTCGCAGCCAGTTCGATACCACTTTCTTCACCACGAAGACTGGTATTGAGGGTGGTCTGACTTCGCTCTATGCTCACCTGCGCTGGTTCTATGGCGACGGTTACTATATGAACAGTTGTGAGACAGGTACTGATGAGTACACCTATGCTGAGTCTGGCTCCGGACAGAACTTCACCTCTCTTGATGAGACGGGTAAGGGTGCCATCACGTCAGAAGTCTGCGATGCTGGCAGACTGTGGGGAACCGCTTTCGCCAATATCAACACAGCCAGTGGTATCATCGAGAATGGTGCTTCTGCAGGTATCAGCGATGCCCTGTTGGCAGAGGCTTATTTCTTCCGTGCTTTCGACTATTTCCTGTTGGTGCAGACCTATGGTGGTGTGCCCCTGGATCTGGGTGCTGGCGAATTGAAATTCAACAGTTCTACGATTCGTACTTCTGTACGTAACACCGTTCCCGAGGTCTATGCTGCTATCTTCAGCGACCTGGAGAAGGCTGTGGCTGACCTGCCTGAGAATCCCCGTCTTACTGGTACGGTTACCAAGAATGTGGCCCGTCTGTATCTCTCGAAGGCTTACCTGACCTACGCTTGGTGGTTGGAGAATCCGAAGAACATCCCGACTTATCCTGAGTGCACCCGTAATTCTGGCGAGGCAAAGAGTTACTTCCAGAAGGCTTACGACGTGGCTTTGCAGGCCATCAACAATCCTGGCCCGTATGCCTTGCAGCCAACTTTCTACGATGTCAACATTGCTACCAACGACCGTAACTCAGAGACCATGCTTTATGCAGATCACAGCGAGGACGAGAAGTATGGTAACGGTGGTGCTGGCTACGGTTGGGGTAATGGTGCTAATCCTGAGAACTTCGCCCATTGGTTTGAGTGCTGGAACTACACACAGTTGCAGGCCAAGACTCCTTCAGGAAGTGGTCTCGCTCCTGTCCAGCGTGAGGCTGTTCAGGCACTCGGTCGTCCTTGGACCCGTATGGCTCCTGTGGCCAACGCCTTCATGGAAGGTGGTGTTTGGGAAGATGCTGTGAAGGCTATCGACTCTCGTTATGATGCCACTTTCACCCTGCGCTATTACAGCAATTGGCATAAGAGTGGCAACGCCGAACCTAGCGTTGTGGGTGCCAATGGCCTGCCGATCAATCAGGGTGAGGTGTTCTTTAGTTGGGTTCCCGAAAGCGAGGATAGCAAGATTACATATACAGAAGGTAATGGCGGTGGCTTTAACCTTGGTGAGATGCCTGGACGTGCTGACTTCGTTGTAGCCGTTAACCACATCAGCCGTAAGAAGTACCCCATCAACTGGAAACTTGGTATCTATCGTACGGACAACGGCACTGGTCTGGGCTCAAAGGTGAATGGTGGTAACCCCCGTCCGTTTAATATCGCTAAGTTCTCTGAGTTCTATCTCCTTGCCGCTGAGGCTGCCGTAAAGGGCGCTTCTGGTTCGAAGAGTGCTCGCGACCTCGTGAATGTGCTCCGTGCCCGCGCTGGAAAGCAGACCTTCTCGGTGAACGACAATGTAGCCGTGTCTGTTGACAACAGTGAAGCCATGGTTGCTGCCACACCTGCCAACATCACCATCGACTACATCCTCGACGAGCGTAGCCGTGAGTTCTGGGGTGAGGGCTATCGTTGGTTCGACCTCGTTCGTACCCAGACTTGGAGCGATCGTGCTGCTACCTACAAGATTGCCGGTACACAGGCTAAGGATATGGAACTGCAGACCTTCACCCGCAATATCCCCGCTGGTCACTATCTGCGCCCGATTCCTCAGGGACAGATCGATGGTATGGAGATGGACGACGAGGCTAAGAAGGCTTACCAGAACCCTGCATATAGAGACTAAAAATTGGTTAATGAATGAGTTGATTAGTTAGAAAATTAAACTCTCTTTGTGACGCCAGTCGCCCGCGGTGGGTGGCTGGCGTTTTTATTGTTTTTCTTTGGATTACGCTCAAATTGTTTGGAGAATTAATAACTTCGTTGTATCTTTGCAGGCGAAAGAAAACAGGGAAATGAAAATGTGGCATAAACCTTGGGGTATGAAAGAGGGCTTCGTGATAGGTGGAGGCCTTATTTTGGCAGGACTGGCACTCGAACTGGGTGTGGGGCCCGTGAAGTGGGCGGCCTTTGTCTGGCCCGTGAATGGTATCGTGTTGATAGGTTTCCTGCTGATGATCCTTGGGTTGTTCTTATGGCGCAAACGGTTCTATGCCTGTCAGTTTATCGGCACCTATAAGGCCGCTATTCCTGCGTTGCTTTATGCCGTGGGGCTGACTCTCGTCATGGGACTGACGCGCCAGGTGAGCCTCACCCCCGACCCCTCTCCAAAGGGCGAGGGGAGTTTATGGATCAACCACATGCTGAATTTCTGGCCTTTCGTGCTTACCTATGTCTATATTGCCGTTATCCTCGGTCTGATTATTCTCAGACGCATCACCCATATATGCAATTGGCGGAGGGACGTCCCCTTCTTGTTGAATCATCTTGGTCTGTTTCTGGCTATGACCACCGCCACATTGGGCAATGCCGATATGGAACAGTTGAAGATGGTCACTTCCATCGGAAATCCAGAGTGGCGAGCCTTGGAGGAAAGCGGCGCCATCAAGGAGATGCCATTTACCATTGAACTGAAAAGATTCATCATGGAGACCTATGACAATGGCTCGCCCAAGCGTTTCGCCTCGGAAATCAAGATCCTGACCAAGTCGGGTAAGCGTATCGAGACCACCATTGATGTGAATAAGCCTTACGAGGTAGACGGTTGGAAGATTTATCAATATAGTTATGACACGCAGATGGGTGCCCAGAGTCAGATCTCGATACTCGAACTGGTAAGCGACCCGTGGTTGCCGTTGGTATATATAGGCTTTTATATGATGCTGGCAGGAGCGGTGTGTTTGCTTGTCTTTTCTCTGCCATTTGCCGGATCTGGCGGCGAGGGACATTGGCACTATAAATGGGCCTTTTCCTTCTCGACATTGGTTGCACTAGTTATCATCGGTGTGTTCCTCTTCAGGTCAGGACTTCATTCGAAAACGCTGATGCCTGCCTTGCAGAGTCCGTGGTTTGCGCCTCACGTCATTGTGTATATGTTTGCCTATGCCTTGTTGGGAGCCGCTACCGTGATGGCGTTCTATCTGCTCTTTTTCAAGAAGACGACGGTGAGCGATCATGCCTATGGGATAATCGACAGACTGGTATATATTGGTCTGGGCTTTATGACCTTTGGTATGCTTTTCGGAGCCTTCTGGGCAAAGGAAGCCTGGGGACACTACTGGGCTTGGGATCCGAAGGAGACCTGGGCCGCCATCACCTGGCTGTCGTATCTGGTGTATATTCACTATCGGCTGTTGCCTAAGCACCGTCCACGACTCGCCCTCGGTTTATTGCTCATTTGCTTCATCCTGTTGCAAATGTGCTGGTGGGGAATTAACTACCTGCCCAGCGCACAAGGGGCTTCTGTGCATACCTATTAGCGTTCATCCGTTCCAATTGTTTGCGTATTTGTTACTATCTGACAAAGGGTGATGGTATTTCCGGGAATTATTCCTATCTTTGCAACAGAAATGACAAGATATAAATAGGTATATGAAACGAATTCGATTTTATTATGCAATGCTGATGCTCCTCGCCGCAGGTAGTATTCAGGCACAGGACCGGCTTTATGCCGATGAGTTCCCCCTTGGCGACGTCACCTTACTTGACGGACCGCTGAAGAAAGCCCGCGATCTGAACGTCAAGACACTGTTGCAGTACGATTGCGACCGTTTGCTGGCCCCTTATCTCAAGGAGGCGGGTCTGACTCCGAAGGCCAAGAGTTATCCCAACTGGGATGGTCTCGACGGTCATGTGGGAGGTCATTACCTGACGGCGATGGCCATCAATGCGGCTACGGGCGATGAGGCCTGTCGTGAGCGAATGGAATATTTCATCAGCGAACTGCAGGCTTGTGCTGATGCCAATGCCAAAAACCATCCTGAGTGGGGCAAGGGTTATGTGGGTGGTGTCCCAGGTAGCGACCGCATCTGGTCAGCCTATAAGAAAGGTGACTTCGGCGCCTATAGTGGTGCGTGGGTACCTTTCTATAATATTCATAAGATGTACGCGGGCCTGCGCGACGCGTGGGTGTATTGCGGCAATGAACAGGCAAAGGCACTCTTCCTGGGTTTCTGCGACTGGGCCATTGACCTGACGGCAGGGCTCTCTGAAGAGCAGGTGGAGCGAACGCTGCATACCGAGCACGGCGGCATGAACGAGGTGCTGGCAGATGCCTATGCCATGACTGGCGATAAGAAATACCTTGATGTGGCCAAACGGTTCTCACATCGTCAACTGCTGGTTCCACTGTCACAGCGACAGGACTGTCTCGATAATATGCATGCCAACACGCAGGTGCCCAAGGTGGTGGGCTTTGAGCGTATCTCAGAACTCTCTGGTGATGAGGCCTATCACAATGCCAGCATCTATTTCTGGGACATCGTCACGGGTGAGCGTTCGCTGGCCTTTGGTGGTAACAGCCGTCGTGAGCACTTCCCCAGCAAGGAGGCTTGTATGGACTTCATCAACGACATCGATGGACCAGAGACCTGCAATACCAATAATATGCTCAAACTTACTGAGGAACTTCACCGCCGGAATCCGGAGGCCCGTTATGCCGACTATTACGAGTTGGCTACCTTCAACCACATTCTTTCCTCTCAGCATCCTGAGCATGGTGGCTATGTGTACTTCACACCTGCCCGTCCCCGTCACTATCGCAACTACTCCGCCCCCAACGAGGCTATGTGGTGCTGTGTGGGTACGGGTATGGAGAATCACGGTAAATACGGACAGTTTATCTATACCCATAAGGACGATCATCTCTTTGTGAATCTCTTCGTGTCTTCCGAACTGAACTGGAAGGAGAAGAATGTGACACTCCGTCAGGAGACTCAGTTCCCTTATGCTGAAACAAGTCGTATCACCATTGCCAAGGGTAAGGGACAGTTTACGATGCAGGTGCGTTACCCGGGTTGGGTGAAGCCCGGACAGTTTGAGGTAAAGGTCAATGGCAAGCCCGTCAACATTGTCACGGGTCCGTCGTCGTATGTTGCCATCAGCCGTCAGTGGAAAAAGGGTGATGTGGTGGAAATCACTTTCCCCATGTATAACAGTGTGAAGTATCTGCCAAATGAGCCGCAATACATTGCCTTGATGCATGGCCCCATCATGCTTGCTGCAAAGACGGGAACGGAGGATCTGGCTCATCTCATCGCCGACGACAGTCGTTTCGGACAGTATGCCAGCGGCAAGAAACTGCCCATTAACGAGGCTCCTATTCTTGTGAATAATAATTTGGATGATATTGCCAACCAGTTGCAACCAGTTGCTGGTAAGCCCCTCCATTTCACCCTCTCTACAAAGATGGAGAATGCCATTCACAGTGAGATACAGCCCTTCTTCGAGATTCACGACGCCCGCTATATGATGTACTGGCTTGCCCTTTCAGAGGATAGTTACAAAGGCTATCTCGACAATCTGGCTAAGGCAGAGCAGGAGCGTCAGGCTCTTGAGGCCCGTACTGTTGACAAGGTGCAGCCTGGTGAACAGCAGCCAGAGGCCGACCATTTTATGGAGACCGACCGCTCACAGGTGGGCAATACCAACGATGTCTTCTACCGTGATGCCAGCAATGGCCATTACTTCAGTTATCTGATGCAGACCGGCGGACAGACCGACCTCAGCCTCCGTCTGAAGTATTGGGGTGTGGGCGAATGGAAGAGTCATGAGTTCGATATCTTCGTCGACGACGTATTGGTGAAAGAAGTTAACAATACAGGCAAATATCGTGTTTCAGAATTCAAATACGAGACCTACCCTGTGCCTGAGGAACTGCTGAAAGGCAAGAGACAAGTACGTGTAAAGTTCGTGGCCAAGCCGCGTAAGCAGATTGGCGAGATCTATGAGGTGAGACTGATTAAGAATTAGAATGACGAATCCTTGAAACTGCTGCCGCCTACGAACTCTCTCATGATGCTCGTGGGCGGTATTTCTTTGTCGCTGATGGGGAGGAAGTAGTGGATGAACTTCAACAGGCGGTGAGCCTCGGCGTATTCCGGACAGTTGCGCGGCACCGAGGCAAGGATAATCTCTGCATGGGTGCGCAGAACGGCAAACTCGATGTTTAGTGCTGAATTGAACATCACGTCGGCAGTCTCCTGATAGGGGGTGATCCACTGATCCTCGGCCTGACAGACGTTCTTCCACTGACTGATGGTCTGTTGGGCAGTGTAGGCACCCTTGTTGTAGTCACGGATGATACGGCGTAGCAGACGGTTGTCGCGTGTGGGAATCCAGTTGTGGTCGTCGAGTGAGATACTGGTGAGGGCTGAGATATAGATCTTATACTTCAGGGTATCTGGAATCTTCTTCGTCAACAGCGGGTTCAGGGCATGGATACCCTCGATGATAAGCACCGTGTCGCCCGACAACTTAAGTTTCTTACCATTATATTCGCGCTTGCCAGTGACGAAATTGTATTCTGGTATCTCCACCCGCTCGCCCTGCATCAGGCGCAACAGGTGATCTTCGAGCAGCGAATATTCCACCGTTTCGATGTTGTCGAAGTCATAGTCACCATTGGGTAGTTTCGGTGTGTCCACGCGGTTCACGAAATAATCGTCGGTGGAGAAGGACACGGGTCTCAGACCGCATGCCAGCAACTGTACTGACAATCGTCTGCAGAAGGTGGTTTTACCCGAACTGGAGGGGCCGGTAATGAGTACCATGCGGATGGGAGTCTCTTCACGGTGGAAGCGACGCTCGATTTCTTCGGCAATCTGCACGACTTTCTTTTCCTGCAGGGCCTCCGACACCTGAATCAGTTCCGAAGCGTAGCCCCGTTTGATGGCCTTGTTCACATCGCCAGCATTCGTCAGTCGCATGATGATGTCCCAGCGCGTCTTCTCGGCAAACATCTCGAAGGTCTTGGGCTGATCCATCTTCTCGGCTAATTTCAGCGGGTTGTTCCAGTCGGGCACACGCAGCAGCAGACCATCCTCGTAACGCTCCAGTTCCCACACCTTCAGGTAGCCGGCACTGGGTACCAATGGACCATAATAATAGTCGACGATGTCGCCCAACGTGTAGTAATCGCTATAGATTTGTCCGCTGGTCTCAAGCAACTTGATCTTGTCGGTGAAGCCACGCTCCGTAAAGACACGGATGGCTTCTTCGTTGGTGGCCTCTGTGCGATGGAAGGGCATGTCGAGGTTGATGATTTCCTGCATCTGTTGGCGGATGCTGTTGACATCATCGTCGCTCAACGGCTCATTATTGCGCTTTTTGAAGTTGCAATAGTAACCGCGGCAGAGGGAGTGCTCGATAAAGAGTTTCGATCCGGGGAAGACGTCCTGCGTCGCCTTGTAGAGCACAAAGCAGAGCGAGCGCACGTATACGCGGTGGCCACTGCCCTCGCTGGCATCCAGGAACTCTACGTCGCGGTTCTGAAACACGCGGAACTTCAGTCCTTGCGACACATTATTCACTTTAGCCGAAACGACCGGGTAGGAGAGTTTTATCTCATCGGCAAACTCGTGATAGATATCCAACAAAGAGGTTCCCTCGGGGAATCTCTTTGTTGAATTATTGTTCTTGCAGCGGATCTGTAGCATATATCTTTAAGCCGTACGGGCCTCAATCTCGCGGTTGATCTCATCAAGTCTCTCGTCAGTAAGCGGATACTTATAGATAAGGTATCCTACAACGATAAGAAGGAGGGCGGGAATGATTGTTGTGAACAACAGAATGGCATTCTGTGCGATCTCAGAATAATTAGCCAGTTTCGGATAGTAGGCATTTACAGGAGCACTGATAAATGAGGCGAGGAATACCACCACAAAGATACCCAGCACTAACTGCAGACACTTGTTTGCCTTGAACTCCTGCCACATCTCACCGAAGGAAACGGGTTTCTCGGGTGTGGTGGTGATATTCTCCTTGCTGCCCATGAAGCAAAGCATCAGGAGCACAAAACCGACGAGTGCAAACACACATGTCACCGTGAACCATGCCATCGGACTGGTAGGCAGAGCAGACTCCTCGCTGGCGAAGTTAAAGCCAATCCATCCCATTACCAGCGGTGTGATCCAACCGGCAATAGAGAAGCCAGCCTTGAAGGCCACACCTGCCAGTGCATTAACGGTGGCTGCAGGTCTGTTGCCTGTGCGATACTCAGCCTCGGTGATGACCTCAGGAACCAATGCCCACATCAGTGAGCCGACGAGCAGTCCTACACCAGTCATAACCTTTGCAGTCTGAACAAGTGCATTGAGACTTGTCACATCAAAGAATTTACCGATGGTGAACAAGATTGCGAATCCAATCAGACCGATGGCGAGCAGCGTATAATAAAGCCCCTTCTTACCCAACCATCTCTTCAACATGGGCAGAGAAGGCAGGATGATGAAAGCAGGAATCGTACCAATAGCCATGAAGGTAGCCTGATTCCAGTCAATAGCGGTATGAACACACATGGCAAGACCGATAGGGAAGCCGGCCTGAACGATAATCTGACCGATATTGGCACATACCATTCGTGTGGAAGTCAGAATGAGCACCTCATCGTTGTCACGTGTCATACTGGCCATGATGGAACCGTATGGTATGTTGACCACCGAATAGATCATGCTCAGCACCGTGTAACTGATGGTGGCGTAGGCAATCTTCATGCCCATCGACCAAGTGGCGGCCTGGGGAAGCATCAGCAAGCAGGCGGCGACAGTCAAGGGGATACCACCATACAGAAGATAGGAGCGGTACTTACCCAACTTCGGATTACGGTTATCAATATAACGCCCCACTACAGGACTCCAGAAACAGTCAATGAGTCGAACTGCGAGAATCAGTCCGCTGACGAAGGCTGGATTTAATTTCAATACTGTAGTAAGGTAAATCATCAGGTAGCACGCTACCGTCTGGAAAATAAGGTTCTGCGCCAGGTCACCTGAGCCAAAGCCGATGCGCTGGAGCCACGACAACTTGTAAAAGCCATTTGTTTCGTTGATAGTTGACATAATTTGATGTTTTAATTATTTGTTGATATTTAGTTCAAATGATGACATGGGGAGTCCGCTCAGTGAGCGTACGTTTGCCTGAGGGTCGTCCTTCCAGGCGTAGCGCACCTTGAGAGGTGTGAGAGGCGATAGAATCGTGATGCGGTTGCCATCACTGGTGGCTGTGGCATTCACGAATTTACCGTCGGCGCCTGCCAGTTCGAATTCCTGGAGCATACCGGACTGAACGGGTTGGTCGAGGGTAAGGATGATCTTGTCATCCTGAGTCTCTGTGGCAATGACCTCGGGAGAGAGGCGTACCTTCTTGCTGTTGAATACGAGACGGTCGAAGCAGAGACCGATGCGCTCGGCTACCTCTTTCTTACGGAGGGGATGGATATCGACGGTCTCACCCAGGTCGTTGATGACGGCCAGTTCGGCATAGGCGTCTGCTTTGGCTGCGGTGCGCTGGGCCTCACGCAACTGTGCCCAACCGCTGTTCACAGGCTCTGTCGGGTAGACGATAGGTCTAGGAAAGCCAGTCTGCTGTCGACCGTCGTAATTAGCCAATTGTACGATGCAGAAGGGCATCTGCTGATCCTGCCAACGGTCGCGCCAACAGCCCATCAGTTTTTTCAGATAGTCGGCGTATGGCGCGGGGTTGCCTGTGTTCGACTCACCCTGATACCAGACAATACCGCTGATGGCATACGGGGCCAAGGGGTAAAGCACGGCATTGTAGAGTGTCGTGGGCAGGTTCTGCAACGAGACATCGCCACCAGGACAAGGTGGCATCTCTGCGCCGACATGCATCTTCCACTGATTACTGAGGGGGATGACATCCTTCGGCATAGGGTTCTGTGAGAAACGGTCTTCACCGAAACAGAGCATATAGGGCTTCTGAGGGATGAAGTGAACCGTTCCGCTCTTGTTGATGAAGCGGATGACAATCACATTATCACCCTCTTGGAGCAGTCCTTCGGGGATATCGTAGCGGCGCGGCGGATACTGATAGCCGGTGCTGCCAATCTGCTTGCCGTTCAGATAGGTGACATCCTGATCATAAAGGGTGCCCAACAGCAAGCGGGCAGGCTTTCCCGCGTGTACCTTATCTATATGAATGTGCTGACGGAGCCACACGGTACCTGTACCCCGCCAACCCCAGTCATTCTGGTTGATGGTCTGCCAGTCGGCATCCTGAAAGGCGGGCTGGATATAGTCCTGTACGGCATCGGCCTTCTCGAGCATCTCGTTCCACTGTCTGCTGGCGGCCCCGTTGGCCTGCATCTGTGCCCTCACGTAGTTGTCGCTCTGATAGAGGGCTGTGCGCTTCACCAGCATGGGATAGTCTTTTTGCAGGGAGTCGGCACTGATCCATGCCTCGATGGGCGTACCGCCCCAACTGTTGACGATGATACCCTGGGGCACCTTGTTCTTCTCAAACATCCGTTTGCCGAGGAAAGAGCCCACGGCAGAGAAAAGCCAGGCATTCTGCTTGGTGAGCGGCTTCCAGTTGATATTGGTGGGACGGATATCGTCTTTCACCCCATGGGTGGATGTCTCGTTCTGAACACGGAACAGGCGGATCTGGTTGTTGTCGAACTGATCGATCTCGTTGACATATTGTGGATAGACGCGCTCGATGGTCACGTCGATATTCGATTGTCCGGAGAGCAGCCACACGTCACCAATAAGTATATCTGTAAACTGTAAACTGTTAACCGTTAACTCATACGGCCCCCCGGCCTTCATCTTGGGAAGGTCGATGCGCCAGCGCCCTTGTTCATCGGCGGTAGTGGTATATGTCTTTTTCTGGAAAGTGAGGGTTACCTGTTCACCCTTGTCGGCCCAGCCCCAGACGGGGATGGACTTGCCACGTTGCATGACCATCCCCGACTGAAACAGTTGGGGAAGTCTGACTTCTGCGTTTGCTGTGAATGAAACACAGATAACGGCAAGTAGTAGGATTGATAGTTTCCTCAGATTCATGCTGCAAAAATATAAAAAATATTCGATTCCTTCGGTATTTTTTCATCTTTTCTTGCCAAATGAAACATAGCATAAAGCATCTGTGACAAATGAAAACGTCTAATTTCTTATTAGTACGTAACTTTGCGGCATGAAACGAAACATCACTCAAAACGTATCATTTGGCGAGAAAGTAGGCTACTCCTTAGGAGACGCAGCCGCTAACCTCGTGTTCCAGATGATGGTGATGTTCCAATTGAAGTTCTACACCGATGTTTTTGGACTTGACGGCACCGTGGCGGGCAGCATTCTGTTGATTGCCAGTATCTCGGCTGTGGTGGTCGACCCTGCAATGGGGCTTCTGGCCGACCGTACGAAGTCGCGCTGGGGTAAATTCCGTCCTTGGATTCTCTGGACAGCCATACCATTCGGTGTGTTCTATGTCCTCGCTTTCTATAATCCCGGTATCGAAGATAAGGCCACCGTGGCAGTCTATGCCACAATTTCCTATATGCTGTTGATGACGGTTTACTCGTCAAACAACATACCGTACTCCTCTTTGGGCGGTGTAATGACGAGTGATATCAAGGAGCGCACCAGCATCACAACCATCCGTTTCATCGCAGTGACCATTGCCCAGTTTGTGGTGCAGGGCCTGACACTGCCGATGGTGAACCACTTCGGGCATGGTAACTCCCAGCATGGCTGGCTCTGTACCATTGCCATCTTTGCATGTGTGGCCTTCGTATGCTTCGTCATCACCTTCTTCGTCACCCGTGAGCGCATCCAACCGCCGGTTCATCAGGAGATGAATATCAAGGAGGATATCAAGAATACCATTTCCGACATTCCTTGGTCAGCCATGTTCCTATTGACCTTCGCCTTGTTCATCACGCTGGCGATGTGGAGTTCGGCCATGAGTTTCTATTTCCAGTACAATGTCGACCAGAAGTCGCTCTTCGATTTCCTCCGTATGTTCAAATTGGTCGATTCCATCGAGGATGCTTATGCCGTGGGATTCTCCCTGTTTAATATCGTGGCAGCAATCGTGCAGTTTATCGGCGTGATTACCTTGTCGCGCTATCTGGCCAATAAATATGGAAAGAAGAAGGTATTCATGGTCTGTCTGACACTGACAGCCTTCTTTACCTTCCTGTTCTATCTGCCATCGCCCACGGATGTCGGACTGCTGTTTGTGCTGAACATCTTAAAGTCGTTGAGTTATGCGCCGACCATCCCGTTGCTATGGGCAATGATTGCCGATGTAGCCGACCATGTCGAATACGAGAGTTATCGTCGTGCTACGGGCTTCTGCTTCTCGGGCATTACGATGGCGTTGAAGGTGGGTATGGGTCTTGGTGGTGCCGTGGCAGGTGTGATTATCTCTGCCTTCGGCTATCAGCCAGGTGGCAGCGTGTCTATCCAGAATGAGAGTGCGATGGAGGGTATCCGTCTGGTTTCGAGCATCGTACCTGCCCTGCTGTTCTGCGTGGGCATCGCCGCTCTCTATCTCTATCCCATTACCAAGGAATACAATGAGAATATGCAGGCTGAGTTGGCTGCACGCCGACAGCATGCTAAACAAGAAAGTGAAACAAATTAGTTAGTATAAACCATTTAAAAATCCAAAGAATATGAAACCGCGTTATCTTTATCCGAAAGATTATTACGCAGATCCGTCTGCGAATGTGTTTAACGGCAAACTATATGTATATCCCTCTCACGACTGGGAGGCCGGTGCGGCCTTCGATGACGATGGCGGTCACTTCCAGATGAAGGACTATCATGTCATCTCGATGGAGGATGTTGAGAATGGCGAGATTACTGATCACGGCATGATCCTGCATGTGGATCAGGTGAAGTGGGCTGAGAAGCAGATGTGGGATAATGATGTCGTTGAGAAAGACGGCAAGTATTACCTCATCTTCTCTGCCAAGGACTATAATGGCGTGTTCCATCTGGGTGTGGCCATCGCCGACAAACCCGAGGGTCCGTTCATTCCTCAGGAGCATCCCATCCGTGGCTCTTTCAGCATCGATCCCAGTGTGTTCAAGGATGATGATGGTCAGATCTATACCTACTTTGGTGGACTCTGGGGCGGACAACTCCAGTGGTATCAGGCACCTCAGAAGTTGGTGAAAGAGGGTGTTGACCTCGGTCCTGCTGCCGATAAGAAGACACAACTCTTTGCGCCTGCCGACATTCCTGCTTTGTCGAGTTTTGTGGTAAAGATGAGTGATGATGTGTTGCAGTTTGCTGAGGCACCCCGTTCTGTGGTCGTTCTCGACAAGGATGGCCAGCCCCTGAAGGCCGGTGATCCCCATCGTTTCTTCGAGGCTTCGTGGATGCACAAGTACAACGGCAAGTATTACTTCAGTTACTCCACAGGCGACAGTCACATGCTCTGCTATGCCATCGGCGACAACCCCTACGGTCCTTTCACCTACCAAGGTGTCATTCTTGATCCCGTCGTAGGCTGGACCACGCATCACAGCATCGTACAGTACAAGGGCGAATGGTTCTTGTTCTATCACGATTGTGTGCCTTCTAACGATATCACTCATCTGCGTTCCCTCAAGGTGCAGCGTCTGTTCTATAATGAGGACGGTACCATCCAGAAAGTGGTAAATGAATAAGCATCTAACTTTAACCAATTATTACATTACTCACCGGGGCGAACTGCTGGCGTATGTCAGCAGTCGTCTCGGCAATTCGGTCGAGGCGGAGGATCTAGTGCAGAACGTGTTCCTCCGCCTTCTGACCTCCGACAAGATGATTACCGACATCACCTTGCCAGCCTTGGTCTATACGACCGCCCGTAACCTGATAGCCGACTTCTATCGCCGTCGAACCCATTTCGAGGCGTATGAGCATTATCTGAAAAATAACGATTCTACCGTAGAATCCGCAGAGTCCGTACTGAGTATCCGTGACATCACGGAGCAGTTGGAGCGTGGCTTGGCCCGTGTGCCGGAGAACTGCCGTGAGATCTATCGTCTGCATATCTATGGCGGTATGAAGGTGGCAGAGATCTCCCAGCGTCTGGGTGTAGGCTACAAGAGTGTGGAGCATCGGCTGGGCACCGCCCGTAAATCGGTGCGTCAGCAACTCCGCAACATTGCATAACCGATCTAAAAAACCCATAGAATATGGAAATTATTGATTTCAGCAAAAGCAACTCGATTCTCAATCAGTATATGTCGGAGTTGCGTGACAAGAACTATCAACGTAACCGTCTTCTCTTCCGTCACAACATCAAGCGTATCGGTGAGATGATGGCTTACGAACTGTCAAAGACCTTGGAATACAAGCCGAAGACGGTGACAACACCCCTTGGCACCCTTGACATCCCCCTGCCTAAGGAGGATTTGCTCATAGCCACGGTGTTGCGCGCCGGACTGCCCTTCCACGAGGGCTTCCTGAAAGTGTTCGACCATGCCGAGAATGCCTTCGTCTCTGCCTATCGCATGTACACCAATCGTGAACATACCGAGGTGGGTGTGCATACGGAATACTTAGCGGCCCCCAGTGCCAAGGGAAAGACCTTGGTCATTGTCGACCCCATGCTGGCTACTGGCGGCTCTATGGCTGCGAGTATCGAGGCATTAATTAAGACGGGCAAGCCCAAGAAGATACACATCGCCTGTGTCATCGCCGTGCCCGAGGGCTTGGATGTCATTCAGAAGGTGCTCCCCGATGATGCCACCATCTGGTGTGCCGCCATCGATCCAGGCATGAACGAGCATAAGTATATCGTGCCGGGCTTTGGTGACTGTGGTGATCTCTGCTACGGAGAGAAAATGTAATTATTATAGGATAAAAAGAAAGCCCGCTCAATCGAGCGGGCTTTCTTTATTTAGATCAGGTGTAACGTTCCCATCAGGTAGACAAGGCCGAAGCCTAATACCATTGAGAGGATACCCATGATAATTCCAATTTTGGCCATATCGTTCTGTTTCACATAGCCTGTAGCGAAGGCCAAGGCGTTCGGCGGGGTGGAGATGGGCAGGATCATGGCCGACGAAGCGGCGATGGCCACACCGATCAATACGGTACCAGTGCCACCGATAGGTGCGAGTTTGTCGCCCATGGCGCTGCAGACCACAGCCAAGATAGGCATCAGCAGGGCTGCCGTTGCAGAGTTCGAGATGAAGTTCGAGAGCATGTAGCAGATAGCACCACCGAGTATCAGGATAAGTAATGGTGAGAATTCCCCGAAGGGGATGCTCTCCACAGCATTGGCAGCCAATCCGGAGGCATTCAGACCATAACCGAGGGCAAAACCACCAGCCACCATCCAGATTACACTCCAGTTGATCTGCTCCAGGTCGCGCTTGTTGATGACACCCGTCAGGGCAAAGATGCAGAACGGTACCATAGCCACCGTATTGGCATTGATGCCAGTGAAACGGTCGGAGAGCCACAGAACAACGGTGAGGATGAAGGTGATGATGACCACCCATGAATGGAAGCCCTTCTGCATGCCACCCTCAATGTTCAGTTCTACCGTCTTCTGACTGAAGGGGAAGAACTTCAACAGGATGCGCCAACTGATGAACAGCAGCAGGATAACCAGCGGGAACATGAACATCATCCACTGACCGAAGCCCAGACCCATGTTCAAGCCCTCGGGATCATTCAGATACTTCAGGGCGATGTTGTTTGGCGGTGTACCGATAGGCGTACCCATACCACCCAGGTTGGCGGCTACGGGGATTGACATGGCCAGTGCGATACGGCCCTTACCCTCAGGCGGCAACTGACGGAACACCGGTGTGAGGAATGTCAGCATCATAGCAGCAGTGGCTGTGTTAGATACAAACATCGAGAACAGACCCGTCACCAACAGGAAACCTAACAGCACCATCTCACTTCTGGTACCGAAGGGCCTGAGCAGCACCTTGGCCAACTGAGCATCGAGACCAGTCTTCGTGGCAGCGATGGCCAGCACGAATCCACCGATGAACAGCATGATCACAGGGTCGGCAAAGCAAGCCATCACACCTTTGTAACTGAGCAGTTTGCCCACTTCCTCTTCGTTAACCATCGGCATGATACCACTGTCTGAACAGAAAAGTAGCATTAGTACGATGATGGCGATTGACGTGGCCCACGATGAAACGATTTCGAAAATCCACATCAGGGTGGCAAAAGCAAAGATGGCGATGACACGCTGCTGGATAACCGTCAGGTTCTGAATACCGAACCACTCTGTCGGCATGTTCCAGAGCAGGAGCGTTACGATGGCCACAAGGGCGATTTTCAAGGCACGCTTGGTGCCGTCTTCGGGATGATACTTCCGCTGGTGACGCATTTTGTGGTACGTCTCAACCAGATGGAAGCCTTCGTAAATATGAAACATATCTCTTGATTTAAATTAAGTTTTCGAAAACGCCTGCAAAGTTACAAAAACTCTAAACTATAATCCATAAACTTCAAACAAAAATTCGGATATGGAGTGTATAAAAACACGAAAACTCTGTTAAGGCCGTGAGTGTTAGGGACGATTGATAAGTGGAGTTTGCAATCTCTATACCAGCCGACCCTAAAAAACAATAACCCTGCCTTATTGCCGGATAAGGCTGGGTTATTTTCAAATAAGGCTGGGTTATTGGGTGTTGTTCTTGGGGGTTCTGGAGTCCTCCCCCTCATATCTAAGTCCCCCTAAGGGGGACAGATATAAGAGGGGGGAGAGGCCTCAGAAGGGGGCCCCCCGGGACGATTTGTCAATAAAAGATTTGGTAGTTTAGGGAATAATGTGTATCTTTGCAACATGACATCATAAAATTGTGGAGAAGTGGTAAGTAGGAGAACAACCATTTGGGTGCTTGGCATGTTGCTGACCCTAGCCGTTCAAGTCCAAGGAGCCGTTCAGACCGAACAGGCTGAATGTCCTCTTGTGAAGATTGAGGCCGAGCGTCTGCCTGATTTGAACATTCCCCGTAGCGGTCATTCTGCATTCATCGCCAATGGTGAGGTGACGGTGGTGGGCGGACATACCTCCGGCTTCGTACTGACACCTACGGCCGAATACTATAAGGATGGCCAATGGCATATGCTTGAGACGGTCTATGCCCATGATGGTGGCTTCTCCGTTGTTCTCAAATCAGGCAAGGTACTTCTGGCTGGTGGCTTTAAGGACAATCTCGGCATCAGTCAGAGTTTTGAGGTTGAGATGTACGATCCCACAACACACGCTTTCGACGGTTTCGGCTGTCTGGACCAAAAGCGTGCATCGGCAGCAGCCATAGAACTGGATAGCGGCAAGGTACTGATAACAGGCAACTGGTATGCCGACGACGGTATGGAATGCTTCGACGGACAAACCTCGTTCTCACATGTCAAGGCCATCCGACAGCCTCGTTATCTGCCTCATCTCTTCCACACTTCTGATGGCGATGTCCTGGTGGTGGGTGGCTATGACAACAAAGGCCAGCCCATCGACTCCCTTATTGTAGAGCGTATGAAGGGCGAACCCTTCCATGTGCCACTGTTTGATATTTGGCGTCCCTTGCAATATGACTTGGCCATTCATAGTGACGACAGTTTTATTGGCGATCATACCTACCTCATGCCAGTACAAGACAAAGGTGGCCAGATGGCTTTGGCGACAGTTCGTGATACTGTTTTCTCGCTGTTGGCAACAGACCAAACCGTTCCGATGGCCAGTCAATGGGGGAAAATCATCTATTATACCCCAATCTATGCTGACCGCCAGCATCAGCGGGGCTATGTGATGGGATGCGACAGTACGGGTCGGCAATATGCACTCTGCATCGACTATGCCAAAACGCCTGCACAACTCACACTCTATCATACCGACCCGTTGACGGATGGCATCACCATCACCATTCCCGTTATGACCAACGAAGGCAATCTGATGCTGACGGGCATCAAGACCATTACCAAGCCAAACTTCAATTTCTACCCTTCAGCCCAAGTCTGGCTGCTACGTTTCAATACCGATAGTCAGGCTGCATCTGCGTCTGGCGGTCATCGTTGGCTATGGGGCGTACTTGTCTTGGTGGCACTTGTCATCATTGTTCTTGGCATTGCACTGAGAAGAAAATCATCGCCAAAGCCTGAGCAATCATCAGAGTCTCAACCAGCCATCGATGACGAACTCATGCAGCGTATCGCTCAACTCATGGAACAGGAAAAGCCATATCTGAGCAGCGAACTGAAGGTGTCTTACTTGGCCGACAAACTAAACACCAGCAGCCGTAACGTCTCCGACTGTATCAGGAACTCGACCAACAACTCCTTTGTCAACTTTATCAACGCCTACCGTATTGATTATGCCAAGCAATTGATGAGCAACCGTCCTGACATGAAGATATCAGAGGTTTTCCTCAGTTCAGGCTTTGCCAACGAAACCACCTTCTTCCGCATTTTCAAGGCTGCCACGGGCATGACGCCGAACGAGTGGAAGGCCAACGGACAAGCAGACAGATCCCACGAATAAGTAGAAATCGACTAACAATTTTTGCAATGTTAGTCGATTTGCAAAAATTGTTAGTCCATATTCCAATCCTTTTTCTTATCTTTGTCGCAGATTACTAATCCAAAAAACTAAAGTATATGCGAAAGACTTTATTGACATTTGTGACCCTATTGTTAGTCACGCCTTGTTTGTGTGCCCAAAATGCAAACATACAGGACATAAACGACCTTGGCAATATGAAACCTGTAAGATGGAAAAACAGCTGTAGTAGTTCAGCCCAGGTTGTCCAGCGACGAGCAGCTTCTGATTCCCACTGCAAGCGCATTGCCGACATGAGTACAGCCCGTGCCGGACATCAGATATTTGAATCAGGCAACAACATTGTTATTGCTGGTGGTCATACTACTGGGTATAAGCTTACAAAGAGTGCAGAAATACTCCAGAATGATCAGTGGCGCGATGTCGCAATCAACTCATCCCACGACAACGGCTTTTCCGCCATACTCAGCGACGGACGCGTGATGGTGGGCGGCGGCTATTCTGCCGACAATGGCCAAGGACAGAGTAAAAGTGTGGATATCTACACCCCTTCGACACAAACATTCTCGAAAGGCCCTGACCTCTCCGTTGCACGCGCTGGCTGCAAAGCGGCCCCTACCAACGGAGGCGGCCTATATGTAGCTGGAAACTGGAAAGCTGAAGACGAGTCGTTTGACTATTACAACGGTACCCAATTTCAGTCAGTGGGTTACTCACTGGGGCGCACCGCACCATACTTATATACTAATAATGCGTCCGACCTTTATGTGATTGCTTCTACAGATAACAACGGCAATGCTATTGCCAATACTGTCAACAGTGAGGGTGAAGCCTTTTTCCCATGCCTTAGATACAAGCCTTCAGACGGCAAAACCTACTACCTCGCTTACCCTGCCCTTACCGACTACAAACCTATGCCTCTGCCTGTAGAGATACGCAACACCGACTACTATTTTGCCGGTGGAGACTGCTATTTTATGCTAACCCGCAAGGGCAACGAATACTTAATAATAGCCCCTGAGCCAAATAAGGGCTCCTATTACGTCTTCGGTGGTTTTAATATCCCTGTCACCAATCCCAAGACCAATGCAACCATCAACTGGCGAGGCGGCGTGTTTTTCAATAATGCCAAGAGTGAATTCTACCTCATTGGCAGTAGCGGTTCGGCAGGCAACTACTCCGTGCATATCCTGACTTATCAATTAGGTTCCGAACATGATTGCTGGGTATTAGGCACTACCAGCACATTCGACTATGACCTGATGACAGGCGCATGGACATTACTCGGTGACGGACGGCTCATGTGCACCGGAGGTACTGACGGCTCTGAGGCCTCACCACGAAAGGATGCCTTTCTCTTTACGCCTCCGACACCCAATACCAACCAGAATGATCCTCCTACGCCAGGCGATTCCTGGCAGACGTCAGGACTCATCAGCGACGGCAGCACCTTCACAGGATCCTACCTAAGTGACAACAGACTCGAAGACTGGTACAAGATTGAATTGACAGAAGACGGTACCATCACGCTCATCGGCATTCCACACGAATCACTGAGGTTCGGTGAAATAAGTCTCTACGTAAACAGTGTAAACTCATCCGACATCGTAGCGCGTAAATCTGCAGGGGCGACTAACGAAGATGGACAGCGTGACACACTCATTGTCATCGACTGCAAACCTGGAACCTATTACGTAAAAGTGGCACGTCGCAATTATTGGATGGGCGGCAACGGCGAGGGAACCTATACCTTAAGCTACGATTTCACCCCCGATCCACTGCCAAACGATTCGGAGCCCAACGACACATGGAACACAGCCAAGAAAACCATCATGGACGGAGAAACCGTAACGGGACATTTGGGCTATTACTATTATTATGGTGCCCCAGACCACGATCTTGAAGACTGGTACACCATCGACATACCATCAGACGGCAAAGTAACCCTGACAACCAGACGGTACGGGACGCTGGTACTTGATGACATCGGACTATACACGCTGAATGAAAAGGGCGATGACCGTGTCTTCCGTCAGGGAAAGAGAGACACCCTTATCGTAGAAAACTGCCAGCCTGGGAAATACTATATCCGCATAGCACGCGGAAGCAGTTGGGTCATCGACAATGGCAATGGTAGCTATCAGTTGCATTACGAATTCACGCCTAACCCGACTCCTGGCGATATGGAGCCCAACAATGACTTTGATCATGCTATCGAAATTAAGAACGGTGAAACCCTGACCGGACACCTCGGCTATTCTTACTATCCCTATAACTACGACACAGAAGATTGGTACAAGATAACCGTCACAGAGCCTGGTCCGGTATTCTTCGAGTGCATACGCGATACTACCACTACGCTTGTTATGAACGGAATGACTTTGTATAAACCCGACAGAAGTTATCTTGCCAGTTCCACTATAAATTATGGCATTTTCGGCCTTGCAGCTGAAGCTACAGAAGTCGGCACATACTATTTACAAGTCAGCCGTGGCAGCAGCTGGGTTATCGACAACGGCTTCGGAAGCTATACACTCACTTATGGTGCTCATCAGAAGATGGTGGGTTCGAATGTGCGCGTCACGTATATCGGACACGACAGTACGCGACGGGGCATTCCCACAACCTTCCAAATCAAAATAGAGAATCTTGGCGGTGACTTCACGGAGCCGTTCTTCCTCTGCATACCAGCATCTGACGATATCAGGATCCTGTGGGCAGAGTTACCTGACGACAATGGAAATATGGAACGAATAGGAATAGACCAGTTAGGCGGCGATTTGGATGGTGAGGACGGCAACTGCGCCACCTTCATCTGCCCTGGCCTGTTGCCTTATGAAAGCTTTACATTCACCATGTGTGCCGAAGGACGTGTTGACAACAAAAATGCACCAAGAAGAGTCGTTGCTACCGCGACAGCATTAGGAGTAGTCGCCTATGGCAGTGTCAAACTAGTTGATTATGCTACAGATATGCTTATCATGCAACCACTCCTCAAGTGTGTACAGATGGCAGCAGAGCACGGCATAATAACAGACAAGGAGATGGCAAACTACGGAATGGCCTATGGACTGACCATGCAGCAGCTTCGCGACAGACGTATTACGACGAAAGATGTGGTTACCTATGTGCCCTTGAAATCCCTTAGCTACGTCGGAGGATCTGTCACAGACGCCTTCCTAAAGCTAGTCCCAGGCGGTAACAAGGTTAGCGTAGCCATTAAGGTCCTTGATGCCATGAAGCCACTGGTCAAGGCTGCCCGACAGAAATTCTTCTACACATATGGCCGCGCACGTTTCCTCAACGATCTGATGCTCGAAATCATGGACGAGCAAGTCGGTGCTAACCATATCGTAACCTCTTACGATCCCAACGAGATGTGCGGCCCGGCAGGTTTCGGCGACGAACATTATATCCGCGAGATGCGTACAATGAACTATATGATCAAATTTGAAAACAAAGCCGAGGCTACAGCCCCAGCTTATCGCATTCGCATCACAGATGAATTGGATGAAAACATTTTTGATCTGGCAAGTGTCAAGTTCGGTAGCACCAGCCACGATGGTGCCGGTTATAATTGGAAGCTGACGCGCGAAGGCAACAAGTTATCTTGGGACATTGAAGGCATCGAACTGCCTCCCAACGTGAACGCTCCAGAAGGCGAAGGCTTTGTGACCTTCTCTGTCAATGTAAAGCCTGGATTGGGTAATAAGGCCAAGATAAAGAATAAGGCTACCATCATCTTCGACTATAATGACCCGATAGAAACCAACGAGTATGTCAATACACTCGACATCATGCCTCCTACTGCTTCTATGCTTTCTGCAACTCAACAGGGCAATGACATCATTATCAAATGTCAGGGACAGGATGGTGAATCAGGTATTGACCGCTATCAGTACTATTACGCTACCGATGGCAAGAACTACATACTCTATGATGAAAGTTCAGAGCCGGAGTTTGTCTTCACCATTCCCGAGGGTAAGTCTGCCGGTGACTATCAATTCTATGCAATTGCTATCGACAATGTCGGCAACGTGCAGCAAGCACTTCCCTCGCCCGTCAGTACAGGCATCATAAAATTGAAGAATGAAGAAGTGGCTAGTGGAAGATGGGCTATTTATAATCTGAATGGCATCAATATGGCCCATGGCACTGGTAATATGAATCTCACCCTGCCTCCAGGCATCTACATAATTCGCGATGGCAATACGATAAGGAAGATTGTGGTTAAATAATAGAGCGGAAAGCATCAGATTCCGAAAGCGTATAACACAGGGGTGGTTCTTTATTCAAGAGCCGCCTCCTTGCTATTGATACATCTCCTGCAGAACGGCTAAAGACTTGAGTTCGGGGAAGTCGGGTAGGTGGAGGCGGTAATAGGTAAGAGCAACTTCAAGCAGGCGGTTGCAGACACAAAGGGGTCAGGCACCTTTGTGTCCTCTATATTTCTGATGGTTTCGTAATTCATGCCAGTAACTCTGGCGAGTTGTCTTGGCCTGCCTGATGGCCACGGCTGTGACAGTTACAGTTGTGACAATTAAAAAATGAGGGGTGTTTTGTTCTTTATAATTCTTATAACTAATTAATATATAGATAGTTATATATATAATAAAGAAGAATGATACCCCTCGAAAAATAACTGTCACAACTGTCATCTGTCACACAGTTCATTCACAATTTCATCTAAAAGGCAGAAAATCAATGAGATACGACATTTCAAAACCTATTGCGACCAAGATGTCTACACTCGGCAAGGCCCCAGAAGTCCTTGGCGGACTCCAGGAGCCGACACTTGCACACTCCCGGGAACCGCACGTGCAGACTCCAGAGGCTGCAAAACTGCCCCCTGCCTGAAACACAATGGGGTAGGAGGAGCGATGACTGTCTTATTGGCACGTAGCCATGTATTTTTTGCAGCAAAGCCTCGTAACACTTTTTGGAAGGCCAAGGAAAAAGTGTTGGATGGCCTCGTAAAAATAGAACATTTTAGAAGCCTCTTCTTGAAAAATAAGCGCCTTGTTTTTGGGAATAGTAGCCTCGAGTTTCATGCCATCTTTCATTGAGGAAGACAGCATCAATTAGTGATTGAAACCACCAGGAAAGCCACCAGGGAAACCACCACCAGGGAAACCACCGCCCGGGAAGCCTCCACCACCGGGGAATTGCATTCTTCTTTCTGTGGGCTCTTGGATGCGGGGCTGCCAGTCTTTGTCGAAGCGTTCGATGTTGGCATCGAGGAATTCCAGACGGTCGGCGAGCCATTTCTTCAGGATGGTAATCTCTTCGTCGTAGCTGCTGACACGGTAGTTGGCAAACATCCCGACGGGATCGAACTCGAAGCCACCTTCACCGAAGCCTCCAAAACCTCCGGAGCCGCCAAAACCTCCGGGGCCTCCGAAGCTACCAGGTCCACCACCAAATCCACCAGGTCCGCCGAATCCTCTGGGCCCTCCAAATCCACCAAATCTACCACCAAAGCCACCAGGGAATCCACCACCGAATCCACCGGGGCCTCCGAAGCCATTAGGATTGCCGAAGCCTTCGGGTGTCTGGGCGGGTTGCTGTGAGGCCTTTGCCCGCTCAGGGCTGACCAACAGCTCCGGATAGGTCTCGAAATGACGGTCGGCAGCCTGTGCCAGGATCTTGGCGTTATAGTCGATAAAGTCGTAGAGCTGCATGGTGCTGAGCACGGTCTTGCGCAGTTCCTTGTAACGCACCTTCACGGCCTTACGGAAGGCAGGATCCTGCAAGAGGCGTTGCCAGAAGGCGGGGGTGGGGTTGGTATTGCCGCCCTCGAAGCACCAGGCCTCGATGTTGTTGGCGTTGCAGAAATTGCAGTTGCCATAGGCGAGATTGTAGTCCCATACGGGTCCTGCATGCAGCTTGCCGCCCGTGCCGTCGTCGTGTTGTTTCTCCTTGTAGAAATAGGCGCTGCGCTTGTAGCCGTCGGCATTCAGACTGAGTTCGGTATGGATGAAATAGTCGACAAACGAGGCTACGTCGATGTAGCGGGCATAGCCATTCTCCGGATCGGCAAAGTCGTCACCCTGAATGGCCAGTTCCATGGAGTCGACATAGTTCTGGATATAGGCGAACTGCTCGGGTTGCAGGTTCTTTTTCTTCGGATAGATGCACGACCAGACGATCTGGCTGGACATGATGCCGTCGCCGATACCGGGCACTTTCGAGGTGAAGGTGGCATCGTCGTCGTTGAAGGTGTCGATACGCAGCAGATAGCCGCCCGTGACGTCACGACCTGCGACATCGGTCTTTTTCAGCTTGTTGAGGTCGACACGGTCCTTGCCTCGTTTGATGGCTTCCGAGAAGATATAGATGCCGCGATAGTCACCGTCCATATACAACTCGACCATCGTGGTGCGCGGTCCCCAGTGGCCCATGTCGCGCCAGAGCTGGAAGGCCAGCGGGTCGCGGAGCATCGACACATCGTTGTAGGGTGCCAGCAACACCCAGTCGCTATGAGCGGGCATGCCCAACAGGCTGACATCCAGTTCCTTGCCGTCGCCGTCGCGCGTCTCCAGCGTGTATTTCTTCTGGTTGAAACTCAGTGAGCTGTTGCCACGCAGCTTGATGCCGATGGGGCCGTCGTAGCCGTCGGTCTGCATGTGCGCCGCCACTTTCTTCTGCGCGTTCAGGGCCGTCTTGGTCGTGATGTTGATGACGGGCAGCTTCTGGGCGTAGCTCGTGGCTGACAAAAAGAAAAGTGCCACTAGGACTAAGCATAGTGGCACGAGGGCTTTTGCTTGTTGATCCTTTCTCATAACGTCTCTTTGACGAACGAGCAGGAGCAATGTTTAAAGCAATGCGAAAAAGTTTGTTATTTCACCTCCCAGATGTCGTTGGTCTCGAGGAGCTCGGCGAAGTTGTGGTACTTCTTCTGAGCGGAGACCTCAGCGAGCTGGGCATGAACGGCATCGTTGTAGGTAGGAGCCTCCACGTCGCGGATCACACCGAGGGCGATGGGGAAGCCATCCTCAGGTGTCATCATGGCGAGCTTCAGCTGCAGGGTGTTGTCCTCGCAGTGGGCATCGTGGGTGAGCACGTCGTCGATGGTGTAGCCATCCTTGCCGATCTCGACCACCTTCAGGCCGAAGCCCTGCTGTACGAGTCCGAACTCATTGTTCTCACCGAAGACGAGCTTCTCGCCGTGGCGCACGTAGAT
>Ga0310690_10001023_pt1 | contig 52647 bp, 39 predicted proteins | sample AusTroGonzalo_MG_2_FD_207661 | JGI IMG/M metagenome (GOLD analysis project Ga0310690, IMG submission 207661) | Bovine rumen microbial communities from tropical cattle in Woodstock, Queensland, Australia - Gonzalo_04 (v2) (version 2) | ecosystem: Host-associated > Mammals > Digestive system >... | reverse complement strand
CAGGATACCTGGGATTTTGCGCATCACTTTTTCGGGAAGTTGTGGCTTGTATGCGGCCTTGTGAGTATCCCGTTCTCGCTTGTGCCAATGTGGTTAGTGGTAGATAAAAGCAAGGAAGTAATCGGCTTGACGGGGCTGATAGTTGTGTGCCTTCAGGCGATACTACTGTTAATCCCGATCATCGTGACCGAAAAGGCATTAAAGAAGAACTTTGACGAGTTCGGAAGACATCGGTAAATTCCTGTTTATCGGTCTCCCGGTTCTTTAGACGGGAAGAAAAAGGTGACCAAAAGAGACTGAAAAACTACCAACGCGAGTCGGTCCACAATTTTGTGGTCCACAATTTTGTGGTCTAAAAATAATGCGTATACTTTGCCGATCCTGTATTTGCCTTTTGGTTCCACCGTGAATACTGTAAGTAAATGATGACATCCCTTTGATTTATGGTTAAGGAGTTGATCGAAAATACAACGGCAGAACCATATACCCTGGATGGTGTCGCAGGAGCCCATGACGACAGTCCTTGGATAGGTCGTTCCATCCGTCCCATCTGGGTGCCGTAATGCAAAGAATTTAATCTGGTTACTCCAAATAGCGTTGCCTCAGGGCTTGGATATCGGCATCCGTAAGGCCTATGGGGCCCTTCAGATAGGCCTCCATCGAGCCGTATTGCAGGTCCACTTGTTCCAGGGTTTTCACAAAGCTTTCGGTGTTTGCACCCATAAAGGACTTCACCACGTTCACCTCTTCCTCCTTGCCGCCCCAGAAGCGCACGCGCCGGGAGTACTTCCGGACATCGGCCTCATAGACCCGGTTGGTAGCGTCGAAATCGGCCACAATTGTTTCACGGGAGGCCCCCAGCGCCGCAAGAATCAGGGCCGATGCTATCCCCGTTCGGTCCTTCCCCTGGGTACAGTGGTATAGGACGGCGCCTTTTTCCGTGGCAAGGATTTCCCTGAAAAATGCGGAGAACCGTGCCTGGCATTCGTGGTCGAAAACAAGGGTGGGATACATTGACGCTGCCACTTTCCTTGCCTTTTCGTTGAAGGCGGCCATGACGATTATCTTCCTGACGTCGAACTTCTTATGGCGGGTGAACTTCTTCTTCTCCCGCTCGGTAGCCAGGGCTGCAGCGTTTCCCGTGGCGTCCACCGGGAGGCTTATGTACTCCGCTCCCGGAATTGTCCTGTTCTCTTTGCCCTTCTTCTCTTCGTCTTTGCGGAAATCGATTACTTTGACTACAGGAAGGCCGGAGAGGTAGCGGATGTCCGCGTCGGTGGCATCGGCAAGGTGGGCCGCCCGCAGAAGGAGGCCTTCCTTTACCCGCAGATTGCCCGGGACAGGAAGTCCTCCCAGGTCTCTGGCGTTGACAATGCTTTTCAGAACTTGCATATGAGGCGGCGTATATGGACGGCAAAAAAGAGCCTTTCCGGCAGGCTGGACTTCTGGAACTCGTAGCGGAGCACCATGTCCAGGCAGGCGAACCTTGCGGCCTCGTCGTCAAATTCCGTGTGGTCTTCCTTCCCGGTATACTCTTTGGCAAAGGCGTCCCAGAAAAGGCGGAGCTGGGCCTCGGTCATATGGAATATGTCCTGAACCTGCTTCATGGAAGCGTAGGTATTGCAGATCTGGTAAAGGTGGCCGATGTCGAACATCGGGTCACCGTAACCAAAGCGGTCAAGGTCTATCCAGTAGCACTTTTCTCCCGCCAGAATCAGGTTTCCGGTATTGAAGTCCCCGTGGCTGCAGGTCTTCACGTCCCGAATGGTATCGGCAAAAGCGCGAAGGACGGCCTTGTTCTTTTTGCCGATGAACTGAACCTTCTCCACTGCCCTCAGCAGCTGCTCCTTACGGCTGGGGAAGAAATCCGTATTGCAGGTTGCGGAGAACAGTTCCCTGCCTTTTGCACACAGAAGGCGGGCCATTTCCTCTATGCGCTCCGGCTGGTCGTGGCAGATTCTGGAAAGGGATTTCTTTTCCTTTATGCGTTCCGATATGGTTGCATAGGCATCGCCGACGCGCACCATTTCCAACATCTTCGGGACGGATATTCCAAGGGCGTCAACCGCCCTGGACACGTCGAACTCTTTCTTCACCGCCTCAAAGGTGTTGAGGCCGGATTTGTTCACCTTGAGTATCACGTCCGGCCGCTCCGGATTCTCATATGTGGTTCCGTTTCCGCCCTGCCCGGTCGGATGCCAGGCCGTGAGGTCAATCTGGGGATAATCTTCCATTGCGCTAAACATGTTTGGTAAGTAACAAATATAGCAAAGAATTTTGTGAGGCTGACCAGAAAGATTCTTCACTACGTTCAGAATGACAGTAAATGAAAATTCCAATTTATCGGTCTCCCGGTTCTTCAGCCGGGGAGAAAAAAGTGACCAAAAGGTGACCAAATTTTGGGGATACAAAAAACAAGACTTTGTAAAGAGTCTGGAAATCAACAACTTACAAAGTCTTGTTGTGCCTCGGGCGGTGGTTAAGGTATCGGTGGCTATCGTGAGTCGTTTTAAGTAACCGAAGGGACTGATTTCCCGTGAGTTAAGTCAAATATTCGTGAGATGAAATAATCCCCAGAAAAGGTGACCAAATGCGACCGAATCTGAAGCGTGGTGACCGAAAGTGATCGAGAAAAAGAGTATCTTTGTATTCGTTATGGAAAAGAAAACCAAAAGAAGATTTGACTGGGGCAGTTTTTTTGTGACCGCTCTGGGTACTGCCATCGGCGTAGCGCTCACCTTTATCGTAAGCGGAATTCTGGAGAATCGCAACAAGGAGCAGGCCAGGCGGCTCACGGCCATCATGGTGATTCATGATATAGACAATTCCATTGATATCGTCAAAAAAATGAAGGAGGAAGAAGAGCGGAATGGCGAATTGCTGCGCTCAGCCCTGAAACAAAGGGACCATCTGGAAGGGATGCCGTTCGACTCGCTTTACAGCATCCTGAGCATTCTGGCTGCTTCCCGTTCGGATTTCAACTTCGATACATCCAAGGAGAAGATCTTCAACAGCGACCTGGACACCTGGCAGAATCTTGGCAACATGGCGTTCCTGGACAATGCCCAGAATTTCTATCATTACAGGCAGGGGTTTCAGGATGGCGTGAACCAATCGACGATGTGGGAGAGACCTATTCCCAACGAAGAGTACATGCAGTTGATTATGGGTGACGACTGGGGGACGGAGGAAGAGTATGCTGCCGCCATACAGCCGTTCCTGAGAGAGAAACTCCACGAAAACAGGGTTGCCTACTACATCAACACTTCTTCAAGTCGGCTGAACTATATGACCCAGATGCTTGACTATTGGACCGGGCTGAACAACGAGAACAAGTTCCTGATGGGCATCTCGGACCGGGAGTTGGAAGACTATGTCAACAATATCAACAAGAAGGGTGTTTCCTTGAACCGGTCAAAACTGCTTGGCCATTGGGTTTTGAATGTGGGGGATCAAACCAACGAATATGACTTCCACTCAGACCGCGGTTATGACTTTTCCAGTGACTACGCGCCTGCTTTCGTAAAGTCGATGTTCTTTTCCGGCAAGCTGAAGATGAGGTTCTCCTATCGTGGAAAATGGGCTTTCCAGGGTGATTCGCTGGTTTTGACCCCCGACTACAGTACGGCGGATATGACCGTGGATCCGAGCGCCCTGGTGCCGGAAGAAAACATGCAGGACAGCCTGGACGCCTGGGTAATCCGATATCGGGAGCAGTCGATAAACAACTTCAAGAAAATGGCGGACAAAAGGGAAAAATATACCGTCAAACCTCTCCTGGACTCTTCCCACGACAAAATGGAATGGACCGAACCCGACGGGAAGGTGCGTTACCTGAAGCGAAAGGAAGAATAATGGCCGTTGTTTTATCTTTGCAAGGCTAGAAAACAAAATCCGCTTTACAGTTCACGTGTAAAGCGGATTTTAGTGCCTCGGGCGGGAGCACTAATTATTTAATCTATCTTGCTTAGTATTAAATAGTTAGCCTCGTCGGTTCCGATGATGTCTTCCGAGCATGCCGCAAGCAGTATCAGGGCCGCTGCTGCAAGGCATCTTTTAGGTTTTAAGTACGGTTTCATGGTACAGCGTTTTATTATTTCGGTGCGTTTCGAGCCAAATATTGTACCATTTTATTTGGATTTAGCATATAAATGGTTATATTTGCGTGTGTTATAAATTGGTTAACCAATTTGCAAAAACACGACACTAACACCAATTCTTTTATATGCGATTCGCTAATCAACTCAGATTCAAACTATTGGCGCTACTGCTGGCACTGCTGCCAGTGGCGCTGCCCGCGCAGAACCGGCAGGTGAGAGGCGTGGTGACCGACGACGAAGGCCCCCTTATCGGAGCATCCGTCGTACTCAAGGGCACATCCACCGGTACCGCCACCGACCTGGACGGACACTACAGCATTTCCGTTCCTTCCGCAGACGCGGTCCTCGTGTTCTCGTGCATCGGCTACAAGACCGAGGAGCGCCCCGTCGGCAACTCAGGTGATATCGACGTCCGCCTCAACATCGACGACAACCTTCTCGAAGACGTGGTGGTCGTAGGTTACGGTACCCAGGCCAAGTCGCACCTCACAGGTTCCATCTCCAAGATCGAAGGCGGCGGCGCCCTGATCGACATCCCGGTATCCGACGTAACCACCGCCCTCCAGGGCCAGGTAGCCGGCCTCACCATCAACAACAACACCTCTGAGGTCGGTGTAGTGCCCACCATAAGGGTCCGCGGCACCGGTTCCATATCCGCAGACAGCTCACCTCTGGTGATAGTAGACGGCTACCCGGTACCCGACGGCCTCTCCACCGTCAACGCATCCGACATCCAGTCCATCGAAATCCTCAAGGATGCAGCGTCGGCCGCAATCTACGGCTCCCGCGCAGCCAACGGCGTCATCATGATCACCACCAAGAGCGGCAAGGCCGACGAGCCCCACTACGCTGTGAAGGTCTATCAGGGTATGAAATACGCCTACAAGCTGCACGACCTGCTTTCCGCCACCGACTACCTCAGGCTCCAGGAGTATGAAGAATCCGTCGGAGGACCTGCCGTAAAGGGACAGGACAGGGCCGCAGCCTGGATTGAGAAGAACATCGGAGCGACCGACTGGCAGCGTGAGGGCCTGCGCGACTTCACCGGCATCACCAACGCCCAGTTCACCGTGAGCGGCGGCCGCAAGACCATGCGCTACTACACATCCGCCTCCTACACCAAGGACCAGGGTATCATGCTGCAGAACTCGATCGACAAACTCTCGCTGCGCACGCGCCTGGACGTCGACCTCAGCCCCAGCATCAAGTTCGGATACAACATTTCGGCGAACTACTCCAAGACGGAGCGTCCCCGCAACAACTTCATCGACTTTTACAGGACTCCGTCCTTCCTGCCGGTGATGCACAACGACTGGACCACCGAGTTCACCGGCGGCTACACCGGATTCGCCCGCGGAAGCCATTTCAACCAGATCACCACTCCCACCGGCGATCCCGACGCCTACGGCAACCCCACCTGGGACAGCAAGGTCAGCCCCTTCAATTCGGCCAACAACAACCCCAAGAGCGTCATGGCCAACACCGAGCGCTGGGGTGAATCCTTCTCCGGCCTGGGCAACGCATACATTGAAATCACCATCGTAAAGGGACTCAAGTTCAAGAGTTCCAACGGCTTCAATGTGCGTTACGCACCGTCCTACAGCTACCAGAACCTCAACGCCCTGAAGGACGGCACCCCGAGCGAGGCGACCTTCAACAGCACCCTGTACGTCGATCTCCTCACGGAGAACACCCTCAACTACAACCTCACCAGGGGACGCCACAAGCTCGACCTGCTTGCCGGCTACACCCTGGAGAACACCCGCGTACAGCGGGTCGCACTCGACGGAACCGGCTTCCCGACCGACGACATCCACACCCTCAACGCCGCGACTGTCTTCTCCCTTGCAGCCAGCAACAACGGCAACGGCGCCGGCACCGGCACCTTCCGTTATCCCGACAAGATACTGGAGTCTGGCCTCGCCAGGGCCACCTACAGCTACGCCGACAAGTACCTCTTTTCGGCTTCCTTGCGTCTTGACCGCTCTTCCCTCTTCACCCGCGGCAACCGCAACGCCTGGTTCCCTTCGGTATCTGCCGGATGGCGAGTCTCGCAGGAGCCGTGGATGCAGCACATAGACTGGCTCAACTCGCTGAAGGTTAGGGCATCCTACGGTGTCACCGGCAACAACAACGTCAATTACTATTCCGCCCTGGAGGTGCTCGGAGGAGCCAATTACGCCACGGGCGCAGGCAACGGATCCCTCATTTCCGGTACGGCCAACAATTCCTCCACGCTGGCCAACGCCAACATCACCTGGGAGCAGACGGACGAATTCAACGCCGGCTTCGACCTCAGCGTCCTGAAGGACCGCCTCAACCTGAGCGTTGACGCCTACTATTCCATTACACGCGCGCTACTCTTCGAGCAGCCCACCCAGTCCTTCACCGGATTCACCAAGTACTGGAACAACATCGGCCGCGTCCGCAACGCCGGTGTGGAAATCCAGATGAACACCGTGAACGTCAGCAACCGCACCTTCACATGGACCACCGACCTCAACTTCTCCCTCTCCAGGAACAAGCTCCTCGAGATTGGCGGCGAGCGTGAGGTCATCACCCAGGGCGAGCGCAACGAAAACTACATCGCCCGTGTGGGAGAGCCCCTCATCCAGTACTACGGATTCAGGACCCAGGGCGTCTGGAACACTTCCGAGGAAATCCATAACAATCCCCACTTCGCGGCCGACGTGCCCGGAGGCCTCCGCATCGTGGATGAAAAGCCCGACGGAGTGCTGAACGATGAAGACCGCGTCCCTCTCGGAGACCCCTACCCCGACTTCACCTACGGTATGACCAACACCTTCAAGATCGGCAAGTTCGACCTGTCGTTCCTCATCCAGGGAGTCCAGGGCATCACGGTCTTCAACGGCGACGTCTTCTACAACGAGTCCCACAAATACAACACGGCCTACCTCGAGAACCGCTGGGTCAGCCCCGAACATCCGGGCAACGGCAAGGTCCCCTATATGAAGGTCGGCTATGACATGCTTCTCACCGACTATCCCCTCCAGGATGGTTCCTACGTATGCCTGCGCAACGTCATCATGGGTTACACCTTCTCCAAGAAGGATCTGAGGAACAAGCTCGACGGCCTGCGCATCTACCTGACCGGCAACAACCTCGCATACCTCTGGTCCAAGGACTACAAGGGCGTGAACCCCGAGTCCAGGATGCTCTCGGGAGTCTATTCTTCCCCGATGATCTCCGGCTACCAGCGCGGCGGTTTCCCCGTGACCACCACCATAACCTTTGGTGTCGATGTGAAATTCTAACCGAGAAGCAGTATGAAAAGATTTATTATACCGATACTGGTTTCCGTCCTCGCACTGACGTCCTGCAACCTCGACAAGTATCCCTTCTCCGAGGTAGCGGCAAACGAGTACGTGAAAGACGCCACATCAGTCAACAACCTGGTGATAGGCATATACAACGGCCTGTACGACGTGATGTACAACGAATGGGCGATGACCGAGCTGCGCTCCGACAATGCCCGCATGCGCGTCAACAATTCCACCTCCCAGGACTCCAAGCTCATCGAACAGCTCGACCAGCTGGTGGTTCTCACCGCCAACGCCTGGGTGCAGGACTACTGGGACGCCCTCTACGTGGTCGTCAACAGGGCCAACACGGTCCTTGAGAACCTCGACGTGGTGACCGACGATGCCCTCCGCGCCCGCTACGAAGGCGAGGCCCGTTTCCTGCGCGCCTGGATGTATTTCGACCTGGTACGCCTCTGGGGACCCGTCTTCATCGTGAAGAACAAGACAGGTGCCGACGAGGCCAGGACGATGCAGCGTTCCCCCGCTGAAGACGTCTGGGCCCTGATCGAGGAAGACCTCGAGACGATAGTGGACAAGAACCTTCTGCCTGACGCCATGCCCGCAGCCGACCTCGGCCGCGCCGACATGAGGGCGGCGAAGGCCCTCCTCGCCAAGGTCTATATGACTGAATACAAGCCCTCCGAGAGCAAGTACGCCAAGGCATCCGTCCTGCTCGGCGAAGTCCTCGAGGCCTGCGGCAATCCCGCCTCCGGCTCGGCCCTCGTGCCCTATGCCGACATCTTCGACAAGAACAAGGAAGGCAACGCCGAAATCATCTTCGCAGTGAGGTACCGCAGCGGCAACGTCGGAATCGGTTCGCCGTTCACGACCCTCTACGCCCCCGTCAACAACGGCGGCAACGTGGCCATCGGCGCCCCCAAGCAGTACAACTACCCCAGCAACAGCATCATCTCCGCGTTCAACGCCAACCCCGGCGACGTGCGCAAGGACGTCTGCCTGCAGGAGAGTTACTTCAACAAGACCACCGGAGTTCTGGTTGACAATGCCAACGCACGCTACTGCAGCAAGTTCATCGACCCCGACATGACGAGTGAATACGACGCCGAGAACGACTTCCCCATCATCCGTCTAGCCGACGTGATGCTGCTCAAGGCCGAGGCCGACAACGAGCTGAACGGCCCGTCCGCCGAGTCCCTCGTACTCCTTAACGCAATCCGCGAGCGCGCACGCATCCCCGCATATGAACCCGGCGAGGTTGCATCCAAGTACGCATTCCGCCAGGCCGTCAGGAACGAACGCAGGCTCGAATTCGCATTCGAGAACCAGCGCTTCTTCGACCTGCTCAGATGGGGCACGGCCGTTTCCACCATCAATGAGTATCTCGCTTCCGAGCCCTTCTACGCCGCATACGACTATGTGGTGAACCCCATCGCCGAATGGCAGACCCTCCTGCCCATCCCGGTGTCCGTTCTTAACATCAACAAGACTGTCGCCCAGAATCCGGGCTATTGATGCATACGATTATGAGAATCAGTAAATATATCATCCTTTTGTCCGTCGCTGCACTTGCGGCGTACGGCTGCGACCGGATCCACATCGACGAGGTGACCCTGACGGCACCGGTAATCGAGGCGTTCACCCCCGCTTCCGCTCCCGTGGGAGCAGAGGTCCGGATCACGGGCAAGAGCCTCAACAACGTGACCGAAGCATACATCGGCTCCGTGAAGGTGGATATCATGGAAAAGGTATCCGACACCCGCCTGTCACTGCGCGTCGTCAACGGCGTCACTTCCGGCAGGATCAAACTGGTGAACACCGTCGGCGAGGGCCTTTCCGAGACGGAATTCCGCTGCACCTTCGCGGTTCCCGCCATCGCCGCCAACCTGCTCCAGGCAGAGGCGGAGATGGGAGATGAGGTCCTCCTCTCCGGAACCAACCTCAACGCCGTCACATCCGTGGTGTTCACCGCAAACGGCCAGACCAAGGGCCACGAGGCGGAAATCGTCGTCTCCTCCGAGGAGGAAATCGTGGTGAAGGTCCCCTACGTTGAGGATGCCGAAGCCAGAATCACCCTCGGTTACTTCGACGGCACCGGCGAGGCGTTCACTGCGCTCACCGAAGCCCCTTCGATCAAGGTCATACGTTACGTCCCCACATTCAACGCATACACGTTCGACCGCACGCCCGTGGGCAGGAGCGTAGTGCTCACCGGGTCTTACCTCAACAACATCGACAGGGTGACCGTCGGCGACTTCGAGGCGCCCCTGTTCAAGGAACCCGGCCAGCTCACCTTCACCGTTCCCGCAGGAAACTTCGAGGACGGCGAGACGACCGTCACGCTTACCGCCTGGTATTTCGACAACAACGAGAGCATCGTGCTGGACGACGCCTTCGTGGTGTACGTTCCCTTCGTACGCTACTGGGAGAACGTCCGCACGTGGGCCCAGGGCCGTACGGAGCAGAACGAATACATCTCCTTCTTCTCCCCCGAAACCGGAATCGCCTACGAGAACTCCAAGTGGAAGGACGTGCTCGACCCCGTCGCGCTCAGGCACAACGGCGACCAGTGGTCCGCAGCCAACACTCCCAAGCCCGGAGTGGTGACTGACGAGGAATACGACTCCGTGCCGCCGTACTTCTTCTTCTCCGCCGTCAGCGGCAACGTGCTGCAGATCAACTCTCCGGCCAACTCCAACAGCCAGCTGAAGAACTTCTACATCAGCTTCACCGGAACTCCGGCCAACGATTACCGCGTACCCGGCAGCAACAACAACCTGCCCGGCACGCCCATCCTGGCCTTCCGTTACCTCAACCCCGCATCGACCGTGGAGGCTGAGACCGCGCTGATTGAAAAGGTCCTGAGCGGCAAGCTCGACAACATCAACGAGGCACTGTTTCCCATCGACGCCGCTGCCGGCACCATAGCAGGCATTTCGGTATCGTCGCTCGCAGGCGCCATCAAGTCCGACAAGTGGTGCGACCACCAGACCGCGGAACTCAAGGACGATCCAGGCTACAAGACCGACGCCATATTCCTCGTTGCCTATTACAGCAACAACGGCTTCATCAAGGAGCAGCCGACGACCAACATCCGCCGCCTGGGCATCCTGCACGTCACCGGCATCGACTGGGGCGTGTACAACAACAGCAACTTCGGCAGCACCCGGGTCACCTACAACTGCTACTGGCAGAAATACGATTACGACTATTCCAAACTTTAACGGACACAGCATATGAAAAAGATATTTGGAATACTGGCTCTGGCCGCCGTTCTCTTCGCCTCCTGCGAGAAGGAGAAGCAGACCCTGGTCAACACCCCGGCAGTCAACGTGACTACTGAGAAACTCGACCCCAACACCGACGAGAGCGGCACCGTGAGGGCCTTCGCAGGCACTCAGGTCACCGCAAAGGGGCTCAACCTCGACAAGGTGGGCGCCGTTAAAATCGACGGCAAGGACGCAACCATCATAGAGAAGACGATGAAGACCCTCGTCTTCGAGATCCCGGCAATGGACAAGGCCCAGCAGGACGAGCCCTATATGGTTCTCCTCGAGGTGTTTGACGCCGACGCCCAGACCGTGGTCTTCAAGTACGATTACTTCGTCACGGTGCCCGTGACCGACGCCCTCGTAAGCGGCTTCGAGCCGAAGAACGGCACCGTCGGAACCACCGTCACCGTCAGCGGACGCAACCTCGAGCAGCTCACCTCCGTCACCTTCGGGGGTGTTGCAGCCAACATCGTCTCGCTGGAGTCCGCGACCGCCGTCGTTACCGTTCCCGCAGTGAATGTCACCGCGGCCGACACCGCCCTTGACGTTGCGGCAGTATGGGCAGGCGGAACCATCCCCATGGCGGACAAGTTCACCCTGAGCGTACCCGTATTCACCAGTTTCACGCAGGCGGAGCCGGCAAAGCTCGGCGACGAGGTCATCCTCAGCGGACAGAACCTCACCCTGGTTTCCTCGGTCAAATGGGGAAACGAGGAGCTGCTGATTTCTGAGGTGAGCGGCGAGTCCATCACCCTCAATATCCCTTCCGGAATTGCCGAACAGAACCCCGCCGTACAGGGCAAGGCCCTCACGGCATACTACGGCATCCCGGCGGAGCAGCCGGTCGTCATCCACTCCGACTTCAAGGTCGATACGTCGCCCATAGGCCCTTCAGCGCCCGTTTTCTCGGCTGCAGTACCGGCCGATGAAGGCTACAGCGGACTATATCTGGGCAGGACCGTAACCGTCAAGGGAGAGAACATGGCGTCGATCGAGAAGTTCGAAATCGACGGCATCGAGGCGGCCCTCGCATCCGAGCCCACCGACATCCAGGCGCAGTTCGTGGTACCTTCCACCATCTCCGGCACCGCCGCCAAGGAAGTCAGCCTCGTGGCAATCTGGAACGGCGGCAACCGCGCCGACTTCGGCACCGTCACCGTGTATCCGTTCTACTACACCAAGGGCCTCAGGATAGGCACCGGTTCCAATTCCAAGAACACCTATCCCGCCTACAACAACCAGAACGCCTTCATACTGCTTGACGAAGGACGCGTTATCTCCGCCGACGAGTGGAACGACATCCCCGTGGACGCACCCGCCAAGGCAGGTTCGAACGCCGTCGTCTCCCAGTCGAGCAAGGTTACCGGCGGAAGCAAGGACGACTACTATTCAGCCAAACCTTACATGTTCGCAAGTGCTTCCAGCGCCCACAAGCTGGCGTTCAACAACCCTGCGAACTCCGCTTCCCAGCTCAAGACACACCGTCTTTCCGACCTGAGCACTTCGCTGCCCAGCACATTCGGTACACCCATCATCTTCATGAGGATAATGGCTGACGGCGATACCAAGACGAACGTGGCGGCAGGCACGCTTACGGACATCCTGTGCGAGCAGGATCCCGCCGGCACCAGCGCCCCCGCATTCGGCAAGGAAGAGGGCAGCACCTGGGTCAAGGGCAGCGTAATCTGCCTGCAATACGTCACGTACGACCACGCATCCACTACCGGAGGCAAGCCCGCGGACATTTCCGACGTCCACAAGACCGGATTCATGTACATCCGCGAGGTCACCTGCGGCGACCCTGCAACCGGCCTCGCACTCGAGTCCAGGGAGGGCTACATCGAAGTAGATCTGTATTGGTCCAACGTAATTAATGAGTAAGATGCTGTTTGCAGAACTTGCAGTGCTCGTCGCGCTCGCCGCTCCTGCGGGATGCTCGCGGCACTTTGTAATACCGGATCCGCTTCCGTCCGCACAGGACACGGGAGTGGTGGTGAGCGACACGGAGTCATTCCGTGCCGCTCTCCGGCATTCAAAGCCCGGAGACACCATCGTCTGGGCTGACGGAGAATACGAGAACGTCGCCATAAAGATGTCCGCCAGCGGGACCGAAGGCTCCACCATCACCCTACGGGCACAGACTCCCGGCAAGGTGGTGTTCAAAGGGGTGTCGTCCATACAGTTGCAGGGCAGCTGGCTGGTGGCCGAAGGCTTCTCGTTCACCGGGCTGGACACGTCCGTCAAGGGTTCTGTGCTCACATTTGCCAAGGGCAGCAGCAACTGCCGCATATCCGACTGCCGTATAGACGGACGCAGCAGCACGCCATCGGAGGTCGATACCAAATGGGTGTCGATGTACGGCACGCACAATGAGATTTCCCACTGCACCTTCCTGGAAAAGAAGAATATGGGCTGCCTGCTGGTGGTCTGGATGGAAGCCGGAATCGTGCCTGCGCACGTCATCGCCGACAACTATTTCACCCGTCCCTATACCATTTACGACGACAAGGGAAAGGCCCGCAACGGCCAGGAGTCCATCCGCATAGGCACCAGTGACTATTCGATGTCCGATGCCTGCTGCACCGTCCGCGGCAACCACTTCTACCGCTGCGACGGCGAGCGTGCCGAAATCATCTCCAACAAGAGCTGCGGCAACATCTACGAAGGCAATCTCTTCGAGGAGGGCGAAGGTTCGCTCACCCTGCGCCACGGCAACGCCTGCACCGTCCGGAGGAACTATTTCCTTTCCGGCGGCAAGGCTGAAGTGGGAGGCGTACGCATCATCGGCGAACGCCACATCGTAGAAGAAAACTACTTCTTCAAGCTAACCGGAGACAAATACAAGAGCGCCATTTGCGTGGTGAAGGGTGAATCCGGAGCCGCCCTCAACGGATACTGGACGGCGAAGGACTGCATTGTCCGGAACAACCTGTTCGTGGACTGCCGCAACGGCATCGTAGTGAATTACGGCCAGCGCGACACCCAGGACAGCGCGCCCGAGAACCTGCTTGTGAAGGGCAACACCATCATTTCCGGCAAGAACTATATGATTCCCGTGAACGTGATGGAAGGCACCCCCGCCGGAGCCGTCACCTGGGAAGACAACATCATCTTCGGAGGCTCCCAGAAGGGCGTTTCCCTGGGAACCGTAGCCGGCATGCCCGATTATGATGACAACACGGAGGCCATCTCCGCAATACGCACAAACGCCGGAACCACCTGGAAATGAGAAAGCTTAACATATCCATCCTGCTGATAGCACTGGCAGTCTGCTCCTGCGCCCCGCGGGCACTGGATCTGCGGGACGTCGCCAGGGCGCTGGAATCGGCAGCCCCCGGTGACACGCTGCTCGTCCGCGACGGCGTATGGAACGACATCGACCTCCGCTGGTGCGGCAGGGCCGAAGCCGAAAACCCCATTGTGGTGATGGCGGAGAACCCCGGACAGGTGATAATCGAAGGCGGATCCTCCCTGCATATCAGCGGCAGCGGCCTGACGGTCAGCGGCCTGACACTGCGGCGCTGCATCGCCGACAAGGGCGCCGTCGTGGAGTTCCGGGACGGCGATTCGCTTGCCGGAGGATGCCGCCTGACCGACTGCGTGATGGATTCCTGCAATCCCGCCAGACGCGATATATCATACAGCTACGTACACCTCTACGGCCGTAGCAACAGGGTTGACCATTGCTCCTTCACCGGCAAGCTGAACCTTGGCGTCACGCTCATCGTCATGCTCAATTACGACGGCTGCGACGACAACCGCCACAGCATCGACCACAATTACTTCGGCCCCAGGCCCGTGTACGGTTCCAACGGAGCCGAGACCATACGCGTGGGAACGTCCCAGCAGTGCATGCAGAATTCACGCACGCACATCTGCGACAACCTCTTCGACCGCTGCAACGGCGAGGTGGAGGTCGTCTCCATCAAGTCTTCCGAGAACGTTATCCAGCGCAACGTGTTCTACGAATGCCAGGGCGTGCTCGCCCTCCGGCACGGCGACCGCAACGAGGCCCTGGACAACCTGTTCATCGGGCACGGCGTGCGCAACACCGGAGGCGTCCGCATCGTCGGCGAAGACCAGGTGGTAAGGGGAAACACCTTCCTGGGCCTTGCCGGAGAGCGTTTCTTCTCCGCGCTCGCGCTTATGTACGGCGTCCCCAACTCCCTGCCCAACCGCTACATGCAGGTAAAGAACACCATCGTGGAGAACAACGTTTTCGAGGCCTGCCGCAGCATAGATTTCAGCACCGGAAAGGACTTCGAACGCACGCTTGCCCCGGTGGGAACGGTGTGGAAAGACAACAAGGTCACAGTCATCCAGACCACCGCCGAGCCGTCTTATGAAGAACTGGCGGCCGGGCGCGGAGCCTCCTGGTTCTCGCCGGCGCCTGCCCGCAGCGGCGAAGTGGAGGAGATAGTGCTGAAAGACAGCCTGTACGTATTCGAGGAGGGGATGAGGATCACCCGTCCCACCCTGATACGGGCCGAGGAAGGCGCATCTCCCGAGGTGATTTTCGCCGGCAGGAAGAGCCAGAACATGATCACCATCTGCGACGGCGGCTCCCTCATCGTGCGCGGCATCCGTTTCAGCGGCCGCCTCACCCCGGGACGCAGCCTCGCCAAGGGCATCATCTCCACCGACGACAATATGGTGGAACCCTACACCCTGACCGTCGAGGACTGCAGCTTCTCCGACTGCGGAGAAAGCGGCTTCGTCCCCATCAGGGGGCTCAAGGGCACGTTCGCCGAGAGCGTCACAGTACGCGGGTGCTCCTTTGAGGCACTCTCCGGCGACGCCATCAACTATGCCGCAGAGACAGAGGACAAGGGACGCTACGACGCCGACGACATCATCATCGAAAACTGCTCCTTCAAGCGTATCCTGGGCATTCCCGTACAGATTGCCAGGAACGGCAGCGACGAGTCCACCGCCGGCCCTTACGTGACCGTACGCGGATGCACGTTCGACGACTGCTGCAACAAGGTACGCGGCTCCGTGCTGAGGATCATCGGGGTGCAGGTCCTGGAAATCACCGGCAACACCTTCAACGGAAGCGGCCGCGGCGGCTACTCCATCCGCCTCGACGACGCTCCCTGGGAAAAACTCTCCGTAAGCGGAAATACCTTCCGCGACAGTGGTAAAATATTATCAAACCGAGGATTATGAGAAGATTGACCATATTTCTGACGCTCGCCCTCTGCGCCTGCACGCAGGCAGTCCAGACGGCGCACCCCAGCCTCCTGCTCACCGCCGACGGCGCCAGGCAGATCCGCGCCAACAGGGGGAAACTCCCCATCTTCGACGCATCGCTGGACATGCTGATGCAGGAAGCCGAGGCGGCCGTCGCCCGCGAAATCTGTCTCCCCACGCCCAAGGACGGCGGCGGCGGATACAGCCACGAGATGCATAAGCTCAATTACTACGATATGTACAATCTGGGCATTGCCTGGCAGCTCAGCGGAGAAGAAAAGTACGCGCAGAAGGTCAAGGACATACTCCTTGCTTACGTTGATTTCTACCCGAAGCTCGATTTCCATCCACTGGGCTTGTCGGGCAACCCGGGGCGCATCTTCTGGCAGACCCTCAACGAGAGCGTCTTCCTGGTGCATACCGCGGTGGCGTACGACTGCGTGTACGATTATCTGACTGCGGAAGAGCGTTCGCTCATTGAGAAGGAATTCTTCTATCCGTACACCGACTTCATCATGACGGGCCTGCCGCACAACAGGGCCAACACCCAGATGTTCAACAACCTCAACAACTGGGCTACCTGGGCCTGTGCGGGCGTGGGCATGATAGGCATCGCGATGGGAGACGATTCGCTGGTGCAGAAGGCACTTTACGGCAGCGACCTCAAGGGCGAGGGCGGATTCCTCCGCCAGATGGACGTCCTCTTCTCACCCGACGGATACTTCACCGAGGGCGCCTACTACCTGAGGTACGCAATCTGGCCGTTCGTCACCTTTGCCCAGTGCCTGGACGTCTATAATCCGGAGCTGAAGATCTTCGAGTACCGCGACGGCATCCTGCTCAAAGCCGTAGATGCCCTGCTCCAAATGGCCTACGAGGGCGAATTCATGCACTTCAACGACGCCCTGGAGAAGGGGTACAGCGCTCAGGAGCTCATTTCGGCGGTGGACATCGCATACAACGCCAATCCCGCCGACAAGAGCCTGCTTTCCGTCGTCCGTGACTATCAGCACAAGGTGCTTGTATCCGACGCAGGATTTGCCGTCGCCAAAGGACTGACGTTCGGAGAAGCCGAACCCCTCAGGCTCCACAGCATGTGGCTGCGCGACGGCGGCGACGGCACTGAGGGCGCCTTCTGCATCATGCGTCCCACGTCCGAAAAGCTCAACAGCGCCGTCACCTTCAAGGCCACCTCCCACGGCCTGAGCCACGGGCACTTCGACAAGCTGACGTTCGCCTACTACGATGCCGGCAACGAGATCGTGACCGACTACGGCGCCGCCCGCTTCCTCAACATCGAGGCGAAATACAACGGCCACTACACCCACGAGAACGAGAGCTGGGCCAAGAGTTCCATCGCCCACAACACGCTTGTAGTGGACGGCAGGAACATGTTCGGCGGCAAGTGGAGAGAGTCCCAGAAATACCATCCTACCGTGCTCTGGCACAGTTTCGTGGACGGTCTGCAGTGCGTCGCCGCCCGGGAAGACAACGCCTACGAGGGCGTGTCCTTCACCCGTTACCTCGTCTATGCCGACGTGCCTTTCCTGGAGTACCCGCTCATCATGGACGTCCTGAAGGCCGAAAGCGACGGCAGGCACCAGTACGACTATCCCGTCCATTACAACGGACACATGATATCACTTTCCGTGCCTTACGAAAGGGCGCTTACGTCAATGACCACCCTCGGCAGCGCCAACGGCTACCAGCACATCTGGACCGAGGCCAAAGCGCACGGTGCGGACGGCACCACCTCGTACACCTGGCTCACGGGTTACAGGATGTACACGGTCTCCACCGCCACCACGCCGGCGACGGAAGTCTATATCTGCCGCGGCGGTGCGTCCGACCCGGACTTCAACCTCAGGAGCGAACCCATGTACATCCTCCGCGAGAAGAACGCCGGCAACCACGTCTTCGCCTCATGCCTTGAGACCCACGGAAAATACGACCTGCAGGTGGAGCAGTCCGCCAACCTGGTACACTCCTGCAAGGGCGTGACGGTCCTTTCCGACGACGCCGACGGCATTACCGTCCGATACGATTTCCTCGACTCCCACAGCGTTACGCTCACGGTGAGCCCCACACAGACAGCAACAGTAAACTATAATTGATATGAAAACAAGAAGCGAAACTTTCCAGATCGGCAGGAAGCTCCCCTGGGAGCCTGCCGGAGAAGGCGTAAAACGCCAGATCATGGGCTACGACGGCCAGTTGATGATTGTCAAGGTGCACTTCGAGAAGGGCGCCGTAGGCAACCTCCACGAGCATTATCACAGCCAGGCCACCTACGTGGTGAGCGGTAAATTCGAACTCACCATCGGCCGCAAGAAGAAGGTCCTCGTCGGCGGAGACGGCTACTACGTGGCTCCCGATGAACTCCACGGATGCGTCTGCCTCGAAGAGGGCGTGCTCATCGACGTATTCTCACCCCACCGTGCCGACTTCCTCAAGAAATAAGCTATGAAAGTCAAAGGCATGCGCTGGTGGGTGCTGGGACTCATCGTCCTGGTGACCATCATCAACTATCTGGACAGGAACACCCTCGGAATAATGTGGGCCAAGATCGTCGAAGACCTGGGCCTCATCAACACCGAAGGGATGTCGGAGGCCGAATTCAACGACCTCAGCAAGAAGATGTTCCGCGACATCAACATGGTGTTCATGATTGCCTACGGCCTGTCGCAGATGTTCTCCGGCAAACTGTACGACAAGTTCGGCACGCGCCGCGGATTCACTTTCTCCGCACTGCTGTGGGGTATTTCCGATATGCTCACCTCCATCGCCGGAGGTTTCAAGTCCATCGGCGCCTTCCGTGCCGGTCTCGGACTCGGTGTTGCAGGCCCCTGGCCCGGCGCCGTCAAGAGCAACGCCGAATGGTTCCCCCAGAAGGAAAGGGCGATGGCGCAGGGCTTCTTCAACGCCGGTGCGTCCATCGGAGCCATCCTGGCGCCCATTCTCATCGCACTCATCTATTCCGCATTCGGATGGAAACTGACATTCGTGGCGATAGGTATCCTGGCGCCCCTGTGGATCATCCCCTGGCTCATCATTAACAAGAAGGGGCCCAAGGACCATCCCTGGATAACCGACAAGGAGAAGGACTATATCCTCAGCGGACAGCCCGAGTGCAAAGTGGTGAACGACAAGGGCCTCAGCTGGGGTCAGCTGCTCTCCAGGCGCAAGAGTTACGCCGTCATCCTCGGACGTTTCTTCCTCGACCCCATCTGGTGGATGTTCGTCACCTGGCTGCCCATCTACCTGGGCCAGAAGTACGGCATGGACATCAAGCAGCTCGCCGCGCATATGTGGATTCCCTACGTGGGAGCAGCGCTCGGTTCGCTCGCCGGCGGCTGGGCCTCCAGCTTCTTCATCCGCAAGGGCCGCAGCGTGGGATTCGCCCGCAAGGCTTCCATCGTCATCGGTGCCGCCATCCTGCTGCCTTCGCTTATCTTCGTGGCGTTCGTGCAGGATCCTATGGTGGCCGTGACCGTGATGGCCGTCATCCTATTCGGATACCAGTTCACCATCAACAACATCCAGACGCTTCCCGGTGACATGTACACCGGCAAGAGCATCGGTTCCCTCGCGGGGCTCGGCGGTGCAGCCGCAACCCTCGGCACCATCCTCAGCATGCTTTTCATCCCCATGCTTACCGCTGGTGACAACTGGACTCCGTTCTTTATCATGGGCGCATCCCTGGTGCCGCTCAGCCTTATCTGCGTCTTCCTGTTCGGAGGCAAGATCGAACATGAGGCCTTGATTGAAAACAACACAAAACAATAATATCATGAGTAAAAAACTTGAAGGAAAAGTAGCCGTCGTGACAGGCGGATCCCGCGACCTCGGTCGCGCAGTATCAATCAAACTCGCCAGCGAAGGCGCCAAAGTGTGTGTCAATTACCGCGGCAGCGAAGAAGACGCACAGGAAACCCTCCGCCTCATCAAGAGCGAGGGCGGTGAAGCCATTATCGTGAAAGGCGACATGACCAAGGCCGCAGACGTAAAGAACCTGTTCGAGAAGACCCGCGAGGCATTCGGACCTGTTGTCCACGTGCTCGTGAACGTTGTCGGCGGCATCATGGGCCGCAAGACCGTCACCGAGCAGGACGAAGACTGGTACAACCTGCTTATGGACGTCAATTTCAAGAGCGTCTGGCTCTGCACCCGCGAGGCCGTTCCCGCAATGACCGAAGGCGGTGCGATAGTCAACTTCTCATCCCAGGCCGCACGCGACGGCGGCGGTCCCGGCGCCTCCCTGTACGCAACTTCCAAAGCCGCAGTGCTCTGCTACACCAGGGCCATGGCAAAGGAACTCGGCCCTGCAGGAATCAGGGTCAATGCGGTCACTCCCGGAATGATCAACACTTCGTTCCACGACAAATTCACCAAACCCGCAGCCCGCGAGAATCTCCATGCCAGCGCACCCCTGCGCCGTGAGGGAGAGGCCTCCGAAGTCGCCGACCTCGTATGCTTCCTCGCCTGCGACGAGTCATCTTACATAACCGGAACCGGCATCGACATCAACGGCGGTGTGCTGTTCAGCTAAAAAAGTGTAGATTATGAAGATAAATGAGTATTACATAGTTCCGAGCTGCAGCATCAACCAGCTGAAGAACATCAATATGATATGCGCAAGCGACTTCAGGAAGAGCAATGCCTTTGAAGATGTGAACATCGCAGATGAATATGAATGGTAAAATTGAAAAGGCTGCAAGTATGAAAAAGATTTATTTATTGGGAGCTATGGCCTTGATGGCATTTACTGCCTGCCAGAACATTGAAACTGAAGTCCCGTCTGAGAATGAAAACGGAAAGGTCCCCATGACCTTTGTCGCTTCCATCGATATGGATGAATCCGACTCCAAAGTTGCCGTCGATGAAGTTGACACGGCAAACAAATTACTGAAATTCGCCTGGAAGGCTGGTGACAGGATCGCAATTTACGACAACCTGTCCTCTACGCCCAACCTGTTTACCGCAACCGCAGACGGAGCCACCGTCGCTTTCTCCGGAAGCGTAACTGACGGTGCGACCAAATTCGTCGCCATCTATCCTTATTCCGCCGCCGAAAGTGCAAATGCCGAAACCGGTGCTTGCGTTGCGTCTTTCCCCAGGGAGCAGACAGCCGTCGCCGGGAGCTTCGACCCCGAGGCTCTCGTGGCGACCGCCTACGCCGAGGCTACTGACGTCAACCTTCGTTTCCGCCTCCTCGGTGCCCTGCTGAGCTTCAAGGTGGATTTCGACGATGTCGTTTATGTGGAGTTCTCCGGAAGCCGGCCGATGACAGGACAACTTACGTTCAATTCTGAATCGAGCGGTCCTAAAAGCGTAGCGACCGGTACTCCAAACTACAAGGACGTAAGCATAAAGAATGCTGACGGAAGCCCTCTGACGAAGGGAGAAACATACTATGTGTGTGTCCGCCACACCGGTAGCAGTTCCCAGGAAGGATTCACGGCAAAACTTATCACCGCTGACGCAAAGGTGGCCAGCAGGACCGGAAGCAATCCCCTTCAGATAGCAAGGAAGACTCTCTATCCACTGGGTACATTCAGCAGCAGCAATGTCACATTAGCCTATGACAGGTGCGCCGTGTATAACGCCGGATTCGATGTGACAATCGCCGGAAAGACCTACAATAAAGCAACGGACGGTGATGCCACGTTACTTAATGATGGTGATATCTTTGCGTCCGGAATGAGCGGACTCGTCTTCCTTGACGCCTCCGCTACCGTCACCAACACATCGGAGGCCGCCATTACCTCGGATGTGGTGATTACAAGCAACGATCCCGACCATCCGGCGACTTACCAAGGAACAAACGGCAAGTCGATCCTGGTGAAATCCGGATCCCTCGTGCTGGACAACCTCATCATAGATATGTCCGCGATGACCAGCGGCCAGTTCCTGGCGAAAAAAGACAGCGACGGCGACTTCACTTCCCTTACCGTCGAGAACTGCGATATCAGGAACGTCGCAAGACCGTTCTACGCACCCAACAGTTCTTACTTGACAAACGGCATCAACAGCATCAGGATGAATGGCAACCGTATCGCCACTACCGCTAACGTGCAATTGTTTTCCATCGCTTCCGGAGCCACAACCCTGGCCGGTTACAAGGATTTCACTTTCACCAACAATGTCCTGTATGCATCTGCCGCACAGAATGGCACTTATGTGTTCTACACCACGGCTTCGGGAATCGTGGAAAGCACTTGCAACCAGGAAGTCATAATGGACAACAACCTGTTCTACAATATGCCGAACGGCAACGGCCTTTTCAGGACACATTATCTGAAATCCATTTACATCCGCAATAATATCCTCTGGGCCGACGACGGCTCTTACAGTTCAAATGCCAAGATGTTCAAGGCTAATCTTGCCGTTGCAAATGCCGCGACCGTATTCGAAGGCGCATCCTCCGACAACTACTGCTTCGGCAGCCTTGGCTCCGGAAAGAAATGGACCATCTCCGATTCCGCATGCCGCGGGCCGCTGACTGAAGTAACCACATTGGATTCGACCCCCATAGAGGGCTTCAACACGTCCACCGGAGAGTTTACCCTCGTGAGCGCATATGCCGCTTACGGTCCTCAGCTTTAAATCATTACAAGCATGAAAAAGAAATACACAACACCTTGTTGCGAACGGCAGATTGAAGCCCTGCCTTCCCAACTCATCTGCGAAAGCGAATTCGGCGGCAGCGTCACTGAAGACCTGATCGTCTCTGATGAATTTCAATGGTAAACAAAAATGAATGCTATTATGAAAAAGATTTATTTGCTCAGCGCTATGGCTCTTTCGGCATTCATTTCCTGTCAGACCATAGAAACGGAAGTCCCCGCAGGGGAAGATCTCCAGAAAGTGGAGATGACATTCAACGCATCCTTCGACCTCGAGGCCGGGCTGGCCTCCGACACCAAGGTCGCAGTCGGTTCCACCTACACCCAGGAGGAGCAGACTCTTCTCAAGCTCACCTGGAAGGCCGGCGACAGGATTGCCGTCTATGACGACAAGTCCTCCGGTCCCAATGAGTTCATCGCCACTTCCGACGGAGAAAAGGTCTCCTTCTCCGGCAAAGTCACCGCCGGCGCCACCCAGTTCATCGCCATCTACCCGTATTCTGCGGCAAAGAGCGTCGATGTAGCCACCGGCGCCTGCGAAATCGACTTCCCCCAGAACCAGCACGCCGTAGCGGGCAGTTTCGACCCCGAGGCCCTCGTGACCGTTGGATCCGCAACGGCCGAGAACCCCTCCATCCGCTTCCGCCTCATCGGCTCGCTGTTCAGCTTCAGCGTTGACTTCGACGACGTAGTGTTCGTGGAATTCTCCGGCAGCCGCCCCATGTCGGGAGACGTTACCTTCACAAATGCAGTAGAGGCCACCGGCCCGACCAGCGTGGCGACCGGCACCCCGAACTACAAGAACGTGACCCTCAGCAATGCCGACGGCACTCCCCTCAAGAAGGGTGAGACCTACTACGTAAGCGTACGCCACACCGGCAGCAACGCCCAGGAAGGATTCACGGCGAAACTCATCACCGCCGATGCAAAGGTAGCGAGCAGGGTAGCCGGCAGCAATCTCCAGATTGCCCGCAAGACCCTCTATCCGCTCGGCACTTTCACGGCCGGAAACGTTAAATTCGCATACGACAGGTATGCCGTCTATACCGCAGGATTCGACGTTACCATCGCAGGAAAGACCTACAACAAGGAGACGGACGGAAACGCTACGCTGCTTGCCGACGGAGATGTCTTCAAGACTTCCAGCATGTCCGGCATCATCTTCCTGGACGCTTCAGCCACCGTCACCAACACTTCCGAGGCCAAAATCACGGGCGACGTGGTCCTTGCCAGCAACGACCTGGAGCATCCCGCAACCTATGCGGGCACCCTCAGCAAATCGTTCGTCCTGGAGTCCGGCACCCTTGTATTCGACAACCTCATCATCGATATGGCCGCAATGACTTCCGGCCAGTTCATGACCAAGAAGGACAACAACGGCAGCTTCAGTTCCCTTACCGTCTGCCAGTGCGACATCAGGAACGTCAAGAGGCCTTTCTTCACGCCCAACAGCGCCGCCCTGGAATACGGTATCACCAGCGTCACGATGAACGGCAACCGTATAGGTACCGGTGCCGGCGTGCAGCTTTTCCCCATCAACTCCGGCGCCACGACGCTCAAGGGCTACAAGGACTTCACCTTCACCAACAACGTTCTTTACAGTACTACCGGAGAAGCCCTTCAGACCTATGTGTTCGCAACGTCGGCAGCCGGCATCGATCCGGCTTCCTGCCAGCAGGTGGTGGTGATGGACAATAACCTGTTCTACAACATCGCGGCCAGCAGCGGCATCTTCAGGACGCACATCCTCAAATCGGTGAGCATCCGGAACAACATCCTCTGGGCCAAAGACGGCTCCTACGGCAGCAACATCAAACTGTTCAGGGCCAACATCGGCACTGAAGAAAATCCGGCTCAATTCGAAGGCGTATCCTCAGACAACTACTGCTTCGGCAACCTCGGAGAAAAGACCTGGACGATCAGCGATCAAGTCTGCCGCGGACCGCTCACGGACGTTACCATCCTGGATTCGAACCCCATCGCAAGTTTCAACACCGCTACCGGAGAATTCGAGCTTGTGAGTGCCTACAAGGCGTTCGGACCCCAGATCCAACCGCAGTGAAGGACAGACGCCCCGCCGGAGGATCCGTCGATCGACCCAGCAGCCGAAGGAACCCTCGTCGCCAACGGTGACGACGGGGGTACCTACGGGCTGATTACCTCCAAGGGCTACAATTACGAGACGCCGGACGCGGACCATTCGCCGGCCGTACGGCACATGCGCCAGCAGTACGACGCTGCGCTGGGCCGCTGGGTGTTCGCATTCGACATCCATATCGACACCGATACCAACAAAGGAGAAGAGGCGGACCGCCAGCGCAACGAGCTCAAGACCGACAACAATTCCCCCGCGTCGATGGTGGCTACCCAGGGACAGGAACTGGTTGACAGCTGGCTCTTCCAGCTGCCGGCAGGCATGAAGACCACCTCGTCCTTCACCCACGTACACCAGATAAAGGGACTGGACAACAAGGCGGGCACGGCCGACATCAGCCAGCCGGTCATCACCTTCACCTGCCGCAGCGCAAGTTCCAGGCAGGAGTTCCAGGTAATCCACGTGGCGCCGTCGTCCGAGGGCAGCACCCTCACCTACCTCGCCAAGGTACCGCTGTCGGACTTCCTCGGGGAATGGGTGAGCGTGGAGGAGCGGATGACCTGCTCCACCAGCGGTTCCTACTCGGTGACCATAACCAGGGTTCGGGACGGAAAGGCACTGGTGAACGTACAGAAGTCGCCGCTGTGCATGTGGCGCTCCGGCACTCCGGGGCTACGGCCCAAATGGGGAATCTACCGCTGGTTCGGGGATGGTCGCTCGGCCGCATCCCAGCTGCGGGACGAAACCCTGCTGTTCGCTGATTTCTTCGTAACGAGCCATTAAATGAAAACGGCGCCCTGAACGGACGCCGTTTTCATTTTGCCTGCGGAGTACTACAGGTTCTCAACTACGAAATCGACAGTCTTGAAGAAGATTTCCTCCATCTTGTCGGAGGCTTTGGCGTTGAGGCTGTGGTCGTAGTATTTGTACACCTGGAGGTCCACTTTTGCCTTGTGGCGGCGGAGCTCGTCGGCGAAGGCCTCGCTCTGGCTGTATTCGACCGTAATGTCGCCGGTGCCGCAGAACAGCTGGGCGGCGATACCGGTCTTCTTGGGAATAAGGTACAGCGGGGAAGCGTCACGGAGGACCTTCTCGTCCCTGTCGCAGAAATAACCGATGCGCTGCTCATCCTTTGTCTTCTGGACGATGGCGGCGGTGGTGAGGTCATAGATGCCGGAATAGCCGAAGAATACCTTGGCCTCAGGAGTCTTCATTGCCGCGCAGGCTGCAAGGTGCGCACCGGCGGACGTGCCGCCGAAAGCCATACGGGAAGGATCGACGTTCAGCTCTGCGGCATGGTTGCGGATGTACTGTACGGCGTCCAGGACGTCCTGGATGGATACCTGCACGTTGGCGCCCGGCTCGGGAGCGAGGGTGTATTCGATACGCACGCCGGTGATGCCGTGGTTCTGGGCAAGATACTTGGTGAGGGAACGGGATGCGTCGAAGTTGCCCCTGGCCCATCCTCCGCCGTGGCAGAAGAAGAGAACGGGTGACGGGACGTCGGACTTCGCCTTGTCTACGGCTATCTTGAGGCTTCCCTTGTATTCGATCTCCACCGTCTCCACTTTATTGTAGAGCTTGCCGGTGAGGCGGTCGTTTACGTGTGTATAGGGGACGTACAGGTCGGATATCTCGCTGAGATTGAGAATCTTGGCATAGCGTTTCTCCTTCTGGAGGGAGTAGGTGCCGTCGGCATTCTGCTCGAGCTTCATACCATAGCGGTTGGTGGGAACGGACTGCTGGGCGAAGGCCACGGATGCGGACAGGACGAGGCCTGCGAGCATTGCATAAAAAAAATGTGGTTTCATTTGTTATAGTGTTTTATTTACTATTTTTGTTTGCTATATTTGCAAATGACGGCGAATTGGTTAACCAATTTATCCTTCGTTTGCAAATATAAGTAAATCTTGCATATATGAAAAAGTTTTTCGTCATTATTTTGACTCTCGCGCTGGTAGCGGCCTGCGGTTCAGCCTTCGTCATCCCCGACCCCGTCCCCGGAGGCAACGGCAAAAACAATACCGAACCATCAGGGCAGACCACGCCGGAGGACGACAAAAAACCGGAATCCGGGCTGGTGGCTGACGGAGATGATGCCCATACTTACGAACTGATTCTCTCAAAAGGCTACAATTACGAGACGCCGGACCACTCCGGAGCGCATGCAGAGGCCCCCTTCCGCCACATCCGCCAGAGTTACGACAACACTCTGAAGAAGTACGTCTTCGACTTCTACCTGCACATCCAGAATGACGACGACCGCGGCAAGGCCGACGTGACCGACCGTCAGCGCAACGAGATAAAGACGGATGCCCATTCTCCGGACTCGCTTGTTGCCCAATACGGCGAAACCCTGAAAATGACATGGAAATTCTGCCTGCCCGCCGGGATGAAAACCACCAACAAGTTCGCCCATATCCACCAGCTGAAAGGGATAGACAACAAAGAGGGTACAGCAGACGTCGCCCTTCCCGGCATCACCTTTACCTGCCGCACCCTTTCCAACGGCAAGCAGCAGTTCCAGGTGCTCTACACCGCATCCAAAGTGGAGAGCGACGGCAAGTCCACCTACCTTGCCAGGGCCGACCTGTCCGAATTCCTGGGCGAATGGGTATCCGTGACGGAAACCGTCAGTTTTGCCGATGACGGCCGCTACAGCGTCGTGGTTACCAGGATCCGCGACGGCAAGCAGCTGGCAAAGGTGGACGGAGCCGAGCTCGACCTGTGGCGCACCGGATGCACCGGAATGCGTCCCAAGTGGGGCCTCTACCGCAACTTCGGCGAAGGCCGCTCAATGGCCTCCCAGCTGAGGGACGAGGTGCTGAAGTTCGCAGACTTCGACATACGAAAACTTAAATAAGAATGACTGAATACAAAGGAAAGAAAAGCATCGAAAAGGAGCTTCAGTGCGTGTTCCGCTACATCCGGAGCCTTGTTGAAAGCGGAGCCGCCGCTCCCGGGACGCGTCTTCCCGCAGAAAGAAAGATTGCAGAGGAATCCGGTGTCAGCCGGGCCAAAGTGCGTCTGGCACTCGAACGCATGGAATCATACGGGGTCGTGATGATCCTGCCGCAGAGCGGTTCGGTACTGTCCAATCATTCCAGGGAGATACTGGCCAAACAGATTTCCTCCCTCGAAGAGATCAATGCGTACGACTTTTCTTCCCTGGTGCACGTACGAAGCCTGCTGGAGGTCGAGGCTGTTCGCCTGTGCGCAGTCAACCATACCGAGGAAGAATTGGGCATGGTCAAGGCGGCGCTGGACGACTTCATCGAAAACGCAGACACCCCGCTGCGTGACGAGAAAGACATGGCTTTCCATACCGCCATCGCACACTACTGCCACAACAACGTCATCTATTCCCTTCTGCTGATGATCGGCCCCGACGTCCTCGACTACTATCATCGCCTGAACGCCTGTGCAATGCCCCCTGAGGGCGTTATCGAAGAGCACAAACGCATAGTCGAAATGATCGCCCTGCGCGACCCGGACGGCGCCGAGCGCGAAATCCTCAAGCACTTCAAGGCCATTACCGCATTCTCCGCCGAGCGCAGTGAAAAGATACCCATGAGGCTGTAAATGACCAGATATGAAAAGATGGCTCGTAACCGCATTGTCATTCGTATGCTTCTGGAGCCCAGTAATTTCCTGAAACATTCCTGAAACATTTATGTCTTTTTGACGCTTTCTGTGCCTTTTTTAGCCCCAACAAAATCTGCCCCCTACTGCATTCTGCGCCATATTAACAGAAAAAGGACGCCACAGAATGACATCCTTCGTGCCTCGGGCGGGAGCAAAGATGTTGGTGACAGGTGGGGATTATTGTGTATCAATTGGTTACTATTAAGGGTATGAGCCACAAGTAGTTATCCGTCATATTGAAGTCATCAAAACAATCCCTAACCTACAGCAGGTTTTCAACGCGGAGAGCAGCGTTTCGTCACCACCATTCATCCGCTTAGGTTTTAGCACGACTATTCAAAGCGGTAGTGAAAAGTCCAACTGGCGAAACTGGCCGGAGTCATATTCAAAGCCATATACGGCTCCAAACATGCCACCCGGGGATTGGACCAGAGCACAATGAAGTCCAGCAGGCGGTCGCCGGTTACGCGGACACAGTGCTCGCCTTCCCGGACGGTGAAGTCGCAGGGAGTGAGCCCCAGGGAGTTGTGCAGATTGCCGCAATAAACTGAATCGTCTGGCCGGACATCCCCGGTAAAGGCAACGCCATCGTCCGTGAAATGTGCGTTGTCGTATGGGTGCCGCCAGTCCCCGGTTGGACGGAAAGGGAAATGAAGCTCACGGGAAGGCCCTACCGGAGCGTTGTCGAACGTAAGGAAATTGTGATTGTAAAAATACCCTTTCAGCGGCCGGGGCGCTTCCCAATTCAGGGAATGGACAATCTCCAGGCTGGAGCCGTCCAGGAGCCTTATCTCCTTGGAATAGCGGTAAAAGCCGGGCAACAGGTGTGTATAACGGACTGATGACCGTGAGGCCTCTACATTCCACTCTCCCGGATTAACCACCTCATACAGACGGAACCAGTCGTAGGGATTATCGTCCGGCCTGCGAAGGAGCCCAACTCCCGGCTTGCAGAACAGCCCGCCAACAGGCACATTCTCCAAATCAACCGTCACGAATTCTTCAGACAGACCGCAGACGCGGTCGTGGCGGAAAGAGTCCTCGTGCGAGAACCATTCATCCGCAAAGACATAGCCGTCCTTGACAATGCGCCGGAAAATGCCTGCGTGGTCGAAACGTGTTCCCTTGTAATACTCTCCGGGCCGGCAGAGAACCACCTCCAGCCCGGAGTTGGATAAGTCAATCATTTTTCAGAAAACGAAGCCTGCAGGCCTTTCATGGTTGCGTCTCCGTAGTCATCCACGACAAGGAGCTTTACACCGGGGAGAAGCGGCTCTGCGGCGGAGCGCATGAGGTCAAAGGATTTGGCTATCTGACCGCCGAAGAAGACGGTTTTGATGCCCAGCTCACGGAGCAGGCTGCCAGCCCCTTCCGCGAATGCCTTTCCAGCCTCCAGGAATGCAGTACGGGCCTCTTTATCGCCTCCGCGGGCACGCTCGGAGAGTTCTTTCACATCTCCGGAAAGGGGCTTGCCGTATGAGCGCAGAAGGGCTCGCCGGGAAACGTAATCCTCAAGGATTCCATCCCGGAACTGACGGTTATACAGGGAAAGCGCCGGTCCAAGGTTTTCGTTCATCCTGACCACACCGTCCACTGCGTAGGAAAAGCCCAATCCAGTCCCCAGGGTGACCAGGGCCACCGTCCCCTTTCCGAGTTCGGGATAAATGGCCAGGAGACCCATCAGAGGTGCATTGACATCATGGACAAAATGAAGGGATACGTTCTCCGGGATTCCGGCAAGTTCGCTGAAGGACATGCCATAGACGGCCGCGTATTTGTGCTTCATCAGGAAGATGCCCCTCTTGTAGTCAAAGGGCCCCGGGATGCATACCCCGATGGATTCCAGTCCGCAGGTTTCGCCCACCGCCTCTTTTAAGGCTGATGCAATGGCCTCAGCGCTGCCGTCGGAATCTACCGGGACCTTGCGCCCGTCGGAGCACTTGATGAAAGTGCCCCCTACGTCCAGCAGAAGGCTATCTCGGGTCATTCTCAAAGCCCTGCCTGAGGGTGGTTTTGTGAATCCGGACAGGTTCCCGGCCTAGATTTACAATCTCATATCGGCCCATGTCGGCAGGAACGCAGACTATGTCCATGAAATCCATCTGGAAACTGCGCCCGGGATGGTCGATGCTTCGGACAACCACGGCATCTCCGTCCACCAGCGTGAGCACATGGAACTTTTCACCCTTCGTATCCTGCTCGCAGCGATTCTCGAATTCCAGGCGGCGGAGCGAGATGTACATCTGGGGATTCTCACCCAGGATGTATTCTTCCCAGCCATCGCCCTTGCAGTCCAGGCGGGGCTTCTGGACAATGTAATCCGGGCTGTCGGGATTATGGATTTCGCTGTAGCGGCGATGCTGGGCCACGTTTTCCTCTCCCAGTTTGGTGTGGATGGGACGCTGCTTGCCGTCGAAGTCCAGACGCAGATAGTCGTACATCTTGTAGGTATAGGAACCGATAGTGAGCGAGCCGATCTCGAGGATGACCTGGTTGCGTCCGCTGGAGTGGATGGTTCCGGCGGGAAGCATCACCTGCAGGCCGGGCTTTGACTCCTCGTAACTCACATATTTCATGTAGTCGCACTCCTTGTGCTCGGTATCGGCGGCTTCGATCTCCCTGAAGAAGGCGGGGATGTCGGCATCGTCGCGGAAGCCGATGAAGGTCTTGGCCTCATGGCCGGTGATGACAACATAATAGCTCTCGTCCTGACGGCCGAACTCATTGTAGTTCTCCACATTGAACTTGCCTCCGGAGTGGCACTGGATGGACATGTTTCCTGTAGAGTGATAGCTGTCGTCCCAGTTGAAGCGGATTGGAAAATAGCCCTGGTATTTCCTGACGCACTTTTCGCCCATCAGGCTCACGCCCTCCTTATGGACAAAGGAGCAGTAATTGATATCAAGCATTTCTTTCCCGGCTTCAACCAGCACGGAGACCTCCATGGGAATGAAGTCGAACACCCAGGCGCAGTTGCGCATTTCCTTCGGAAGATTGCGCAGGCGTTTCATGTACGAGCCGCCCCAGACGCCCTCCAGATAGCAGGGTTTCGGGCGGAACGGGTATTTCACCAGCTGGGCGCAGATGTCGGCAAAACTATCAAACGGCATCATCTGGAGCCTGGCCCTGTCGTTATCCAGGAAATACCAGTCCAGTTCTCCGGTGGCGAAGAGCTCCTTGCGCAGCTGCACGGCGTTCTCGAAGTCGCAGTAGTAGCAGCGGCGGATGGTGCGGTTGATTATGCCTGTGTGCTTCTTGCCAAGGTTGGCGTATTCGCCTGAACGTATGCGGAGCATGCTGTTCATTGGGGTGATGTCGAACCAGCATTTCACGTCGTATATCGGGCGGAACTCCTTGATGAGGGAGCCATAACCATAAACGACAACCAGCGTTCCGGGGGCCTTCAGGGCGGGAATCTCCTTCTTGAATGCCTCCACCTTGTAGGGATCCATCAGGCCGATGTATCCTCCGTGGTACACCTTTCCGTAAAGGAGCGTCGGGTCTATCTTCTTGTCCCAGATAAGGAGCGGGTCGATTATGGCATCTATCTCCTCACCGCCTTTGAATGTGCGTTTGTAGCTATCCACAAACTCAATCCTGAAGCCGAATAAGTCGCACTCGCGGGCAAGGAGGCTAACCATCAAATCCCACTTCGTGGTGGTGTAGCCGTCAAAGGCCACGATGGCACCATCTTTCTCCACCATGGGAGCGATGGCCTGCATGAAGTGCTTGGCAACCACGGGGTTGCCGCCGGCAACTATGGAATCAATGGTCTTTTGGGACAGTTCCGGCCTGTTCACGGGTTTGGGATCGTGAAAGGGGAAGGGGTTGTACATGAAACTCATACCGTGCTATTTTATATTGTAAAATTCAAATCCCATGATGGACGCGAAGTCGCTGAGTTGCTCGCGATAGTCGCCGTCGACAATGGCGTAGTGCTGGGTGGCGCCGATTTTGAGGACCTTCTCCCAGAGCTCCTTGGCGGGAACGACGGGGCGGAAGATAGTGTGGCTATAGGTTGCCAGAAGGTGTTTTTTGGCACTCTGCGGGGTATCCTTCTCAGAGAGGCTTTCGGCCATGAAAGTAATCAGCTTATACTTCCCGTCCTGCTCATACAGTCCGGCCACGGTCTTCATGCCCGGAGAGAAGCGGTACCAGGCGAAGGGGGCTCCGGCATACTTCCAGGAGGTCTTTGCAAAGCGCACGTCGCGGGAAATGATTACATTGTCCTGCCACTTTGGGTCATTATGGTCGTTCGGTCCGGCGTGGCCTCCGGCGAAGGTGCCGAAGTCGTCCTCAATGTGGAAAGGCTCGATGAAGTTCACATTCTTGCCGCTCAGAAGCTTCAGGATATAGGTGATAAGTCCTGCGCCGATATCGGCCTCCGGGACCAGCACGCTTACGTTTTCGTTGAACCACTGCGGATAGAAGCCCGCGCGGCATCCGGCGGTACGGAAGGTGGCCTGGTCGATGTCGTTATAGACATAGCAGTCCACGTCGTTCTTCTGGGCGAGTTTCTTGATGCCAAGGGTGGCCTTGACGCAGCCGATGAACTTGTCGTACTCCACATCGTCCATCATCTTGTACCTGGAGGTCAACTCATCGGCATACGCCTTCACTTCCTCATCCGTAAGGTTTTCAATCTCAGTACCATAGTCGGAATACGGGAGGTAATGGATTTCCGGACCGATCTTGGTGAAGAGGTCGTAATTGTCGATGTAGGTGCTCCACATGGCCTCGTTCATATTGGCCATAAGACCCACGGTGGACTGACGCAGGATGCTGCGGACGCGGGCGGCATCGGCGAAGATTTTGACCTTGGCGGTTATTTCCTCGCGGGTGCCCATTATGGTCTTGACATTCCTGCGGTCGGTGCGGGCAACGTCGCCGGAGCCTTCCAGCGAGCCCACGAGGGTGCCAGCGCAGAGATAGTCCACGAAATCGTCCTCGTCCAGGGTGGTCTCGAAAGACATTCTGGGCTTGGCTACATTGCAGAACAGGATAGGTATTTCCGGACAGTCGCGAAGGAAGCGGATCCAGGCGAAATCCTCGCTCCAGGAAAGGAACTCGGCATAGACGAAATCGACTTTCTCGTTGTAGAAAAGGTCCATGGCTCTCTGGGCATCCTCCCTTTCGTAAACGATCCCCGGATCCACCAGGTCCATGAAGTCCATGGTGGCCTTGATTTCCTTGACGGCCGCATCCTTGCGCTCGCCGTAGGTGCCGCGCCTGGGTCCGTAGAGATTCTTGAAACGGGGCGATGCGATAAGCAGAAGGCCGGCCTTGGGCTTACGGTTTTTAAGTTCAGCGTTCATACAGTTTTTTGTGGTCTTTGTTGTAATGTTTGAAACTCACCCACAGGCACGCGGCGCCGCAAACCACCCAGATGATGCCCAGGATAGGGAATGTGGCGTTGAGGCTGCCGGTGGATTCCTTGATTACGGCAAGGACGTAAGGCGCGGTGGCGCCCACGGCGAAGCCGGTCATTATCATGGCAGACGAGCACGAGGCATGAAGATGCTCAGGAGTCACGTCATACAGCGCCGCGTAGATGTTGGCGTCGAAAAAAGCACGGAAAAAGCCCCAGCCGGCGAAGCACAGATACAGGATCCAGACCGATTTGGCAGAGCCCATGAAAGGAAGGAACGCAGCGCCAAGTATAAGGCCGACACCCTGGATTATCATGCGTTTCTTGGGGTCCCTAGCCGCCCATCTGTCGCTGAGAGTGCCTGCCAGAAGTACTCCGGCGAAGGCGGCCACGTATGTCCAAAGCATCGAATTGAGGCCCGCCTGCGCCCCTGTCTGCCCAAAATTCTCCTTGAGGAACGTAGGGACCCAGGTCATATATCCGGTGATGACGAAAATGAACCCGCAGAAGCCGATGGTGACCATAAGGGCGGTCGGCGTGGTGAATACCGTCTTGAAGCCGTCCCAGAGGGATGGCTTATTGTAGTTCCCGCCTTGAGAAGACTCATTCCTTGGCAGGTCTTTCAGCCGCAGTGCCATGACGATGGCCCAGACGACTCCCGCCCCGCCGAAGATATAGAAGGCATACTGCCATCCAAGATGGTCGCCGATGTAGCCCGCAAGCCATCCGGCCAGAATAACGCCGACATAATATGACGTCTGGTGGATGGACATTGCCCGCGCCCGGGTATCCGTATGGTACTGCCCAAGCAGGGAGTAGTTTGCGGGGCCGAAAAAAGCCTCGCCGCCACCCGTTGCCACGGAGCGGGTGAGGATAAGCAGGAACACGCCGTTGGCAAGGCCCGTGAACATCGTGGCGATGCTCCAGAACAGGATGCTCAGCGTAGTAACCCACTTGCGGCTGAAGCGGTCTCCAACCCAGCCTCCGATGGGCACCATGGCTGCATAGAAGAGGTTGAAGAATACCGCTATAAGGCTCACCGATCTGTCGGTAAGGGACAAGGCGTCGCGGATAAGCGGAAGAACGGAGTTGAATACCTGGCGGTCTCCCTGATTAAGGAGGTATGCTACCCAGAGAAGCAGCAGGACCTCCCATTTATACCATTTCTTGTTCATGTCGAAGCTTTTTTCAGTCCACTTTGAACTCTGCCCAGACGGGGAGGTGGTCCGAGGCGTAGTAGCCGTTGTACAGGCTGTCGTTGCACATGTACATCAGAGGTGTAGCGTTCCGGTAGTAAACGTAGTCCAGATGATTCTGGTGCGTGTACATATTGCGCTCCAGGTTGAATCCGTTGAAGGTGCAGTACGGGCCATACTTGAGGCATTCGCTGTAGTAGGCGTCGCTCCACCACTGGCGGTACACTGCCGTTGCCGGATCCGAAGGCTGTGCGTTCATGTCGCCGACGAAGAACGAAGGGAGACCGGCCGTGTTGTACATCTGCTCCATCTGCTTGTACTGCGGCGCGTACTGTGCCCTGGCATCGGCATCCAGGCATCCGTGTGTTACCATCACGAATATCCTGGTGCCGGTTTTGCCGTTTGTGAGCACAGCGCAGCACCCTCCGCGCTTCTTGGTGCCGTCGTTTACCGTCATTGCGGACGGGTTGGAGCCCAGCCAGAAGTAGTGCCAGTCGCTCAGGGTGAACATATCCTTGCGGTAGGCAAAGCCCATGGACTCACCGCTGCTGGAACCGTTGCCGGACGATACGTTCGGGTTGAAATACCTTATCGTATATGTGTCGGCAAGCTGCTCGCTGAGGTAGGTCTTGATGGCGTCGCTGCATTCGTTCAGGCCGAATACGTCGAAGGCGTTGTCGCGTATGGATCTTACCACCCTGGTCTTGCGGTTGTCCCAGTTGTTCTGCTCATCCTCTTCGGTGGTGATGTAACGGACGTTGTAGTTACCCACGCGCACCACCTCGTCGTCACTTCAGATGGGTACGTAGGTGAGGGCGAGATCAGATACGCCTACGCTGGTGTTGGTGCACAGTAAGTAGTACATCGTATTGCCTTCTGTTCCGCTGAGGTTGAAGGTATAGGTGGTACCCTTGTTGGTCCATGCGGTCGATTCGCCACCAGTGACAAATTCGTGAAGCTCTGAAATGGTGCCCTGAGTATTATCCGCTGCAACATTCTTCACTATCGCTGCCTTCCTCTTGGCATTTGTGCTCAGGCACATCTTACCGGATACTTTTGCAAGTTTATATCCTGCAATCGCCGGAAGCCCGACGTAGCGCCATGTTGCGTAGAGAACAAGTCCGCCGGCATCCTTCACCCATGCGACGCGTGCCTGGGAGCCATTGCCACAGTCGGTCAAGAAGAAGTGATAATCAGTTCCATCGAGCGGGTATGTACAGTCGAGTTCGCCAGGGCCGGTTTGCCATTTATCGCTGGTCGGCCATCCCGGAAGCGCGTCGCCCGAGAAATCGAACCTGAGGACTTTCTCTGCAGGAGTTGAAGGAGTCGTGAGAGTGCCAAGGTTGTAAATTTTGTTGCGTTGCAGTGCGGCGAGATTGCTGCTGTTGATAACCTTGACAAGGTTTCCGTTGAGGTAAATCTTCAGGTCGGAAGTAAGTTCAACCGGGGCAACGGCAACATAGTAATCTGTTCCGGTGGAAAGCGCGGTGCCGCCCATCGAGAAATTCACATAATTGCTTTGTGATACTCCGGAAGCGGTGTACTTCTCCACGGTCAATTCCTTTGTGCTTGCGTCAATCACTGCCCGGAACGTGCCGGAGATGGCATCTGCATTGTCAACTTCTATCCGGCCATCCACGATGTTGCTTTCGGATACCCTGAACTTCAGCAGTGCAGTGCCGTTCTGGAAATACAGGGTGTTGCTGCCACCGTCGACATATGCCACGGAAAGAGCGGCATCCTTGTCGAAACTGCCTGCCACAAGAGTCTGGGATGAGGGAATCTGAAGGCCTGCAAGCCTGAGGTCGGTGTAGTTCACGCCTCTTGTATTGGAGCGGTAGGGGTAAGTAGCAAAGTATTGCTCTCCGAGGGGAAAATCATCGCCTGAATAAGTGAATTCGGCCGATGTGGAGTTAGCGGAAAGTGATGTGGTGAACTTGAATCCCGCCGTTGAACCGGATACCGCCGATGAGAAGACGTTGATTGCATCGCCATCCTCCCAGAAAGTCTGGGGTTTATTGCTGCCGTTAAGGCCGATGGCGGCTTTGGTTCCTTCGCCCTCCATGATGGCGGAGAAGGAGGTGGGACCGGGGATGAATCCGGCAACGGTATTGTCGATAATGGGTTCTGCCGTGCAAGCCGTAAACAGAAGGGCTGCTGCAGAGAAAAGATAGTAGATACTGCGTTTCATGATACCTCCGTTTTTAAAGCGTTGACAGATCTTCTTCCTCCCACACTTCAGTAGTTGAGAATGGCTCATATCCGCTTGCGCAGAAAACTTTAATTGTGCGCAGAATCACTATGGATTCTGTGGTCGGGGGCATATAAACCCCCTTCCCCATGAAATTGGGTAATTGCTTTTTCATGCTATTAAATATTTGATTGTTAGTTGTTTATCCTAAAGTCTACGTAAACCGGATAGTGGTCGGAGGCAAGGAATCCGCCAAACAGGCGGTTGTCGCAGACATAGCGCTGGGGCTTTATGCCCTTGCCGCGGAAGTAAACGTAGTCGATACGCCTGTCCGGGCCCTTTATCACGTCCGGCTTCCAGCCGTTGAACGTGCCCGCAGGACCGTCGCGACATAGGGTATCGGCATCGAAGAAGTGATATGAATCCGTCCAGTAACTGCGGTAGAACTGCGAAGCCGGATAGGTTTCCTTTGCATTCAGGTCCCCCACGAAGAAAGAGGGATGGTGCTCCGTATTGAAGCGCCTTTCAATATCGGCATACACGTGGGCGTTTTTCGCGTGCTCATCGATTCCGAGCGGTGCGTGGGTAACGATCACGAAGTACTTTGCCCCATTGTTGCGGAGGTCGGTGAGGGTAATGCAGAAGCCGCCACGGTAGAAGTTACCCTTTACCGATCCGTTGCCGTGGTCGTTCACCTGCATCTTCTCCGGAGGGTCGGAAACCCAGAAAAAGTGAGGATCTTCTGCCTGGAAGCGGTCTTTTTTCCAGAAGATTCCGTGTGCTTTGGTGCCTTTGCCGTCCTGGGAATATGGACTGAAGAAGTAACTGTCGTAATCCAGACCCCTTTGGGCAAGAAGCCCCGGAAGGCTTTCCTGCTGCTCAGTGTCCACCTCTTCGACACCGCAGATGTCCATGTTGCAAAGGAGGAACGATTCCACCAGGCGTGGGAGGCGGGCCTCCCAGTTGTTGGTTTCCGAGTTCCTGTCCAGTTTTGCACGCCTCAGATTGTAAGTGCCGATCCTTACGTCAGTCTTTTCAAACACAAGAACAGCCATGTCATATTGTCCAAGTCTTACTGTGTCGCCCTTGCGGGATACTTTGCCGTTTCCGGTGACCGATGCTTCCACAAATCGGTATCCCGGTACGGAGATGCGTGCTTTCTGTACACTGGCGCAGCATTGGTTGGCCACCACCACCGCCATACGCTCCCTGCCGATGAAAGAGCGGGCGTCCAGGGACCCGTTGGAACATGTGAAACCGAAAGTATCGTCATATCGTCCGTAGAGCAGGCAGTCGGCATACTTTTCTTTGATTGCGTTCACCCGGGCAAGGTACGCCCGATATACGGGAGCCGCGGAAATGAGATCCCGGCAGCGGAAAATCTCAATGTCGTTCCGCTGCCCGTCCAGCACGGTATAGTTCACATGCCGGGGGACATCCATATCGTCCCGGAGACCGCGGTCCGTAAATACCAGTTCCGGGAAAGTATAGCGGAAGAAACGCATCCACCGCTCCGGACCGTCGTTGGCGGGATAGCCATGGGTGTAGTCACAGTACTGTGCCAGGGCGTCAACGCTGCCTTCGGCGCCGAGGGCAAAGTCCGGGTCGCTGTCGGCATACCTGTCGCGGAGCATCTTGAGGCACTGTGCGCGCTTGAGGATGCCAAAGACATCCGGCACGGGATACTCGCGGGATGTATCCCAGTCTGTGCTTTCGCGCTCGGTGTATCCCAACTGGTCGAAGAAGACGCTGTGGGCGCCAAGTTCGTGGGCGCGGTCCTGAAGGGCGCAAAGCACCTCGTTCCATCGGGGGTTCATCATGGTTGCTACCGCAAAGGTGCGCTGGTCGTATTCGCCAAGCCAGGTGCCCTGGCCGGTGAATTTGTACCGCTCAAGGATTTCAGAGCCGGTGTTGTCGTGGCGGCAGACCTGCGGACCGGCGCCGCTGCGATAGAAGCGGCTTTCCCTGTCGATAAGCTTGCCGTTGTAGTAGAGCAGGAGATGGTTTCCGGCAGCCTGATACTTTGCAATCTCCTCCTTGAGGACCCGGTCTCCTCCCTGGGATTCGTCCGGGGTGTAGTCAGGATTGCCGTGATCCATGCCTTCAGCCCACCAGCCGAAGAGGAAAAGGGCGTTGCATCCCACGCTGCGGCCGGCCTCATTCACGATTCCGTTGAGGTCGCTGTAGCGGAAAAGGGTTTCACCATACTGATGTTTGAAGATAACCCTTTGCCAGCTCTTCATACCAAGAATCCAGTCGGGAGTGCGGCGATGGTCCCACCAGGTGTCCACCCAGCGGCGGTAGATGCGTGATGCAACGTGCCATGTGCCGGTGTAAGGCGCTATCACGTTGGCGTTACACTCCCAGCTTTCCCCGCAGAAGCAGTGCGGGTATTTGAAAAAGCCGAACTCCAAGACGTCGAAGTTGCCGTTTGCAGGGTTCCTGTAAGCGCGCAGGCCGTGCCAGGTATCCTGGAATGTGGAGTCATGAGAGCCGAAATACAGTCCCTGATCCTCTCCGAACAGGCCGAAACAGTTCATGAAAACCTTCGCTCCGTACTTGACGTCCTTCTGACGGAATAGCTGTTCCGGCTTCTTGTATGGCGAGGAAGAAAGCTTGCCGATGGCGGCGGCAGGATTGTCGAAAAGCTGACCTCCGGCTTCGGCGGTATAGAGTTTATGGTCTTTCGGAAGCCTTGCGCCGTATACAAGAGGATAATGCAGTTCCCTTATCACGGTGTGCGGTTCCTTGTTGGCAAGGGCGGATCCGAAGCGGAGCATGTCTTCCTCCAGCGTAATGGTAAGCGTGAGCTGCATGTCCAGCTTACCTTCCTTGGATTGAAGTGAAGAGTAACGGATAAAAATGGTGTCGGCCACCTGTTCCACGGAGGGAGCCATCCCCTCTCCGCTGACCTGTATCTCCTTTTCACGGGGGGAGTCGTAATACAGGCGCCAAAGATATGCGCCGGAAGCGTATTCCTGTCCGGTGACCTCGTTGCGGAGCGAGAGAAGCGAACCGTCATTTCCCACCGTTACGCCTATCCGTCCGTTGCCCAGGGAATAACCCTCCCGGGCAGATGCGGGCAAACCGCAGGCCAGCAGGATGGCCGCAACAACAGCCTTACAGAATAGTTGCATAGCAGATGATGGGATAATGGTCCGATATATACTTCACTCCGTAACCGCTGCCATTCACGGTACGGAACTCGCTTACGATGGCGTTGCGGTAAAAAATGTGGTCTATCCTGGAGCCGGATGATTCCCCGTAGCCGTTGTAACTGATGGAAGAATCCGTCTTCAAGGCCTTTTCTCTGGCGTTTGACAGCCACTCGTAATAGGGGTCGAGGCTCTTTGAGGTGACGTTGTTCTCACGTGCGCAGTTCATGTCGCCGATTATGAATACCACAGCGTCTTCGCCGGCGGCGGCCTTCATGCGGGAAATGTTCAGTTTAGCAGAATTGATGCGGGCGGTATTGTCCCTTTCCTCACTGCCAAGGGGCATGTGCGTATCGGCAACGAAGAATTCCCGTCCGCTTTCTCTGTGCCGGAACCGGGCCCAGATGGTGGTGCGGTACTGGGTTTCTTCGTTCCAGCCGTTCACTGAAGCTTTGTCCGGAGTCGCACTGAGGAAAAATGACTTGCACTGGAGGGCTTCAAGCACCGCGGTATTGTACATTATTACCGTGTTTCCGCCTTTCGATCCGCCTGTGCCGGGAACTTCGAACAGTTCGTAGCCGTCAAGCAGGCCGGCAAGGTCCGTGCGCTGTCTGGCAGTGCATTCCTGCATCCCTATCATGTCCGGCTTTATGTCCTTCACCATGCTCTGGACAGCATATTTCCGCTTGTCCCAGCTGCGGTCTCCGGTATCGGAAGTGATGGTGGCGCTGCGCACGTTGAACGACATTACGCTTATCCGGGCCGCCTCCGCCTGCGGCTCCGGATTGTCTTTTCCGTCGTCGCACGAAACAGTGAACAGGAGCAGGCTGCAGGCCAGAATAATGTTAGTAACCTTCATTGTTCCGGATGTTTTTCATTACGTTCGTAGTGGTGGTGGGGATGGGCCACAGGTAACTCTTCGGAGCAACGAACTTGCGCTGTGACAGCTTCACGGCGTAGCTGCCGCCGATGAAGAAAGTGGCCTCCCCGCTTGCCACGGGATCTGCGAAGTGGGGGCAGTCGTCCTCGTCAATTTCTGGGGTGGCTCCATGGAACCACATTCCGTTGTCTATGTATCTGCGCTGGTTCTTCTCGTTTTTGGCGGGCAGACCGTAGTTTGCGAAATTCAGCACCTTGTGGGCAATCCTCCATCGCCAGAGGTCATAGAGCCTGCGGTTCTCCCAGGCGAATTCCATACGGCGCTCGGCACGCAGCACCTTCCGAAGCTCTGTCTGGTCGGTGGTGGTAATCTTCGGATATGCGCCGGCATCAGAATAATCGGCCTTGTAGGCCCTTGCGCGCACCATATTCATTGCGTCCAGCACGGAATTGTCAATGTCGCCAAGTTCGATTTTCGCCTCTGCGTACATCTCAAGGACATCGGCATATCGAAGGATAAGCTTGTCGTTCTCCGCCTCGAAGGGGCTGAGCCAGTCGTCATCCACGTGCTTTTTCAGGACCAGACCGTTGTAGGAGGCATACTGGTTGCCGGTGCCGCTTATCCTGTATGTGCGGGAATCGTTGTTGGGAACGTTTTTTCCTTCTCGGAACGACCATACTTCAGGAAGGTCGAAGTGGGGGTCGTAAATCACTCCCAGATGCTGGGTCCCGAACTCCACAATGGTGTAGGTGCAGCGGGGATCCCTGTGCTCAAAGGGTTTGTGAGGATCATATACGGCGGATTCGTCGATTGGCTTTCCCTGGTCGTCATAGAAGGCGCAGAGGAGGTCCCAGGAAGGGCAGCAGGTTGTGCAGGTGGCGGCCCCGGAAAGGCGGGACAGCTTTGCGGTGGTGGCGCCTTTGTAAAGATATTCGTATTTATTCTCAGCCGACAGGCTCTTGCTGCGGGGAAGGATGAAAATGCCTTCCGGAGAGTTCTTGGTGCTCATCCTGAAGAGCTGGCCGAAGTCGGGATGAAGTGTATAGACATTGAGGTCCATTACTTTCTTCGCAGCGGTGGCGGCTATCCCGTACAGACGCACGGCATCGTCGGCATCGGCCATGCCGTAGGTGTCCCATTTGCGGATGGAGGCGCAGTAAAGTGCAAAGCGGGCTTCCATGCCCCAGGCGGCGCCCTTGGTGGCACGTGCGATTTCGGCATTGGAATAACGCTCCGGCAGAAGTTCCGCTGCGGCTTCGAATTCGCTTATCACCCAGTCGGTTGCAGGCCATCTGTCGCTGCGGGTGAGTCCGTAGGCCTCCTCGCGGTCTTCGGAGAGGTCGAAGTCCATGTCTTCAGGAACAATCACAGGGTCCCCGAAGTGGGCGATTATCCTGCCGTAGAAGCACGCGCGGTAGAACCTGGCACAGCCTTCAATCATATTGTACTTTTCAGATGGCATGTTGTCCTTCGCTGCGGGGAGCATTTTGAGAATCTTGTTGCAGCGGTTGATTCCCTTGTAGGAGATATTCCACATCTGCGCCGACAAGGGGAAGGAGCCGTCCACGCCGTCGGTAAGGAAGCGGCTGAGAGAGCTGCGGTTGGTGCCGTCGTCGGTGAGGAGGTCAAGTTCTATCTGTTCGCCTTCGGTCCATTCGTTGCGCTCCATGGGCCAGTACATATGGTGCAGAAGTGCGTTCAGGCACATTTCGAACTGCTCCGCATTGTTGAACCAGTTGCCGGAAGCGGCCTTGTCCACCGGGGAAAGATCCATATTCGTGCATGCCAGGCAGAGGCATGCCAGAAGTATAATGCTTATGCGTTTCATACTCACTAGAATTTGACGGAAAGGGAAAAAACTGCCGATTTGGTTATGGGATAGGACGTTGCTCCCACCTCAGGATCCCAGCCTACAGGGTAGTGGCTGAAGGTGAAGAAGTCCGTTAGCGTGGCGGCCAGCCTCAAGTCCTTTACCTTGACCTTCTGCATCCACTTGGACGGGAAGGTGTAACCCAGGGTTATGTTCTTCACGCGCAGATAGGCACCGTTGATGATCCAGTAATCGGAATAGGCGTAATTGCCCATGGTGGAAGTGGAGCCGCCCGACACCCAGGAATAACGGGGATATACGGCGTTCTCGTTCTGCTTTACGGTGTTCTTGTAGCTCCAGGACGCTCCGCCGGCAAGGTATGTGGGGAAGTTGTAAACCTGGCCTCGCAGGGGCTGGACCATGTAGTCGCTCAGATAGCCGTTGCGTTTGCCCACGCCCTGCAGGGTAATGTTGAGATCGAATCCTTTCCAGAACAGGTCCACTGTGGCTCCGTAGTTAAAGTGCGGAAGCGACGGGCAAAGCACCACGCGGTCGTGTTCTGCGGTAATCTGTTCGGTGGCGCCCATCGGATCGGCAATGTTCACATACTTTACGTCGCCGGGATACTGGGTGCCGAGTACCGGGGAGCTGTCCACTTCTTCCTGGGTCTGGAACAGGCCGTTGCTCCTGTATCCGTACCAGCTTTGATATTCGAACCCTTCCTTGATAATCTTTCCTCCGGAAATGACCTCCTTCCCGGAAATGTCACCCATTATGGAGACATCGTCCGACAGATTGAAATTCAGCTTATAAGTGAAATCTCCAACGGTATCCCTCCAGCCAAGCGTGATTTCCCAGCCCTTGGTGTGCATTTCACCAAGGTTGTCGTAGGGATTGGAGAGGCCGATGACAGGAGCTACCGGCACCTCGATGAGCATGCCGCTGGTTTTCTTGTAGTACCAGTCACCAGTGAGGTTGAGGCGGCTGTCAAGCATGGAAAGGTCAAGTCCTATGTCTATGGTGGATGTGCTTTCCCAGGTGAGGTCCGGGACTATGGCGCCCCCCTGGGCATAACCTGTGACAGACGTGGCGGTGTCCCCGAGGTATCCCACCGGATGGCTCACCGACAGCATGGACTGATAAGGATAATAACCGCCGATGCGCTCATTTCCAAGTTCGCCGTAAGAGGCCCTGAGTTTGCCCTGGTTGATGATTTTCTTCAGCGGCTGCATGAAAGTTTCTTCAGAGAACTGCCATCCCGCCGATGCCGACATGAACGTGCCCCAGCGGTAATCGGGAGCGAATCGGGAACTGCCGTCGCATCGGATATTACCCTGGATATAGTAGCGAGAGGAATAGTTGTACATAAGCCTTCCGAAGAAGGAATTCCTTGCAAGCTCATAGACATTGTCGGACGTGGCGGTCGCCGTTGATGGATTGCCGGCCTTCAGGTCTTCGATAAGGGCGTTGGGGAAGTCGGAGTTCGCAGCGACTATGCTCTTGCTGGCGGTGTAGTAGTTTTCATAACCGGCCATGGCACCTACATTGTGCTTTCCTGCGAAGGTCTGTTGATAGTTTGCATAGGCCTGCACGGTGCCGGAATAACGCCAGCCGCGGCCTTCCTCCAGTGTGGTGGTAAGCGCTTCGGATATGTATTTTCCGCTTGTGACCTCGTCCTTGTAGTAGTATTGAGTCTGCCTCTGGAGGTCGGTGGAGCGGCTGAAATACAGCATCGGAGAATACAGGGCGGTGAGCGTGAGTCCTTTCACCGGCTTTGCTTCAATCTGGAACTTGCCGCTTGTCTTGAAGGTGTCGGTGTCCACCTCGCCGCCGCTCATGAGGGCCGCGTAAATATTGCTTCCGTCCTTTCCGGGAGCATAGTTCCCGTTGGTCCATACCGCAGGATAAATCGCAGGCATGTAGCGCATCTTCAGCGCAGGGGAGCTGTGGGGCGACACTTTGTCGATATAGACCAGAGAAATATCGGTGGAAACGGTGAGCCAGGGATAAATGCCAAGATCGTTGTTCAGCCTTGCCGTGTAGCGCTTCCAGCTGTTGTTAACCTTGTACAGGCCCTGAACGTCGTCCATGCCGATACTTACGCTGGAGCGGAGTTTGTCGGCCGATGCCGTAAACTTCAGATTGTGACTGTGCCTGAGGGCGTTATCCTTCATCACGAGTCCCATCCAGTCGGTGTTGGGATAGTCGTCCGGATTTGCGGCGTTCAGCTGCCAGTAGTTCTCTATAAGGGCCTGGTCATAGGCCTGGAACCAGCCGCTCCCGGGAAGGTCGTTGTACTTGAGTTCGTTCACGGCTTCCATATAACTCACGGCATCCATGTAGCGGGGCATGCGCGTGGGAGTGTCAACGCCCAGCGAATACGAATAACTGATTCCGCTTTTGCCCTTGGATGCGCGTTTGGTGGTGATCAGAATCACACCTGCCGCAGCCTGCGAACCGTATATGGAGGCCGATGCTGCATCCTTCAGGACGGTAAGGTTCTCGATGTCTTCGGGGTTTACGTCGCTGAGCGAACCGGGAACGCCGTCGATGAGGATGTACGGGTCGGTGGAACCGTCGGTCATGGACGTTATTCCTCGTACGCGGATTGTGGCCTCTGATCCGGGTGCGGAATTGCTCCTGGTGACGGTTACACCCGGTATCGCCCCTTGCAGGGCCTGGGAGATGGTCTGTGTCCTGCGCTGGGCGATATCTTCGCCCCCAACGGTGGAGAGTGCGCCGGTAAGGTCTTTCTTCTTTATGGTTGAGTAACCTATCACCACGGTCTCATCAAGCATGAGGGCATCGTCCTGCATGACGATTTCGAAAACGGTCCTGGACCCTATGGGCACAATCTGGTCGGCGTATCCCATGCAGGACACGGTGAGGGTGGCTTCCTCCTGAGGTTTCGTTCCGAGGATGAGCGAAAACCGGCCGTCGATATCGGCAATGGTGGCTTCGGAAGAGCCTGTGAGGATTATGGCGGCACCGGGAACCGGCTCTCCTCCGGAGTCCTTTACCTGGCCGCTGAGTGTGGTCTGCTGCGCATGCAGGAGGCTGCCGGCAGCCAGGAAGCAAAACAGTAGGACTGTAAGTCTTTTCATAATATTATCTGATTCCGTATTTGCAGAGTATCCTTGCGAGTGGTTTTCTTATAGAGCCGGCCCAAAGCGTATAACCGTGGTCACCGGGATGAATCCCGTCCACGGACGTGTCATGGGCCTTTGAAGTGGCATTTGGAGTTATGTAGTAAACGTCTTTGTACTTTTTCACCGCTATTGCCATGAGAGAATCGGCCATGTGCATCTTCTTTTTCTCTGCAGCGTCTTTCACTGCGTTGAAATTCCGCTGCTCCCGCCAAATGGTTCGCTGGAAGACAAGAGGCACTCCCGGATGGGCCGACTGGAGCTTCTCGATGAAGGGAAACAGCCGTTTTTCCATCGTCGGGGCGCTTGGATTGGAAAATGCATCGAAAACGAATGCATCAATGTCCGGTGCGGCGCAAAGAATGTCGCAGAAACTGTCCTGGAGCAGGCAATTGCCGCTTACTCCCAGGCTGAGCATCTGGAGACCGGTGTTGCGGCTAAGTTGGGCCGGATAGCTCATTCCCGCCCTGGAGGTGCTTGAACCATGGGTGAAGCTGGAGCCGAAAACGGCAATCCTGTGGCGGAAAGGGTTCTCCAGAGGCTCGATGGAGGCGTTCTCATCAATGCCTATCTTCACGCTTTCCAACTCGCTGTAAAGGGGCAGATAGAGGAGACAGTCGTAGATGCGGCCCTCCTGCATTCCGCTTATCAGCATAAGCTCTTCCCCCAGTCTGCCGTCCGGATTGACGGCCGATGCTGCATATAACCATTTCCCGTTTTCGCGGATATACAGGTCATATCCACGTGTGCTTATTCCGTTGCCGTTGACGGGGAAAGTCGGCTCGCGGTAAATTGTCGTTATGGCGATGGCGGTGGAATTGGTCCTGAATGCACAGGCGATGCCAGACGACATCCTCACAAGGGTGTTTTCCCTGCGGGTGAGTCCGCCGAAGCGGGATGTGTCTACGCGGTGATAGGGGTTGGGCGTGTCATTGAACAGCTTGCCCACAAGAGTGAGTTCGCTGGCCTCCGTGTATCGGAATACCGGTGCCTGGCCGGAAGCTGTTCCTCCGGCCAGTACCAGTAACGCTACCATCAATAACACAAAAACCCTTTTCATAGTTTATTCTGCCTTTTCGTATGTAAGGTCAAGATAGGAGACGCCCACGCTGGTATTCGTACACACCATATAGTAAACGGTGCCAGCCTCAGTACCTTCGAGGTTGAAGGTATAAACTTCTCCGTTGTTGGGCCACTTCATGGGCTCTCCTCCGGTAACATAAGCTTCTGCGGGAAGGGCTCCGGTTTCTGAAACGTACTTGCTGATGCCGGCCTCGCGTTTTGCATTGGTGCCAAGGCACATCTGGCCGGACACCCTGATGAGCCTGTAACCGTCCAGAGCGGGAAGTCCTACGTATCTTGAAGCGGCCCACCATATGAGACCGCCCTTGGATGTGGTCCAGGCTACGCGGGCTAAAGTGGCATCCTTCACGTCGGTGAGGAAGAATTCGTAATCCACGCCGTCGAGAGTGTAAATGCAGGTGGTCTCGCCGGCAGAGTCTTTCCATTTGTCGGCAGTGGGCCAGCCTTCCTGGGGCTCACCGGAGAAATCGAAATGAAGCGTCTTCTTTTCGGTTTCCCGAGCCTTGAAAGTGAGCCCGCCAATCTCGCCAAGGTTCACTATCTGGTTCCTGGCAATGCTCAGCGTGCTTTCGCCAATCCGGATTGCGGTCATCTGTGTGGGAGAGACCAGTGTTACGGTAATGCCTTTATATGCCCCGGGGAGTATCCAGACATAATATGTATCGCCGGTATTGAAACTTTCGCCGGCCGGGAGCAGGCGGATGACATCGGATTTTGTAGCTCCATCGGCGATGTCAATCGTTGGATCTCCTCCGTTCCAGGCTATCCCTGCAGCACCGCTGAATACGAGAGGCTGGCCGTCATTCGATTTGATTTCGATGCGGCGGAGAGTGTCAGCCCTTTCCTGGGTAAGAGTGAAGGACAGCAGGGCTCCGACGTTTCGGAAGCTCACGATCTTGTCACCGGTGCATTTACCCACGGCAAGGTTTATCCCCTTTGAAAAGCTGCCGGAAGATACTCTCTGCTCGATGTAATCGGCCGATATGGCCATGCCCGAAGCGGGGCTGAAGGAGGCTTCTGCATCATAGGGATAAAGGGCATACAGGTTCTCGTCCACCGTGACGCCGGGGCCCTTGAACAATGCGGTTGAGCCTTCTTCGGCGGTAGCGAACTTGGAATTCCGATATATGCCTTCCTCCATGGAGAAGACGCTGATTTCGTCATTTGCATCCCACAGTACGTCCAATGCGTCAAGGTGACTTTTGGTAGTGCCGGTCTCCATGGTGGCGGTAAGCTCCATTGAAGGCCCTTCTACGGGAATATTCTTGTTGCAGGCCGCAAGGGCAAGAATGGCGGCAGCTGCCATAAATATCTTTTTCATATCCATTACCAGTTATAGTTTCCTCCGTTGTTGAAGCCTTCGTTTCCGTTATTGGTGTCGCTGCCCTTCTCGTGGATGGTGGTGAGCTCCACCACAACGTCATCGATGAAGAAGCGGTAATCAAGCAGGTTGTTCACTTTTTCTCCGCGGCCAAGAGTTTCCTTCTCCTCATCCGTGAGCTGCGGGGCGAAGATGGTGATTACCGACTCCTGGGTGAGGTTGTGGAATTCTGTGGAGTATTCCGCAAACACTCCATCCTTGAGGCCTTCCATGACATAGTTTTCTTCACCGGCTGCGATGGTTGCGCGGGCAACGCTTTCGTAGCCTCGGAAGTCTTTCATGTTGCAGGCTTTGAGAGTTATTCTGGCATCGGTGGCGGCAACACCCATCTGCTTTAGGCATTCACCGATTTTGATGATGAAGGAGCCTGCGCATATCCTGGTCCACAATGATTCGTCGTAGTATCCCACCTGGAGGTATCCGGGTCTCTCGTAGCAGCCCTTTACCGATGCAAACGGCGAGAGTTCGTCCGGAAGGACATACTGGTCGTTGAAACTGGTCATGTTGGAGGCATAGCTGTTCGTGGCAATCCTGAGCCATCCCAGCTGATATCTCATGTCGGTTGCGTAGCTGTCCACAAGATCGTTGAAGGCCGTGGAGAATGCTATCGTGTTGCCGTCCATTGCGGGAACGCTCCCGGTCTCTCCCTTTGCAGGGCAGACGCAGATGGTGTTGGAAATGGAGATATATTCCTTGGAGGGCTTGGCGTCCGCAGTGATTTTGAAATAGACGGTGCCTCCCGCAGGAATGGCATTGGATTCGGGAATGTTGAAGTAGATTACGTTCCAAACGGCATCGGAACCGGGAGTAATGGCATTTTCTATGTCAATCCTGTTCCAGTTCTCGCCGTCGGCACCCCAATAGTACGACCATCCTGCCTTGGTAAAGGACGCGGCGCGCGCGCCGAGCATCAAGCGGAGATCGCCGCTCAGGGCATCCTTCACCGGAGCGCTGATAATTACGGATTCTCCCTGCGCAAAGCCGTCCATCCGGATGCTGCGGTGGATGCTGCGGTCGGCATCGTCGCCTGAAGACGGCTGCGTGTGAGACGGACATACAAATTCCAGGGAACCTTCCGCATTGCTGCGGGAAAGGACCATTCCGCCGTTGAATATACATTCATTCCCGCCAATCACTGCATTCGTGAGTTTGCGGCTTTCCGGCGAGTCAATCTCGAATGTCTCGACAATGGGGAAGCCATAGCCTTCCACAATCATCTGTTCGCCGGCGTCCTGTAGAACCGTTATGGTTTTGCCAAGTTCGGCTGAAGAAGGTGCGACAATCTTGATGACGGCGGTCCGGGCTTCCGTCTTTTTATTCGCACTCACGGAAAGGGCGATTTCTTTGTTTCCCTGACCGGAGGTAGCGCTCAATGCAACCCAGGCGACGGCTTTCCCGTCAGGGTCGGAGACCGTGATGTCCCAATAACAGTTGGATGCGATTGTGAAGGAATCTTCCAATCCTTGTGAGGGAGCGTTGATCTGCTCCTTGTTCACCGTGAGTTCGGGCTTTTCGTCATCACCCTTGCCGGTGGGATCTTCCTTCGGTACGCAGGAAAAGACTGCGGCCAGCAGGGGGAAGGTGAATAACAGGAATCTTTTGCTCATAATTATATGGTTTTGCAGTTTTGGTTCCGCGGCGATTCACTTGCAAATATATACGAAAAAACAGCAGATTTTTCAAGCCTAGTGATAAAACAAGGTTTTTAAAAGGGTTTTATACTATCTATAATATTATATATAAGAGATTTAACATTTATGGCCTCCGGCTGAAAAAACAAGATTTTTTAACTATCTTTGCAGCATGAAAATCAGGGTTTTTCTCTTCTTTGCGGCATTGTTGACGGTCTCGTCCTGTTCGGTAGATAACCGCTCTTACCTTCAAGAACTGGACAGGGCCATAGAACAGAAAGCGGAATTCGACCGCTCGCATGAGATGCTGCAGGACTGGAACAGACAGCAATTCAGGACTGCTCCTTCAGACAGCGCCAGGTGGGAAGCTGCTTATTCCCTTGAAAAGATTTTTTTCTATCACGACGTGGATTCCTGCTATCATTATATCCAGGAGATGCTTCGCCTTCAGGGACGCGACCAAAGGCGGCGCGGAACAAGTGCGGCCTGTTATGCAAACATCCTGTATAAGATGGATTCCCTCAACAGGGCTTTGACCGTTCTTGAAACCGTAGACACCGCAGGCCTTGGGACAGGAGGTTTTCATACTTACGGTTATGCAGGATATCATATTTACAGAAAGCTCCTGCACGACAATCCTGTTTATGAGAAAAAGTGCCGGAACACCATCAACAGCTGGTGGAGGAGGGACAGTACAAATATCGAGTGTGTCTATTATCACAACGAACAGCTGCGAAGGGAAGGACAGACAGTAGATGGCATCGGCCGGCTGGACGCCTGTGTTCTTACAAGCCCCAACGACACGGCCAAATCCTACTACTTCAGGGCAATGGAATATCTGAATTCCGGCGACGACGCAAGGGCGATGGAGTGCTTTGCAACATCGGCGACATATGATCTCCGTGTTTCGGCGAAAGCCTACAATGCGCTTTATGAGCTGGCCAGAATCCTTTTCAGGCGCGGCGATATCCGCCGGGCCGACCGCTATATGCGCATGACTCTTGAAGATGCGGAGTCGTCCCATTATGCCCTGCGCTACAACGACATCCTGCTCTCGGAGTACGAGATAATGAACGTGGTGCTCAAACAGGAGAAGCAACGCAAGTATGGACTGATTGTTGGAGCGGTTGCGGTTTCAGCCACTCTTCTTGTCGTGCTGGTGCTGCTGATTCTGCTTGTGCGATATTCCGGCAGGCTCACAGTATCACAGCGCAAGCTGAGTGAAGTGTCCAGCATCAAGGACGGTTTCCTTGCAAATTATATGGAAAAGTGCGTGGACTATCTGAACAAAGTGGATGAATACCGTTCTTCTCTGCGGCGTACGGCAAAGGAGGATGGCCCCGACGCGATAATGGCCCAGCTTCGCAAACCGTCCTTTGCATCCGGCGAAATCAGCGGATTGCTTTCTTCGCTGGATTCCACATTTATAAGCATTTTTCCGGATTTCGTGGACAGGGTGAACGCCCACATGAAACTCGGATATAAGCTTGAAATGCCGGCAAAGAACAAATTGTCAACCGAGCTCAGGATTCTGGCCCTTATCAAGATGGGCATTTCCAAGCGCCAGAAGATTTCGAAGATCCTGAACATGTCGGTGACCACCGTTTATTCCTACCACTGCAACCTCCAGAAACATTCGGATATTCCGTCACAATCCTTCGACCGCGTGATAGCCTCTTTATAACTACGCTGGCGACGTAACCTGGCAGACGCCTGTTGCCCGAACAGGAGAGGTCTTCTGTGATGGCCCCATCACTCCCGATGTCATATCCGTCGGCAAGCAAGAGATTCCCGTTTCCCGCAAGTACAGGGAATCCGTCAGGACCATTCTTTCGAATGATTTGTCTATCACGAGATTGTCATGGCCCTCAGTGTTTTCAGATAATAATTATGACCAAAAGTGACCGGGGAAAAAGTGTATCTTTGTATCCGTTATGGAAAAGAAAACCAAAAGAAGATTTGACTGGGGCAGTTTTTTTGTGACCGTCCTGGGTACTGCCATCGGCGTAGCGCTCACCTTTATCGTAAGCGGAATACTGGAGCGCCGTAGCAAGGCGCAAGTCCAGCGGCTCACGGCCATCATGGTGATTCATGATATAGACAATTCCATCAAGATTATCAAAGAGATGAGGGAGGAAGAAGAACGGAATGGCGAATTGCTGCGTTTCGCCCTGAAACAAAGGGACCAGCTGAAAGGGATGCCGTTCGGTTTTCAGCTTCGACACATCCAAGGAGAAGATTTTCAACAGCGACCTGGACGCCTGGGTAAACAGGTATCGGGAGCAATCCATAGAAAGAATCAAGGAAATGGCGGACAAAGGGGAGAAACGCACTGTAAAAGCCAGCATGGACTCTTCCAACGACAAAATGGAATGGACCGAGTCCGATGGCGCCGTGCGTTACCTGAAGCGAAAGGAAGAATAATGGCCGCTGTTTTATCTTTGTTTTGATATGATAAAGATTACTAGCCACGCAGCCCTATGCTGCATAATGCTGGTGGCGGGCCTGGCCGCATGCACCAGCCGGCAACCATCCGCCCTGAAGTATCGCTTTGCCTCGCAGGAAGAAGGACAGCAGTTGAAATTGGTTAACAC
>Ga0310690_10001021_pt1 | contig 52684 bp, 46 predicted proteins | sample AusTroGonzalo_MG_2_FD_207661 | JGI IMG/M metagenome (GOLD analysis project Ga0310690, IMG submission 207661) | Bovine rumen microbial communities from tropical cattle in Woodstock, Queensland, Australia - Gonzalo_04 (v2) (version 2) | ecosystem: Host-associated > Mammals > Digestive system >... | reverse complement strand
GTCAAATCGGGCTCGACCCCCAGCGCGGCGAAGGAGTTCATCCGCCGGACCGTTTCCATATCCAGTTCGCGCCCGCCGCCCTGATAAGCGGTGGTGGAGTCGTAAAAGCGGTCGCAGAGCACGATCCTGCCCGCGTCGAGAGCGGGTTTTATGACCTGACTCACGTGCTGGCTCCGCGCCGCCTCCATAAGCAGAAGTTCGGTCACCGGGTGGACCGCCTCGTCGCCGCGGTGCCCCTTTACCACATTGCGGATCGCCTCCGCCAGCGGAGTGCCGCCGGGCTCGCGGGTGACGACGACTTCATGCCCGGAGGCGGACAGCGCCGCGCCGAGCAGTTGGATCTGCGAGCTTTTGCCCGCTCCCTCCGGTCCTTCGAAAGTGATGAAATATCCGCGTTTCATGGCACGCAAACCTGTCTCCACATAAAAAAACCACAGCTTTTGCCTTCTTTCAAAATAATTCCATTTGCCGGAAAGTTCAAACGGTGTTATATTTTCTTTATGCTCATTTTTAAACAAAAATTTTAAAACGGGACACATAATTATGGCTTCGACACTTTCCCGCAGCAGTTATCTCGAAAAGAACGTCGGCGATTTTCCGGCGGAAATGACCATCGGCGGCCGCCGCTACGTCAAGGTCGACGATCTGCGTTACGGCACCAACCCCCACCAGGTCGCCTGCTACTACAAACCCGCCGGGATCGTCTGCCCCATCGGCGACATGGAGATCCTCAAGAACGGCAAGAACGGTTTGTCGCAGACCAATTTGGAGGATATCTCCGGCGCGCTGAACATCGTCAAGTTCTGCGCCGCCCCGGCGTGCGCGGTGATGAAGCACGTCAACCCCTCCGGCGCCGCGATCGCGGTGCCCGGCGACGATCTGCGCACCGTCTACCTCAAGGCGCGCGACGCCGACGCCCGCGCCGCCTTCGGCAGCGTGATCGCCTTCAACGTCGAGGTCGACGAAGCGACCGCACGCGCGATCATGGAGACCTTCGTCGAATGCGTCGTCGCCCCCGCCTTCGCGCCGGGCGTGCTCGACATCTTCAACGACCACGAGACCTACAAGCTCAACCGCCATGTGCGGATCCTGCGCTGCGGCGATCCGAAGACGCTGCCGCGCTACACCGGCGAAGCGGACGCCCGCTACAACACCTTCAAGGTGCTCGCCGACGGTTCGCTGGTCGTCGCCGCGCCGCTCACCACCTCGCTCCGGAGCGTCGCCGATCTGACCCCCGCCTTCGGGAGCAACTCCCGCTGCGGAGAACAGCGATCGACGGTCCCGGCGGCGCCCGAGGCGCTGCGCGACCTGCTTTTCGCCTGGCACGTCAACCTCTCGGTGCGTTCCAACGGCGTCGTGATCGTCAAAAACGGTCAGACGCTTTCGGTCGGCACCGGCGAGCAGGACCGCGTCGGCGCGATCGAACAGGCGATCGCCAAGTTCAAGGAGAAGTATTCCGGCGAATCGACACTGGAGGGTTCGGCGATGTCGAGCGACGGATTCTTCCCCTTCGAAGACGGCGTCGAGACCGCCGCCGCCGCCGGGGTGAAGACGATCATCGCCCCCGCCGGTTCGCTGCGCGACGCCGACGTCATCAAGCGGGCGAACGAACTCGGGGTGTCGCTCTACCACGCGCCCGAACGTATTTTTTCGCATCATTGATCCGGAGAACGCAAAAATCACAGGAGATCCTCATTTATGGCAACCAACAGAACAAAGAGCAGGGAAAAGCAGATCAACGCGGCGCTCGAACAGACCCTCTTCAACGACGTGGAACGTTTCGAGTTCTGGTTCGCCGCCCGCTGGAAGCGGATCGCGGTCTTCGCGGTCCTCGCGGCGGTCGCGGTCGCCGCGATCTTCGGGATCCGCAGCTGGCGGCGCGCCGAGGAACGCCGGGCGGCATCCGCCTTCGCCGACGCGACGACGATCGAGGCGCTGACCGGAGCCTTGCGGAAATACGCGGGCCACAAGGGCGAAGCGCTGGCGCGTTTCCGCCTCGCCGGACTCTGCATCGAAGCGAAGAAAACCGCCGATGCGCTCGTCCAGCTCAATGCGATCGCCGCCGACGGCGACGCCGATCCCTCGCTGCGCGGACAGTCGCAGCTGCTCGCCGCCTACTTGCAGGAAGACTCCGGCAAGCTCGCGGAAGCCGCCGCCGCCTTCCGCCGGGTCGCCGCCGAGGGCTCCTACGCCCCGGCGCTGCGCTGCGAGGCGGGATACGCCGCCGGGAGGCTGCTGATCTCTCTCCGGCGCTTCGACGAGGCGGGCGCGGTGCTCCGCAACGCCTCCGCGCTCGGAACCGCCGGCAGCACCGGCAACTACTGGAAGGCGCAGGCGGGCGATCTGCTGCTCGCCCTCGACAACGGCGAATTCGCCGCGAAACCCGTCGTGAAACCCGCTGCGAAAGCCGCTGCGGAACCCGCGCTTCCGGCGAAAGCGAAATCCGCTGCGAAAGCCGCTGCGGAACCCGCGCTTCCGGCGAAAGCGAAATCCGCTGCGAAGCCGGTCGCGAAATCCGCGGCGAAATCCGCTGCGAAGCCTGCGGTTCCGGCGAAGTAATTTCCGTGATCCGGCATGAAACTCACGCACCGCGAAATTTCGGAACTGCGGGCGCTGGCGACCCGGGGAGGCCGTCGGCGTCTTGACCTCTGCCGCTGCGAAGGGGTCCGCGCGGTCCGCGAGGTGCTGAACCGCGCGCCGGAAGCGCTGCGGCTCGTCGCGGTGACGGAACGGGGAGAAGCCGCCTTCGGCGGGGGACTCCCGGAGGAGAAGGTGCGGCGCTGCGCCGAGGCGGAGTTCGCCTCGCTCGCGGCGACGGTCAATACGCAGGGGGTGCTCGCGCTGGCGGAGGTCCCGCCGGAGCGGAGCGGCGCGGTCGAAGGGGAATTCATCCTCGCGCTGGACCGCCTGAGCGACCCCGGCAATTGCGGAGCGATCGCCCGGACCTGCTTCGCGGCGGGGGGACGCGAGATCTGGCGCACCGCCGGGAGCGTCGATCCGTGGTGCGACAAGGCGCTGCGGGCGGGACTTTCGGCGCAGTTCGCGCTGGGGTGGCGGAGCTTCCCCTCGCTCGCCGAGCTCAAGAGTGAGGCGGCCCGGGCGGGGTACGGGAACTTCTTCGTCGCCGATCCCCACGAGGGGGAAAACTGTTTCACGACCGCCGACCTCTACCGCAGATCGGTGATCGTGATCGGCAACGAGGCGCAGGGCGTCGTCGATGTGCCGCCCGGCTCCCGCCGGGTGCGGATCCCGATGCCGGGGGATTTCGAGTCGCTGAACGCGGCGCAGGCGGCGACGGTGCTGCTGGTGGAATTCGTGCGGCGGCGGTGCGCCGCGGGAGAAAACTTATGAACAACTGGACTTCGATCTATCTTGCGGTCTTTCTGGCGGGTGCGGCATCGACGCTGATCCTGACCCCCTTCTTCCGGCGTCTGGCGGTGCTGAGCGGCTTCATGGATCTCCCCGCCGCGAACCACAAGGGTCACCGGAAGGCGACGCCGCTGCTCGGCGGCGCGGCGCTTTTCACCGGCTGGATCGGCTGTCTCGCCCTCGGCGTGACGGCGCTGCGTTTCGGCTGGATCCCCGGCGGCGCGGAGCTTCTCGACCGTCATCTGGAGGGATTCGCCGCGGTCTCGGGGCGGCTCTTCTGCATCGTGCTGGGCGCGGCGCTCGCGGTGCTGCTCGGCCTGTGGGACGACCGCCGTCCGATGGGTGCTGCCGCAAAATTCGCCGGCCAGTTCGCGGTGGCGCTGATCGCGGTGCTGCTCGGCGGGGTCCGGATCAAACTCTTCGGCGGTTCCCCGTGGCTCAACACCGGGATCACGCTCTTCTGGTTCATGCTGCTGATGAATTCGATCAACTTCTTCGACAACATGGACGGTCTCGCGGTCGGCACCGTGTCGATCGCGATGGGCTGCTTCACCGCGATCGCCGCCCTCAACGAACAGTATTTCATCGCGGTTCTTTCGGCGCTGTCGTGCGGCGTCGGCTGCGGATTCTGGTTCTACAACGCGAATCCCGCCTCGATCTTCATGGGGGATTCGGGAAGCCATTTCCTCGGCTACCTCGCGGCGGTGATCTCGTCGGGCGTCACCTTTTTCGACCGGAGTTATTCGCTTTCCCGCTTCCCGATGCTGATGCCGCTCTTCATTCTGGCGCTGCCGCTCTTCGACACCGTGATGGTGGTGGCGATCCGCACCCGGAACCGCAAACCCTTCTGGATCGGCGACCACAACCACATTTCGCACCGCTTCGTGAGGATGGGGCTCGACCGCAAACAGGCGGTGATGCTGGTCCACCTGATGGCGCTCTCGATCGGACTCGGGATTTTGCCGGTCTTCTGGGGCGACTTCCGCACCGCGGCGATCCTCGTGGCGCAGTCGCTGCTGCTCTTGGCGATCATCACGATGCTGCAGTTCTCCCTTTCCAAAACGCCCGACGCGCGCGAGACCGTCGAAGAGACGATGCCGCCCCCCGAAGCGGAGGCGGGCAAGCGGAAACTCCGAACGAACGGCGCTCCCGACGACGCGGAGGAGGAGATCCCCGCACCGGAGTCAGCGCCGCCGCGCAAATGAACCGCCGCTTCCCGCAGGCTTCCCGTTCCCGCCGCACGCAGGCGGGAGAAGATCCCCCGAAACCACCACCTGTTTCCGTCTCCTGACGGAAAAACGAAACAGCAGAAGAAATGAAAGAATTACGCAACGTCGCCATCATCGCCCACGTCGACCACGGCAAGACCACGCTGATGGATCAGATCATCCGGCAGTCGAAACTTTTCCGCGAAAACGAAGTCATGGTAGACTGTTTTCTCGACAGCAACGACCTCGAACGCGAACGCGGCATCACCATCCTCTCCAAGAACATCAGCGTCGAGTACAAGGGGGTCAAGATCAATCTGATCGACACCCCCGGACACAGCGACTTCGGCGGCCAGGTCGAGCGGGTCCTCAAACTCGCCGACGGCGTGCTGCTGCTGGTCGACTCCGCCGAGGGTCCGATGCCCCAGACCCGTTTCGTGCTCGACAAGGCGCTTCAGCTCAAACTCAAGCCGGTGGTGGTCATCAACAAGATCGACAAGCCCGACGCCCGTCCGACGGTGGTGCAGAACAAGGTCTTCGACCTCTTCTGCGAACTCGACGCCGACGAGTCGCTGCTCGATTTCCCGACCCTCTACGCCAGCGGACGCGACGGCTGGGCGGTCCGCGATCTTCAGGACGAACGCCAGTCGATCACGCCGCTGCTCGACGCGATCCTCGAATTCGTGCCGCCGCCGCCGCGCCGGGAAGGTCCGGTGCAGGCGCAGGTGGCGACGCTCGACTACTCGAACTTCGTCGGACGCATCGGGATCGGCCGCGTCTACCGGGGCGATCTCGACCTCAAGCATCCCCTGTCGATCGTCAAGCGCGACGGCAGCGTCGCCGCCGCCCAGATCAAACAGCTCTTCACCTTCGAGGGGCTGGGACGCGCCGAAACCGACTGCGTGCACTGCGGAGACCTCTGCGCGATCGTCGGCATCACCGACATCGACATTTCGGATACCATCTGCGACGCCGAACACCCCGAAGCGATGCCCCCGATCGCCATCGACGAGCCGACGATCTCGATGGTCTTCCGCATCAACGACTCCCCCTTCTTCGGGCGCGAGGGCAAGTACGTCGGGAGCCGCCAGCTCCGCGAACGGCTCTTCCGCGAGACCGAACGCGACGTCGCGCTGCGCGTCGAGGAACTCTCCGGCGACTCCTTCAAGGTCTCCGGCCGCGGCGTGCTCCATCTGGCGATCCTGATCGAGACGATGCGGCGCGAAGGCTACGAACTCGCGGTCGGCAAACCGCAGGTGATCCTCAAGGAGATCGACGGCGTGAAGAACGAGCCGATCGAGCGCCTCTCGGTCGATGTGCCCAACGACTTTGCCGGACACATCATCGAAATGGTCGGGATCCGGCGCGGCGAACTCATCCAGATGGAGTCGCGCGGCGACCGCCAGCTGATCGAGTTCTTCATTCCGACCCGGGGCATCATCGGTCTCCGGAGCCGCTGCCTCACCGCCAGTCAGGGCGAAGCGGTCATCAACCACCTCTACGACCACTACGAACCCTTCAAGGGACCGATCCCCTCTCGGGTCAACGGCTCGCTGGTCAGCATGGGGCAGGGCAAGGCGATCCCCTTCGCCATCGACGGACTGCAGCTCCGCGGCGAATTCTTCATCGATCCCGGCGTCGACACCTACGAGGGCATGATCGTCGGCGAACACTGCAAGGAAGGCGATCTCGTCGTCAACCTCCAGCGCGCGAAGCAGCTCACCAACCTCCGCGCCGCCGGCAGCGACCGCAATCTCAAGATCGCCCCCGCCCGCAAGATGTCGCTCGAACAGGCTCTGGAATACATCGAAAACGACGAACTCGTCGAGGTGACGCCGCTCAACATCCGGCTGCGGAAGAAACTTCTGACCGAACTCGAACGCCGCCGCCAGCGCATTCATGGCTCCGAAGAAGAATAACCGCCGCCGAACTCCCGACGCCGAACTCCCGACGCCCCGCCGCGCCGAAGCCGACGCCGAAGCGCTGCGCTTCGCCTGCGGCGGGGAATGCGTGTGCCGCCTTGACGACGGAAAATTCTGTTTCGTGCGTGGCGCGATCCCCGGGGAACGGCTCCGGGTCGCCGTCACCGCCGAAAAGGCGTCGTTCGCACGCGGAGAAGTGCTCGAAGTGCTCTCCCCCGCCGCCGGACGGCGCGAACCGGAGTGTCCCCGTTTCGCGGGGTGTCCGGGGTGTTCCTATCTGCATCTCGACTACGACCGCGAAGTCGAAGCGAAGGCGGGCGTCTTCGCGGACCTGCTGCTCCGCGCGAAGCTCGCCGCGCCGGAGGCGCTGCTGCCGCCCTTCGCGTCGCCCCGGCGTTTCGGCTGCCGCAACAAACTCACCCCCGTCGTCGCCGCCGCGCCCGGCGGCACGCGCTTCGCCGCCTTCCGCGCCGCCGACAACACGACCCCGGTCCCGCTGCCGTCCGCCGGATGTCCGCTCGCCGAGGAGGGGATCAACGGCATGCTGCCGGCGGCGGTCGCCGCCGCCGCGCCGGGGGAACGGCTGCTGCTCCGGAGCGACGGGGACGGCGGCGTCTTTGCCGCAAACCTCGCCGGAGACGGGGACGAGACGATCCTGGAAAAACTCGGCGGACTCCGTTTCGAAGTCTCCCTCCGGGGATTCTTTCAGACCAACCGCGCCGTAGCGGGGGAACTCATGCGCCGGGTCGCCGACGCGGTCGCCGAACACCGCCCCTCCGAAGTGCTGGAGCTTTACTGCGGCGTGGGAGTCTTTTCGGTCGCCGCGGCGCTCCGCCTGCGGGAATGCCGCTTCCGAGGCGTCGAAGTCGCGCCGGAGGCGATCCGCAGCGCCCGCCGCAACGCGGAACGGCACGGCGTCGCCGCGCGCTGCCGCTTCTCGGTCGGCGACGCGGAAAAGACGGAGATCCCGGATTCCGCCGACCTCGTGATCGTCGATCCGCCCCGGCGCGGACTCTCGCCGGAACTGTGCCGGAAACTGATCCGCTGCCGCGCCAGGCGGATCGTCTGCGTCTCCTGCGCGCCGGACACCCTGTGCCGCGATCTGACGCGGCTGGCGGCTGGCGGCTGGCGGGCGACTTCCGCCGGACTCCTCGACATGTTCCCCGGCACCGCCCACTTCGAAAGTCTGACGCTCCTCGACCGCTCCCGGGGCGGGATGGCAGATCCGGGGTCCCCGTTCCCGCGCATGTGATCGTCGGCCCCCCGGAACCGACCGCTTCCCGGCAGGGGGCGTCCTACGGACGCCCTTCCTCCGGAAACCATCAAAAAAATTCCTTATTTTTTGCCTTTTTTCCCCTTTTTTTCCGTGGCGAAATTTGACATGGCGCGTTATATTATCCCAGCCGGATGAAAACGCGTCGTTTCTCCTCCGGAAAGAGTGCCGCCGAACAGGAGTTTTCCGCCATGCTGAACAAAGGTTCCCTCAAGTTTCTGGAAGATCTGATGATGACCTCGAGTCCGTCTGGCTACGAGGCCGCCGCGGCGAAATGTTTCCGCGATTACCTCGCGCCGGTCTGCGACCGCGTGGAGTGCGACGTGATGGGCAATACGATCGCCGTGCTGAATCCCGGCGCGCCGATGCGGGTGATGCTCGCGGGCCATTACGACGAGATCGGATTCCAGATCGTCTACATCTCGGAGGAGGGGCTGCTCTACTTCCGCCCCAACGGCGGGATCGACAAGCTCAATGTGCCGTCGAGCGAAGTGACGGTCTGGAGCGCTTCGGGACCGATCCCCGGCGTGATCGGCAAGAAACCGATCCACCTTCTCAAGGAGTCGGAACGCAACACCCCGCCCGAACTCGCCGACCTCTGGATCGACATCGGGGCGGAATCCCGCGCCGAAGCCGCCGCGATCGTCTCGGTCGGCGATCCGGTGACGATGCGCTGCAACTTCCGGCGCTTCGGGAAACACCGTTTCGTCAGCAAGGGGACCGACGACAAGATCGGCGCCTTCGTCGTCGCCGAAACGATGCGCGCGCTGGCGAAACGCAAGCTCGCCGTCGCGGTCTACGGCGTCGGCACCGTGCAGGAGGAGGTCGGGCTGCGCGGCTCGGCGACGAGCTGCTTCGGCATCGATCCCGCGGTCGGCTTCGCTGTCGACGTCGGCTTTGCGACCGACATCCCCGACGTGCCGAAGCGCAAGCTCGGCGACATCCGCCTCGGAGCGGGTCCGGTGCTGACCCGCAGCTGCGACAACAACGTCGTTCTCGGCGAACTGATGCGGCGGGTCGCGGCGAAAAAGAAGCTCGTCTGGCAGGAGTCGGCGGCGCACCGGGCGACCGGCGGCACCGACGCGGCGCGGCTTCAGCTCAACCGATCCGGGGTGGCGACGGCGCTCATCTCGATCCCGAACCGCTACATGCATTCGCAGGTCGAGATGTGCGATCTGCGCGACGCCGAAGGCGCGGTCGCGGTGCTGACCGAGACGATCGCGGCGCTGACCGGCAAGGAGAATTTCGTGCCGGTCCTCTGACGGGGAACGGCGGACCGCAAAGATTTGAAACAGCAAACCGGCAAGAGGAGAAATTCGGGTCATGTACACGGCGCGTCGGTCCAAATCGGGCGTGGAGCGTTATGCCACGCCCGGTTCCTGCAGCGACGGCTCCGGCGGCGCGTCGGTCCCCGAACTCTCCCCGGGCAGCTATCTGTGGCGGCGCATCGGTTTTTTCGCCCTCACGGCGCTCTTCTTCAGCGCCGGAGTGGTGATGACGATCCGCTGACCCGAAACCCACGGAGAAGATGATCTTATGGAAGTCAGACTTTACAACACCATGGAACGCAAGGTGGTCCCCTTCGTGCCGCTGGTCCCCGGCAAAGCGGGACTTTACACCTGCGGACCGACCGTCTACAACTACGCGCACATCGGGAATTTCCGCGCCTACGTCTTCGAGGACATCCTCCGCCGCGTGCTGGAATATTTCGGCTTCGAGGTGCGTCAGGTGATGAATCTCACCGACGTCGACGACAAGACGATCCGCGATTCCCGCGCCGCGGGACTGCCGCTCCGGGAATTCACCGCGAAATTCAAAAGCGCCTTCTTCGAAGACGTCAGGGCGCTCCGGATCGAACCGGCGGCGGTCTATCCCGCCGCGACCGATCACATCCCCGAAATGATCGCCCTCATCGAGGTGCTGATGAAAAAGGGTTTCGCCTATCAGGCGGAAGACAAGTCGATCTACTTCTCGATCGCCAAATTCCCCGATTACGGCAAACTCGCCCGGATCGACCGCGACAATCAGAAGGTCGGGGTCCGCATCGACGCCGACGAATACGCCAAGGATTCCGCCGCCGACTTCGCGCTGTGGAAGGCGCGCGACGACGCCGACGGCGACGTCTGGTGGCAAAGTCCGTGGGGGGAGGGGCGTCCCGGCTGGCACATCGAATGCAGCGCGATGTCCTCGAAGTACCTCGGGGAGCGTTTCGACCTCCACACCGGCGGCATCGACAACATGTTCCCCCACCACGAGGACGAAATCGCCCAGAGCGAAGCCGCTTCGGGCCGCAAGTGGGTCAACTACTGGCTCCACTGCGAACACCTGATGGTCGACGGCGCCAAAATGTCGAAATCCCTCGGCAACTTCCACACGCTGCGCGACCTCGAAAAGCGCGGCTGGAGCGGACGCGAGATCCGCTGGGTGCTGATCGGCGCCCATTACCGCAAAAAGCTCAACTTCACCTTCGCCGCACTCGAAGCCGCCCGCGAGACCCTCAACCGCTTCGGCGCATTTTTCGCCCGCCTCGCCGGGATCGGCGCGCCGGGAGAACCGGGAGAAGCGGCGGCGGCGGCGACGGCGGCGCGGGAACGCTTCGGGGCGGCCCTCGCCGAGGATCTCAATGTCCCCGGCGCCCTCGCCGCGCTCTACGACCTGATGAAGAACGCCAACCGACTCGCCGACCGCGGCGAACTCACCGCCGCCGGTGCCGGTGCGGTGCTGGCGGCGTACCGCGATTTCGACCGCGTGCTGGGATGCCTCGACGTCGATGAGGCGAAGGCGGCTCAGAAGGAAGAAGAGAAGTTCCCCGCCGAGGTGATCGCCCTCGCCGAAGAGCGCGCGGCCGCCCGCAAGGCGAAGGATTTCGCCGCCGGCGACCGTCTCCGCGATGCGATCGCCGCCGCCGGATACCTGATCGAAGACGCTCCCGGCGGACTCTGGCGGCTCAAGCGGAAACCGTGATCCCGGCGGTCTGTCCCGCCGCGGATCAGTCCGAAAAATAGCTCCGGAGCAGCAGGAAGAGCGCCGCCAGCAGCAGCAGGGTAAGGATCGCCAGCCGGTGCCGCATCAGAAAGAGCGCCGCCCGCCGCATCAGAGAGGCGTGTTCCGCCCGCGGCGCGTAGCCGCTCATGAAGGCGATGATCTCCTGACGCAGTTCGGTGACGCTGCGGTAGCGTTCCTCCGGATTCCGCGCCATCGCCTTGCCGCAGACCGCTTCGAGCGAAGCCGGCACGTTCCACCCCGGCGGCGCCGCCGCCGAAGGCTTCGGCACATCGCCGGAGGCGGTCCGCTTGAGCTTCTCCTCCTGAGAGCACCCGGAAAGCGGCGAAGCGAGCGCGAGAAGCGCGTAAAGCACGCCGCCCAGCGAATAGATGTCGCTCGCCACCCCCACCTGCGACGCCGTTTCCGGCGAGAGGAATTCGGGTGACATGTAGCCCGGAGTTCCCTTCGCCCGCCGGTCGCCTCCCGCGAGCACGGCACAGCCGCGGTCGTCGAGCGGCGCGGCGAGTCCCCAGTCGAGCAGGATGACCTCGCCGAAGTCGCCGATGTTGACGTTGGCGGGTTTGATGTCGAGATGGCAGTAGCGGCGGGAGTGGGCGAAGTCCACCGCGTTGCAGATCCGCAGAAAGATCTGGAGCCGCCGGTAGACGGTGTACTTCTCCACCATCTGCGGATCTCCGGCGCGCATCCGCTGGATCAGCTTCGCCAGCGACTGTCCGCGCAGATACTTCATCGTGAAGAAGGGCGAACCGCTGCCGTCGATCCCGACGTCGTGGACCGGCACGATGTTCGGATGTTCCAGCCGGGCGGTGAGCAGCGCCTCGGCGATGAAGCGCTCGAGATCGGCGCGCGGACGCTCCCGGAAATCGGGCATGATCGCCATCGCCACTTCCCGGTCGGTATCGGCGTCGTGGACCAGCAGCACTCCCTTCATGCCGCCGAATCCGATGCTGCGGATGAAGCTGTAACGCTCCTGCGGCTTGGGGGAAAGACCTTCGAGCAGCGAATCCGCCGCCGAAGCGCCGGGATCCGGAGCCGAACCGAGGATCCGGGTTTTTTCGATCAGAGTGATCGACTTCGTATCCATCTGCGCTTTCCTCTACCGTTTCTCTCCTTCTCCCGCCGGGAAAGGATCGTGTTCCGCGCCGAAGCGCGGAAAAAACGGCGTCTCTCTCACTTCTTTTTCCGCGTTCCACGGACGGCGGAAAAACCGGGAGCCTTTTTCCCGGCGGCGACATCCTCGCCGATCACGCACCGGCCGCCGCCGGCGCGCGAAGGAGCTTCGTACATCACGTCGAGCATCAGTTTTTCGAGGATCGCCCGCAGTCCGCGCGCGCCGGTCCCCCGGGCGAGCGACTGCGCCGCGAGCAGTTTCAGCGCCCCGTCGGTGAATTCGAGTTCGACGCCGTCGAGCGCAAGCATCTTCTGATACTGGCGGACCAGCGCGTTCTTCGGTTCTTTGAGCACCCGCACGAGATCGTCCTGCGAAAGCGGGTCGAGCGAGGCGAAGACCGGGATCCGCCCGACCAGTTCCGGGATCAGCCCGTAGTGGACGAGATCCTCGGGCAGACAGTCGTGGAAGGGGGAGCTCTGCAGCTCCTTCTCCTCCGCGTCGGTGAGCGCGCCGCGCTTCCCGTCGTCGACGAATCCGAGGACCGGCTTCGCCGCCCGGCGGCGGATCACCTTCTCCAGACCGACGAAGGCTCCGCCGCAGATGAAGAGGATGTCGGTGGTGTCGATGTGGATGAATTCCTGCTGGGGATGCTTGCGTCCGCCCTGCGGCGGCACGTTGGCGACGGTCCCCTCGAGGATCTTCAGCAGCGCCTGCTGCACGCCTTCTCCCGAAACGTCGCGGGTGATCGAGGCGCTTTCGCTCTTGCGCGAGATCTTGTCGATCTCGTCGATGTAGATGATGCCGATTTGGGTGCGCGCGATATCGTTGCCCGACGCCTGATAGAGGCGCAGCAGGATGTTTTCGACATCCTCGCCGACGTATCCCGCTTCGGTGAGCGTGGTGGCGTCGCTGATGGCGAAGGGGACGTCGAGCATCCTGGCGAGGGTCCGGGCAAGGAGCGTCTTGCCGCTCCCGGTGGGACCGAGCAGGAGCACGTTGCTCTTGTCGAGCTCGACATCGGCGAAGGGAACTTCCTTCCCCTTCGCCTTTCCTTCTCCGGGACCGGCGTCGGCGGAACGGTTCGCCTTGAGCCGCTGATAGTGGTTGTGGACCGCGACCGAGAGAACGCGCTTCGCCTCCTCCTGACCGATCACGAAGCGGTCGAGTTCCGCCTTGATCGCGGCGGGCGACGGCACCTTCAGCGAGGCGACGGGATCGTTTTTTTCGCTCTCGCGGCGCTCCAGCTCCGCCAGGGAACGGCTGCCGGTGCGGAGGCAGTCGGCGCAGATCGCCAGCCCGTCGAAGCATTTGCTCGGCACGAAGATCAGCCCGGGATCGCGTCCCGCCTCGGCTCCGCAGAAGCCGCAGATCAGTTTTTTGCCGGAACGTTCAGCCATCGCTCACTTCTCCGACGGACGGTGGGGAAGCACCTTGTCGACGAGACCGTATTTCACCGCCTCCTCCGCGCCCATGAAGAAATCGCGTTCGGTATCCTTCTCGATCTTCTTGAGCGTCTGGCCGCAGTGGTGCGCGAGGATCCCGTTGAGCATCGTGCGGAGCCGCAGGATCTCCTTCGCGTGGATGTCGATGTCGGCGGCGGTCCCGTCGGCGCCGCCCCACGGCTGGTGGATCATGATGCGGCTGTTGGGCAGCGCGAAGCGCTTGCCGGGACGTCCGGCGGCGAGCAGCACCGCCGCCATGCTCGCACACTGACCGACGCAGTAGGTCCTGACATCGCACTTGAGCATCTGCATCGTGTCGTAGATCGCGAGACCGGCGGTCACCGATCCGCCCGGACTGTTGAGGTAAAGCTCGATGTCCTTCTTCTCGTCTTCCGACTGCAGAAAGAGCAACTGAGCCACGACCAGACTGGCGACGGCATCGTCAATCGGAGTGCTCAGCAGGACGATCCGGTCCTTGAGGAGCCTGCTGTAGATGTCGAACGCGCGTTCGCCCTGACCGGTCTGTTCGATCACGGTGGGCACGAGGTAGGATTTTTCCCGGTTCTTCATGGAATTCTCCCTGCGGATGGTTGGTTTTCGTTCCGACTTTCAACGCTTCTGGAAACCGAACCCGCCGCAACCGGTCATCCTTCCCGGCGCGGCGGCAACCGCGCCTCAGGCGCGGTGCATTACTTGAGAACGGCGTCGACGAGACGGTCGAGCACCTTGGCGTTGACCATGTCGATCCGGAGATCGTCGATCGCGCCGCTCTTTTCGAGCATGCTCCGCATCTCTTTCGGCCGGTAGCCGTAGTAACGGCTCATGCCCTGCATCTGATTCTCGAGCTCGCTCTCGGCGACGGTGATCTTCTCCTGCTTGGCGATCTGCCGGAGGATCAGGGAGCGGCGCAGCGACTTCGCCGCCGCGGTCTCCGCTTCCTTGCGGTGCGCTTCGAGTTCGCTCTTGAACTTCTCGGCGTCCTCCTCGGATTTCACCGATTCGCGGGCGATCTTCTGAAGTTCGCGCTGGACCTCGTTCGCCAGCAGCGCGGGGGGCAGCTCGAACTCGCCCGCCTTCTCCAGAAGCTGTTTCGTGATCTCCTCGCCGACGGCTTCGCGGCGTTTCGCCTTCGCTTCGCCCTCCAGACCCTGACGGATCGTCGCGCGCAGCGCGTCGATCGACTCGCTGCGGGTGCGCTGGATCAGCTCGGCATCGTCGAGCTTGCCCCGGCGCTGGACTTCCTGCACCTTCACCGTGTATTTCAGGGTCTTGCCCGCGAGCTTGGCGTCGCGGTAGTCGGCGGGATAGGCCGCGTCGAAGGTGTATTCCTTGCCCTTCTCGGCGCCGGTCAGCGCCGCGATCGAACCGGGAATGATCTCAGGCTCGCTCAGCCAGAGAAAGGCGTTTTCGGCGGCGACCTGACGCTTCAGCGAAGCGTCGGCATCCTCGGGCAGCTCGAAATCGCTCTTGTAGTCCGCCTTGATCATGTCGCCCGCCTCGGCGGGGGAATCGACCGCGGCGTAGGTGCCGTACATCGCGCGGTACATCTCGAGGCGCTCCTCGACCGCCTTGTCTTCGACCGCCTCGACGGGAATGTCGATCTTGAGCGCGTTGTAGTCGCCGAGCTCGATCGCGGGAGCGACGTCGGCGGCGAAGACGAACTTGAACTCCTCGCCCGCCTTGAACTGCGGCTCCTCCTTGAAGGAGAGCGAGAGCAGCTCGAGCTTCTCGGCGTCGATCTTGGCGACCGCGCTCTGGAAGATGCGGTTTTTCAGCTCGTCTTCGATCTCTTTCGCATACTTGCCCGCGACCATGGCGACGGGCGCCTTGCCGGGACGGAACCCCGGCAGCTGGACCATGCCGGCGATGTAACCGGAGACCCGGTCGCTTTCGGCGCGGACGGCATCCGCCGGAACGGTGAAGGTGAATTCACGACTGCAAACGCTCGGAGTGGACTCCTCCAGCACAATGGAGTCTGCTAATTTCTTGGCCATCGCTGTCTCTCAATTTTTCTTTCAAAATGACTGAAAATGCGTACGGAACGAGATACATCCCATAATATACTCCATAAGTGGCGAAAAATCAACCGCGCGCCGCGCCGGAACCGTCAAGAAAACGCGCCATCCGTTCCAAAGCCGCGGCGAGATCCGCGCGGGCGGTGGCGTAACAGCAGCGCACGAACCCCGCGCCGGACTCTCCGAAGGCGGTTCCCGGCACCACCGCGACCCGTTCGGCGCGCAGCAGCGATTCGGCGAAGGCGGCGGCATCCGCCTCCTTTCCGCCGGGGATCGCGGGGAAGGCGTAAAACGCGCCCTGGGGCATCCGGCAGTCGAGACCGATCCGGTTCAGCCCGGCGACGAAGAAGTCGCGCCGTTCGCGGTAGCTTTCACGCATGCGCTCCATTTCGGGCTCTCCGGCGCGGAGCGCCTCCAGCGCCGCCTCCTGCGCCGCGGTCGGCGCGCACATGATCGCGTACTGGTGGATCTTCATCATCGCGTCGATCACGGCGGCGGGACCGCAGGCGTAGCCGATCCGCCAGCCGGTCATCGCGAACGCCTTCGAAAATCCGTGCAGAAAGATCGTGCGGTCGCGCATCCCGGGGAGCGAGGCGATCGAAACGTGTCCTCCCTCGTAACAGAGTTCGGAATAGATCTCGTCGGTCAGCACGAGAAGGTCGTGTTTTTCGGCGAGCCGCGCGATCCCCTCGAGCTTTTCGCGCGGGATGTCGGCGCCGGTGGGATTGCAGGGGGAATTGAGCAGGATCGCCTTGGTCCGCGGCGTGATCCTGCGGGCGATCTCCTCCGGTTCGACGGCGAAGCCGTTTTCGACCGAGGTCGGCACCGGGACCGGCACGCCGTGCGCCATGCGGACCTCCGCCGGGTAGGAGACGTAGCACGGCTCCGGATAGATCACCTCGTCTCCGGGATTCAGGATCGCCCGGAACGCGATGTCCACCGCCTCGCTGACGCCGACGGTGACGATGCACTCCTTCGCCGGATCGTAGGAGGCGGCGTAGTGCTTTTCCACATATCCGCAGATCGCGCGGCGCAGCGCGGGCATGCCGAGGTTGGAGGTGTAGGAGGTGTGTCCGTGCTCCACCGAGAAGATCGCGCTTTCGCGGATCGTCCACGGAGTGGTGAAGTCGGGTTCGCCCACGCCGAGCGAAATGATGTCGTCCATCGAATTCACGAGGTCGAAGAAAGCGCGTATCCCGCTCTTGGGCAGCCCCGCGATGTGACCGGCGACAAACCGTTCAGAGGCAGATCTTGAGCCGCTCATAATCCTCGTCGCCCTCCATGATCCGCCCGGATTCCTTGTACTTCTTGAGAATGAACCCCGTGCTGGTCGACATCACGCCGTCGATGGTGGCGAGTTTCGAGGCGACGAAGCCGGCGACCTCCTGCAGCGTGCCGCCCTGCACGGTCAGCAGAAGGTCGAAGCCGCCCGAGATCAGCGCCACGTCGCTCACCTCGGGGAACTTGGCGATCCGCTGGGCGACCTGATCGAAGCCGCCGTCGCGTCGCGGCGTCACCCGCACCTCGATCAGCGCCTTCACGGGGCGGTCCGAAAGCGCGTCCTCGTTGAGGATCGCAGTATAGCCGCGGATCACACCGTTCCGTTCCAGTTCGGCGACTTCGGCGGCGACCTCGGCGGCGGTGAATCCGGTCCGTTCCGCGAGTTCGTCGGCGGTGTACCGCGCGTTTTCGCGCAGCAGCGAAAGAAGTTTTGCTCTTTTTTCCATGTCAGCGGCTCCCGGTCGTGCAAGGATCACGCGGCACCCTTGCCGCGTCTTGCGTCGTCCATTGTGTCATCGGGAAAATGTACCCCCGATCTCCGCCTTTTTCAAGGTCGCCGCCGGGACTTTGGACGGGGGCGCCGGAAAAAAATTTTTTCCGATTTTCCTTTTCGCCGGGGTGGACAAAGACCTCTTCCGGGTGTAAACTATGTGCTGTCGTTTCAGAAAACGGATGCCCCGTCGGGGGTTCCGCACCAATCACGGAGAGATCCATGAATATCGTTGTCTGCATCAAGCAGGTCCCGGGGACCACCAGGGTCGAGATCGACGAGAAAACCGGAGTGCTGAAGCGCGACGGCGTCGAATCGAAGCTCAACCCCTACGATCTGTTCGCCCTGGAGTGCGGCGTGCGGCTCAAGCAGCAGTACGGCGGCTCCGTCACCGCGATCACGATGGGACCGCCCCAGTGCGAAAACGCGATCCGCGAGGCGTTCATGATGGGGGTGGACGCGGGGGCGATCCTCTCGGACCGCCGCTTCGGAGGCGCCGATGTCCTCGCCACCAGCCGCACCATCGCACAGGGGATCCGCAAACTCGGCCCCTTCGACCTCGTCATCTGCGGCAAACAGACCACCGACGGCGACACCGCGCAGGTCGGAGCCGAACTCGCGGAGTTCCTCGGGATCCCCCACGTCGCCAACATCTGCCGCATCATCGAAATGCGCGACGGCGCCATGATCCTCGAACGCGACATGCCCGGGGCGATCGTCACCGAGTCGGTCCGGATCCCGTGCCTGATCGCCGTCGACAAGGACATCTGCCAGCCGCGGCTGCCCTCCTACAAGCTCAAGAAGGCGACCGCGAAACGCGAGATCCGCTGGCTCTCCCTCGACGATCTCGACGACCGCGACCCGCTCCACTACGGGCTGAACGGCTCGCCCACGCAGGTGAAGCGGATCTTTCCGCCCGACCACTCGCGCGAACAGGTCGTCCTTCGCGGCGGCGCCGAACTCGGCGACCGCCTCTTCGACGAACTGCGCGACAAGAAATTTCTGCAGGAGTTCTGACCATGGCGGAAATCATCATCCATCCCGAAAAGATCTCCGACTTCGCCGCCGCCCGCGCCCTCTGCCCCTTCGGCGCGATCGGCGAAAAGAACGGCGTCCTCGAGATCACCGCCGCCTGCCGCGGATGCCGGCTCTGCGTCAAAAAAGGACCCGCGGGCGCCTTCGAATTCGTCGACGACACGCCGCGTCCCGAAATCGACAAAAGCCGGTGGCGCGGCATCGCCGTCGTCGCCGAAGCCTTCGGCGGCAAACTCCACCCGGTGACGCTCGAGCTGCTCGGCAAGGCGCGGGAACTCGCCGCCTCGATCCGGCAGCAGGTGACGGCGGTGGTGATCGGATACCGCATGGAGGAAGCCGCCGCGACCCTCGCCGAATACGGCGCCGACCGGGTCGTCGTCTACGACGATCCCGCGCTGGAATTTTTCCGCATCGAGCCCTATACCGCGATGCTCGAAGACTTCATCCGGCGCGAACAGCCGGCGGCGGTCCTCGTCGGCGGCACCCCGGCGGGACGTTCGCTCGCCCCGCGCTGCGCCGCCCGGTTCCGCACCGGTCTCACCGCCGACTGCACGGTGCTGGGGATCCAGCCGAATACCGACCTCGACCAGATCCGTCCGGCGTACGGCGGCAACATCATGGCGCACATCAACACGCCGCGGAACCGTCCGCAGTTCGCAACGGTGCGCTACAAGATCTTTCCGATTCCGCCCCGCGGACGCAATGCGGGAGTCGAGATCGTCCGTCCGCCGATCCCGGCAGGAGGGCTCGCCTCGAAGATCGAAGTCCTCAAGGTCGTCGAAAAGCCCCCTGCCGCCATGCTCGAGGATGCCGAAGTGATCGTCGCCGCCGGACGCGGCGTGCAGAAGAAGGAGGATCTCGCCATGCTCCGGGAACTCGCGGATCTCCTCGGCGGCAAACTTGCGGGCAGCCGTCCTCTCGCCGAAGCTGGCTGGGTCTCCCAGACGCACCAGATCGGTCTTTCCGGACGCACGGTCAAGCCGCGGCTCATCATCACCTGCGGGATCTCCGGCGCGATCCAGTTCGTCGCCGGCATGAAGAACTCCGACTATGTGGTGGCGATCAACCGCGACGCCGACGCCCCGATCTTCAAGGTCGCCCATCTGGCGCTGGTCGGCGACCTCTACGCAATCGTGCCGCGCCTGCTCGAACGAATCCGCGAGGTGAAACCATGAACCGAACCGAATCCGCACCGTTTTCCGACGCGCTGCTGCGCGAACTGCGCGAACTTGTCGCCGAACCCGAACGGGTGATCCCCGGTCCCGAGGTCGGCGAGGACTATTCCCACGACGAACTCGCCGGAATCCGCCGCGCGCCCGACGTGCTGGTCAAGGCGAAATCCGCCGCCGAGGTCGCCGGGGTGATGAAGTTCTCCCGCCGGCACAGGATCCCCGTCACGCCCCGCGGTCAGGGGACCGGGCTGGTCGGCGGCGCGGTACCGCTCTCGGGCGGGATCCTGCTCGACCTCTCCGGGATGAACCGCATCCTCGAACTCGATCCCGTCAACCTCACCGTCACCGTCGAACCCGGCGTGCTGCTGATGGAGCTGGCGAAATACACCGAGGAGGCGGGCTTCCTCTATCCGCCCGATCCCGGCGAGAAGACCGCGACCATCGGCGGCAACATCAGCACCAACGCGGGCGGAATGCGCGCGGTGAAGTACGGCGTCACCCGCGACTATGTGCGCAGCCTCGAAGTCGTACTCCCCGGCGGGGAGATCGTAGAAGTCGGCGGCAAGGTCGCCAAGAACAGCAGCGGATATGCGCTGAAGGATCTTTTCGTCGGCTCCGAAGGGACCCTCGGCATCGTCACCCGCGCCACGCTGCGGCTGCTTCCGCTGCCGAAATGCAAGACCAGTCTGCTCGTGCCCTTCCCCGATCTGGTGAAGGCGATCGAGGCGGTTCCGAAGGTGATCTGCGCCGGTTCGATGCCGACCGCGGTCGAATTCATGGAGCGCGAAGTGATCGTCGCCGCCGAAGAGTACCTCGGCAGACGCTTCCCGGACAGCAGCGCCGACGCGTATCTTCTGCTCACCTTCGACGGCGCGACCCGGCAGGAGGTCGAGGAGGCGTGCAACACCGCCTCCGAGGCGGCGCTGGCGGCGGGAGCGTTCGACGTCTTCATCTCCGACACGACCGAGCGTAACGAGTCGATCTGGAGCGCCCGGGGCGCCTTCCTCGAAGCGATCAAGGGTTCGACGACCGAAATGGACGAGTGCGACGTGGTGCTGCCCCGCAGCGAAGTCGCCAATTTCGTGCGCTTCACCGGCGAACTGCAGCGCAAGTACAACATCAGGATCCGCAGCTTCGGGCACGCGGGCGACGGCAATCTCCACATTTACGTGCTGCGAGACCGGCTCTCCGACGAGGAATGGCGCCGGTCGCTCGACGCGGTCTTCGACGAGCTGTACCGGCACGCCCGCACCTTCGGCGGACAGGTCTCCGGCGAACACGGGATCGGCTTCGCCAAGAAGGGATACCTCGCGGATTCCCTCTCCCCCGAAGTCCTGCGGCTGATGCGGGGGATCAAGGAGCTTTTCGATCCCGACCATCTGCTCAATCCCGGCAAGGTCGTCTCCTGAAAAAAAGCAGACGCCCGGGGGAGACCTTCCTCCGAAACGAAACGCCTCCGGACGGGGATCCCCGTCCGGAGGCGTTTTCCGTTGCCGTTCTCTTTCGCGGGAGCGTCAGATCCCGAGGTCGAGCATCGCGTCGGCGACCTTGCGGAAGGCGGCGATGTTCGCCCCCATCACATAGTCGTCGGGGCAGCCGAACTGGGTCGCCGCTTCGCGCGCGGAATCATGGATCTTGACCATGATGTTGTGGAGCCGGTTGTCCACCTCGTCCTCCTTCCAGCTCAGGCGGATGGCGTTCTGGCTCATTTCGAGGCCGCTGGTGGCGACGCCGCCCGCGTTGGAGGCCTTGCCGGGAGCGAAGAGCACCTTCTGCTGCTGGAGATAGCGGGTCGCGTCGAGGGTCGTCGGCATGTTGGAGCCTTCGCAGACCACGCGGCATCCGCCGGAGACGAGCGTCCTGGCGTCGTCGAGGTCGAGTTCGTTCTGGGTCGCGCAGGGGAAGGCGACGTCGCACGCCGCGAGCTGCCACGGACGCTTGTCGGCGTGGTAGACCGCGCGCGGGAACTTGGCGACGTATTCGCTGATGCGTCCGCGTTTGACGTTTTTGAGCTCCTTGACGTAGGCGATCTTCTCCAGATCGATGCCGTCTTCGTCGATCACGGTGCCGTTGGAGTCGGAGAGCGAAAGCACCTTCATGCCCATCATCACCGCCTTCTCCGCGGCGTGCTGGGCGACGTTGCCGGAGCCGGAGACGAGAGCGCGCTTGCCGCGGAGTTCCTCGTTGCGGGTCTTGAGCATTTCGGCGGCGAAGTAGACGCAGCCGTAGCCGGTCGCTTCCGGACGGATCAGGCTGCCGCCCCAGTTGATGCCCTTGCCGGTCAGCACGCTGTCGTAGGAGTTGACGATCTTCATGTACTGCCCGAAGAGGTAGCCGATCTCGCGGCCGCCGACGCCGATGTCGCCGGCGGGCACGTCGATGTTGGCGCCGATGTGGCGGTAGAGTTCACGCATGAAGTTCTGGCAGAAGACCATCACTTCGTGGTCGCTCTTCCCCTTGGGATCGAAGTCGCTGCCGCCCTTGGCGCCGCCCATCGGCAGCGTGGTGAGGCTGTCCTTGAAGATCTGCTCGAAGCCGAGGAACTTCAGAATGCCGAGGTTGACGCTCGGGTGGAAGCGCAGACCGCCCTTGTAGGGACCGATCGCGTTGTTGAACTGGATGCGGTAGCCGGTGTTGACGTTGATCTTGCCCTTGTCGTCGACCCACGGCACCTGGAAGATGATCGCGCGGTTCGGGATCACCAGCCGCTCGAGAATGCAGTTCTTCTCGTATTCGGGGCGGACTTCGAGCAGCGGCGCGATGGAGGAAAAGACCTCGGTAACGCTCTGGACGAATTCCTTCTCGTGGGCGAATTTCCGTTCGACGTCGCTCAACACACGCTGCACATACGGATTCATTGTGATTGCTCCTATCATTATAGGTGATTTTCCGCTAAATCTATAATATAGCATCAGGTTCCGGCGCTTTCAACGCAATCCGCGAAAATTCCGGGGATTTTTCCTCCGTTTTTGCTTTTTCCGGACGGCGCCGCCGGGGAGCGCCGCCGGGGAGCGCCGCCGAAAGACGATTTGAAAAATCGGCGTTTTGATGGTACTGTATAGAACGTACTTCTTGAGGAATGCGCCCGGGCGGCGGTCGGTACGAAGCCCCCCGGATCGGCGAACAACAATCTGTCCCGCGCGTTCCCGCCGGGCGGCGGGACGGCGGCAAATGAAATATCGGGAGGTCCTGTTTTGAATCATCTCATCGGGGATGCGGCGCGGGCTGTGGTCTGCGGGGTGTACGGATTGATGGACATCGCCGCCGAGCTGGTGGCGTCGGAGGGATTTCTGCTCGGGCTCCGCTGCATCGGCGTGATCGTCGCGGGCTTCGTCGTGATGACCGTGCTGATGCCGGACAACATGCTCAAGATCCTCTCCTTCATACTCCGCCGCACCTTCATCCGCGTGCGCGAGCAGGGGGTCGCCGACATTCCCGAATCCGGACCGGTCCTTCTGGTCTCGAACCACATTTCGCTCCTCGACATGCTGCTGATCCAGTCGATCTGCCGCAACCGGGTGCGTTTCATGGTCCGCACGGAGATCATCAACTTCCTCCCGACCCGCTTCATCTTCTGGTATCTCGGGGTGATCCGCGTGCCCAACATGCGGCATCCGAAGGAGATGCAGCGCTTCTTCCAGCGGGTGCGTTCCCGGCTCCGCAACGGCGAGACCCTCTGTTTCTTCCCCGAAGGGGCGATCTCCGGCAACGGCAATCTGATGCGCTTCCGCTCCGGCGTCGCCCCGCTGGTGCCGCGCAACCTCGAAGTGACGATCCTCCCGGTCCGCATCGGCATGCTCCACGGCAGACTTTTCTCCGCCGAGGGGGGCAAGCTCCGCTTCAACTGGCCGCGGCGTCTGCCGATCAACTTCAGCATTTCGGTCGGCGATCCGATCAAGCCCGACCTTTCCGCCTTCCAGCTCCGGCAGACGATCTCCGAGATCGGCGCCGAGGCGGAGAAACTTCCGCAGGAGGGCGAGGTGCCGTTCCACACCGCCTTCGTGCTGCGCGCGAAACATCATTTCTTCCAGAAAAGCTTCACCGACGCCGCGACCGGCGTCGGCGTCTCGAACTTCTCGATGCTGGTGCGCTGCATCCTGCTCTCGCGCAAGATCCGCGATCTCGACCGCGGCGAGAACGGCTACGTCGGCGTGCTGCTGCCCAACTCGACCGCCGAAGCCGCGACGCTGCTCGCCGTGCTCTGCGCCGACCGCACCCCCGGCGTCATCAATTACAGCGCGGGCGAGGCGGTCGCGCTCGAATCGGCGCGCCGCGCCGGGATCAAGACGATCCTGACCAGCCGCCGCTTCATCGAGAAGATCAAGTGGCAGCCGTCGCTCGAAATGATCTTCCTCGAAGATGTGGCGAGCATCATAACCCGCAGCCAGAAGTTCGTGGCGATCATGATGGCGCTTCTGATGCCGCGCCGCAAACTGGTGCGCCGCATCATGCCGATGAGCTGCTACAACATCCACCATCAGGCGGTGCTGCTCTTCTCCAGCGGATCGACGGGAGTGCCGAAGGGGGTGATGCTGACCCACCGCAACATCAACTGCGACATCTGGTCTTTCATCCGGATGCTGGCGATCCGCAATTCGGACCGCTTCGTCGGCAATCTGCCGCTCTTCCACGCCTACGGATTCACCTGTCTCTTCGCCTTCCCCGCGCTGGTCGGCATGCCGGTCTACTACATCCTGAATCCGCTCGGCGCCGCCGACGTGGTCAAGGCGATCGCCCGCTACAAGCTGACGCTGATCACGGCGACTCCGACCTTTCTGCAGACCTATCTGCACAAGGCGACCGCCGCCGATCTGGAGACGCTGCGCCTGATCGTGACCGGCGGCGAGAAGCTGCGGCCCGAACTTGCCGAGAAGTTCCACGCGATGACCGGCAAGGTGGTGGTGGAGGGCTACGGCTGCACCGAACTGTCGCCGATCGTCACCGTCAACTTCGGCAATTCGCTTTTCGACCTCGCCTCGAAGTCGGGCAAACCGGGGAGCATCGGCAGTCCGCTGCCGGGGATCCACATCAAGATCGTCGATCCCGAGACCGGAGTCGAACTCGGTCCCGGCGAATCGGGCCGGATGCTGGTCAAGGGCGGCACGGTGATGTCGGGCTACCTCAACATGCCGGAGCAGACCGCGCGGGTGATCCAGAACGGCTACTACGACACCGGCGACATCGCCCGGCTCGACAGCGACGGCTACGTCTACATCACCGGACGCGCCTCCCGCTTCAGCAAGATCGGCGGCGAAATGGTCCCGCACGAAACGCTGGAGGAAGCGATCTCGCACTTCCGCGGGAGCGAGATGCGCGAGGTGGCGATCACCGGCAAGAGCGACCCGAAGCGCGGCGAGAAGCTGATCGTCTTCTACACGCCCGAGGATCTCGATCCGGCGGAGGTGATCCGCTACCTCAAGGAACAGAAGTTCCCGAACCTCTGGATCCCGAAGGAGGAGGACTTCGTCCGCATCGCCGCGCTGCCGCTCCTCGGCAGCGGCAAGCTGGACATCCGCAAGCTGAACCGGATGGCGGAGACCGGAGAGTACGACCTGCCCGACGCCGAAAGCCGGAAGCTCGTCGAAGGGCTGATCGAAGGCAAGAATTCCGCCGACGCCTGACCGGACGCCGCCGCCGCGGACCGGCGGCGGCTCCGCTCCCCCTGCGCTCCATGCGCGCTTCCGGAGGAAGAGAAAACCCGCGAAAAAATGCGCGATTTTCCCTTTCGGGAGCGCGGACGGTGTTGACAACGCTCCGCAAGAGTGAGGGATCTCCGGATTTCCCGGAGTCCTCCGCCGTCCGAAAGCAGAGTGCAGAGAGAGGGAAAATCCCGATGGCCGTCCGAAATCTCCCCGTTTCCGCCCCCGTGTCCGAAAACCGCGAACCCGCCGCCGATGCCGTCCCCGCGGAGCTCTCTTCCGCGAAGAAGACGCCGCCGAAACCGCAGCTGATCTACGGCGCGATCCCCCAGATCCCGGTCCTCGAGGCGGTCGAGGGGATCAGGTTCGACTTCAACGACGGGATCCGGATCCTGCTGCCGAAGAACGGGAGAGCGTACCGGGTGAAGTTCTCCGACCTCGACACCGGGCTGGTGCTCTATCAGGCGGAACCCGATCCCGGCTCGTATATCACGAGCATCAAGAAGTTTTACATCCGCTTCCGGCTCGAAATCTTCCGCAAAGGAGGCACGGAGGCGATCTTCACCCACGATTACGACGCGAAGGACCGCGAAGTGATGATCCAGCTCCCGGTCGGGACCATCGGCGATTCCATCGGCTGGTTCAGCTATGTCGAACGTTTCCAGAAGAAGCACGGCTGCAAACTCATCTGCGTCATGATGCCGTGGATCGCCGCGCTGGTGAAGGATCAATATCCCGAAATCACCTTCGTCGCGCCCGCCGAAACGTCGAAGTTCCGTCCTTACGCTTGTTATTACCTCGGGCTGTTCTTCAAGGGAGACGTGGACCACCAGCCGATCGACTTCCGCTACATCGGGCTTCACCGCACCGCCGCTTACATCCTCGGGGTCGATCCGGCGGATATCCCGCCGCGCTTCGACCTCTCCAAACCGCGCGAAATCGCCGAAAAGTACGTCTGCATCGCGGCGCAAAGCTCCAGTCAGGCGAAATATTGGAACAATCCGCACGGCTGGCGGGAGGTGATCCGTTTCCTGCGCGACAACGGCTACCGGGTGCTCTGCGTCGACAAGGAGCCGGTCCACGGCACGGGGATCCATTGGAACTTCATGCCGTGGGGCTGTGAGGACTTCACCGGCGACCGCCCGCTTCAGGAGCGGGTCGATCTCATCAAGGACGCGGATTTCTTCATCGGACTTTCGAGCGGTCTGTCGTGGCTCGCGTGGGGATGCCGGGTGCCGGTCGTGATGATCTCGGGCTTCACCCATCCGACCAACGAATTCGACACCCCCTACCGCGTCATCAACTACCACACCTGCCACAGCTGCTGGAACGACATGCGGGAGGAATTCGATCACTTCGATTTCCTGTGGTGTCCGCGCCACAAGGGAGACGAACGCCAGTTCGAGTGCACCCGTCTCATCACGGCGGAACAGGTGATCTCGACGATCCGGCGCATCCCCTCCTTCCGCCCGGCGGAAAGATGAAAGGCGGCGGCGCCTCCGGCGTGCCGGGTTGCAAAACGCATGGCCGCGTGCTATGTTAATCCCCGTTCCGCCGGCAGAAACCAATCACGAGGAGCCGCAACCGATGTTTCAACCCGATTTCGCCAAGGGCGGCGGATTGATCCCCGCGATCGCGCAGGATTACCGCACCGGCAAGGTGCTGATGCTCGCCTACATCAACGAGGAGGCGTGGCGCGAGACCCTCGCCGGCGGACGCGCCGTCTATTTTTCGCGGTCGCGCGGAAAACTCTGGCGCAAGGGGGAACGTTCCGGCAACGCGCAGATCGTCAGGGAGATCCTGATCGACTGCGACGGCGACAGCGTGATCTTCAAGGTCGAGCAGCTCGGCGGAGCCGCCTGCCACACCGGGCACGCGAGCTGCTTCTACCGCCGCCTCGGAGAAGACGGCGCGAGCGTCACCGAAGTCGAACCGATCCTCTTCGACCCCGCCGAAGTCTACGGCGGCAGGAAAGGATGACAAGCGGCAGCCGGCGGATTCCCGGCGGATTTCCGGCGGATTTCCGGCGGAGCGCAACGGCGACGCGCCGCCGCGGAAGAATCCTTCCCCGGAGGGAAAAAAGCTGCCCCCTGCTTGCTTTTTGCGGCGCGGGGCACTATTTTATGTGAGATCCGGCGCCGCACGGTCCTCCGGCGGCGCGCATCCTGCAGGCAAGAGACGGCGCCGGCCTCCGCCGGTGCAAGAGAGAAGCACGATCCATGTCGGCTGAATTGTTCCTCGCGGGGCGGTACCTCAAACCGCGCCGCAACGCGGTGTCGCTGATCACTTTGAGCAGCATTCTCGGCGTGACCCTCGGAGTCGCGGTGCTGATGGTCGTGCTCGCGGTGATGACGGGCTTTACCGACCTCATGAAAGAAAAACTCATCGCGACGCAGGCGCATTTTCAGATCCGCGGCTTCGGCGGCGGAGTGATCCGCAGACCCGCGCCGCTGATCGACGCGGTGCGCCGGAGCGGCGGAGAAGCGCTGCCGGTGGTGATGGGGCCGCTGCTGGCGCAGTACGGCAACGGACGGCTCGATCCCCGGGTCGTCGTGCTCGGCGCCTCGCCGGAGGGGATCCGGAAGCGCCTGAGTTCCATCGAGATCCAGCGCGGAGACTTCCGGCTCGAGGGGCGGCGGATCGTCCTCGGATCGGCGCTGGCGGCGCGCTGGGGAGCGCAGGTGGGCGACAAGATCCTGCTCCACTCGGTGAACCGCCTCACCAGAATGATCCGCCGCCGCGCCGACGGCGGCATCGAACTCGATCCGGGCGCCTCCGCCGTGCTGCCTACCGAATTCACCGTCGCCGGGATCTCCTCGGTGGGCAAGTACGACTTCGACAACCTGGTGATCTTCGCCGACGCCGACGACGCCGCCGAACTCTTCGATCTGCCGTGGGGATGCGCGACCTCGGTCTTCTGCTGGGGACCTGACCCCTTCAACCAGCATCGGATCGTCGGATCCGTCGAGTCGAAACTCCCGCCGGGCTTCCGGGTCGTCACCTGGCAGCAGGAAAACCGCCAGCTGCTCGAAGTCCTCGCGGTCGAAAAACGGATGATGTTCTTCCTGCTGATCTTCATCGTGCTGGTCGCCGCCTTCAGCATCACCAACACCCTCATCACCTCGGTCTACCAGAAGACCCGCGAGATCGGGCTGCTCAAGGCGATCGGCGCGACCGACGGCGCGGTGACTCGCGTCTTCGTCGCGCAGGGACTCCTCATCGGGGTGATCGGCAGCGGATGCGGAGCGCTGCTCGGCTGGCTGGTGATCTTCTTCCGCAACGACATTCTGCATCTCGTCTCGCGCTGGACCGGGATGAGTCTGTTCCCCAAGGAGTTCTACTTCTTCAACGAACTGCCCGCCCGGATCGTCGCAGGCGATCTCGGCTTCATCGTGATCTCGAGCATCGTGCTCTGCACCCTCGGCGCGGTGATCCCGGCGTGGCGCGCCTCCCGGATCTCGCCCGCTCAGGCTTTGAGGTACGAATGATGAACGATCTTCCCGACGCCCCCGCCGTCTCCGCCGCGCCGCCGTCCGCCGAAGCGGTCGTGGAACTCCGCGACGTCTCCTACTCCTACCGCCTCGGCAAACGCCGTCTGGAGGTGCTGCGCGGCATCACCCGCTCGTTTGCGGCGGGGGGGTGGCACTGCATCTTCGGCGCTTCCGGCAGCGGCAAGACGACGCTGCTCAATCTGATCGGCGCGATGGAGCCGCCCGCCGCGGGCAGCCTCCGGGTCGCGGGTGTGGAACTCGGTTCGCTGAGCCGACGCGAAGCGGCGCGTTTCAGGGCGCGCCGGATCGGGCTCGTCTTCCAGGCGTACCATCTGCTGCCGGAACTTTCGATCCTCGAAAACGTGATGCTGCCCGCCCGTTTCGCGGGAACTCCGGTGCGGGCGGCGCGCGAACGCGCCGCCTCGCTGCTGGAAAGCGTCGGGTTGAAGGAACGGATGCGCCACCGTCCCACGGAACTCTCCGGCGGCGAAGAACAGCGCGCCGCGATCGCCCGCGCGCTGATCAACGATCCCGAACTGCTGCTCGCCGACGAGCCGACCGGCAACCTCGACGGCAGGACCGGCGGCGAGATCCTGCGGATCTTCGAGGAACTCCGCGCCGCCCCCGGCGGACGTTCGATCCTGATGATCACCCACAACCGCGAGATCGCCGCTTACGCCGACAGCGTCGTCGAACTCGTCGACGGGGTGCTGGTGGAAAGCGGAGCGTCCTCCCGGCGGCCGTAGCGGCGGATCACCGCGCCGGAGACGGCGGAGGAGGAGAGACTTCGGGCGCGAAGCGGATCGGTTCGGCGGCAAGCTCGGCGGCGAGCAGCCGCTCCATCGCGCGGCTGACCAACGCGGCGGAGAGCTCCTCCTCCAGCAGCGGCGCGACCTCGGCAAGCGGGATGTACGAAGCGGGCGTCCGCCGGCGCAGCATCACCACCAGGATCCGTTCCTCTTCCCGGAAGACCGCGACCTCCCCTTCGGCGAGCCGGGCGACCTTCTCCGGCGGCGGCAGCGCGCCCCCCGCCCCCTCGGGATCGACTTCGGCGGCGACGCGCACGAAATCCTCCCCCTGACGGAGCCGGGCGACCGCCGAACGGACGACCGCTTCGGCGTCCCCGCGGTCGCGGCGGATCGCGATCACGCCGCAGTCGATGCGCGGCGGCTTGAGGAAACGCTTCTGGTCCAGCCGGTATGCCTGTTCGATCTCCAGATCGCCGACCGCGACCTCCCGCGGCGCCGTCTCTTCGAAATAGCGGTGCAGCGCCGCCTTCAGTTGGAATTGCGGCGTTGCGGCAAGCTCCTCCAGCTGACGGCGGAGATTCGCCGCCGCCGGAGTCGCACCGAAACGCCGGGTATGGCGCTCGAGATAGCGCTTCGCATTGGCGTCGTCGACGGCGATCCCGCGCTCCCGCAGCTTGTCGAGGAGGATCTTCATCGCGATCTTCTGCTCCGCAAGACGGCGGACCGTCGGGAGAAGTTCTTCGGGGTGCTCTTCGAAACGGCGGCGGGCGGGTTCCGCCAGCAGCGCCGGTCCCACTTCGGAACGCAGCACCGCATCTCCGCCCCGGCGGGCGATGACTTCGGGGAGCTGCGCGAGCATGGCGGCTGCCGCCGGCGCGACGGCGGGCTCATCGGCGACCGCGCAGAACGCGCCGACGGCAGCCGCCGCCAGCGCTCCGGCGATCGCGCGTCTCACTTCGAGGAACCTCCGGCGCCGGCGGATCCCGCCGACGGGACCTTCGCCTTTCCGTCGCCGCCTGCCGCGGAATTGGGAGAAACCGCCGGTCCGGATGCGGCGGACGCGGTTTCGCGGAGCTGGCGTTTGCGTTCCTCCCGTTCTTTCGCCTCGACGCGGGCGATCGACTCCTCGTAGAAGCGGAAATAGGCTTTGAGCTTCGGCGTGAGATTCGCGGAAAGACCGATCGAAGCGGCGGTGAGCGCCGCCGACATCGCGGAGGAGGACTTCGCCTTCTTCATGTTGCGGAGCAGCTTCTCCGCGTTGCGGAGCTGGCGGACCTTGCCGTTGAGCGTCATCAGCGTGCGGTTGCCGGGATAGTGGCGGCATCCCTCTTCGAGCGCCTTCCGCGCCGCGGTGAGATCGCCGCGGTTCAGCGCCTCCTGCGCCCGCCGGATGTAGGCGTTGCCCTCCTGGATCGCGATCAGCGTCTTCACCGACGAATTGTAGTTGTCGATCTGATGGATCTTGTCTCCCTGCCGGACCGCGGAGGCGAAATCGCCCTTCCGGATGCTGCGGAAAAAGCGCAGCACCAGATCGGTGCGTTCGAGCGGCGGCGCCGGATGACGGCCGCATCCGGCGGCGAGCACCATGCCGACCGCCGCCGCGCGGCAGAGCCGTGAGAAGAATCTGGACATAACCCCTGCTTCCCGTTTTTGTTGGATCCGGCGAAACGACGGCCGGACCGGTTCTTCACATACAATACCACCGAATTCGGCAAAAATAAAGCCGATCGGGGAGAAAAAGATCCTCCGCGGATTGATTTTTGTCCGCCCCGGCATATATTATAGCTCAAAATCATAAAAACGATGCGAAAATCGCAACCGTCGCAGTGCATGGACGGCGCCGCCGGAAATCGGACGCGCGCCTTCCGGGGAGAATGGGGGGTCTCCATCATGCCGGATCCGATCGGTTCGCCTCTTGTGAAAATTCCGAAGACTCCGGCCGCGGGAAACGGCGCGGAAGGTCACCGCCGCCGTCTCCGCGAACGCTTTCTGCGGAACCGCCTCAACGGATTTCAGGAATACGAGATCCTCGAACTCCTGCTCACCTTCGCCGTCGCCCGACGCGACGTGAAGCCGATCGCCCGCGAAGCGCTCCGGCGCTTCGGTTCGCTCACGGCGCTGCTCGACGCGAGCGGCGCGAAACTCCTCGAGGTCCCCGGTTTCGGACCGGCTTCCGTCGTGCTCGTCAAGCTGATCCGCGCCGTCGGCGACTACTATCTGGAACAGCCGCTTCGCAACTGCGACGTGATCGAGAACCGTCCCGCGGTGCTGCGCTATCTGCGTTCCAAACTCGGCGGCGGTTCCAAGGAGACGCTGATGGTCCTCTATCTCGGCAGCCGCAACCGTCTGCTCGACCGTCAGATCTATCCGGGCACCGTGGACCGCTCCGGCATCTACATCCGCGAAGTCGTCGAACACGCGGTGCTGTGCCACGCGACGGGTGTCGTCATCGCCCACAACCATCCGAGCGGGATGTGCACGCCGTCGCCCGAGGACCGCGAACTCACCCGCAGACTCGACCGGGCGCTCAAGGCGCTGGGACTCACCCTTTTCGACCACTTCATCGTCACCCGCTGCGCGGCGATATCGATCCTCGGTACCGACGATTGACCCGCCGGATCCGGCGGAAGACCGTCCGGCGCTCCTCCGGGGCGGGAGGGCTCCCCGTGCCGGCGCCGGCGAAAACAAGATATTTTTTTCTTAAAAAGGGGTTGAAGTTTCGTTTTCCGTGCAGTATGTTATAAGGAAATAAATCCGGATTGAGAGGTTTTTCCGCCGTGCCGCCCAAAATACAGAACACTCCGGCGATCCGCCGGATGCCGATCTATCTGCACAAGCTGCTCCGCATGCGGCTTGAGGGCAAGGTCAATGTCTCCTCGACGGAACTCGCCGAATACCTCAACGTCGAACTCATCGTCGTCCGCAAGGATATCGCCCTCACCGGCATCGCCGGGCAGCGGCGGGTCGGCTACGACATCAACGAACTGATCCGGTACATCAAGAACTATCTCGGCTGGCAGGAGACGATCACCGCGACCCTGATCGGCACCGGCAGTCTCGGCTCGGCGCTGCTGGGCTACGACGATTTCGCCCATTACGGTTTTGCGATCGAGTCGGTTTTCGACAGCGATCCGGCGAAGATCGGGCGGGAGATCCGGGGGCGCGAGGTCTTCGACATCGCCACGCTGGAGAGCCGTCTCGCCAACGCGGTCCCGCAGGTCGGGGTGATCTGCGTCTCGACGACGTCGGCCCAGGAGGTCGCCGACCGGCTGACCCGGCTCGGCATCCGCTATCTCTGGAATTTCGCCAACACCGCGCTGAACGTTCCTCCGGGAGTGGTCGTTCAGCGCGAAGTGATCGCGGGCGGGCTGGCGCTCCTCGCGGTCCGCATGAAAATGGACCGCGCCGGTTCAGGGAAGGAGCGCTGACGGAAGGAGGATCCGGGAAAGAGACCGGGCGGCGGGAACGCCCCCCGTCCCGGGAAGAAAGAAGGAACAAGGTGGTTTACCGTGCAGTATTTTGCGCGCAAACGGTTTTCGAGTACGAGGTTCCCAATCAATCAAACGAGGTAAGAGAGAAAACATGGGTAGCAACAATTTGTCGGAAGGGGCGGCGGAAAAATTCGCCGAACTCGACGCCTTCATCGACGGCTTCGGCATCGACCGCTACGACGAACGCCGCCGCGGCAGGCTGATCCAGGTGCTTCACCGGGCGCAGTCGCTCTTCGGGTATCTGCCCCGCGAAGTCATCCTGCACGTCGCCGAAAAGCTCTATCTCACCGAGGCGCAGGTCTCCGGCGTGGTGAGCTTCTACAACTACTTCACCACCGAGCCGAAGGGCAAATACTGCATCAACGTCTGCCTCGGCACCGCCTGTTACGTCAAAGGCTCCGAGAAGGTCCTCTCGGAGATCGAACGGGTCCTCGGCATCAAGGCCGACACCCAGCCGACACCCGACGGGCTTTTCTCCATCTCCGCGCTCCGCTGCGTCGGCGCCTGCGGACTCGCCCCCGTCATGATCGTCAACGGCAAGGTCTACGGCAAAGTCACTCCCGCCAAGGCGGTCGAAATCATCAACGAATACAAGAAACTGGGTTGAGTTCCATGAATAAGATCACTTCTCAGAAAGAACTGCTCGCCGCCTACAACGCCAGCAAGAACCAGCTGGCGCTCCGCTGCGTCGACCGGCACGACATCAACTCCGTCAAGAAGGACATCCTCTGCTGCGGCGGTACCGGCTGCCACGCCTCCAACTCGCAGGAGATGATGGAGAATCTCCGCAAGTACATCAAAGAGGCGGGGCTGGAGAACGACGTCCGGGTGATCCAGACCGGCTGCTTCGGCTTCTGCGCGCAGGGGCCGATCGTCAAGATCATGCCCGACAACGTCTTTTACGTTCAGGTCACTCCCGACGACGCCAGGGAGATCGTCGAGAAGCACATCGTCGGCAAGGAGCTCGTCGAACGGCTGCTCTTCGTCGAGCCGCTCATCAAGGAACGGATCCACGACTACGCCAAGATGTCCTTCTACGCCAAGCAGCAGCGCATCGCGCTGCGCAACTGCGGTCTGCTGAATCCCGAGGACATCACGGAATACATCGCCAACGAAGGTTATCAGGCGCTCGCCAAGTGCCTCTTCGAGAAGACTCCCGCCGAAGTGGTGCAGGAGGTCCTCAACTCCGGACTCTGCGGCCGCGGCGGCGCCGGGTTCCCGACCGGACTCAAGTGGAAGATCGCCGCCGGCGTCAAGGCGGATGAGAAGTACATCGTCTGCAACGCCGACGAGGGCGATCCCGGCGCCTTCATGGACCGTTCGATCATGGAGGGCGACCCCAACAGCATCATCGAAGCGATGGCGATCGGCGCCTACGCGATCGGCGCCCAGCACGGACTGGTCTACATCCGCGCCGAGTATCCGCTCGCCGTGTCGCGCCTCGAGACCGCGATCGGGCAGGCGCGCGAAGCCGGACTCCTCGGAGACCGGATCATGGGCAGCGACTTCAGCTTCGACATCGAAATCAAGCTCGGCGCGGGCGCCTTCGTCTGCGGCGAGGAGACCGCGCTCATCCACTCGATGGAGGGTATGCGCGGCGAGCCCACCACCAAGCCGCCCTTCCCGGCGAACATCGGCGGCGGTTACTGGGGATGTTCGACCAACGTCAACAACGTCGAAACCTACGCGTCGATCCCGGAGATCATCCGCAAGGGAGCCGCGTGGTACAGCAAGATCGGCAACTGGAAGCCCGAACTCGATGAGAACGGCAACTTCAAGCGCACCGTTTCCGGCAACGCCGGGACCAAGGTCTTCGCGCTCGCCGGTCAGATCAACAACGTCGGTCTCGTCGAAGTGCCGATGGGGACCACGCTGCGCGAGATCATCTACGAGATCGGCGGCGGGATCTCCGGCGGCCGCGAATTCAAGGCGGTGCAGACGGGCGGACCCTCCGGCGGCTGCATCACCAAGGAGAACCTCGACACGCCGATCGACTACGGCAACCTGACCAAGATCGGTTCGATGATGGGTTCGGGCGGCATGATCGTGCTCTCCGACAAGGACTGCATGCCCGCGATGGCGAAGTTCTATCTGGAGTTCACCAAGGACGAATCCTGCGGCAAGTGCACCCCCTGCCGCATCGGGACCCGCCGGATGCTCGAAATGCTCGAGCAGATCTGCGACGGCAACGGCACCGAAGAGATGCTCGTCGAGCTCGAGGATCTCGCCAACACGATCCGCGACACCGCGCTCTGCGGTCTCGGCCAGACCGCGCCGAACCCGATCCTCTCGACGCTGCGCTACTTCAAGGACGAGTACATCGCTCATGTGCGCGACAAGAAGTGCCCCGCCGGGACCTGCCAGAAACTCTACAACCTCACGATCACCGACGGCTGCATCGGCTGCACCAAGTGCAAACGCAACTGTCCGGTCGGCGCGATCTCCGGCGAACTGAAACAGAAACACGTCATCGACACCGCCAAGTGCATCAAGTGCGGCGCCTGCATCGACGGCTGCCCGAAGAAGGCCATCGTCAAGGAATAAGGAGAATGCTCTCATGGATCAGGTAACTGTCACTATCAACGGCATCAAGGTGAGCGTTCCCCGCGGTTCGACGATCCTCGATGCGGCGAAGAAGATCGGCATCAACATCCCGACGCTCTGCTACTGCCCCGACGTGGGCTGCGGCGTCGCCAACAAGCCGGCGTCGTGCCGGATCTGCCTCGTCGAGGCGGAGGGGATCCGTCCCCGCCCGATCCTCGCTCCGGCCTGCGCGACACCGATCGAGCGCGACGGCATCGTCGTCAAGACCAATTCGACCCGCGCGCTCAAGGCGCGGCGCACCGTGCTGGAGCTGCTGCTCTCGGATCATCCCCAGAACTGCCTCACCTGCGCGAAGAACCAGGACTGCGATCTGCAGAAGCTCGCTTCCGAATTCGGGGTCCGCGACATCCACTTCAAGGGCGCCCGCAACTCCTTCGAGCCGGACACCTCCAGCGCCGCGATCATGCGCGACCTCTCGAAGTGCATCATGTGCCGCCGCTGCGAAACGGTCTGCAACAAGGTCCAGACGGTCGGGACTCTGACCGGTTACGGACGCGGTTTCAAGGCGAAGGTCGGCACCGCCGGCATGATGCCGCTTGCCGATACCAGCTGCACCTTCTGCGGACAGTGCGTCAACGCCTGTCCGGTCGGCGCGATCACCGGCATCAGCTATGTGCGGCAGGTCTGGAACGCGCTGAACGATCCCAAGAAGACGGTGATCGTGCAGACCGCGCCCGCGGTCCGCGTGGCGATCGGTCAGGAATTCGGTTTCGAGCCCGGCATGCCGATCACCGGCAAGCTGGTCTCCGGGCTCCGCGCCCTCGGATTCAACAAGGTTTTCGACACCGACTTCTCCGCCGATCTCACGATCATGGAGGAAGGTCACGAGCTGGTCGAGCGCATCAAGAGCGGCAGGGATCTGCCGATCCTGACCAGCTGCTGCCCCGGCTGGATCAACTTCATCGAGCACAGCTTCCCCGATCTGCTCCACATCCCGTCGAGCTGCAAGTCTCCGCAGCAGATGTTCGGCGCGATCGCCAAGAGCTACTACGCCGAAAAGATCGGCGTCAAGCCCGAAGATCTGATCGTCGTTTCGGTGATGCCCTGTCAGGCGAAGAAGTACGAAGCGGCGCGTCCGGAATTCAGCCCCAACGGGGTCCGCGACGTGGATTTCGTCATCACCACCCGCGAACTGGTGCGCATGTTCCACGAGGCGGGCATCAACCTCGCCAACGTTCCCGAGAGCGATTATGACAGCCCGCTCGGCGAATCGACCGGCGCCGGCGTGATCTTCGGCGTCACCGGCGGCGTGCTCGAAGCCGCCTGCCGTTCGGTCTATTTCATGCTCAACGGCAAGAACCTCGAAGGCGATGCGATCAACTTCCGCGCGGTGCGCGGACTCGACGGCGTCAAGGAGGCGAAGGTCGAGATCGCTCCCGGCAAGATGATCAACGTCGCCGTCTGCTCCGGCCTCGGCAACGCCCGCAAGGTGCTGGAGATGGTCCGCAGGGATCCCGACCGCTTCCAGGCGATCGAGATCATGGCGTGCCCCGGCGGCTGCATCAACGGCGGCGGTCAGCCCTATCTGCACGGCGACCGCGCGCTGCTCGAAAAGCGCATGAAGGGCCTCTACACCGAGGACGAACGCAAGACGATCCGCCTCTCGCACGAGAACCGGGACATCCAGACGCTCTACAAGGAGTTTCTCGGCGAACCGGGCAGCGAAAAGGCGCATCATCTGCTCCACACGATCTACCACCAGAAGTAATTTTCCGGGGGTACGGTCCGGCTGCGGCTCCGGGAGCGGCGACGACGCCCCCCCCGGAGCTTTTTCCGTGTCGGGAACCGGCGCTTTTTTTGCCGAAATCGCCGCGGCGGGGATGCAATTTTCTGCGCTGCGGTGTATATTAGGTTTCTCGGGATCGGAACGCTTCATCACGGAAAAACGATATGAGGACGGTTGGCACTGCGGGGCGGAAGGAGCGCCGCCCGATCTTCCGGGGAGGCTCCGGCGGCGCCGCCGGCCGCAACTTCTGAAACTTCGGGGATTTTCACCATGGACCTGCTGGAAGAGACCAAATCGCTCGCCGTCCGCGCCGGAGCGCTGGCGCTCGGCGAACGCGAATCCGCCGGAGCCGAAGTCGCCTGCGAGACCAAGGCGAGCGAAACCGACATCGTCACCGCGACCGACCGGCGGGTGGAATCCTTCGTCATCGAAGCGGCGCGGAAACTTCTCCCCGGGAGCGCGTTCTACGGTGAGGAGGGCGGCGAACAGGGTCCCGCCGACGCGGAGTACCGCTGGATCATCGACCCGATCGACGGCACCGCGAACTTCGCGCGCGATCTCACCAACTGGGCGGTCTCGATCGCGCTGTGGCGCGAAGGCAAGCCCTTCCTCGGCGTCGTCTACGCCCCCCGGCTCCGCGAACTCTACTGCGCCAAGGCGGGCGAAGGAGCCTTCTGCAACGGAAGAAGGCTCCGGGTCTCCGCGGTCGACCGGCTGACGCGGGCGGCATGTTCCACCGGGTTCTCGTGTCTGCGCGCCGGCTGGACCGAGGAGACCAACCTCAAGTTCTTCGCCCGCATCGCTCCCCGGATGCTCGCGATGCGCCGTCTCGGCTGCGCGTCGCTCGATCTCTCCCTCGTCGCTTCGGGCAGGATCGACTTCGCATGGGAGCTCAATCTCGGGCTTTACGATCACGCCGCCGGGCAGCTTCTCGTCACCGAGGCCGGCGGCCGCTTCACCGATCTTCTGGGGGGCACGGAATATCCGCAGAAGGGCACCCTCGCCAGCAACGGGGTGCTTCACGGGACGCTGCTGGAATATTTCTCCGACTACCGGGCGCTGCGCCGGTAGCGGAGGGAGGCGAGAGAGAGCGCCGCATCATTTCGGAAGGGAAGGAAAAACTCATCATGTTCGACATCGAAATCCGCCGCACCTTCGCCGCCGCGCACCGGCTGGAGGGATACAACGGTCCCTGCCGCCAGCTCCACGGGCACAATTACAGCGTCGTCGCCACCGTGCGGACCGCGAAACTCGACGACCTCGGTCTCGCGCTCGACTTCACGATCCTGAAGGCGCGGCTCGACGAGATCCTCAACGGCTACGACCACCGGTGCCTCAACGAACTCGACGACTTCCGGGGGATCAATCCGACCAGCGAAAACCTCGCCTGCACGATCTTCCGCAGGCTCGCCGCCCGGATCGACGGCGAGGGGATCCGGCTCCGTTCGGTGCGGATCGGGGAGTCGGAGAACTCCGCGGTGACCTACTTCGAGGAGTGAGGAGGGATTTCCGTGCTGCGCGTCGTCGAAACCTTTGCGAGCATTCAGGGGGAATCCACCCGGGCGGGGGAAGTGTGCTTCTTCATCCGGCTGGCGGGCTGCAATCTCGCCTGTTCCTACTGCGACACCCGCTATGCGAACGAAGCGGGCGCGGGACGGGATGTCTCCGTCGATGCGCTGGTCGAAGCGGCGCGCGACGCGCGGATCCCGCTTGTCGAGGTGACCGGCGGCGAACCCCTGCTGCAGCCGGAGACCCCGGAACTCTGCCGGAGGCTCCTCGCGGAAGGCTTCACGGTGCTGGTCGAGACCAACGGTTCGCTGCCGATCGACCGGCTGCCGGAGGGAACCCGCGCGATCATGGACATCAAAATGCCCGGTTCGACGATGCACGGACATTTTCTCGAAGCGAATCTCGACCTTCTGCGCCCCGGCGACGAAGTGAAATTCGTCCTTTCGGGGCGCGGCGATTACGAATATGCGCTGCGGATGATCCGGGAATACCGGATCGAATCGCGGACGAAGGGGGTGACGCTCCTCTTCGGCGCGGTCGCGGGAATGCTGTCGCCTGCGCGGCTCGCCGAATGGCTGGTCGCCGACCGGGTCCCGGCGCGGTTCCAGATTCAGCTCCACAAGCTTCTGTGGGGCGACAGGCGGGGCGTGTGAGCGGAGCGGAAGCGCGTCCCCGAAAGGACGCAAACGGAAATTTTCAATACGGGAAACGATGAAACGATGACGAAAAAAGCGGTCATCCTGCTGAGCGGCGGTCTGGATTCCGCGACCTGCCTCGCCGTGGCGAAACGCGACGGATTCGACTCCTACGCGCTCTCCTTTTTCTACGGACAGCGCCACGACAGCGAGCTCGACGCCGCGCGCCGCGTCGCGCAGGCGGGCGGCGCCCGGGAACACCGCATCTTCGATCTGGGACTTTCGGCGTGGGGCGGTTCGGCGCTGACCGACGAAGCACTCGCGGTGCCGAAGGGCGCGAGCGCCGACGCGGAGGGGATCATTCCGATCACCTACGTTCCGGCGCGGAACCTCGTCTTCCTCTCGCTCGCGGCGGCGTGGGCGGAGACTCTCGGCGCCCACGACATCTTCATCGGAGTGAATTCGGTGGATTATTCGGGATATCCCGACTGCCGTCCGGAGTTCATCGACGCCTTCCGCCGCACCGTGACCCTCGGCACCCGCACCGCCGACGACGGCGGCGAATGGGAGATCCACACGCCACTTCAGCACCTCGGCAAAGCGGAGATCATCCGGCTCGGCGTCTCGCTCGGCGTGGATTATTCCCTCACCGTCAGCTGCTACGATGCGGACCGCGAAGGACGCGCCTGCGGCGACTGCGCGAGCTGCCATCTGCGGCGGGAGGGATTCCGCGCGGCGGGGATCCCCGATCCGACCCGTTACGCGGCACGGCATTAGAAACCCGGAACACCATCAGACAGCACAGAAGGAGCTTTCATCTATGGAATTTCAGAAAAAATTCGACATCGTCGTCGCGGGCGGCGGCATCGCCGGAGTCGCGGCGGCGCTCGCGGCGGCGCGCCGCGGCAAGGAAGTCGCTCTGATCGAAAAGACCGCTTACTTCGGCGGACTGGCGACCTCCGGGATCGTCAACGTCTACCTGCCGCTCTGCGACGGCTTCGGCCATCAGGTCGCCTTCGGACTCCCGGAGGAACTGCTTCTCGCCAGCCAGAAATACGGACCGGGGCACATCCCGACCACGTGGAAAAACGGTACGGAACTCCATGAGTGGGACCGTTACCGCGCGGACTTCTCGCCCGCGAGTTTCATCCTCGCCCTCGACGAACTTCTGGAAGAAGCGGGGGTCGAACTCTGGTTCGACACCGTCGTGATCGACACGAAGACGAGCGGCGACCGCCTCAAGAAGATCGTCGTCGCCAACAAGAGCGGCATCGGGACCATCTCGGCGAAGTGCTTCATCGACGCGACCGGCGACAGCGATCTCGCGGCATTCGCCGGGCTGAAATGCCACGAGGAACGCAACGCGATGACTTCGTGGATCCTGGAAAGACGCCGCACCGCCACCCGCCCCCGCTCCACCCTCGAAGGTCCGGTCGGAACGCGGATCGTCGGCGCGCTTGCCCTCACCGCCAACGACCTCCCGAAGGGCGTCAGCGGCAAAATCGTCACCACCTCGATCCTCGCCGGGCGCGATGCCTACCGGAAGCTCCTCGCCGACGAGTACGCCTCCGGCGCCGAGGAGCGCGGCACCCACTACCCGCTGATGGTCCCGGCGATGGCGACGCTGCGCCACACCCGCTGCATCGACGGGAAGTTCGCGCTGAAGCCCGGCATGGAGTGGACCCGCTTCGAGGACTCCGTCGGCATCATCGCCGACTGGCGCAAGCCCGGCTACGTCTGGGAGATCCCCTACCGAACGCTGCTGCCGAAGAAACTCAAGGGACTCCTCGCTGCGGGCCGCTGCACCGCCGCCCGCGGCGACGCATGGGAGGTCACCCGGGTGATCCCGACCGCCGCGCTGACCGGCGAAGCGGCGGGGGTCGCCGCCGCGATCGCGGTCGAGGAGAAGATCACTCCCGACGAGGTGAAGACGGCGCGCCTCGCCAGCGAACTCCACAAGAACGGCGTGGTGCTCCACTTCGCCGATCTCGGACTCACGAGGCCCGAACTCAGGAAGTCGATCGACGACTCCTCCGGCGAGACCGCCGCCGCCGACTGAACGCGACAGGAATCCGGCGGCAATGCGCGAAGCCTTTTCCCGTGGATCCCTCGCCCGCGACCTGATGCTTTTCGGAACCTTCTTCCGGATCGCTTCGGTCGTCGTCGGCGGCGGTTTCGCGATCATCGCCGCCGCCGACGAGGAGTTCGTGCGCCGCCGCAAGCTCCTCACCTCCGAAGAACTCCTCGAGATCGTGACGGTCACCCAGACCGTTCCGGGGATCGTCGCCTGCAACGCGGCGATCTGCATCGGCTTCCGGATCAACGGCAAGGCGGGCGCCTTCGCCGCCGCCCTCGGCGCGGTGCTTCCCTCGATGATCGTCATCACGCTGATCGCCGCCGGCATGTCGGCGATGCGCGATTTTCTCCAGCATCCGGCGGTGCGCGGAGCCTTCCGCGGCGTGATCGCGGGGATCGTCGCGCTGATTTCGGTCACCGCGTTCCGGATGCGCCGCAAGGCGGTCGTCGACCTCTTCGGCGCGGCGGTCGCCGCCGCCGCCTTCGTCGGGATCGCGGTGCTGCGGATCGCGCCGCCGTGGATCATCCTCGGGGCGATCGCCGCCGGAGCGGGCAAAGTCCTCGCCGCCGACCGCGCCGCGAAGAAAAAAGCGGGGAAGGGGGTGCGGCGATGAGCCTCCTCGCGCTTTACTTCACCTTCCTCAAGTTCGGTCTGCTCTGCTTCGGCGGCGGCTACATGCTCGTGCCGCTCCTCGAGGCGGAACTCGTCGGCGCCCCGCCGCGGCCGCTCGCTCCGGAAGAATTCGCCGATCTCGTCTCGATCGCCCAGATCACCCCCGGTCCCATCGGGATCAACACCGCGACTTACGTCGGATTTCTGCAGCAGGGGGTCCCGGGAGGGATCGTCGCCACCTTCGGCATGATCACTCCCGCGCTGGTGCTGACGCTGCTGGCGTTCCGGCTGCTGCGCCGCGGCGAAGAGAGCGCGGCGGTCCGGGGCTTTCTCGCCGGAATGCGTCCCGCCTCCTTCGGTTTCATCTGGGCGGCGGCGGCGATCTTCGCCGGATACTCGATCTTTTCGGCGCCGATCCCGTGGCTGAACCCGGCGCGTCTTCTCGACGGCGAAGTCGTCCTTTCATTCTCCGCGCTGGCGATCGCGGCGGGCGCGCTCCTCCTGTTTCTGCGGACGAAGCTCTCCTTTCTGTGGATCCTGGTCCTCTGCGCCGCCGCCGGGGCGATTTTCCTGCGGCAGTGACGGAAGCGCCCGTCGGGGCGGCACCGCCGAAAGCGGCGGACGCGAAAAGACGCGCCGGAACTTTCGGCGGGCATTCGCCGCCGAATTGCGTTCCGGGGACTTGCATTTGCCTTTTCTCCGAATTATATTACCTGCGGTAATATTCCGGAGAAACGTTCTTCACCATTTTCATCTGATGCAGCAAAATCATTTCACCTTGAACCGCGGCGCCGTACCGCCGCCGGAAGCCCCGGCGGGATTCCGGGTACGCACCCTCTTTTACGCGGCGCTGACGCTCGGCGCCGTACTCGCCGTTTTGAGCTACTCCCCCGCCGACGCCGCCTCGCTGAGCGGCGGGAGCGCAGCGCCGTGTTCCAACTGGATCGGCGCGCTCGGCGCCGGATTCGCCGCCGCGCTCTTCCATCTCGTCGGTCTGGCGACATACCTCGCGGTCGTGCTGATCGTGCTGCGCTGCATCCGTTCCGCGCTCCCCGAACGCGGACGCCCGTGGAGCGCCCTCGGCGGCGCGCTGATGATGATCTTCGCCGCCGCGCTGCTGCTGGCGCTCTCCCCCGCGCCCTTCGTTTCGCTGACCGCCCGGCTCGGCATCGGACGCACCGGCGCCCCGGATCTCGCGCTCCCCGGCGGAGTGATCGGGCAGGTGCTCGCCGCTCCCGCCGTTCCCGACTGCGAACTGCCCGAAGGCTGTCTGCGCCAGCTGATCGGCGCCGTCGGCGTGATGCTTCTCGGCTGGGCGATGCTCACCGCGGGCGGCGTCGTGCTCTACATCGCCGACTGGCATGCGGAGCTGCGCCGCCGCTTCCTCGCGATCCGCGACGAGGGGCTCCCCGCCGCGAACCGCATCCGCCGCCGGGAGGAGGAGGAACGCGAAACGTGGCGCGAACCCCCGCCCCCGCCCATCGCCCCCGACGCGGATGCGGTCGAAGCGGAAGAACGCGGGGCGGAATCCGCGGAATCCGGCGGACTTTCTTCCCTCGCCGCCCGCGCCGCCCGTTTCTTCGGGCGCGGGACCGACGAAGCGGCGGAAACCCTCCCTCCGCCCCGGTCCGACGCCGCCGTTCCGGAGAACGCCTCCGACGCGGTCGAGGCGGAGCTGCCGGTCATTCCCGACGCCTCCTGTGCGGCCGAAGTCCCGGCTGTCCCGACGGCTCCGCCGCCTCCCGCGCCCGCCGCGCCCGCCGAACCTCCGGCGCGCCGCCCCGGTTCGACCGTCAAGGTGCGCGGCAACGATGTCGATGCGACCATCGCCGAAGCGGGCGAACGCTTCTCCGCGGGAAAACGCGCCGAATACATTCTGCCCCCGGTCTCGATGCTCGGCAAGGGATGCGAGATCGCCGGGGAGTCCCCCGAGGCGATCGAACATGCGAAACTGCTCCTGCAGCGCACCCTCGACAGCTTCAACATCGCGGGGACCGTCGTCGGTCACATCTCCGGTCCCCGGATCACCCAGTACGAGATCAGTCTCGCCGAAGGAGTCAACGTCGGCAAAGTCAAGCAGATCGAGAACAACATCAAGATGAGCCTTTCGGCGGAGAGCATCCGGGTGCAGGCGCCGATCCCCGGACGCGACGTCGTCGGCGTCGAGATCCCGAACACCCGCAGCGAAGCGGTCTTCATGCGTTCGGTGATGGAGAGCGACGCCTGGCAGCAGGGCAAGGCGGCGATCCCGGTGGTGCTGGGCAAGAACGTCGCCGGCAAACCGGTGGTGCTCGACCTCGCCAAAGCGCCGCACCTTCTGATCGCCGGAACCACCGGATCGGGCAAGTCGGTCTGCATGAATACGCTGATCATGAGCCTGCTCTTCCGCTTCTCGCCCGACGATCTGCGCCTCATCATGGTCGATCCCAAGATCGTCGAATTCGCCGACTACAGCCGGCTGCCCCACCTGATCACTCCGGTCATCAACGACGCCCGCAAGGTGCCGATCGCGCTGCGCTGGGCGGTGACCGAGATGGAGAACCGCTACAAACTGCTCGCCCGCGCCGGAGCCAAGAAGATCGCCGAATTCAATACGCTCTCCCGCGACGGCGAGCCGGTCCGCGACGGCGACGGGAACCCGATCTGCGACGCGCAGGGCAATCCGGTCAGCCGCCTGCCGATGCTGATCGTCATCATCGACGAGCTTGCGGAACTGCGGATGCAGGACTCCTGGAAGGATTCGGAGACCTACATCGCCCGCATCGCCCAGCTGGGACGCGCCGCGGGAGTCCACATCGTCGTCGCCACCCAGCGCCCCTCGACCAACATCATCACCGGCGTCATCAAGGCGAACCTGCCGACCCGGATCGCCTTCCGGGTGCTCCAGCTGGTGGACAGTCGGGTGATCCTCGATCTGCCGGGGGCGGAAAACCTCCTCGGCATGGGCGACATGCTCTACCTCGCCCCCGGCGGCGCCGGAGTGGAACGGGTGCAGGGCGCCCTCGTCGACGACAAGGACATCAAGGCGATCGTGAAATTCGTCTCCGACCAGCGGCCCCAGAGCTTCAACGAATCGGTGATCGCCGAGGTGGACGAGGAGGAGAACGGGGAGGAGGAAGAGTCGCGCGGCGGACGCAGACGCGGCGGACGCGGCGGCGAATTCCTCGGTCAGGACGACGACGACGGCCGCTTCGATCCGGAGCTGGAGGACGATCCCGAATTCGAGAAGGTCGATCTCGATCCGATCATCCGGAAGTATCTGCAGCCCGGCGACGACGAAAACATGCGCCGCGCGCTCGAAGTCATCGTGCACGAACACAAGGCGAGCACCAGCTATCTGCAGCGGAGGCTCGGCATCGGTTACAATCAGGCGGCGAAGATCACCGATCTTCTCGAAAAGCGGGGGATCATCGGTCCCGCCTCCGGCAGCGGCAACAAACGCGAGATTCTGATCTTCGATCAACTCGGCATAGAGGAAGGAAAATAAGCGGTCATGAACGACTCTCAGGAAATGCAGGAAGAACTTTTCGACGCCGCCCGCGACAGCGAATCCGCGCGGCAGGCCGCGCCCTCCTCCATGCCGCTGCCCCCGGGACGCGGAGTCTTCAGCGTCGATGTGCCCGACGAGGAAGAGCCGCCGCGGGAAACCGGTGCGGAGGAGCCTCCCGCGGGAGCTTCTTCCCGGCGCGGCGGCGAGAACGCGCCGGCGCGCCGGCGTCCGGCGACGGCGCCCGCGGTCTCCGACGCGGAGTTCGGCACGCAGGTGCGCGACCTCCGGCTCCGGAGCGGACTCTCCATCGAAGAGGTCTCCGCCGAAACGCTGATCAAGGCGGACTACCTGCGTGCGCTGGAGGAGGGCGACTTCGACGCGCTTCCCGCGCTGGTCTATGTGACCGCCTATCTGCGCCGCCTCTGCCGCCTCTACGGAGCGGGTCCCGACGAAAGCGACGCGCTCGTGCTTCAGCTTCACGACCATCTCATCTACGAGATCCCCGAACATCCGGCGATCAAGGTCCACGACCTCGAGACCGACGAGCGCGAACAGCGCCGGATCCGTCAGATCGTCTTCGGAGTGACGGCGACCGCGGTCCTGCTGGTGCTGATCCTCGCGGTCGCCGCGGTGCTCCTCTTCGCCGGGACCGGTCGCGACGGCAAGATCGGCGTCCCCTTCGAGGAGGAACTCCTGCTGCGGCTGCAGCCGCGCCCCGAATTGACGCTGTCGCTGCTGCCCGCCCGCGAACCCGGGCAGTGATCCCTTACGCCCGGAGCAGGAAAAGTCTCCCGGCGGCGTCGGGGAAGGCGAGAAAGGTGAGCCTGATCTCGTGATCGCGTTCCGCGTGGGGAAGATAGAGAAACTCCGGGAGCAGACAAGCTGCCGGGAAGACGAGGCTCCGGCGGCTGCCGGAGAAGCCGGTCGGCGTGAAGACGAGTTCGTGGCGGCGCGCGGCGGCGCACAGATCCTCGCCGACGGTGAAGCCGGCGATGAGTTCCAGCGCGGTGCCGATGTTGCGGCTGCGCAGCGTGATCTTCGCCTCGGCGGCGGTGTAGAAGCACAGTTCCCGTCCCGCGGTCCCGCGGTCGTCGCGGAGCCGCGACTCCAGACGGTTGGCGGTCGCGGTGATTTCGGGAGCCTCCGCCAGGGGCGAGAGCAGGATCTGGTGATAGGTTGCCGTGCAGCTGCAGCGGCAGAGCGGCGATTCGGAATTTTCCGCCATACGGACCTCGCTGTTTCTGATGTTCCAAATAGTTCCGGTCAACGGGAAAGGGCGCAGCGCCAGCCGTCCGGATTCCCGTCGGGGTCGAAGCACGGCTCCGACCGGGTCACGCGGTACTCCCGCTCCTCCCAGCGGACGAGGTCGCCGGGACGCGGTTCGACGGCGGGCGGGAAAAGCAGTTCCGGCTCGTCGAAATCGTCGGCGTAATCGCCGGGAGCGCGGCGGAGGATCCTGCCGACAAGGCGGCAGTTCACCGTGGAGTCGCGGTAGACGGGCAGCTCGCCGACCGCCGAACTCCGGCTGCGCCAGAGCACGACGCGGTCGAATTCGGTTTCGGTGCGAAGAAGCGTGCAGGAGCAGCCGCGCAATTCTCCGTCGAGATCGCGGCACGGCGCCGACTCGACCACCCGGTACTCCCTGTCGTTCAGCCGGACGAGGTCGCCGGGACGCGGTTCGGCGGGCGGTGCGAAGAGCGCGGCGATTTCGTCGTTCCGGCGGGCGGTGCGGCTGTCGGCGCGTTTCCGGCGTTCGCCGATGATTTTGCCGGCGATCTCCGTGTCGCTGTAAACGGACGGCGCGCCGGGAGACGATGTCCGCCGCCGCCAGATCATTTCGGTGTCGAATTCGATCATGGTATCGCTTTCCTCCTTGACGTGATGGGGCCGAAGCCTCCCCGGCGTCCCGCTCCGGGACCCGGCGTACCCCCGCATTTTTCCGTACGCTCCGGGCGAAGCGGGGCTCCGCGGCGCGGGAGTGCCCGAAGATGCCCCCGTTGTCAACACCCGCCGTTGCAAATCGGCAAATTTTTTCGGTTCCGCCCGTGAAAAAAACGCCGTCCGGTGCTATTTTTATAACATGGAGGCGCATCCGGCGCTTTCCGACCGTTTTGAGCGCCTGTTTCCGGGAGGATCATGGATAAAATCATCATCAGCGACCTGCGGCTGCCGGTGATCGTCGGCACGCTGCCCCTCGAACGGGAACGGCGGCAGGAGGTCTCCATCGAACTCGAACTCGAAGCCGATCTCGCCGCCGCCGGACGGAGCGACGATCTCGCCGATACCGTGGACTACGCCGAAATCGAACGCCGCGTCGTCGAGACCGCGGAAAACTCCTCGTTCCGGCTCCTCGAAGCGCTCGCGGGAGCGATCGGGCGCCTCGCGCTCTCCTATGACCGGATCGCCCGCTGCCGGGTCCGCATCGCCAAACCGCAGGCGCTCCGCCTCGGGCGCGTCGCCGTCGAAATGAACTTCGCGAAGGAGCGCTGAACCGTGGCGGGCAAAGAAAGCGACCGGCTTACTCCGATGATGCGCCAGTACCGCGAGGCGAAGGCGTCGATCCCGCCCGACGCGGTGCTGCTTTTCCGCCTCGGCGACTTCTACGAGGAGTTCTTTGAAGACGCCGAACGCGTCAGCCGGGTGCTGGAACTCGTGCTGACCAAACGGCAGGGGGTGCCGATGTGCGGATTCCCCTACCACGCGCTCGAAAGCTATCTGCCGCGCCTCGTCGCCGCCGGGCTCAAGGTCGGCATCGCCGACCAGATGGAAGATCCGAAGCTTGCCAAGGGGATCGTCACCCGGCAGGTGACCCGCGTCGTCACACCCGGGACCGTGATGGAGCCGAACGTTCTCGACTCCGGCTGCAACAACTTCCTCTCCGCGATCGCCGCGGAGGAAAAGGACCGGCTGGTGATGGCGGCGCTCGACATCAGCACCGGGGAATTTTTCTACACCGTCCCCGGCGATCCGGAACGCGCCGCCGACGAACTTCAGCGCCTCGGCGTCCGCGAATGCCTGCTGCCCCGCCGTCTGGCGGCTTCGCTGCAGCCGCGCCTCTCCGAAGCCGCGCCCCGCGTCGTCTGGACCGCGCAGGAGGATTACGACTTCGACCCGGCGACCTGCTCCCGCGAACTCTGCGAACACTTCAAGGTGGCGACCCTCGACGGTTTCGGCTGCCGGGAACATCCCGGCGCCGCCGCGGCGGCGGGAGCGGTGCTGCGCTACGCGGTGTGGAACCTCCGACGCGAGGCGGGTCACATCATCGACCTCGAATACCGCAGTTCCGAGCGGGCGCTGGAGCTCGACGCCGCCACGCTGCACCATCTGGAGATCCTGCAGAACCGCGTCAACGGCGGCAAGGCGGGTTCGCTGCTCGGGGTGCTCGACCGCGCCGGGACCGCGATGGGGAGCCGCAAACTCCGGAGCTGGCTCGCGCGTCCCCTCTGCGACCACGGGGCGATCATCCGGCGCACCGACGCCGTCGCCGCCTTCGTCGCGGATCCGCTGACGCTCGCGGAACTGCGCGAAACGGTTTCCGGGGTGCGCGATCTCGAACGCATCACCGCGCGTCTCAACGTCGGCAGCGCGACGCCGCGCGATCTGCAGGCGCTGGCGGCGAGCCTCGCGCTGCTGCCGGGGATCCGCGAACTGCTCGGCTCCTTCGATTTGCCGCTTCTCGTGGAGGCGGCAGGGGCGATCGGCGACTTCGGCGAACTCGCGGAACGGATCGACCGGGCGATCGCGGAACATCCGCCGCTTCAGCTTGCCGACGGCGGCGTGATCCGCGCCGGATACAGCGCCGAACTCGACGAACTGCGTGCGGCGGCGACCGAAGGCAAGACCTGGCTCTCGAAGATCCAGCAGCGGGAGATCGGGGAGACGGGGATCAAGTCGCTCAAGGTGAAGTTCAATTCGGTCTTCGGGTACTACATCGAAGTCAGCAAGGCGAATCTCGATCTGGTGCCGGAGCGCTACATCCGCAAGCAGACGCTGACCAACGCCGAACGCTTCATCACCCCCGAACTCAAGGAGCTGGAGAGCCGCATCCTCGGCGCGGAAGAAAAGAGCCGCGCCCTCGAAGCCCGGCTCTTCGGCGAACTCCGCGAATTCGCGGTCGGTTTCACCGGCGCGCTCCGCGCCGCCGCCGAGGCGGTCGCCTCGGTCGACGCGCTCCTGTCGCTCGCGGAGTGCGCGCGCCTCAACAACTACGTCCGCCCCCGGATCTGCGACGACGACCGTCTCGTCATCACCGCCGGACGCCATCCGGTGCTGGAGCAGAGCCTCGGCGCGGACCGCTTCGTGCCGAACGACTGCCGCCTCGACGGCGATCTCAACCGGATGATGCTCCTCACCGGTCCCAACATGGCGGGCAAATCGACCTACATCCGCCAGACGGCGCTGCTCGTCATCATGGCGCAGATCGGTTCCTTCGTGCCGGCGAAAGAGGCGGAGATCGGTCTCGTGGACCGCATCTTCAGCCGCATCGGCGCCGCCGACGATCTCGCGCGCGGGCAGAGCACCTTCATGGTCGAAATGGTCGAGACGGCGAACATCCTGCGGCGGGCGACGCCCCGCAGCCTGGTGATCCTCGACGAGATCGGGCGCGGCACCAGCACCTTCGACGGTCTCTCGATCGCCTGGGCGGTCGCGGAATATCTGCACGACGAACCCCGCTGCCGCACCCAGTTCGCGACCCACTACCACGAACTGACCGAGCTCGCCTCGACCCGGCGCGGCGTCAACAACTACAACGTCGCCGTGAAGGAATACGGCGACGACATCATTTTCCTGCGGCAGATCGTGCCGGGGGTGAGCGACCGCAGCTACGGGATCCAGGTGGCGCGCCTCGCCGGACTCCCGCTGCCGGTGATCGAACGCGCCTCGGTGATTCTCGGCGTGCTGGAAAACGCCTCCGGCGCGCCGCGCGAAGCGATGGCGTCGCTGCCCCGGCGGACCGTCCGCAAAAAACGGGCGCAGCGCGATGAAAACGACGACATGATCCAGCTCAACCTTCTGTGACCCGGAGGAGCCGCCATGCGCGAACCGATTCACCATCGCGGCGTCGGGGCTCGGCGGCATCCGCATAGGTGCGCACGCCTGCGGGGAAGAAGCGTTTTCGGGGCGCGGAGACGGCAAAACGCCGGAGCCTTCTTGTCAGCGGAGCGTTCCGGGTGTATATTTTATATCCGGAAAAGAAAACTTGTTTGATCTTCGGCGGAAAACATGCAGCAACGGTTCGTAAAATACGGGCAGACGCTTTTCATCGGCTCCTTTGCCGTCGCGGTCGCATTCGGCACTCTGGCGCTGATGGTCCCCGGCATCTATCAGGGGGAGGAGGAGTTCCGCTGGTACGACTGCCTCTTCACCGCCACCAGTTCGGTCTGCGTGACGGGGCTTACCGTCGTACCCGTCGAGAAGTTCAGTTTCGCCGGGCAGTTCATTTTGCTGGTCCTGCTGCAGATCGGCGGCATCGGGATCATGACGCTGAGTTCCGCGCTGCTGCTGCTGCTCGGCGGCGGATTGAGTTTCAGCGATTCGCTGCTGGTCTCCAATCTCAACGACAAATTCTCGCTGCGCGGAGCCTCGGCACTGATCCGCATCTCGATCCTCTACTCCTTCATCAGCGAAGGGATCGGGGTCCTGCTCATCCTGCCGGGGGTGATCCTCTCCGGGGGGTATCCGTGGTGGCGCATGCTCTGGAACGCCTTCTTCCTGTCGGTGAGCAGCTTCTGCAACGCCGGTCTCGCGCCGCTGCCCAACAGTCTGGAAGGGCAGCATGCGCTGACCAAGATCGGGTGCTGCTTTCTGATCGTTCTCGGCGGACTCGGGATCTATGTGATCTACGACATCATGGAGTTTCTGCGGAAGCGCCGCCGTTCGCTGCAGGTCCACACCAAAGTCGTGCTTTTCTCCACGACGGTGCTGCTTGCCGGCGGCGCGGTGCTGCTCTGGTCGTTCGGCAGCCTCTACGGGCAGTCGCTCGACCCGCTCGACGCGCTCTTCACCTCCGCCACCTGCCGCACCGCCGGATTCACCTGCATCGAAGTCGCTTCGCTCCCCGCGGCCTCCCTCGCGCTCATCGTCATTCTGATGATGATCGGCGGCGCCCCCGGTTCGACCGCGGGCGGCATCAAGACCAGCACCATCGCGGTCGCCGCCGCCGCGATCTGGAATACCCTCAAGGGCAATCAGGAGACGCTGCTCTTCCGCCGGCGGATCCCCAACGTGATCGTGCTGCGCGCCTTCACGATCATCGTGCTTTTTTCGCTGCTCGCCTGCCTCGGCGCGGTGGTGCTGCCGCTGCTCTCCAGCAAACCGACGATCTCGGAGAACGTCTTCGAAGTCGTTTCGGCGCTCTGCACCGTCGGCATGAGCATCGGCAAGACGACCGCGAACCAGAGCATGTGGGGGAAACTGCTGCTCACCGCGTTCATGTTCATCGGGCGGATCGGTCCGCTGACCTTTCTGCTCTTCCTGCTTGACCGGGAACGTCCCAGCCAGCTGCAGCACCCCGAGGAACGGGTCATCGTCGGCTGAGGCGCGTACCGGGGAAGCGGCCGCCGCCATCGGATTCGAGAGCTAAAGAGAGAAAGAAAGTGAAATGAGCAAAAAAAGTTACGCGATCTTCGGACTGGGCACCTTCGGCACCCAGCTGGCACTCGAACTTACCCGCAGCGGCAACAAGGTCCTCGTCTGCGACATCGCGCGGCCGCGGGTCGACGACATCTGCGACAAGGTCGCCGAGGCGGTCGTCGCCGACGTGAGCAACGCCGACGCGGTCCGCGAACTTGACGTGAGCAAGTTCGACGCGGTGATCCTCGGCATGAGTTCCCACTTCGAGAAGCAGGTGCTCGCCCTCACGCTGCTCCGGCAGGAGGGCGCGAGGCGGATCCTCGCCAAGGCGACCAGCGACATTCAGGAACAGGTGCTCTACCGCCTCGGCGCCGACAGGGTGATCCAGCCCGATCAGGACGCCGCCGAAACCCTCGCCCGCCATCTTTCGCTCGTCAACATCAGCGATTTCTTCGAGTTCAAGGGGTACGCGATCGCCGAAGTCGTCGTGCCCGGCGCCCTCGCCGGAAGCACGCTCCGCGCACTCGATCTGCGGAACCGTTTCAACATCACGGTGCTGCTGCTCCGCCGCGCCGAAAGCAGCGAGGAGACCGAACCCGGTCCCGACATCGTGCTCGACAAAGGCGATCAGCTGACCGTTTTCGGCCGCCGCGAGGCGATTCTGGAACTTTTCAAGGAGGAGTAGCGTCATGGTCGACAAAAACTGCATTTTCTGCCGCATCATCGCGGGGGAGATCCCCGCGGCGAAGGTCTACGAAGACGAT
>Ga0310690_10001020_pt1 | contig 52778 bp, 51 predicted proteins | sample AusTroGonzalo_MG_2_FD_207661 | JGI IMG/M metagenome (GOLD analysis project Ga0310690, IMG submission 207661) | Bovine rumen microbial communities from tropical cattle in Woodstock, Queensland, Australia - Gonzalo_04 (v2) (version 2) | ecosystem: Host-associated > Mammals > Digestive system >... | reverse complement strand
ACAGTTTCTGTGGCGAACCGAAGTTAAGCTTCGGGATTAAACCACAGACTTATCAAACCGCCTACGCACCCTTTACACCCAATAAATCCGGATAACGCTCGCTCCCTACGTATTACCGCGGCTGCTGGCACGTAGTTAGCCGGAGCTTTCTTGAAAGGTACCGTCACTCCTAAATCATTTCCTACTTAGGTCGTTCTTCCCTAACAACAGAAGTTTACAATCCATAGGACCGTCATCCTTCACGCGGCATTGCTCGTTCAGGGTTTCCCCCATTGACGAATATTCCTAACTGCTGTCTCCCGTAGGAGTCTGGGCCGTGTCTCAGTCCCAGTGTGGCCGATCACCCTCTCAGGTCGGCTACGCATCGTTGCCTTGGTAGGCCATTACCCCACCAACTAGCTAATACGCCGCAGGCTCATCTTAAAGCGAAGCTTTAAAGGCTCCTTTTAATATAAAATGACGTATCGTTTTATATATCATCCGGCATTAGCAATCATTTCTAACTGTTATTCCAGACTAAAAGGTAGATTACCCACGTGTTACTCACCCTTGCGCCACTAGACGGGAATCCAAATCCAACTTTGTGCAAGCACTCTATCTTCAATGGGCCGTCTCGTTCGACTTGCATGTCTTAGGCATGCCGCCAGCGTTCATCCTGAGCCAGGATCAAACTCTCAATAAAATATATTGTTTTTGTTTGTTCATTTTTCCTAGCTACTCAAAATTGACGTTTTGCTTAGTTTTCAAAGATCATCCGTTGCTTTTTTTACAACGCATTCCCAGTTTATCAAACATTCAAAAATATGTCAACACTTTTTTTCAACATATTTCTTTTTTTATTTGGTAAACCATTTAGGCAATTTTTTAGCACGAACCATTGTTTTTGTTGATATACCAACATGCATCGGCCGTTTTTTCAAATTGCCAATCTAATATATCAAAATTAATTTTTAATGTCAACAATTATTTTTAATTTTTTTTAGGAACACTACGTTACGTTGAAACGCAATAATTAATAATGTTAATAGAAAAAAACATTTTAATTTTTTTGCTTTTTTTAAAAATTATTGGCATTTACGCTGTTTTTTGTTAATTCTATATACTTTTTACAATAATATTCCACCATATTATTATCAAAAATCAACTGCTTTTTCTTTACCATATTTATTAAATCTGTTAATTCGCTTTTTAAAATACTATCTATTTTTCTTGGATAGTTCATCTCCTCTTTGTTGTGTCTATATTCTCCTCTATCAAGGATTTTAAAACCTCCATCCGGAAAAACTCTTAAATCCAAATCATAATCTATATATTTTATAGTATCCTCTTCTATTATATATGGAGAAGCCATATTGCAATAATAGTATATGCCACGTTTCTTATATTGTCCTATTACGTTATACCAATTGTTATCAAAAAAATATAGTACTGCTGGCTCTTTTGTATACCATACTCTTCCGTCTGCTTCTGTTACCTTTGTACTGTTATTTGCAAAAACCAAGTAATCATCATGAATTTCAAGCAATACCGCTTCATCCCAACAACCTCTGATTTTTCCATTATGTTTATATCCATGGATTTGATATTTTTTCCCTATCTGTAAGTTTTCTCTATTCATTTTATACCTCGCCTAGACCTATTATACCTATTTTTTTTATTTTTTTTATGAAAAATTAAAAACCGAAGAAATATTTTCTTCGGTTTTACTTATTTTTACTTTTCTTCATCATCAATTATTACTGCGTCTTTTATATTACCATCGATAGCTTTATGAATTTTCACGACGTTTCTTTTTATCATGATGGTAGAAATTATATCTAATATAGCATATGCCACTATAAATGCACCTACTATTTTAGTTAATAACACCGCACTAGCAAAAGGGTTAAAAATTAACACAACACCACAAATAGTACTTATTATTGAAATCAATAATGTTATCTTCCATTGATCATTTTTGCAAGATTTTAATTCGAAAGCATATTGAAGCTTGGTAGCACTATTAACTATAATTCCAAGGCCTATAACAAACGGTATTACACTCGCAATGACCTCTGGGTTAGCAACAATCAATGCCCCTAGTATAATCGTTACTGTCCCATAGATGATGTCAAGCTCACTCCTAGATGTAGATTTAAACAATTTAGCAAACCTTATAATTGCTACTACTCCTAAGGCAATTAAGATTGCTCCTATTATATAGGATATAGCTATAATTGTTACTTTAGATTGAAAAAATAACAAAACTCCTAATATCGCTAATACAATTGATGTGATTATTGATGATGTGAAAAACCTTTTCATTAATCCTTCCATACTTCGTTCCTCCTACTATTCTGTTCTAAGAGCTTCTACAGGGTCCTTCTTAGCAGCAATACTTGCTGGAATAATTCCACCTATACAAGTTAATAGAATACTAATTACAATTAATATTATAGCATGAATCGGAGATAATTTTGCAACATTTGGTAATTCTGATAAATTTTCTATGATGTGATTTGCGGGAATTATTAATAATCTAGCAATAATAATTCCTAAAATTCCAGAAAAGCCACCAATTATAAAAGTTTCTGCATTAAACACTCTTTTAATATCTTTTCTTCTTGCACCTAGTGCCCTTAAAATTCCTATTTCTTTCGTTCTTTCTAATACAGATATATATGTTATGATTCCTATCATTATAGAAGAAACTATTAGAGAAATTGAAGAAAAAGCTACTAAAACAACCGTAATAGCATCCATGATGTTTCCTGATAAACTAGATATCATACTTGCCATATCTGTATACTTAATTTCTTGTTTTTCATCCTTATCCTTATTATAGGCATCTAAATATTCTGTAATTTTATCTTTTGCATCAAAATCTTTTGGATAAATTTGAATAACCGACGGTAGGGATTCAGCTCCTAAATAGCCAAGGAGCATTTCTTTATTATTTGTAGAATCTTTCGTAAACTCTTGATGCGTTAATACATTGTAATCACATTGTTGCTGAGCAAGTACTATCTCTGATGATTTGTTTTTTGATATTACAAGCTCTGTTAAGGCATTGGTATATGCCAACCCACTACCATTCGTTAATAGTTCTTTGCCTTCTTTTCCTCTAATAATAGCCTGTACCTTAATTGGTATACTATTTTCATTATTATATAAAGATTCATAGTTCGTTTTTGGAATGAAATAATTTCCTATGCTTTCGTAGTAGTCATCATTTAAAACTAATTTTAGTTCTGTATTTAATATCTTATCAAAACTAACTTTTTCACCTGATAGTCCTAATTGCTCCAAAGTTGATTTATAAATTTGATTTTTACTATTTACTTGGAGGATTAATCCAGGAGTGTCATCATCAATGGAACCAGCTATAACATCAAAACTATTTTCAATTACTCCTATACCATCTTTATCTGTTTTTGTAGGTAATATGCTCCATCCAATAACACCATTATTATTGTTAACGAGATTATAGCCATCTTCCTCACTATATTTTATTAAGTTTAGCGCTGTTAATTTCTGATAAGAAATCCCAGATACGTAGGATTTGTTTAGTTTTTCTATATATTCTGTATAATCTTTCGTAATAATATTTGTATGGAGCATCGTACTTGTGATATCTTCTTGAACATATACTTTTTTGCTTTTTGGGTATTTTTCTAAGTTTTTATCTTTATTTTGCATTTTACTTATAGATTCTTCATCCATTTTCATAGCTTGAGTAGATATTATAATAGGTGCCTCAGATAAAGAATCTTTTTCAAAATTATCTATCTCTATTTTAAAACCATTGGATAGTGATAATATAAGAGCAATACCAATAATACCGATAGAAGAAGCAAAAGCTGTTAATGCTGTCCTTCCCTTTTTAGTTTTAATATTATTAAATGATAAATTTAAAGCCGTTAAAAAACTCATAGCTGTCTTTTTAATGGAAAAGATTTTCTCATTCTTTTCTTCTTCTGATAAAGGATTAGAGTCATTTATCAACTGCCCATCTTTTAATTCTACTATTCGCGTAGAATATTCTTCTGCTAAAGCCTTGTTATGTGTTACCATAATTACAAGCTTATCTTTCGATATTTCTTTTATTAAATTCATAATTTGACTGCTAGTTTTTGAATCAAGCGCACCAGTTGGCTCATCAGCCAATATAATATCTGGATCATTAGCTAGCGCTCTTGCAATCGCTACTCTTTGCATTTGACCGCCAGATAATTGATTTGGTTTTTTATGAGCATGATCTTTAAGCCCTACTTTTTTTAGTGCTTCAAGAGCTTTTTTCTTTTTTAACTTTCTACTTAATCCACTTAATGTCATTCCCATTTCTACATTATCTAAAACGCTTATATGACCTATGAGATTATAATTTTGAAAAACAAAACCAATACAATTATTACGATAAGCATTCCAGTCTTTTTCTTTAAATTTTTTTGTTGATTTATTATTAATAATTAAATCTCCACTATCATATTGATCTAGACCACCAATAATATTTAATAAAGTTGTCTTTCCTGAGCCAGATGGCCCTAATATACTTACAAATTCTACTCTCCTAAATTTTAGACTAAAATTATTTAGTGCTTTCTGAGTAAAACCACCTGTAGTATAACTTTTATTTATATTTTTTATTTCTAACATATTGTATATCCTTTCTATTACCTCATATAATTATACGAGAGAATTATTCTTTTTCCACAAGAAATGTTAATAACTTTTCTGGATTACTTCCTTTTACCGCAATATTATATATTAAATTAATAATTGGGATAGATACTTTTTTATGTTTTAACAATTTGTAGATAGATGTTAGAGTGTAATACCCCTCTACGGTTGTATTGTTTATATACTCATCAAGAGCTTCTCTTGCTTTTTTCTCTCCTACCATCTTTCCAAAAGTATAGTTCCTACTTTTGGATGATGTACAAGTTAAAAGAAGATCTCCAAATCCAGCAAATGAAAGAACTGTCTTCTTACTAGCTCCAAAGGCTAATAGAATTTCTCGCATATCGTGAATTGCTTCTGTCAACAACATTGCTTTTGTCGATTCATTGGCACCTAATCCTTCTAACATACCAGATGCTAACGCTATAACATTTTTTATTGATCCACAAATTTCTACTCCAACAACATCTTTTGTTTCTCTTAACTTAGTATATTGATTTTGGAGAGCTTTCTTCGCTAATTTTATGGTTTTATCACTTTTACTAGCAACCGATAATCCAACTGGCATTTTAGAAACTAAGTCTATTGCAAAAGACGGTCCACTAATTACTCCTACATTTTTTGTTTTTAAATGTTTTGCCAGTATCTCATTAACAAATAGTCCTGTTTCCTGTTCAATTCCTTTTGTAGCAATTAAAATATGGTTATTCTTTATATATGGCTTCATTTCTTTAGCCAATGAATCTACAAATGCTGCGGGTATCGCAATAATAAGTAAATCTTTTCCCATTACGGTTTCTTCAACACTAGTTGTTAACTCTATTTTGTTAGATATCTTAAAATTAGGAATAAGTTTTTCATTTTGTCTAGTCTTTTCCAATTGCTCTTTTTCTTCTTCAAATTTTGTCCACATGACTACATCACAATTGTTTTCTATCAACACACTACTAAGAGCCATTCCATACGCTCCACATCCAAATAATCCTACTTTCATAAGCTTTTCCTTTCATTTTATCAATTAATTAGAATATAATAATATGTATATCTTAATATTTTGTCTATTTTTATTGTAACATGTCTTATTCTTTTGTCCAAGAAATTGTTATAATCCTATTATTTAAGAAAACATATATTTTTATTGAAACATTTTTTCTATTATGTTATAATCTTTTTGTTCAAAACATTTCTAGGGGATTAGTTAAATGGTATAATAATGGTCTCCAAAACCACTGTTGGGAGTTCGATTCTCTCATCCCCTGCCATTAGCATTTCTGCTCTAACTTTTATGGGTTAGAGCTTTTTGTTGCAAACACAATAACATAAGTATATAATAATTGCTCAAAGAAACATTATTATAAAGTCAATAGAATTAAAATTTTAATAAATATTATTATAAAGGAAATGACAGTTATGGTAATAGAATACTATGAAGAAAAAATAAAAAAATATGAGGAACAAGTAAGAGGCCCTTTTATCGGATATATTAGTCCTCGCGGACAAATAATTGATTATTCAATTCTATTGGGTGTTCCAGGTCATGATAACTGGAGAAATCCAGTTACTCCGCTTTTTCTGCAATTCATTAGTTTTGTTGTGTTAGGAGATAGTTTAGAACTTTTTAAAACTGGAGCTAGTAAAAGTGAGATTTATAAGCGAATATATGAAAAAAATAAATATGATGGTTTTAATGACTCGGTATTAAGAGGCCCAACTACCTTTGGTGTAAATGATTATGATTATGATTCTTTTATAGATTTATTAAATGATGCCATTAAGACCATAAGACGGCCAAAATCTAGTCGTAGTGAGTGGGATTGGTTAAAATATGATTTGATGGATTTCTTTGAAAAATGTTATTCTAAAAAAGATTTTTTCTATTCTTTTGGTAGAGTAATAAAAGTTCATAGAGAAGAAACAGTATTTGATATGTATAAGAAATATTTGGAAGACGATAGCGCTCACGAAAAGAGGGGCTTTTATGATAATTATTGTGTAATAACACTTATGTCTTACTTTAAAGATATATTAGTACAATATTTAGGATATGCTTCAATTGAAAGAGCTTTACCAAAATATGATTTAAACATTGTAAATAATTTATATAGATTTTCAAATGGTTATACACTTTCTCAAACTCCACGAATTCTTACTTCGTGTACTAATCCAAATGAGCAATTTTATAATTGGTCATTGATGGATTGGGAGATTCAAAGAATTCCTAGAATGATCTGGAATGAAAAAGAGCAAAGATTTATTCAAGAAAATCCTATAAGAGATTACTATCAAACAGAAAGAGAGGCAATTTTAAGCAGAGAGATAGAAGCCATTAGAAGAGTAGTACCCAAACAATATAGAAAGGAATATTTTAGAAAATAATCAGTGTTGTGGGATTTACAATGTATTTACTAAAGAATTGATCTGGGATATATTGTTTATAGTGGTTGATGGGTATAAGTGTTTTTCAATAGATAACTACTTATACCATTTGATAGTAAAACAACTCATAACGAGTTATTTTTTATATTGTTATAACTTGTTTTAGTCTGTTTCACATAATTCTAAAATACTTTTGTTATAGTCCCAATTGCTGACCGACAGCATTTTGGGTGGTATATATTAGCGGTTTATAGAACTTCTGTTGCACTACTTAAAATTCATCCAATGGCAACGTATTGAAAACTTCATATCTATATTTTTTATACAATATTCATATTACCGATTAATAAAAAAAGAGTAGAAGTTATCTACTCATAAATAGTAATATCTTAATATTCCGATCATTTATATTCTAACTATAAAGAATACAAATCCTATCGCTCCAACAACCATGAATATAATTCCTACAAGCGCAATCTTCTTTCTTCTTTCTATTTCATTTTGTTCGTATTTATTTATATTTTTTATTGGATATTTTCTTCTATGTAACAGATCAAGAACAATTCCCTCTGAACTTTTACCACTTGTTGCAAGTAATCCCATTAATTTTGGATGTTTGATTCCTCTAGCTTTTGAGTCTATAACAGTTATTTTATAAATTTGATATATTGTAGCAACTGCTCCAATAAGATATATTGCTATAAATATTGCTAATAAAATATATTTCATAATTTCCTCCTATAATTTTTTTATAATTTGATAAAACAAATAAGAAAAACTAATAATAGAAATAGTAAATACTATTACTATAATTGAGATACTTTCATTTGCAGTTATTCCTACTATTATAAATAAAATAATAACGAAAGTATTTAACAAAATTGCATAAAGTAATTTCTTATTACTTTTTACAACATTAGTGCTGTCCTTTAAATATTCTAAAACTTTATCATCATAACTTAAAAGATCATCTAATGAAATATTAAAGCATTTACTTATTTTAACTAAAGCATCAATATCAGGATAAAATTTGCCATTTTCCCAATTAGATATTGTTTGTCTAGTAACATCTAGTTTTTCTGCAAGTTGTCCTTGTGAAAGCTTTGCATTTTTTCTCATTTCAATTATTTTTTTACCTAAATCCATAATCTTTCTCCTTTCACAAAAAACTATACATTTTTTATTATCATTATACTATCAAATATATTTTACATTTTAAAATTATAATAATTATATAAATTATATCATACATTTCCACTATTTATTTTCATCGTAATATTACTATATTCAGAACTTTAAAATAATAATTTGCTTATTCAAAAAGAATTATGGTTGTATATTTTATGAATACTAGCAGTCTAAAAAACTGCTGTTATTCTTTTTACTATGAATTGGTGGCATTTCTGGTGGCAAAAATATTAATTTAAATTAATTTATAACGATTTTAATCAAATTATTAATTTATTGTTTTTCTTTGTTTTATCTTGTTTCAATGCTTTTCAATTAAAATTTTTATATCCTCCAAAACCACTGTTGGGAGGTCGATTCTCTCATCCCCTGCCATTTTAGATAATAAGCGACAATAAGTCGTTTTTATTTTTATTTAATGATATAATCATATCAACTGTTAAAGTAGTAAATTAAATAAGGAGTGCTGAAAAGCAATGGAAAAAGGATTTGAAAACTTCATAAAAAAATTAAAAAGCTGCCAAATATGTAAAGCTAAATTTGGTTTTGAACCCCACCCAATTTTTTTAGGAAATATTCATTCTAAAATCGTTCAAATTAGTCAAGCCCCCTCAGCTACTGTTCACGAAACACTTAAACCATTTACTGATCAAAGTGGAACAAAATTAAAATATGAGTGGTATCAGATCAGCGATGATGTATTTTATAATCCAAATCTTTTTTATATTGCAGCTTTAGCTCATTGCTATCCAGGGAAAAATAAAAATGGTAATGATAAAACGCCACCCAAAATATGTTATGATACATGGATAAAAAAAGAATTAAAATATATTGATAACAAATTATATATCATTATAGGTGCAAAAGCAGCAAAAGTATTTTTTCCAAATGAAGATTTTAATGATTTAATTTTTAAAAACAATTATATTAATAATAAATTAACATTAGTATTACCACATCCATCTCCACTAAATAGAAAGTGGTTTAAAGATCATCCTGAATTTTTTAATAAAAGAGTTTTTGAGATAAGAAAAATAGTACATGATATTTTAGAGGAAAAATAGTCAATAAAACAACTGAGCAACATTTACCAAAATGACAATTTATGATATATTGCTTATAGTAATTAATTGGTATAAATTGATAGCTACTCATCTAATTTGGAATATAAAAAGAATTAGAATCATGATTCTAATTCTTTTTATTTTCTTTAAGTACATAAGTTTCCTAAATTATATATAATATTTACTATCATAGATGCTTTGGCGGTTGTGAGCTTATCGGATTTATTTCTATATGAGTGGTTCTTCCGCTATCATATGTAACCGTTACATTCCTATCATGATATGGATTATAATGTGATACAGTGATGGATATTCCTGTGTCTGACATAGGACAACATAATAGAGTAAATGATGGCTTATCTATCTCTCCTATTAAAGGACTTATTTGATTATTTATTACATTTGGTATTGAGCAATCAAATATATAGTATTTATCATTAAATTCTATTAAATTATAGCTATGACATTCTTTATGGCCATCTCTCACGATTCCTGATGTTTTAAAAAAACTATTTATACCTAACGTTCTTAACAGGTTTTGAGCAAGAGCTGCCCTTTCGACGCACATTGCTGCGCCCGTACCTTTTAAATTTGATATTTTATTGTCTTTACTTTCATCAAAATCTTCCGAGCAATAATAATTCATTCTTGAATCTACATTAGCAAATCCTCCAAAGTACTCATCCACTGTCTCTAATACTATGTGTGATAATTTAAATATATCAAGACTATTGTCAGAAGTAGTTTTGCTTTTTAGCAATTCATATGCATCTTTAATATCTCCGATTTTAGCGTTAACAACATCTCCAATCCCTGATTCTATACCTATTAATTCATCACTAAAAGATCCCCCAAACGAAGAAAGATAGCCACCCCGAATAACACCATTCGTAAAATTTGCACCTATTATCTTTTTCCTCATTGTACCATTTCCATATTGTACTTTATCGCCTTCAACTATTACTCTAGTTCCATCCTTTGTTCTATATTCCATTAAATTACCTCTTCCATAACAATTATACCATAATATAGTTGATTTTGACATTGGTTTTAGGTATCATAATCTATACATAAAGACTTTTTATTGTTAGGTGATCTTATGAAAAACGCAGTAGAACCATTATTAGAATGGTATTTAGAAAACAAAAGAGATCTTCCGTGGAGAGAGGACAAAGATCCTTATCATGTATGGATTTCTGAAATTATGCTTCAACAGACAAGAATTGAAGCTGTAAAGAAATATTATTTAAGATTTATGGAGAAAATTCCTAATATAGAAGCGTTAAGTAAAATCAATGAAGATCAACTATTAAAATTATGGGAAGGATTAGGATATTATAGCCGAGCTAGAAATTTAAAAAAAGCAGCTATGAAAATCATGACTGATTATAATGGATTATTTCCTACAACCTATCAAGATATTTTAAGTCTGCCAGGGATTGGAGAATATACTGCTGGCGCGATTCGTTCTATTTCTTTTAATCAAAAAGAAGTCGCAATCGATGGAAATGTTATGAGAGTTTATGGTAGAGTTACCAATCAAGATCTTGATATATCTGATCAAAAAACAAAAAAGAATATTGGTTTAGAGATCAAGAAAATTTTACCAAAGAAATCAGGAGATTTTAATCAGGCAATTATGGAATTAGGAGAGACTATTTGTATTCCTAATGCAATGCCAAAATGCAGTATTTGCCCATTACAAAATATATGTCTTGCATATAAATATCATAGAGAATTAGAGATTCCTAGAAAAGTTAGAAAAAAAGATAAAAAAGAAGAAAACCTCACTATATTTTTGTTAGTTTGTAACGATTATGTTGCATTGAAGAAAAGAACAGATGGATTATTAAAAAACATGTGGGAATTTCCAAATATAGAAAAGTTTTTAACAATAGAACAAGCGAAAGAATATTTCCCTAAATCCTTATCTATTCAAAACGCAATTACAAATACTCATATTTTTACTCATAAAAAATGGAATATGAAAAGTTATATTATAAAATTAAAGGAAAAATCCATAGAATACGAATGGGTAAAAATGAAAGACATAGAAGAAAATTATGCAATTCCTACGGCATTTAAACCATTCCTAGAATATTTAAGAGATTTAAATAAGAATTCTCTTTTATAAGATAGAATTCTTATTTTTTAAGTTAAAATTTTATTGTTTATCAATAAAAATATATTGACAAACATCAATTACACCTCTATAATTAAAGAGAAGTATGGAGGTGATTTATTGCAAATTCTAGGAAAACATGGACTAGGAAAGGTATTAAAATTATTATTAATCATTGGACTTATATTATCAATTCCTACTGTTGTTATGGGACCATTTTTACTTAATCACACAGGGCAAGTATTATATTCCATGATTATTATTTATCCAAATGGATTATTATTCATTGTAATGATATATCAATTTATAAAATTGTTTCAATCACTAGAAGATAATACTCCATTTATTTATACGAATGTCATACTATTAAAGAGAATTGGTAAATTATCATTGTTAATGAGTATATTTTGGTTTTTGGATTTACTATTTATGCTACTCATTATAAACAATCATTATATTAATTATATATTGGTTTTAGCATTTTTATCTTTATTATTTATAGGCGTATTTATAGCTCTTTATATATTATCAGAGTTGATAAATCAAGCTGTTAAATATAAAGAAGAAAATGACTTAACAATTTAAGGGGTAAAAGTATGATTGTTGTTAATTTAGATGTTATGATGGCTAAAAGAAAAATTTCATCACAAGAACTAGCTGAAAAAATAGGAATTACGCAAGCAAATTTATCCATACTAAAAACCAATAAAGGAAAAGCAATTCGCTTTTCAACATTAGAAAAAATATGTGAAGTATTAGAGTGCAATCCAGGAGATATCTTGGATTACAAAAAGGAGGATTAAAAATGGCAAGTTCACTATTTTCAATATTTGCTTTATGCATATTGAATTCCATTCTATTCTATGATAAAAATTTAGGAATCAATGTTATTTTATTTATGGTTCCACTTATAGGATTTTTATATTATACTTTGAAAAACAAAAAGAAAATTAAAAATAAATATGGTTTATTATTTATAATACCAATTGTATTATTATCTTGTACTTATTTTATATATGATATTCAAGTATTTAGAGTGTTAAATGCACTAACAATTCCTATATTATTCTTATTCCTTTATATCTTTACAATAAAACCTACTTATTCTTTAAAAACTATTGTTAAAGATTGCCTATATTTTATATTTGAACCATTAAATTATATTGGTAAATTCTATAGAGTTGTTAATCTGAAATTAGATTCTTTATCAGAAAAAATGAAACTCAATAAAAGAATTGTTAAATCTTTTGTTGTAGTTATACCAATTGTTATTGTTGTGATTTTATTACTAAGTAGTGCCGATATGGTTTTCCACAACTTGTTTTCTGATTTATTTAGACTTTTTAAGAATATTTCTTTAGGGAATATCATTGGAAGAATATTTTTCATATTCCTATTATTTACTTATTTAGGTGCTGTTGTTAATTACTTGTTATTTGGTATCAATAAAGAAAAGGATGAAGAAAAGAAAAAAAGCATTGATGATTTTACAATAAAATTATTACTTTCTGCATTAAATGTCATTTATATTATATTTGATTTTATTCAAATTAAATCATTAATTTTTCATAGTATATCCATGAATATTAGTTATGCAGAATATGCAAGAGAAGGATTCTTCCAATTAATGATTATCTCCTTAATTAACTTAGTTATATTGTTACTTTCCAAAAGAAGTAAGGAAAATAAATATAATAAGATTATGAGTATTGTAATGATATTTTTAACTTCCATCATTATTTCTTCCTCTTTCTTAAGAATGTATATGTATGAGTCTGCCTATGGATATACAATTTCACGATTACTTGTGTATATTGTTTTAATAACAGAAATATTACTTTTAATACCAACTATCATTTATATATTAAATTCTAAAATAAATATATTTAAATACTATATTATCATTATTGTATCTATTTATACATTATTGAACTTAGCTCCTATCAATTATATAATTGCTTATAATAATATTAATAGATATTATAAGACTGATAAAATTGATATTTATTATCTAGAAAATCGTCAGTCTGATAATATTCCATTACTTATAGAATTATATGAAAATACAAAAGATCAATACTTAAAGGAAACCATTGATAATTATTTAACTTATACCTACGATAATAGCCCTTCCTCTTGGCAAGAATTTAATCTATCAAAAGAAAAAGCAAATAAAGAATTAGAAGAATTTTATTTGTATAAACACAAAAAAGAGAAAATATTTCATTTGGATAGAACGGGAATTAAAGCTTTATAATTTGACAATTGAAAAGATAGTTGCTATAGTATAGCTCAGCAAGGAGGGTTATTATGAAATCACGCGCACAGTTTTTAGGAATTCTTACAACAAACAGCCGTGTTCGTGGAGATATAGCTGTTGAAAAAAGAACATATGAAAAATTATTAAGTGATTTACAAGGAAAAATTTCAAGATTAGAAGATAACATTCCAGTAGATAACGAGGTCCTTATACACGTTCAATACTTTGGAGTAAGTTTTTGGTATGATTTAGCTTCGTGTAAAAGAGTGGATCAACCACAACAACCTATTCAATCGATCGTCATTAATCAAACTTATGGTCAAGCATGTAGCGAGGAGCAAGTAACAAAATGTACCATGCAGCTAAATACATTAGCCAGAATACATTTGCAACAAAACGAAGAAAATGATTTATGGAGCTTTGCTAGACTTGTTAAAGTTTTATCTTCTGAGACAGGCCATATCTGCGATGAAGCTGCTGTAATTTGCGATTGGTTCTTAGAAGCTGAAGAAAATAAAGAACATGTAATGCCTACTGCTATAAAGTGCATTAAGCAGATTACTAATGCCGAATTGGGAATTGGAGATAAGAAAGATGCTCTTCAATATATTAAAAGAACTACTTACTTATAAAGATTCTTAAGTTAAATACTTAAGAGTTTTTTCTTTTTCTTAATATAAATCTTTCTAATCCAATCTACTGGTATTACTGTTGCAGCTAATAGAATTGTAAATTGGATTTCTTTTAATGTTAAACCAAACGCTCTAAAGAGAGTTCCGCCGTAATATATTAGGTATAATTGAACAAGAATTATAAATAGTGTTACCGCTAGAAGAACTTTATTATCTTTTAAATTCGCTAGTAAATTTAGTCTTCTTGTTCTAGCATTAAAACTATTAAAAATCGCCATAAATATAAATAAAGCAAAGAAGCCTGTTAACAAATATTTATCATTAGGATCAGATCTATATATTTTCCTTATCCATGTGCTAGTTAGAAAGAAAAGGCATAATAGTGACGAATACATCCCTGTAAAAAGCACTTCTCCATACATATATCTATTCATAATTGGCTCTGTTTTTTTCTTTGGTTTTTCTTTCATATATTCTTTTAAAGGAGGTTCATAGGAAAATGCAATTCCAGCTAAAGTATCCATAATCATATTAATCCAAAGCATCTGAATTACTGTTACTGGAGTTTCGATTCCGATAAATGGTCCAATAATAGAGAGACTTATCGCACAAAGATTGATGGTAAGCTGAAAGATTATGAATTTTCTAATACTTTTAAAAATTGTTCTTCCATATAGTATGGCCTTAGAAATCGATAGAAAATTATCATCTAAAATTACAATATCTCCGGCTTCCTTGCAAACTTCTGTACCACTTCCCATAGCAAACCCTACATCTGCTTTCTTTAATGCTGGGGCATCATTTACTCCATCTCCTGTCATGCCTACAACCAAATTCAGTTCTTCCGATAATCTAACTAGACGACTTTTATCCTGAGGAAGACTTCTTGCCACCACTTTTAAATTAGGCAGAATCTTTTTTACTTCTTCATCTATCATATTGGATAGCTCTTTTCCTGTTAAAACGATGTCACTGTCACTATCTAATAGTTCCGTTTCCTTAGCAATTGATATGGCAGTTTCTTTATTATCTCCTGTAACCATGACTGTTTGAATCCCCGCTTCTTTGACAAGTTCCACTCCTTGAATTGCTTCTTTTCTTACTTCATCTTTAATATAAATTGCCCCAATTAAAGTTAATTTTTCTAATTTATCATAATGATAATTATCATTATAGGCTAAGAGAATTACTCTGATACCTCTTTTTGTTTTCTCAGAAATTTTTCTCTGGAAACTATCTTTATTTGTGAATGGTTTTTTTTCTCCTGATATTGTGATAACTTCTGTACAAAGAGGAAGCAATAATTCTGGAGAACCTTTTATGTAGTTTGTCTTTTTATCAAGATCTAGAGTCGTTGAGGAATATTTTATATTACTATCAAAAGGAACCGTATTTATTTTCTTATATATTAAAGTTGTATCTGTCTTTATGAAATCAAGAATTGCTCTATCTGTTATATTTCCTCCGGTTATTTTCCTATCTTTATCAAAATAACTGGAATTATTGTATAAGCAATTGTTTTTTAAATGATAGTGATACTCTTTTAGATATAGCAGATCTGCTTCCTGATGGAATTCTTTTAAATTCGGAGTTAATACACCAATTACCTCTAATTTCCCTTTGGTTAATGTCCCTGTTTTATCTGTAAATAAAATATTTAGACTTCCTGCCGTTTCTATCCCTACTAGTTTTCGTACTAAAACATTATTTTTTAACATTCTCTTCATGTTGGATGATAAGACTAAAGTTATCATCATAGGTAGTCCTTCTGGAACTGCTACTACTATAATGGTTACACTTAATGTTAATGCATATATAATATGACCAAATAATATTGGAAAATTCGTTACTGTAGCTATTATTTTTTGTGTAACAAAATTATTTTTTACTATAATTTCATTAAATAAATAAGAAAAACTAACTAAAAAGGCTCCTATATAGCCAATTCTACTAATTACTTGCGCTAAATTTCTCAATCTTATTTTCATAGGACTATCTGGTGTTTTTTCTTGAAGTTCTTGAGCCATTTGTCCATAAAATGTTTGGTTCCCCACTTTTTCTACTAGCATTTGTGCTTCTTTAGAATAGACAACGGATCCTCTATATACTTTGTTATCTGTTTGTGAGTTCTTTTTAATCTCTTTGGTTTCTCCATTCAAGCTAGATTCATCGACAAGAATTTCTCCAGATATAATTCTCCCATCCGCTGGGATTTTATCACCTGTTTGAAGGATTACGATATCATTGACAACAACCTCATCAATTAATATTTCTTCTATTTGATTATCTCTTTTTACTTTGCATTTAATTTTAGATGAAGCTTCCTGCAGTTTTTTAAAAGCTTCTTCACTTCCATACTCTGAAATTGTTGATATTAAGGACGCAACTAATATAGCGATTATAATTCCTAATGTTTCAAACCAATCAAAGTCACGAAATAGAAAAATTGTCTTGATTGCTAAAGCAACGAGTAAGATTTTAATAATGGGATCTCCCAGTGTTTCTAGAAACAATTTAAGAAAACTATTCTTTCCTTTACCACTAATCTCGTTGCTTCCATATTTTTTTCTACTTTGAATTACTTCATTTGAACTTAGGCCTTTATTCATATGTGTCCTCCTAAAGAACTTTATGAAGATACATATTTTTGTATTCCTACTATGATTATCCTTGTTTTGACAAATATTTTTCAATCTAATAACTCATGTGATATAATTGATTAAAGGTTGTGAGAATATGAAAAAGATAGAATTACATTTGCATTTAGATGGCTCTATTGACATCGATTATGCCTCTAAATTAATGGGAAGAGATGTTAGTAAAGAGCTAGAAGCACATCATTCAAAAAATTTAAAAGAATATTTAGAGAAATTTTCCTTGGCAATCCAGTTATTACAAACAAAAGAAAATATTGAAGAATTTAGTTATCTTTTAGCAAAAAAGTTAGAAGATGATGAAGTAATTTACGCAGAAATTAGATTTTGTCCGCTATTTCATACGAAACAGCTATCTGTTGATGAAGTTGTTTCTTCTATATTAAATGGATTTCAAAGAGTAAGTTCTGTTAAAACAAATTTAATTTTTTGTATGATGAGAAATTTTCCTTTCGAAAAAAACAAAGAAATTATTGATCTTACTAAAAAATACTTAGGAAAAGGCGTTTGTGCAATTGATTTAGCTGGAGATGAGGCACATTATAAAACGAGTAGCTTTAAAAGACTTTTTGATTTGGTAAAACAAGAAAATATTCCTTTTACGATTCATGCTGGAGAAGCTGATTCTTTTGCAAGTGTCGATTGCGCAATTGAATTTGGGGCAAAAAGAATTGGCCATGGAGTTAGGAGTATAGAATCGCCGGATACCATTCATAAACTTATTTCTAATCATGTTACATTAGAATTATGCCCGACTAGTAATCTTGATACAAATGTATATAGTGATATATCTCTATATCCTATTAAAGATTTAGTAGATTTAGGAGTTATCGTTACTATTAATACCGATAATAGAACAGTTTCAGAGACTAATTTAGAAAAAGAATATCAAATTCTGAAAGATCATTTTCATTTTACAAAGGAAGACTTTATAAAATTTAATTTAAATGCAATAGAAGCGGCATTTCTATCTAATGAAGAAAAAGAGAAATTAAGAAAACAACTGCTTAATAGTTAGATTAATTACTAGAGATTAATATTGAGGATTTATTTTATGAATATATTAAAAAGATGTTTCCTTTGTCCTAGAAACTGTGGAGTAAATCGTTATAAAGAATTAGGAGCTTGTGGAGCCTCTTATAAAATTAAGGTGGCTTATTATAGTCTTCACGAATGGGAAGAGCCAGTTATCTCTGGAACAAATGGAAGTGGAACTGTGTTTTTCTCCTATTGTAATCTAAAGTGTATTTTTTGTCAGAATAGAAAAATTAGTTCTCTTGGGTATGGGAAAGAAATAACTCAAAAAAGATTAGGAGAAATATTTTTAGAACTGCAGGAAAAGAAGGCTCACAATATCAATTTAGTAACTCCAACACATTATGTTCCACAAATTGCTTCTGTATTAAAAAAATTGAGACCAAATCAACTAAAAATCCCTGTTGTTTATAACACCAGCAGCTATGAAAATATTAATACCATTCAGTCTCTTAATGGATTAATAGATATTTACCTTGCTGATTTAAAATATTTTGATAATGATTTAGCTTTAAAATACTCTCACTGTAAAGACTATTTTAATTTTGCTTCTTTAGCAATTCAAGAGATGTATAAACAAGTTGGAGATTTTATTATTGAAAATAATTTAATGAAAAAAGGAGTTATTGTAAGAGTATTAATTCTTCCAGGTCATATTGAAGACGCTAAAAGTATTATAAAGTATTTGTTTGAAACTTATGGAGATAAAATTATTATTAGTATTATGAATCAATATACTCCTATGCAAAAAAATCTAAAATTTACAAATTTAAATCGGAAAGTTAGTGAGGAAGAATATGATGAGGTTATTAATTATGCTTGTGATTTAGGTATAACCAATGCCTTTATTCAAGACGGAGAAACACAGCGTAAGAGTTTTATCCCAGAATTTGATTGTTCTATCATTTGATTTCTGTTTTATTTATCGTTTCTATTTTTTATTTTTGGTTTTTGTGATATTATTAACTTAGGAGGTATAAAATGAAAAAATTCAAAATTATTTTAGCTATTATATTCAGTTTGCTATTAATGCCTATAACTGTTTTTGCAGAAGAAGATTCAACTGTAGATAATAGAGTAAATATTTATTTCTTTAGAGGAGAAGGATGTCCTCATTGTGCGGAAGAAGAAGAATTTTTAGAAAGCTTACAGGAAGAATATGGACAATATTTTAAAATTGTCGATTATGAAACATGGTATAATTCTGATAATGCTAAGTTGATGAAAAAAGTAGCTGATGCAAGAAAGGAAACGATTAAAGGAGTTCCTTATACAATCATCGGTAATAAATCTTGGAGTGGATATAGTAGTGATTTTAATGAAGAAATTAAGTCTGCTATTATGTCAGAGTATAAAACAGAAGTTTCAGAAAGATATGACATTATGATTTTACTTGATTCAGGGTATACAGGTAGCAAAAGTTATGCTAGTGATGCTTTTGTATTAATCGCTATTCTTCTTGTTGCTGCTGGTATTACCTACGGTATTATTGCTGCAAGAAAAAAGGTTTCTTAAAAATTAAAAAAGTCAAAACAAAAATGTCTTGACTTTTTTTATGGAAGAATTAATTGTTGACCAATACTTAAGAGGTTTGAACTTAAATTGTTCGCCTCTTTTAATTCAGATACAGAAACATTATTTTCTCTTGCGATAGACCATAGCGTATCACCACTTTTTACGGTATATATATTTTCCGATATATCTTTTTGAGGAACTTTTAGTTGATCTCCTATTTGCAATGTTAGATCCGTTAAGTTGTTTAGGTTTATTAAATCATCTACTGAAATATTATAATTCTTGGCAATTGCCCATAAGCTATCCCCTTTTTTTACAGTATATATACTATACTCATCCATTTCTTCTTCTGGAGCACTTATACCTGGTATTAATAATTCTTGTCCAATCATTAATGTGTTACTTGTTAAATTATTTATATTTTTTAATTCGTCAACACTTGTTCCAAAGTCATTAGCGATTTTATATAAAGTATCGCCTTTTTGCACTTTATATATAAATTCATTTTGTGGTATCTGTGGTTCTGGTATTGGCGGTTCCATCGATGACGACACATTTAGTTTTTGACCTATTTTTAGTGTATCAGACGTTAAGTTATTTAAAGCTTTTAATTCTGCTACACTTAAATTAAACTGATTAGCAATTTTATATAAAGTGTCTCCCCTTTTTACTGTATAGTATCCACTTACCTCTCCTGGAGGGGTGTATGGATAATTTGCGTAATCAGCAATTGCTTTTACTACACCCTCTACATAATTTTCTAAGTTATTTCTTAGTTTTGCAGCATCCTTTACATTATCAATAAAACCATACTCTACTAATAATGCTTCTGCATTACCTGTATCTCTTATTATATAATAGTAGTCCTTATTAGGATTTTCTGGTAAGCGTCGTTGATAAATTTTTCTTTTTACTTGTCCAGCTTCTCCTATATTGTTCAATATCATATTAGCAAGAGTAGGAGTATTTCGTAAAGCATATACTACTTCTGCACCTTCGCCACCTGCCGATGTAAGTAATGATAAATGTATTTCTCCCATAAGACAAAATTGCTCTCTTCAGGGGGCGTAAAAACTCTTTTTTTATGTCCTAAAAAGCCCATAAATAAAGGGCAAAATTAAAAAATTGCTCTCTTCAGTTAGAATTGAATAACGTTTAAATACTCTTATAAACATTGAAGAAAACCAAGTATCTACAAGTACTTGGAATAATATTGAAAAAAATGCTACACTGTTTTTTATTAAAATAGTATCTAAATTCGTACCTGAACTTTTTGACTTAATTATATAAATATTCATTTTTTACGTAACAAAAAAACTCAAAAAATAAAAAGCGTATTTTTCGCTTTTTATTTTTATAAATTACTTAATGTTGACTTATTTTTAATTCCCATCAAATTCTCAACTTTATTATTAATTTCCATTGTTTGAACTTTCTTTCTTGCAGAAGTTCTTTCTTTTATTGCCTCTTCAACTTTTTTTGTAATTGAATCTACAATTTTTGAATCAGTTGGAATCGGCAAAATTACTTCTTTCAATCTACTGCCTAAAGTAGATATAGTACCTTGCCTAAACGATTTTGCTTCAATTTGTCTTTGAACAATTTCAAGACCTAAAAGTGCTAATAACAAATAAGGTGAAATTTTATCTTTTTTAAGAACTTTTATTCTACGAATATGGCTTTGTATTATTATTTCTGTATCCAAAAAACTAAGCATAGCAGTTCTACCCATCAAATAAGTACCATCGTTAACTACCAATATATCTTCAGGTTCTAATTTTTGAATTTTTCTATATTTTTCATAAACCTCTCTCGATACACAATGAGTACAATCAGTTGTTATTTCCCAATTTGATATTTCAGATGTTCTAATAAATGGGATATCTCCTGTTCCATATGCCTCACTTCCTATTTCATTTCCCCTTGACAATTCTATAATGCCATCTTCTTCTAATTCTCCAATAGTCTTAAGAACATAATTGCCAGTTGATACATAGTTATCCAATTCGTTATTAATATCTGGATTATAGTATTTCGGCATTAATATATTATCTTTAACCTGAGATAACTTTAGTTGAAATCCTAAATGAGAATGCATATCACTGTTTAAATATGTTTCCAAGTAATCTGGGATCATTGATATTTCATCAACATTGACTTCTTTACCCCTTTTATCATGTCCACATGTCTTCGCATAACTCATAAAGAAAGTATAATCCTTCCTTGGTTTTGAAGTTTTTCTAAAGAAAGCTAAGTGTGTCTTAGTTGGAGTATATGGCAAAAATGTACTCATAGGTAAGTCTATTATTCCTATTAATTCCGTTTTATCTAGTAGATATTGTACAATATAGCCGTCAGTTGGATTACTCAACATTCCATCCGGTAATACTATAGCCATTTTTCCGCCTTCTTTTAGTAATTGTAAGCATCTATCGATAAATAGTATTTGTGGAGCTTCTTGATCCTTAATCTTATCCTTTTCCCATCTATTATTAACAATTTTCCATTTATAACCTAAGTCATACTGAGACAATTTCTTTTCACCTTTAACTGGGATTTTTGCTCCAAAAGGTGGATTTGTTAAAACAATATCAAATTCTCCTAATGAGATGTTAGCTTGAGTTTTTTCTCCCCAATTAGATGGCATTTCTAAAGAATCTTCGCAATATATTCCACTTTTCCCATCACCCATTATAACCATATATGCTTTAGCTACTTTGCTTAAAAATTTATCTCTTTCAATACCTCTGATATTTTGATTAATAGTTCTACTTTTAACACCAAATATTTCATTTTCTGTCCATCCAAAGTCTACTCCTTGTTGATCAATTTTATTATGAACATATTTCAATGCTTCTATTAAAAATCCTCCTGATCCACATGCTGGATCGATTATTTTATCATCCACATCTGGGTCTAAAATATTAATAGCAGTTTTTACAACATTTTTGGGAGTAAAGAATTGACCTTGTCCCCCTTTTAGGGCACCATGAATAAAGACTTCGAAAGCATCACCTACAACATCTCTTTCGGCATTTAGTAAACAAAATGGTTGTAATTCACCAACAATGTATAAAATAGATTTATCATCTAATTCTATTTTATCGTTAGATTCAAGTACGTCTGGATATGCTTTTTTTGCCTCTTCAAATCTTTCTTTTATTCTTTCAGAAACTTCTTTTGCTGACTCATGTATTCCTGCTCTAAAGCAAACCATATCTTCAGGTTTTGTATATTTTTCATCATATAATTTGCATAATATCATATTAATTAATTGCTTAGCAAATTCTTCATCTCTAGTTGTGCCAACTGCATTTCCCGCTAAGTATCCTCTAATAGTAGCAAATACATGTTTTAAATTATGAGTTTTCTTTAAATCTTTTCTTTTAAAATTTCCTATATCTTCAATGCGTTCATTATACTTTGGAATATTAGTAAGATTTTCATCAAAATATAGATTATCATCTTTATAGTATTTTCTAATTATCTGCTTTTCAGTTCCATTGAACCACACTCCTATTGTGGCATTTGAAAACTCAAGGTAATGCTTCAATTGCTCCATACCATCTTTTCTATTTTTCTTTTTACATTCAACAACAATATAAGTATCCTCTCTTTTTTTATCAGAGTTTGAAAAAACAGTAATATCTATTGGATACTTGTATTGTAAATCTGATGGAGAAGCCTTAACACGAAATTGTGGACGAGTTTGAATATTTTCTTTTGGATATCCATAATCCTCCACTAATATTTTACTAAATACTTGCACCGCTTCTACCTCTTCTGGCGTTGCCTTTACTTCTACCCCAGATATATAATCTCTAATGTATCCTTCTTTTAATTCTTCATTATTCATAATTTACCTCCCATTTTAAATTCAACAATATCACCAATATCACAATTTAAATACTCACATATTTTTTTTAACACTTCCATACTTACATCCTTATTCTTTGAAATCTTAGAAATAGTTGACCAACCCAATTTCGCATTTTCCTTTAAGTCTTGTTTTTTTATTTGTCTATCCTGCATTAGTTTTGACAATTTTCCGTATGACGTTTTCATATTATCACCATTATAATTATAACATTTTATCTCTTGACTTGCAATAATATTTATCTATTTTAGGAGATTTTAAATAATAAAAAATGCGCTCTTCCCCTTGGCCCTCAAAAAACGGCAATTCTCAGGTACACAAGACCGTATGTAAATTCGTACCTGATTGTACCTTTTTATTAGTTTATTGTAATCTTAAAAATCCTTGCAAACATTGATAAATAAAGGGCAAATCAGTAATTTATAACTATAAATTTGCGCTTTTAAGGGGGAAGAGAGCAATTTATAAATATATTTTAATCCTATGTTTTAGTTTATATAAATTATTTTAACTATCCTACTGTGCCAACTTGGCACACTACTTTTACTTAGCAAGCATTGGAAAGTTCCTCCCACAGAGCAATTTCCACATATTATGGGGGAATCCCCAATCCCCTAGCGAAACAAATACCAAAACAAAATGCGAAACATTTTGAGAGCAAAAAACGAAATTGTAACTATACATTTTAAATGATAAAATTAATATAATAGAAGTAATATTATTAAAAAAATATTTTTGATGATATTTAATTCTGATTTTAATACTAAAATGATACTGAAAGTGACACTAAAAGTTACACAAATAGTTACACATTTAGTGTACAAAATTTGTAATTGATTTCTACACTGTCAAGTGTTAAGATTGTTATAATAGTGGAAAAACTATAGAAAGAGAGCTTGCTCTCTTTTTTTGTTGTATAAAAGAAAGGAGGATATCTATGAATGAAATTTTTATAAAAATACCTACTTCTTTATTAGAAGTAAATATACCTAAGAATGCAATTGTACTTTTAGGAATATTACAAAGTAATTCTAAAAGATTAGGTTATGCATATGGATCTAATAAGTATTATGCTGATAAATTAAATTGTTCTACTAGGACAATAAGTAAATTAATTAAGTGTCTATTAGATCATAATTATATAACGATTAGTAATCCTAAAAGTTTTAAAAGAAAGATATATGTTAGTAATAATATTCTAGGTAATTAGAATATTTAATCTATCTAGATTGAATTATTATTCTAACAGAATAAATAAATTAAATATAAAAGTTAAATAGGTAATAGAAAGGCCTTAGTTAAAGGTAGGAGGTTTGTATGAAAGATATGGTTGATTATATTAAATATCATGGTACTATTTCTAGTATTAGAGATAAAGCTGATAAAGATTATATATGGTTTGATATATGTCAGAAAGAACCATATAAAGATAGTAATGGAAAGGATAAGGTTAACTTATCCTTTTTTAGTGCAAGAATGTATATTGAGTATTCTAATAAGATAGATTTAAAAGTTGGAAAAGATGTTTATGTACGAGGTATCCCTAAGGGATATGTGGATAAGAAAGGTCATAGACAAAACTATATACATGTTTTAGAAATAAATGGAATTGAAATAAGTAAAGAGCCACCTTTATATCAAGATGGTTATTGGAATGGAAAGAAAATAGAAAAAGTAGACGCTACTAAAGAAGAACAAGAAGAATTACAAAAATTAATAGATGAGATTGTAGGTGGTACAAATGAATAACCCATTAGTACAAAACATAAATTTAAATATGAATAAAGATAAAAAAGAATTATTTAAAGAAATAATTATTAAATACTTAATTGAACAAATAACTACAAATAATTAAATCGCACATTTGCGGTTCTTTTTTGAATCTAATATACTGTTACTGTCTTATGGGAGATAAGTAACAAGAAAAGGAGGTAAAATATGAATTATAGTTACTTATCAAACCTAGATTATAATGCTGGTATTTATATCAGACTTTCACAAGAAGATAAAGATAAAAAGTATGAATCAGATAGTGAAAGTGTAACGAATCAAAAAGATATACTCCGTACTTATTGTAAAAACAATGGATTTAATCTAGTTGGAGAATATGTTGATGATGGATATTCTGGTACTAATTTTGATAGACCTGGATTTACTAAAATGATAGAAGATATAAAAGATAAAAAAATTAATTTAGTAATCGTTAAAGATTTATCAAGACTAGGTAGAGATCATGTAATGACTGGTTATTATATAGAAACATATTTTCCTGAAAATAAAGTAAGATTTATATCTATTGTTGAAAATTATGATAGTATGAAAAATCAAGCTAGTAATGACTCCTCTACTTTCATAATTACATGTAATGATTATTATAGTAAACAAAACTCTTTAAAGATTAGAAACGTATTAGATTCAAAAAGAAAAGATGGTAAATTTATAGGCAGTAAACCTTGTTACGGATATATGAGAGATCCAGATGATAAAGGCCATTTAATACCTGATCCTGAAGTAGCTAAATATGTAAAACTTATATTTGGATGGAGATCAAATAATATAGGTATTAGTGAAATAGCAACTAGACTTACTAATATGGGAGCACCTACTCCAGCAGCATATAAAAACTTACCTTCATCTAGTCGAGTTATAGAAAAGAATAAATGGACAATTCATGCTGTTCATAATATATTACAAAATAGAATGTATACTGGAGACATGGTACAACATACCCAAACCAATATAAGTTATAAATCCAAAAAGAAAGTTACATTAGATGAAAGCTTATGGATTATAGTAGAAGATACTCATGAACCATTAGTAGATAAAAACACATTTATGTTAATAAATAAAAAAACTAAAAATAAAAATAGATCTTATTCTAAAAGAAAAAGACCTGAAAGATTATTAGAAGGATTATTATTTTGTCATGAATGTGGTAATAGATTAGGAGTACTTTATAGAAAGAAACAAGACTACTGGTGTATTAATTGTAATAAGTATGCTAGAGATCCAGTTAGAAAATTATGTACATCTCACTTCTTTGCCTATGATTACTTTGAAGAATTAGTTTTAAAGGAAATTAAAAAACTATTATCTAACTTATTTCATGATTTAGATATAAAAGAATTAAATGAAGAAGTTATTAAAAGAACTAAGAATAATTCTAATGATTATAAAAAAAGAAAAGAAGATATTATTAAAGAACAAAACAAATTATTAGAAACTATTCAAATCATCTATAAAGACCGTTTAGAAGGTAATATTACACCTGATCAATATAAATTATTATCTAAACCGTATGAAGCTAAATTAAAGGATTTAAATGCTAGGTTAGATGATATTAATATAGAAATAGAAAAAAGAAAACATAGTACTGAAAAATTACCAAATTATATAAACAAAATAAAAAGGTTGTTAAACTTAAACAACCCTAATAAAGATTTATTATTTACATTAATAGAAAGAATTGAAGCAGATAAAGATCGTAATATAATTATTAAATTTAGATATGATATTCTAGATACTCATACTTTTAAATATGAAGATAATAGAGTTCATAATCCATATGGAAGAAAAGGAAAGAAATATTAACTATTATGTTTTGACCATTCTTTAAAAGTATCAAGAGTTATTATTTTTAACTTACAAGCCAAATTATATACATTATTTTTATCCTTAATTTTTTCACCATGAATTATTAAACTCCTTAATGTATAGCACTCATCAATCAGTTTTTTCTTATTGAATGTATAATCTTTATTACAATACTTATTTATAAGCTTTTTAATTTTTTTTGAACTGCTTTCACGCTTTAATGTTTCTAACCCACCTCTTAAAGATTGCTTTTCTAAAATACTTAGATCTGAACGATCAACAATTTTTTGGAATTTTATAATTAGACTTTTTGCTTCCTCACTCTTATCAGAATTTATTCCCATTATCTCTAATATTTGGCAAAGTAATAGAATTTTGGTATTAGTATCTGATTCTTCAACAAGTTCAAACATGTGAAATATTTTTTGAATTTTTTCTGTATATTTAAGGTCGTAGTCAAGATTATGTAACCCAACAACAATATCAATACTTTCTTTCAAAAATGCTTTCATTTCAACTTCTATACTTTGGTATGAGTCCAAATCATTGATATTATCCCCTTTAAATATGGATAAACCGAGTGAATCACAAGAATTATTCTTGGTATCAAAAAACCATTCTTCATTTTTTATATATTCCTCTTTTGTACAGTCGTACCATTCATCATATAAAGAAGTAATATAGAATCTGTCACCCATTTCAAAATCAAAAAAACTCTTATATCCATAGAATAAAACATTTGAATATAATATTTTACCATTTTTTAAAGCTTCCTGTTTGTTTTTATAACTATCAATAACAAATTCTAAGCGATTATCTTTTCTATATCTAAAATATAGTTTTTTGGTTTTAAAATTTGTTATGTAATACCATTTATCAACATTATAATACTTATTATCAATGCTGTTAGAAATGTAAATTTTTACTCTTGGAAACCACATAATATCACCTCATTTAGTGATTATTATAACACATATTTTTTTAATTTAACCCTTCATAATTACTTATATCGGAGCCTCCTGCATTTATGTGATTAGAAATCAATATTGCATCAGGGCTGTTATTGTAAGCATTTAGAATCCTATTAATTCTATCAGTTCTGGATAAATTCTCATCATAATCTCTTATTATAGTAGAAGGTATTCCTAATTCTTGTAATCTTTTATACATGTATTGTGCCGCCCTTAAATTAAGATCTTTTTCTTGAAGATTATTCCCTATCGCGCCTGGATCATTTCCACCATGTGCTAAATACCTTTATGCACGGAAAAGATGAACAATTAAATAGATATACGTATTAAAAAAGATCTGAAATTCAGATCTTCCATTACTGTAATACCTGTGTACTGTCAAACCAGTTCCAATCTTCTTCCACGGTATATGGATTTGCCGATGATCCATCACCAGACAATATGGTAGCATCGTTTATATAGAATACAACTCTATATTGTTGATTATAATAATATGTCCTTGATATAATTCTTCCACGCAATGTTCCATCAACAACCCAGAAATCATTGTCAGTAGAAGTTGAGTTTTTCGAATTTATAGTCCATTGGTCAATTGACATATCTATCCAACTGTTATCGTTAAATATTTGCCTTTTATCAATGCCAAGGCCGAGGATAGTAGTGTCTTGCGTATCAGCAATGCTAACAACATAGTCATGAGCCTTACTTGCTTTCAAATAATCACTAATATTTGGATATGCAGAATATCCTTCAAATGCTGGATTTGTATCATTCGATCCGCCAAGATTTACTCCTCCCGTTTGTTCATAATAGATTGTATATGAAATATCTGGTGCATTGTCCTTATTAAATCTACCTGCGTAGAATGTTGCCTGATCCAAGTGAGCTTTTTCAGTGGCGGTAAACATCTTATATTTGCTCTCCCCTGTTTCATTATTATAGATTTGTCCACGAGGCCACCATTTTGTACTCCACGTATTGTATGTATTTGAATCATAAATTTTCCTATTTCCCCAAGCAACTTTTACATCGGAAACATCCCCAAGTACTTTTATATCGTCGTTTGTTGAAATGTTTAGTACTCTAAATGTTGAATTTGCAAATGACAAATAATTTGCAACAGTTGGACCAGTATAATAATATTTACTGGCAAACGGTAGGTCAACATTACCACCTGTTGCTGCTGTGTCTTTATACAATCCATCTGGTGAAGTTGAACTGGATAATCCTTGCCCCACGATACCATCACCATCTAAGCGCGTCTTTTTTACAACATATTTTCCCCCAGTAGGCCATCTAACTAAAATTTCTGAATTAATGTTTGTTGTATTTCCAGCAACATCAGTAACAATCAACGAGATTGCATATCGTCCTGGATACGTAAAATAATTAGTATTTGTTATCAAGTCTGTAGTATTCGAATTTTCTATTACATATCGATATACTTGCAATCCAGTTGCATCAATTCCTGACTCATTATCGCTTGCGCTCGCTATCGTTCCAATAGGATTTGATTCATCTAAGGTAACGATAATTGAATTCGCGCTTAGCTGAATATTCGGTGCATTTTTATCTATCTTGGTGATCGTTTCTGATACTGTATTACTTGTAAATTCATCTATGGTCCTTATTTTCATATGAACAGTCTGATTACTTGAAAAAGTATGGGAAGTAGAGTTTTGCCAAGTGGCTCCATTATCAAACGAATATTCATATGTATCTGCAATATCGGGAACTATTGTTAACATTACATCTTGATTCGTCCAGTTACTTGGATTTCCAACTACAGTAAATGTTAATTCTCTTCTCCACTGTGCATATAAATCTACATTATCATTGTTTATCGATGTTAATTTATCAACCACCTCTTCATCAGAATAAGATGTCCCTGAGCCATCTGCCTCGCTATTCCATTCTGCAAAAATATAGTTGATTTTTGTGAAAGCATTCGTTTTTAATGCTTGGCTTGTACCATATACAAAATTTTGAGTAGAAGTTTCATCCACTCCATTGTTACTATGAAAAACAACAGTATATACTGGCTTAGAAACATTTAAAGTTATGTCTATGCCATACCGCGAAGTATATTTCCCATAGATAAAAGGAGTAACAACAAAGCATAACAAAAATATAACAAGATCCAATACTTTTTTTGCTATTTTCATTATTAGGCCTCCCTTTCCCTATTATTCACTAATTATTAATCCAATTGCTCAAATTTAATATTAATACCAACATTAGTGGTAGCCGCTATATTAGATTCAAGCGGAGCGTTAAAAGTTAATGTATGCGTAAATGTTGTATTTACGTTATTGCCACTAAACAAACCGACATTCGTAAATTCTATACAATTATTGACCGGTGTTTTATATGCCTCGTTATCAATTTTTACTTCCATCTCACTTGGTACGTTTGATAGAATAATGGAATAATTTACAGCAACTTCAGAGGCGCTTGTAACTTTTATAATGTAATCTTTTGTTCCATTTCCAGATACTAAGTTTAAAGTATCGCTAATGTTGTCACTCGTATCATATGTAACATTCCATTTGGCAACATTGGATGAAGCTAGCCCATTAAAGAAAGAAGTGTATTTGGCAATTAAATAAGAATTAGAGAATGTTATTATGGCTAAAATTATAATTATTATTGTTTTTTTTCTAATTACCAATTTTTTCACTTCTCTCACCTCATTACTACTTTATATTTTTCTTAGTATTTGATTTAACTTTTTTATTTTTTGGTACATCCTGTTTTTTAGCTTTATATTTTTTAGTATAAGCATTTGATTTATTACTAGTTTTCTTTATAACTGTCTTTTTGTTATCTACTTTTTGTTGATTCTGTTTTGATTTATTGACTTTCGATGGATTTTTTGCCTTTTTTTTCAATTCTTTAGAAGCTTCATTGTCGGTTAGTTTTTCAGAGGTTATGGTTAATTCTTTTTCATCTGATTTTTCTTCTCTGGAAACAATAACAATTATCGAAAGCAAGGTAATTATAGTACTAAATACTATGGGTCTTCTTATAAACGATAAAACTTTACCTAAATATTTTATTTTTCCAACATAGACGCCCGTTACTTCCCTTATATTAATGGCTTGATCTTCTGCATTATTTGCATCACCTTTTGTTATAATTTCATCATCCTGTATCCTTATAACCCTATGTAACACCTCACCATTACCATTATGCTTATAAGCTATAATGTTATTCACTTTAATTTCCCTTGGTTTTTTTATTATCACAAAATCGTTTACTTCAAGTGTAGGTTCCATGCTTCCTGTTAACACGATTGCTGTTTTTATACCGAACGGATAAAAATTTTTAAATATTTTAGGGCTTATAATAATAAAAAGATAAGACAACGATATTAACAAAAATAAACTAAACCCTATTTTTTTCATTATTTTCATTGTTTTTGATTTACTCCTATCTGTATTGATAATTTATAAATTGAATTGGAATCAATTCCAATTTGAGTATCATTTTCACTGTCAATCCATTTCCAATCTAATACATATGAATTTTGACTTTTCGCAGACAATATAATTCCATTTATTCTTTTATTTTTAAGTGTGTCATATCTATTTTCTGCTCCAATCAAATAGATTCCATTGCTTTTGAGCTTGTAATTCATATTAATGTTTTTAGTATTTGTTTCTTCGAACATAATATCAACTACAACATCAAAATCATTATTATTTCTAATAACAAAGGCATAACTATTATAGGATGCTGGAGCAACAATATTTTTGTATTCATATTGAGGATTTGAAAAAATTTTCAACTCTTTATTATCCCAAATTTTATAATCATCTGATACAAATATGTCTTTTATTTTTTCAATGTTTTCTTCTGGTTCATCATTATTATTTTGTTCTAATTCATTTTTGTTAGTATTGTTTTTACTGACTTCTTTGAATACTGCCTTGTCATCATCTCCGCAACAGTTGAATTCAATTTCAAAAATATCGGCATTATTTGCGGGTGTGAAAAAAGGTCCATTTTCAATGTATCCAAAGTTTCGGATTAGAAGATACAATAATATCAATATTATCAATAATAAAACTACATAATATGTTCTATTGGTGTCGTTATTATCCATATTGTATCTTCCTTTCCGTACATTTTATTAATTTTTCTAGAAAAACTAAACACCTTAGTCTTTTTGTAATAATGTTACTGTAGCCGTTACAGTAGGGGTTGCTGGAGTTCCTTGAGCAGCAATACCTAAAGCAGTATCTGCAACATTAGTGTCATCAGTAACATCTGAGCTGTTTCCAAATGCCCATCTCCATTTTAAATCAATGTTGGCAGTTCCACTTACTTTTGCAATATCTGTTGCAGCAATATTTAATTGAGAAATATTTGCAGCAGATTTCCAAGTGGTACCATCAACGCTAAATTCTAGTGGTACACCAGCAGCATTTGCCTCAAATCCAACAGAATATGTTGCATCAACTTCCGATTTATTTGCTAATACTACGCGCACAGTCCCGCCTGTTCCTGGAGCAATTTTGCCAGTACTTACATGTTCTTCAGGTGAAGTAGTATCTGCTTCTTTAACAGTGTTAAACAAATTAAAAGTAAATGTCTTCGCAGTCGTTAAATCAATCGAAGTGCTATTTGCCTCCCATTCCCAACTTGCAACAGTAGCTGTAGAAGTGCCCGTAACTTCGCTTGCGTATCTAGCATAAGTTCCTGCTACAAAATAACTTCCTACGGCAATTATCGCAATTAGTACTAATGTAGCAATTTTTTTTGTGTTTTTCTTCATTTTCTCACCTCCTAAAACTTTACACATCTATATAAACATTTAAAAATGTCTATACCTAATTTTCCCTTTGTTCTTTTTCTCTTCTTAATTTTTCTAATTCTTTTCTTTCTGCAATGGATAATTTATTATTTCCAATCATTATCCAAAGAAAGCCAAATACAGCAATTATTCCTAAGATGACACACAATGTTAATGGTTTCTGCAATACTAATAATACATTGCCAAATTCCTTCATTTTACCTATATATTTCCCCTCGACATCTTCAAATTTAACGGGTTCAGAATCAGTAGTGTTGTTATTATCTCCTTTGGTTATAAATTCTCTTCTTCCATTATTATTAACAATATTTACTATGCGGTGAGTTACCACATGATTTTGCTCATCTCTAAATGCAATGATATCCTGTTTTTTTAAAGTAGTTACATCAACTTTTTTTACAATCGCTAGGTCACCTTTATATAACTCCGTTTCCATAGATCCCGATAATACAATAAAAGGTTTATACCCAAAGATTGATGGTATTTTATTTGGATTTACCTTCGTTTGAATAAATACAGAGCAACAAATGATTGCTAAAACTCCAAGTATAATAAACAAGCCCCATTTCAAAATTTTCAATACTTTTTTCATATATAAACCACTAAAACCTTTCTATAATTTAGTAGTAAATTTTCCAAATAAACGAGCGTTAGGTTCATCTATTCTTAATCCTCTACTATTATATATAATTATAACATAATTCTACATAAAATGACATCACTAAACAAGTCTTTATCATAATTTTTTCAAATTTTTAGTCCTTCATCGAATCGACTATGAAGTGGTTAAACTAATAATTTTATTTATACCCAAAATTATTTTCCTTTTATATGAATAAATTGATTTTTTATTCATAGTCTTAATTGAGATAATGGAGGAAAATTCTATGAATAAAAATATCCATTACATCATAGAAAATAAGATTATTACAAACATTGAAAACAAAGAAGATTTTATAGAGCTATTTAATAAAAAATTAGCTACTATCATTTTAAATATTGAACTACAGTTAAGTCACAACCATTCCTTATTGGCACCTATAACTACATCAAATTTCAACACAGGAAAGGAAAATGAATATGTTGGAAGATCAAGGAAAGGTGATAAGTAGTAGTTTTAGTAATACTGAAATTTTAAATGATTATGATATTGATAATGCCTCTAGTGATGATTATCCAGAAACAATTGAATTTAAAACGATTAAAAAATTATTAAGCGAAGACAATTTAGAGTATATAACGGAATATTTAAGAACACTATTAAAGGTATCTAAGCCTAACAACCTTAGTTGTTTTAGAAAGAATGGTCTTATAGGATCCTATCACACACCGGGAAAACGTGGTATTATCTATGTCAGATTATCACAAGAAGATTTAGACAGAGAAAAAGGAAATGTAAGTAAAAGTATCTTAAATCAGTTATTAATGTTATTAACTTATTGTAATGATAAAGAAATTGAAGTTGTAGGTATTTTTTATGAAGAAGATATAAGCGGTAGCGACGGTACGCGTGAAGAATGGAATAAAACATTACTTTTCTGCGAACTTGGTAATACTGATGTTTATGTTTGTAAGACACAAGCAAGATTTGCTAGAAGTATTGAATTTGTAGAAAAATACTTACACAAGAAATTTATAGAATGGAATATCAGATTTTTAAGCATTGTTGATAATATTGATACATCAAATAAAGGTAATAAAAAATCTAGTCAAATAACAGCTATGGTTGATGAATGGAAAATTGAAGAACAATCTATCAATACCAAAAAAACATTAAGAGCTAAAAATAATGCGGGACAATGGACGGGATCTTTTGCACCTTATGGATATATAGAAGATCCAGACGATATGTACCATATAGTAATTGATGAAGAAGCTGCTAAAGTTGTAAGAGAAATTTATTCTATGTATTCAAATGGTATGGGATATTTCAAAATTTGTGAATCACTAAATGAAAGAAAAATACCTACACCTAGTAGGCATAAAAAATTGCAAGGATTAAAATATGTTTGCCCTTACTATCCTAATGGTGCTGAATATTGGAATCTTGATACCATTAGAAAAATACTACTTGATGAAACTTATGACGGTCTATTAATCCAACATAGAACTGAAAGAATTGCATACAACATTAAAGGTTTTAAAAAAATTCCTAAAAACGAGCAATCTATAATTGCTTGTGCTCACGAAAGAATAATTGATCCAGAAGTATCAAAAGTAGTGCGTAAGAAATTTGCTGATCGTAAAGTTAAACACGACTTGAATAATGCAAGAAAAGATAGTAAAGAACTTATTAAAGCAATACAAAACAATCTAAAAGATTATGATACTTCAGAAGATAAATTATTAGTTCTAAATAATGCTATTAGCGAATTAGAAAACAGTTTAATAAGAGCAGATCTAAAAGATATTTCACTAAAATACGATACGTTAAGAGAAAAGACTTTGTCGCTTAATAGTGAATTATACTCTAAAATAATGGAACAAGTAGATGTACTTACTACAACAACAAGTAGAGCTCGTCCGGGTAAAAATGGCGAAATACATTTATTTAGTAAAAAAGTATATTGTGCTGTTTGTGGCAAATCATTTCAAAAAACTTTATGTAAAACTGGATCAAGAAAAAATCCTACTATGAAACCTTACCTACATTGTAGAAATCATAGACACGCTGGGGGAATTACTTGTGATAATACAAAACTTATTAGACATGAGGTGTTAGAAGAACTTGTTTTAAATGAAATCAACACTATGATAGATAAATATGCTAATCAGAAAAATTTAGAAAAAAATTACTACTCAAAAAAAGCTCAAAGAGATTATGAAAAAGATTTCATTATATTACAAAAAGAAAAAGAAGAAATTAATAAAAAAATTAGCAAGATCAATGATCATTTTATTATGTTATATGATGACAAAGCTGACGGTATAATATCTGCTACTGAATTTGTGATGTTAAAGACTAAATATAATTATGATATTAACAACTTTAATTTAAGAATTGAAGAAATTAATAAAGAGATTAGCGACTTGAGAGAAAATGAAAACATCGCCCAAAATGAAAAAACTATGTTAGAGGAATATACACAGCAAGGAATAAAACATCTTGAAAAATTAGATAGATTTACTTTGGATCAGTTAATTTCTAAAATCATAATAGGGAAAAAAGACGAAAGCAATAATCGTCCTATTAAGATATTTTGGAATTTTTAGGGTTTAACTAATGTACCGTGCATAAGATTATGTGCCATGTCCCGCATCAACAATAACGCCAACATTTCTTTTCCCGTTCATATTATTCACCTCTAGTATAAAATATGTTTTTACTAGGAAAATGGCACAAAAAAAGATACCTACCTGGTATCTAACTTACATAATTTATAAAGGTCTGTAATGATGTTGTTTTTTGAATAGGGTAGCGAGGAATATGATACTTGTCTGTTGCACGAGATACTTTTGTTCCTCCTCCAATAAAGGCCAACTGGAAGCCCACCTGTTTTACAAGACCAATTGCATTTTCATTATAAGCATAAAATGGAAAGCAAAAAGCTAAATTAGACTTTGTAATTCCCATAGATGTTTTTAAATCATTTAATACTTGTTCATTGCTAGAGCATAGCATTTGCGCTCCTCTACTTACTCCACTACATAAGTTCCCCGTATGCATATCATGGGTATGTGACTCTATATCTAAATATTCTGAGCGATAATTATTAATATCCCACCATCCTGTGATTAAGAATAGTGTTGCGTGCATTTTATATTCTTCTAGTATAGGGATTAATTTATTACCATTATGAGCTCCTGTACCCATGGCGCCATCATCAATTGTAATCAATACAGATTTATCAGGAATTTCGATTGCGCCATACATCCAGTCTCTAAACTCTCTCATTGTTAATGTTTTATAATTATTTTGCTTTAAATAATTCAATTGCTCTTTAAAATCACTCACCCTTTCACATATGCTTTCATCACATGTTTCTCCAAGGGATGGATCATAAAAGAAATGATAGTTTAATACCGCAATTTTCTGGGTTGTTTTTGGTTTTTGTATTACATTGACTTTTCTTGTGATAGTATTTTCATTATTGCTAGAATCTAATACTTTGTAGACAACTTCATATTCTCCCAATTCATTGATATTAATATTATTCGTAACGGTTACCTTATCTGTTATATCTCCATCATAATTATCCAATACACTATATCCTGGTTCTTGATATTCTTGCCCAATTATTACATTTATATTTTCCCCTACTAAAGTAATAATAGGTGCTGTTTTATCTACTACTTTTATATTGCGGATAATTGTTTTAGAAACTTTTTTATATTTTGCTTTATAAGTAACTTTATAAGCTCCTATCTTTTGAGTATTAACATTTCCTATGATTTTTAAATTTTTTGATATGTCTTTCTTATTATAAGATGCACTTGCTCCTTGTTCCTTATATTCTTCCCCCACTTCTAAAGTAATCTTTTCTTTTCCCTTTAATTCTATTTTTAGTTTAGAACTAATACCATGGAAATTTACATAAAGTACTAAGGCAACAGCCAATAAAATTACCATAGTTATGGCAGTTATAAAAACGATTTTCCCTTTTTTACTCATTTTTTTAATCATATCATCATCCTTAAAATTATATTATATAACTATTTCTAAATACTATTGTATCATAATTTTTATTCTTCATTACTTCTTACTTCATTCATTTTAGCTAATATTTTAATTTTATTATTTAGAAGAGGACTCAAAGCATTATGGCTATTAAGTGACTCAATAATTCTAGCCAAATATTTTGAACAATCCGCAATTTCTAACCACTCTAAATATTTTGTTTCTTGGGACATATAGAATAAATTGGTTGTATACATCTTATGAAAAACTTTTCTATCATAGGCATCATTAAATTTTTTTAAGCTTCTTTCTCCATCACTGAACAAGGCAAAAGAGGTAATCAAATAAATTTTTTTAGCCCCTCTTTTCTTTAATTCTTCAGCCACATCTAAAATAGATTGACCGGATGCGATAATATCATCTACAACAATTACATCCTTATCTTTTACATCTGCTCCCATATATTCATGAGCAACAATTACGTTTTTCCCATCTACAATTTTAGAATAGTCTCTTCTTTTATGGTAAATTCCGACATCTGTTCCTAACATATCGGCATAATAAATTGCTCGATCAACCGCTCCTGCATCTGGGCTTACTACAAGTAAGTTTTCAAGATTTACTTCTTCCTTTTCAATAAAATCCTTTAAAATAGAGTACGTTGGGTAAATATTATCAAAAGAACAGCAATGTAGCGCATTACTAACACTAGGATCATGTGCATCAAAAGTAATAATTGATTTTACACCCATAAATTCTAATTCATGAAGCATAACAGAACAATCTCTTGACTCTCTGCCTTTCCTTTTATGTTGTCTAGATTCATATAAAAATGGCATTACTACTGTTACAGAATCTGCTGCACCATCCATTGCTGATATAACCCTCTTAATATCTTGATAATGATCATCTGGACTTTTGTGATTGATGAATCCATGCATCTTATATGTACAATCATAATTTGTAACATCTGATAAAATATAAACATCTTTTGCTCGAATGGTTTCTTTTATTTCTACTTTAGATTCACCATTTGCAAATCTTGGACAATCAATTGGTACAATAAAGCTTTCATTTTCATTAATTCCTTTTGATTCTTTTAAGTGATAATCTACTAAATTACCAAATTCCGAAATATTATCCATGACTATTAATCTTAAATTACTCTTATCAATATCCATTATTTTCACCTCATATACCGAACAACTCGATTATAACATAAAAAAGAGATTTCAAAAGTCTCTTTTACTATTTTATCTTTCTTGCCTCTAAATAGAATCTCTTATCATTGCTGTGTCCCATAGAAAACGTCTTCCTTGGTAACGCTCCATCTAGCATAACCGTTTTAAATAATTCATCTTTTCTCATAGCTGGTAATATAAATCCAACATTTCCTTGTTTACGCCCTAATTCTTTTGTAACATCTTCTCCATGAACATAGTCGATCTTTCCACCATTTTGTTTCAAATAATCATCTAAAAAAATTTGAAGAGATCCTACCGTTATATTAGATTTTGGATTCATAATCCATAAAGACCCTGACTTGTTATTTGTTATGTAGTCAATTCTTTGACCCTCACATTCTTCATAAGAAACATTATAATATTTTTCTAATTCTGATAATAAATGATCACTATCAACGTTAAAAACCACTCTATGGATTGCTTCAAATTCTAGTGCTGGACTATGTAAATTTACTAATTCAACTAATGCATAGCGAGCGGGATGATTTAAGTATTCTTCTTCACTCATTGTTTCCTTTAATTTTTCATAACAGGCTTTGGCAGTAGCAAGAGAATGGTTTCCATCTCCCATTGCGAATAACAGTACTTCTTTATTTGTAACGTCATATTTTTTATTAAAATAATCTTTATCGGCTAGTTTCTCTAATTTTTCTAGTACTTCATCAGATTGTTCATCACTTAAAACATAGCCTTTAATATGTCCGCCATTTTGCATTAAATCAAAATCGTATACTTTTCTTTCCTCTGTTACTTTATCTTTTAATCCTTCAATAATATCTTTTTTCTCATCATCAATCAAAATCATAATATGAGGCAGTTCAAGCAAAGCATTTTCTCTAACTTTTACACGAGGAGGAATTCTTTCAATTACAGTTTTTTCTGTTGCGCGAATCATACTTGTTGATCCTACTTCATAAGAATACCCTTCCAGATCAACCATTCCAATTAAGCCTTGTCTTACTTTTCCATCTGCTTGGATTCTTTCAATATATAATATAGAATTTTGGTATTCTTTGAAAAAGTCTTTTGCTACTAACTCTTCCATGTTTTTATTAATTCTATGAATTCTATCTAAAACATCCTCTTCCTCTAGATAAATTTCTGGTAATGTTAAATTTAGTGTAGATGGCGAATCTCCAACAATTGATTTTACTTTCTCCCAATATTCTGGTTCTGAAGTATATTGATCACATGCAATTACACTCCATTTTGTCATATCACATTCTTTTGGCAATAAAATATTTGCCTTTTTAAATGGCACACTCATTATTTCATCTCCTTGACTTTATTATAACACTTCGTAATTTATAAGCAAACAAAAAGCTCTAATTTTAGTTAGAACTCTTTCCTAATGTTACTTTTACGGTGTGCTCTTTACCATTTCTGATATAAGTAATTTGTATGATGTCTCCTGCTTGATATTGATATAATTCATATCTTAAATAAGCTAAATCCTTTACTTTACTATCTTCTAATTTGATAATTATGTCGCCTTCTTTTAAACCAGCTTTACTAGCTCCGCTTCCTTCTGTAACACTTACTACAACAACACCTGAAGTAATAGAAGAATCCACTCTTATGCCACTCCGATATAAGTTGGTAGTATCTGTTACGTTTGTCATTCCTATCCCCAAGAATGGCCATTCTATTTTCTTTCCTTGTTCTAGACTTTCCGCATGACTCATAGCGTATTCAATCGGAATAGCAAAACCCATACCTTCTATTTGGTCATCTACTAACTTTAAAGAGCAAATTCCAATGACCTCTCCGTTTACATTTAGTAGAGGTCCTCCACTATTTCCGGGATTGACAGACGCATCAATCTGTAATACTCTCATAACCCAATCATTGCTTCGTGCATTCGAAACATTTACAGAAACCATTCTATCTTTTCCAGATAATATTCCAGATGTTACACTTCCTCTGTAATCATACCCCATAGGAGATCCGACTGTAAAAACAACGTCTCCTATATTCATATTTTCACTATTTCCGATAGTTGCAACCTGAAGGACTTTTGATTTTTCCATTCTAAGAACAGCAAGGTCTAAATAATCATCTCCCCCTAATACTGTACAATCTATTTCTTCATCATTTGCTGTTACCAATTTGATAGTATTCATCTCTGAGACAACATGTTGATTGGTTAACACATATCCATATTTATCATCTGTTTTATATACAAATCCCGTCCCCGTTGATGCCAATTGATTATTTTGGTATCCCTGGACTACGACAACTGCATTATAAATTTTCTCGACAGATGTTGCTAAAGATGTTTTTTCATATATTTGTGTTCCATCTTTTGTTATCACCGTTGTACTACTTCCCATTGCTTCTTTAAGAATAGGTGTCCATTTTAGTATTCCTAACATTACTACTCCGCCAATTACAAAAGAAAAGATAACAATTGACATTAAATTTATTGCTTGATTATTCTTCGGTTTCATTTTTTTGACTGCTCCTTTCAATTTTAGCTAAATCTTTCCAATTTGTTGGGAATCCCATTTTATCTAATACCTTATCTATTTTTATTGTGAACAAATTGTAATTTAAGGTTTCTACTACGTTGTCCATTTCAAAAATCATATTTTTAAAATCTTCTGGCGATAGCATTTGTTTCATAATGATTAATAATGCAAACAAATCATTTTTTCCATATTTATATACATCATTTTCTTTTGGAATATTTAATAACTGATGATAGATGGTATCATCAATTTCCTTTTGTGTCCTATTTTCATATAATATATCCTCGTGTGCACAAAGATTTCTATAATTAGCTAATATTGGTAAATACATTATAAAATTCTCTGTTTTTATATCATATATATTACTAATTTCTTTTTGATCTTCAGGTTTTATAATAGAAATCATTTCACTAACAATTCCAAAGGATAATACCTTTACTAATATCCACATAGGAATATATCCATAGTTAGAAGCGTAATGAGAAGTTGCGGTATGTTGAGCACCATTTACTCTTATCTGCCTTTGCATCTTTTTTAACAAATCATTTACTTGCCTTTGTTTATCTGGTTGATTGGTAAAGTTTTTTGCTTTTAAATAATCTTTTTCACGATATCCATATTTCTTGGATAATTGATAAGATGTAATGGATTTTAAGTTATTCTCAATTACTAATAAATATTTGAATAGTACATTGCGAAATGATCGATCAAATAAAAACACACTATATAATTCTTCAAAAGTTGATCCCTTAATAAACGTTTTATCAGTTTGTGATTTCATAAATAAATGTCTATAGCCACTTATGAAAAAATAATTCTCTCGAAGCAGAACTCTTTTAGCATATTTTTCATCATTAATAATAAGACCTTTATGTCTAAAAATTTCAATTTGTTCATCTAGATTTTTAAACTGCTTCTCCATCATATTATCACCTATTATTCATTATATCACATTATTGAGAGAAAATAATTCTTTTTTCATTAATTATATGTTATAATTCTAATAGTTAATCAATTTATTTATGGCAAGGGGGTTATTATATGCCAGCAAGTGTAGTTCATGCTTATTTTTCACAGGATGTTTATGATATTTTACCAGCTAATATCAAGAAAAAAGTTAATATAAGGAAACTCAAAATGTTTAGTCAAGGAACAGAGCCCTTAAGATTTTACAATTTATTTAGACCGCTTCCAGGAAAACAGATTCGTAAATTTAATGAATATTTTCACAACAATGATAGTCAGAAGTTTTTCATTAATACCATTGATTATATAAAAGAAAATCATCTTTACAAAGATGAAGATGTTTGTTCTTTTTTAATAGGATTTATTTGTCACTACGTCCTTGATTCTAATATTCATCCATATATCTATTATAGAACAGGGGTTTTTAACAAAAAAATTCCTCCTACTTATAAGTATAACAATGTTCATTTGTTTATGGAGACATTTCTAGATAATGATATGATTTTAAGAAGAGAAAAAACGAATCCTTATACATTTAAAGCACATAAATTTTGCTACTGCAAAGATAAATTCTCTCATAACTTAACAAATACTATTAATTATAGTTTTTCTAAAACTTTTAATAAAAATAATATGGAGAAAATCTATTATAGTTCTCTTAAACAAGCTAGAAGAATTAGTTGTATATTCCGAAGAGATCCTATAGGAATTAAAAAGTTCTGTTATAAATTATTAGATACTTTTACTAGTAAAAAAACTTTTAGATTTGAAGCAATTAGTTACCATTATCCATTAGACGATCGACATGATTTCCTAAATTCAAGTAATAAACTATGGAGAAATCCAACTACTTATGATATGACCAGCACAGAGTCCTTCTTAGATCTTTATATAAAATCTATTAAGTTATCAAAAGCGTTGGTTTGTTCCACTTTTGATTACATAAACGGCAAAGATGTTAATCTGAACAAAATTTTCTTAAATAATAGTTATATTACAGGGCTTGACTGTAAGTTACAAAAAGAACTTAAATATTTTGATTTTTAAGTTCTTTTTGTATATTTGTTTTATTTATTCGCAAAATAAACATAGGTGATACTATGTTTTATAAATACGAAATAAAAAATAATGGTACAGAAGATATTTTATATTTATATCTAACTATGTCATATGAATTTTCAAAAGAGTTAGGATATAATACAAATGATTCTGATATGACAAGGAGAACCAAAAATTTTATTGAAAATAAAGGTATAAATTTTAACGGCTCTAAAGTATATTTAGTAATTGATGATATTATTGTAAAAGCTTTAGATATTGGAAAAGATCAACCTAACATTGAACTATTAAAAGATGCATTATATTATTCTAATGACCATTATTTAGTAAAATTAAAATTAGAAAATGGTGCTATGATAGAAATCACACTTAGGGAGTTTCTATTAGGTACTCTTTCTTCTATTATAGTTCCTAACTTAGAAAAAGAAACTTTAAAAGCAATTTGCGTACTATATAGAACCTATGCTTTTAAAGAAATGCAAGAAAATGGATTTATTTCTTCGACAAATCAATTTATGATTTATAAACCTATTTCTTACTACAAACTTTCTTGGATTACAAATTATGATGATATTGTTAAAAATTTAAATACTATTATGGATGAAACAGATTGTATTTTTGTTACCTATAATCATAGTTACATACTGCCTTATATTCACTACTGTAACAACGGAAAGACTCAAGCTAATAAGAGTATTCATTATTTAAATGAAGTTTTGAGTTTATGGGATTTGGCTTCACCCTACTACATTAATATAAAGGACTATTCTTATCAAGATATCAGCAAACTTTTAAAAACTAAAATCACTAATAAAAGCATTTTTAAAATTTTAAATATGGATAATCATACTTTGTTATCAAAATTTAAAATAGACGATTCTATCTATATTGGAGAAGAATTTATAAAATTGTTAGATTTAAAATCAAGGGATTTAAATATCATAATTAATAGAGATTATATTCGTTTTATTAGTAAAGGTTGGGGTGAATTTTTAGGACTTAGTATATTTGGCTCTAACGAGATTGCTAGAAACGGATGTAACTTTGCAAATATTATTAAGTATTATTTTCCTAATGTTACTTTAAATAAATATATAAAAGAGCTTTCATAATGAAAGCTCTATTTTTTTTGAGATATTAATTCTTGTAGTGCCATATCTGCATCATTTGTTAATTGCACCATTCCTTCTAAGTATTTAGAATAATTATCAACTGCTGATATAAACTCTTCTAACTTTGAAGTATCTTTTCCCACTAAAGAAGTTCTTAAAGTTTCTATGCTATTCTTTAATCCCGCTGCAATTATTAAAATATCTTCATTCTTAGGGGTTATCATTTTCCACCCCCACTAGGAGTGGTAGCCATATTTGTAAATAGTTTAGTCCCCTCTATTGCTGCTTGCTTATTTTTTTCAATGTTGTCAATAAAATTTTGGTTGTCAGGATCATTCCAATACTTTAATTTTGAAATTAATTCATATATTTTATTGACAGCATTTACATATTGATTGTATTCATTCATATAATCCTCCTATACTAAAAGTATTTTAGATCCATTCTGCAAATCTGTATCCCTAACCGTCTTGTTAACATCATATAATAAACCTGTATCCTTACTGTAAAAATTAGCATCTTCCCTCGCTATATAAGTATGATCTGTTAATTCATACAGACCGTCCTCTACCAGTTTTTTGATAGTACCTATTTTTTTATTAACCGGGATATAAACATCATAGGATTTTTCTACTAGAGGTATGTATATTCTTACTAAAATTTTATTTCTATTCATAATTACCTCCTATTATTCACGAGAAAGCAATTTTACCAATACAGCTTTTCCCTTTTGAATAACATATCCAAAATTAGAATCTATTTCTGCTCTTAATACTCTTGAGTTGGTAGTGACTTTCAGAGTAAACTGATTACTAATACCGTTTCCTATCCAAATACCTTCTGATAAGTCGACACCCCTTTTATACCACTGTTCATAGTTTAAAGATTTAACATTGTCGATATTTTCTACTATAATATACTTCATTGTTCCTAGCGACTGACTTTGTTCCAGAATCGTTGTTAATCGTGCTTTTGCTAAAGTCTCCATATCTGTTAAAAGCGCATTGGCCGCTGTAATTATACAAACTGTCTGCGTTTTATCAGTTCCATTCTTTTTGGCTTCATAATCTGTCTGTAACTCTGTAATTGCTTTTTCACAATTGTTATTATCATATATAACATTTTGTGGCACTTCTCCATTTAAGATATTACCTGCATCTAACATAATACATTTTGTATTAGGTATACCAGCAATCATTTTAGATATTTCCGCAATGAATTTTGGATTAGCACTTATGTCTTCTCCTGTGATATTTATAATTGGTGATTTATAGTTTATACTTGATATTTCAAGGGTTTCCTTTTCAACACCAACAGGAAGTGAATATATTCCTTTTATTTCACTTTCGATATCCTTTATTGTTACTATATCAGGTAATATAGCAATCTTTTTTGCTTTATATTCACAAATAGTAGATAATTTATTACATATTATTTTTATATAATCACTCATTCTTTCTTCTTTATATGGATAAGATGTTTGAAATTCGTATACAGTATCTAAATCAACTAGACCTCTACCATATGCTTTAGATGGTTCTTTTCTTCTTACACCTGATAATACACTTCCATAATCTGAAGGATCATTAAATTGCAAAACAAGATTTTGCCGGAAATTTTGTCTCAAACGATATCTAACAGTATTGGGACCATTTGTTGATAAGATAAAGACAACACCATATTTTAAACAATCTCTAGTAATTTGACTTAGTAAATCTTCGTAGTCCTCATATAACTCGATAAACGCTTCTACATTATTTATCACAACAACAATTAAAGGAATTTGTTTGCCTCCATGATTAATATAGAAATCATAAGATCCATTATAATCTACAAATGTTTTTTTCCTTTCTTCTATTGTTTTAACAATGAATTTAAATAGATTGGTAATCTTTTCAGAATCAGAAGAAAGAAAGATATCTCCAACGTGTGGTGCATTTCTAAACATAGTTAAAGTTTCTGCACCAAAATCCAGCAAGTAGAAGTTTACTTCTTTAGAATCGTGAGTTGTTATTGTGGAATAAATAATGCTAGCTAGCATTAAGTCTTTTCCACTACCTCCTGAACCAAATACAATAGTATTTCCTTCTTTAGAAATAGGTAATGTCAAAATATTTTGATTTTGATTATCCGGATCATCATATTCTCCTATAATTGGATTTATTTCATTTTTCTTAGCAGAAATTTGATATTTTTTTCTTAATTCTTCTGTATATATTACATCTGGTATTCTATCTAACCATAACTGCTCGATTACAACATTTTCCTGTTTTGCTTCGTCAACAATATATTTAACAATATTTGTTATTTCTTCTCCCTTTGATTCTACTTGGACTTCATTTTGTTTAGATTCTAGTGATTTAATAATGTTTCCCGTGTCATCAACAAAAGAAACACTCTGGTCTATTTTTTTCTTTCTCTTTTCTGTTGGATAATATTGGGCTCCAGCCCATGCTGCTTGCCCTAAAGCAAATAATTCATTATAACCTACTTGAAGATAAAATCTACCTACATTCTTTAACGCAGCAGCATCTGGACATTTGATCATATCCATACTATCTGATTTGTCTTGAACTTTTAGACACACCCTAAACTTTGAGTTTGACCATATTTGGTCATTAACAATTCCTGCTGGCTTTTGGGTTGCCAAAATCAAGTGAACTCCTAAGGAACGTCCAATACGTGCCGTAGATATCAATTGTTCCATAAACTCTGGTCTTTGATCTTTTAATTCCGCAAACTCGTCAGAAATAATAAACAAATGGGATATTGGTTTGTTCACTAATCCTTTTCTATATAAACTTTGATATTTATAAATATCTATGGTGCTCTCGTCCAATTTATCTCTAGCTTCATTAAATAGTCTTTGGCGCTTGCGCAACTCACTTTGAATAGATGCCAAAGATCGATTCATCTCAACGGTATCTAGATTGGTAATTGTTCCTGCCAAATGAGGTAGCTTCATACCTGTTTCTTTATTTTGAAAAACTCCTGCCAAGCCTCCGCCTTTATAATCAATTAGGACAAAGGAAACTTCATATGGATGATAATTTAATGCCATTGACAAGACATAACTAATAATAAATTCAGATTTACCAGAACCAGTCATCCCCGCAATTAATCCATGAGGCCCATGTGCTTTTTCATGAAGATCTAGCTTAAATTGTTCTCTAGATTTATCTACTCCAATAGGAGCTTGAAGAGATTTTGTTGGATCGTTATTTTTCCATCTGTTTAGAATATTTAATTGCTCAACCATACCAACATTATACATTTCAAGGAACGTTATACTTTCTGGTAAGTTCCTATTTTCCTTTGCAATATCAATTGGTATATTAGCCAATCTTTTGCAGCAATCATATATATTTAAATTTGGATCGAAATCGGCATCAAATTCTTTCTGTTTATTAGAAACAAGTTCTGTTTCAAAAATGCCTGATTTTTTATCTCCAATACTAACAAATGTCTTACATTCATTTGGAATATTTACTAATCTTGGACTGATTACAATTAAACTGAATCCTACATTAAGCTCCATTTCTGCAACATCTTTGACTAATTCTATATCCCTTACTAATTTATAATCATCGGTTATAATTACATAATAAGGTTTATATTTTTTATAATCAACATTGTTAAGCTCCATGTTGCCGTTTACTTCTTTATATTTTCTAGATTGAATTATTGGTTCTAGTGCTAAAGATATTTCCTTTGCCTCATCTAGATTAGAAGCAAAATATCTTGTTGTTCTATCATCACTCCAGCAATGAGGGAGTATTTTTAAATAGTCCCATTTTAGGCTGTTTTTTTCATTAGTCATAATAACGATTTTTAAATCTTCATAACTATGATAAGTTATCATTTGAAGAAGAAGTCCTTCTATTACTTGTTGCTTATTAGTAGCGGTTCCAATTATCGCACTGATATTATTCTCAACAAACGAAAGAGATATTGGCACATTCTCCAATGTCCTAGATTCCGCTCCTAATTTATATACCTCTTGTAGTAAATTATCATTTTCTAAAGAAAAATGTTCCTGCGGGAAATTAATTTTGCCTTTTAGTTCTGTATTACCAATTCCTAATCTTAAATCCAAAAAATCTTCTTGATCAATTTCTCTTTCCCAAAGATTTCTATTTTTTGAATAAATAATTTCTTTTGTAGCAGATAGTGGAAGATAGTTATCAATTAAAATCTGTCTTTGGATTTTCATTTCTGATTGAATTTCTTCTCTTTTTGATGCAATATATTCTAAATACTTTTTTTGACGAAGATCTTCTTTTTTCTTCTTTTGCTTATTTTGATATTTTTTACTAAGTAGAGGCCATAATAGCATCGTTGTTAACATAGAAAAAGATACTAATAGAGATGGAAAAGCAGCAGATAAGTCCTTTGAGCCATCTAAAACTCCTACCAAGGAAGAGTATCCCGTAGTGGCTGTCATCATAGCCATTGTCATCATAGGCCCTATCGTATAAATTAAAGGCGTTTTTTCTTCCTCGTGTTTTTCTGGAGGTAAATCTATACCTATATTTACATCTTCAATTTTTGTCTTAAATCGAGGTGCTCTATAGAAATAATCATCCTCGTTATAAAATTCTATTCCTTCTTCATCAGGATTATCATCCTCTGTTTGGTGTTGTATTACTGGATGTCCAATTTCAAATGTATTACTATCAAATTTAACTAAATTACTTATATCATTAATCATAATAGAATTTTGTAAAATTATTATTTTCAATCCCATAATAAAGATAATATCACCATATTCTAATGTTCTAGTAGTGATAGCTTCATTGTTAACATAAGTTCCATATTTGCTATTTAGATCTTCTACAATCCATTTCCCCTCTGTATACATTAGACGAGCTTGCTGTCTTGAGATTAAGGGATAATTATAACTAATGTTAGCTTGTGGATTATTTCCTATCAATATTTCCCCTTGCCTTTTTAAGTTTAAATATTTCATTGTCTTTTCTATAGACGGAGAGCAGTACAAAATTACATATTCATTATCAGTGTTGATTTTTAAAAAGTAAACGCTATAATCTTTTAGAATTGCTGATTCAACCTCTTGATCTCCTGACATTATCTTCGTTTCGAAGTCACTTTTTATTTTCCATTCACCATTAAACTCTTCTACATTGATTAAATTTCTGGTGTTCCCCATATAATCATTATCTGTAATCCAATAGTTACCAGCAATTTTAGTTGGTAGCGAAAAATTATAAATTTTAGTCTTTTTAATAAGCCTAACTATCACTGGTATCACCCCATAGTATTTTATCCTATGTTAATTATACCTAGATTTTTGTTTTTTTACAATACATATTTTTCCTTATTTAGAGTCTTCCAATAGAAAATTACTCCTTCTGTAATAGCCTTACTTAATTTTCTTTGATAATTTTCATCTGTTACGAGTTTTCTTTCGGTTGCATTCGATAAATATCCACACTCTATTAGCACCCCTGGAGTTGTGATGTTTTTATACAAATACAAATCTGTTTTTTTAATATCTCTTTGGCTATTTAATCTATCCTTAAATTGATTCATAATAGCTTCTGCCAATATTTTATTATTTTTATTTATGGAATTGTATAATACTTCAGCACCTCTATAATTACTATTATCATACCAGTTTATATGAATGGAGAGATATAAATCGCTTTTATTATTTTTTATTGATATAATCCTGCGATATAGATCTCCTCTTTTTTTCCTTGAATCATATATAGATGATAAATCAATATCAGATTCTCTAGTCATATATACTATCGCACCATTTTTCGTCAATTCATCGCTCAATATTTTTGATATTTCCAAGTTAATGTCCTTTTCTAATATTTTTCCATATAAAGCGCCTGAATCTCTTCCACCATGTCCCGGATCAATTGTTATTATTGTTCCAATCAAAGGCAATGTTTTTGCAGAAATAAATTGCATAGAAAAAATGAGCAAAAATATTATCATTATCATAATTGATTTTGTTTTATTAGAAAGCATTATATCACCAATTCATTATATGTTGCTATCATGATAAAATGTGATGTTTAAAATTTTTTCATGGATATATAATAAGAAAGCAAAGGTGATTCATGCTGGAAGGGGCAAAACACACTAGAAGGGTTTGCCCTGATTTAGCAATTTGTTATTACCATCGTCGAGACAATTTAAAGGTATTAACGAATTTAATTTTACAATTCAATCCAAATTATGAAATAGAAACTCAATGGAAAAAATATACGCAAAAGTCCCTAATAAGAAATAATGTGCTTATTTTCTCTCTTTTGAAATTTGACTTGGATATACGCCTAAACTATTTTTGAAATATTGAATATGTTATAATTAGTTAGAGGTGAGATTTTGTTTAACTTTTTTGCAAATTTATCTCCTGTATGGCAGGCACTGATTGCAGCATTATTTACATGGGGAGTCACAGCACTCGGAGCAGCAATTGTCTTTTTCTTTAAAGATATTAAAAAAAGGATTATGGATGCATTATTAGGCTTTGCTGCCGGCGTTATGATTGCAGCTTCTTTTTGGTCTCTTCTCAGTCCAGCTATTGATATGGCTTCTAGTTTAGGAATGATTCCATGGATTGTTGTTTTTCTAGGATTTATGAGTGGCGGTTTATTGCTCTTTATTGGAGATAAAATATATTCTCTTATATCATCAACGCGAAAAGATTCTAATAATAAATTTAAGCGTTGCTTAATGCTTATCTTCTCTATTACGCTTCACAACATCCCAGAAGGCCTAGTCGTAGGAGTTGCTTTTGGATCATTAGCATATGGATTAGAGGGAGCAAATCTTGCAACAGCAATTACGCTTGCGGTTGGGATTGGACTACAAAACTTTCCAGAAGGAAGTGCTGTGAGTTTGCCATTAAGGCGTGAAGGTATGTCTAGAAAAAAAGCTTTCTTTTATGGACAATTAAGCGGATTCGTTGAACCTATTTCTGCCGTTATTGGCGCTATTCTCGTTCTAAAAGTTCAAGCTGTATTACCATTTCTTTTAGCATTTGCAGCGGGGGCGATGATATATGTTGTTGTAGAGGAATTAATCCCCGAAAGTCAAAGTAATCAAAAAAAAGATTTAATGGCACTATTTACCTTAATTGGTTTTTCTGTAATGATGATATTAGATGTAGCCATGGGATAAACAAAAAGACGTATTTTACGTCTTTTTTGATTTCTGTAATCAATATGAGTCATGTTGAACATATAAATTGTTCTTTGTAAAATTATTTGTGGATGTTTACATTATTTCTTCTATTGTTTATGTAAAAATACATTTTTTATTGATTATCCCCTTTGTTAATCAACTTTTTTCTTGAAATTGATATACTTCTTTTGTTCATCAAATCACTATGTGATGGAAGTTTTCCTTCTAATGATTTATAAATGGTATCCGCCCCTAAAAAGGAAAACAAGCCTACCCAAATACTTCTTGGAAATCCTACATCTGTGAAAGTCATACAAAAAATAATTCCTATTATTATATTAACCACAAAAGAATAAAGGCATATATAATTACTACTTTTAAAACAGCATTTTGTTTTTTGAATAAAAGCGCAAGTTATGGGACTGAGAGCAATAGATGAAATAAGCATTTGTTGTAAGTATTGTAATTTTAACATTCTTCCCTCCTCACTTTAATATATGCTTAATAATTTATAAGAGGAAAGTGATTCATCTAAAAAAGAAGCTTAAGATCTTAGGATTACTATAAGCTTCTTTCCTATTATAAATACCATAATTTTTGATTATTTTTTCTAACTTCCTTTATTATTCCGCCTCCAAGGCATTCTTCTTCATTGTAAAAAACACAAGCTTGTCCAGGGGTAACGGCTTTCACCCCTTGTGGATATTTTACCAAAACTGTATTATTATCTATCCACTCTAGTTCAACCGGAATATCTTCCTGTCTATACCGAAATTTAGCAGTACAATTTTTAATTTTTTCTTTTCCCAAATAGTTAATACTATCAACTAAGCAGGAATCTGTGATTAAATAGTCATTATCTTCACCTAAACAAACATATAAAATATTTTTACTTAAATCTTTTCCAACTACAAACATCCTGTTGTCATATCCCCCTATATTTAGCCCTTTTCGTTGCCCAATTGTATAATTCATTAATCCTATATGCTTTCCTATTACTTCTTTTGTATTTATATTTACAACATCTCCAGGAAGATTTGGCAAATAATTTTTCAAAAACTTAGTAAAATTTCTTTCTCCTATAAAGCAGATTCCTGTAGAATCTTTCTTTTTTGCTGTTACAAGATTATATTGCTCCGCTATTTTTCTTACTTCTGCTTTTACCATATCACCTATTGGAAATAAAACATTTTTAAATTGCTCATGGCTTACTTGTGATAAAAAATAAGTTTGATCTTTATTTAAATCTATCCCTCTTAATAATTTGCCATCTTCTATTCTGGCATAATGCCCTGTTGCAATATAATCTGCTCCTAATTTTCTAGCTTCATTAGCAAACATATCAAATTTTATATATTTATTACACATTATATCCGGG